>Ga0182015_10003140_pt1 | contig 18906 bp, 21 predicted proteins | sample 712P3MmetaG_FD_120478 | JGI IMG/M metagenome (GOLD analysis project Ga0182015, IMG submission 120478) | Permafrost microbial communities from Stordalen Mire, Sweden - 712P3M metaG | ecosystem: Environmental > Terrestrial > Soil > Wetlands > Permafrost | place: Sweden: Stordalen | collected...
CCAGATCACCAAGCTCAAGCTCGTCAAGCGGCAGATGTGCGGCAGAGCAAAGATTGATCTTCTTCAGGCAAGACTAATCGGCGCGACCTGAGATGCGGCGAGTATCATCGAGATTGCGTCAGAACCCAGCTTGGACCCCACTACGCTTAGCAACCACCGAAAGGTGTCGCGATCGGCAACGACCCGCAGCACCAGCTCGGCCGGTGTTTCGCCGCGCGACCCGATTTTCGTTGCGTGCGCAGTAGCAATCGTGTCCAGTTGCTGATCGATCGCAGCAATGCGTTTCCGCAAACCATTTAATTCGCGTTCGATCCGCGTTATCATTGCGCGACGGTTTTAGGGTTGTGTTGTCTCGACTACGCCCTGAATTTCGCGGATGGCGCTTTCGAATCGTCTCGAGCCTTTTCCTTCATTGATCCGATTTCATCGCCGCACTAACGGGCCACAATCATAATCGCCCCGCCAAGCAGCGTTACGATGGAAGTGATCAGGTACAGCCCCGGCCGAGCAGGCCTTCCGGCGCGATGCCAATCTTGTATACTGCCAGGAAGTGCTGTATTTTCGCCCTCAACACATACAATCCCGGCGACCGGATGTCCGCACGCCTCCTGATTGTCGGTCTCGACGGCGCCGACGGCCGCACTCTCGACCGCGCAAGCCGCGACGGAACGCTGCCGAATCTTGCCGAGATGCGCGCGCGCGGTCGTGCGTGGGCGCTGTCGTCAGCTCAGGGCGCGACCGACGACGCGCTGTGGGCCTCGTTCCAATACGGCGCCGATGTCGGCGAGCATGGCCGATACAGCCACGAGATCCTAACCGGCTTCGCGGTCACTGAGGAGTTTGACCGAGAAACATTCTGGGACAAGCTCTCCCACCAAGGCTTGCGGGTTGCGGTCCTCGACGTGCCGAAGTGCCGGCAGCCGCGCCCGCTCAATGGCATTCACCTCGCCGATTGGCTGGTGCACGGCCAATACTTTCATTCCCGCCCGCTGGCATACCCGGAGGCGCTCACCGATAACATTCTTGCCCGCTTCGGCGCGGCACCACCCAGCCGATGCGGGTACCAGTCAGCGGCACTTAGTGACGATGAAGTGCAAATGGTGCGCGACAACCTGTTCCGCGCGGTCGGTCAAAAGCGCGCGGCAGGCTTACACTTTCTTTCGGCGGAGCCGTGGGACCTGTTCATCATCGGCTTCAAGGAAGCGCATTGCAGCTGTCATATGTTTTGGGAATTTGCCGATTCGGAGCATGCGAAATACGATGCTGCGCGCGTGGCGCGACTGGGAAATCCTGTGCTGGAAGTTCTCAAGGAACAGGACGCTGCCATCGGCGAGTTGGTCGCAGTCGCTGGGCCGAACGCTAACGTTGTGGTATTCTCAACCACCGACTTCGCTCCAAACGGCTCGATTCTGCATCTCGTGCCGGAGATCTTGGAGCGCGTGAACCGCTACCTCGGGACCCGTGCCAGTGAACGAATTCTGCTCGCGCTTCGCCGTCTGGTCAGGCGGGGTACCCGGCGCGCCTGGTCGGTATTTTATAGCGACAATGTCGCCGCGCTACGCGTCCCGCGCGGTCCTGAGGACAATGCGAGGCGCTACGCGCAGCGTCTCGACATGATAGCAGCGTTGGCGCTCGAACTGGTGGATGTGGATGACGGCCTTCCCGTTGTTTCGGCGGTGACCCGTCCGGCCTTTGAACATACAGGTGAGCGAGCCGCGGGTTTGCCTCACCTGCTTCTGCACTTTCGCCAAAATATCTGTTCACGTGCCGTAACATCGGCGCGCCTCGGCCGCATCGAGGAGCCGCGCCCGGACAACATCCGGTCGGGCAACCATGAGGCAGGCGGCTTCGCGTTCGCCATCGGACCGGCTGCGGGCGACGCGATGGCGCAGATCAAGTCGATGAAGGATTTCGCATCGCTTGCGGCGAGAGTTCTGGTGAGGCGCGAGCAAAAGATGGCGGCAACCGGATAGTGGGGGCGATCCTAGTGCATGGCAATAAACGGCGTCGTTATTGCAGGCAACCCAGTCGGCCGCCCTCAAGGCGATTTACATCCAGGAGTACGAAGGCGGTAAGAACGCGGTTTTCAATAAGGCGAGGACAACCGAGGAGCTCCTAGGGTTCGGACTTCGGACTCAATCAGCCTGCTAACGGACGTTCCGGTCAGTCCCCCTTCTCAAAAATTGGCGTGCCGGGCGACGCTTCGACGCTCGCGACCCGATCGAGGTTAGCGATCAGGCGCGTTAGCAGGTCAACGAGCAGCCCGGCCTCCTCGTCCGTGAAGTCGCGTAGTACCTCATGATGACCCCGAAATAAGGCAGCAACTGCGTCCGGCAGGCGCGCTTCTGCGACCTCCGTCAATGTGATGTGGCTGCTGCGCCTAAGCGCGTCTACGATCGCTTTAACGCGCGGGACATAGACGGCGTGCTGACCGTGCTCACCGATGATGTCGCCTGGGCCAACGGTATGGATGGTGGCCACGTCCATGGCCGCGAGGCCGTACGCGAGTACTGGACGCGCCAGTGGACCATGATCAGTCCGCACTTCGAGCCGGTGGGCTTTCATCGAACTGCGGATGGCGCGATCATCGCAGAGGTCCGGCAGTCCGTCCGCGATCTCGAAGGCAAACCGCTCCAGGGGCAGTCGCACCAGCTGCAGCCCACCTTCAGCACGTGAAGGATGCCGGAGATCACCCGTCGGTCATCGACGCGCTTGGCGCCGGGCCGGTTCCTGGGCAGATGCGGCTCGATCGCCGCCCAGGCCTCATCCGACAACCAGAACAGCGCCATGCGCCACCTACCGTGATCCACACCATCCGTGAATCAGGAAAGCTGCTCCGCCTCATCCTCTGATTGGGTTTGAGCCCTAGCCAAGTTGGAAGCGCGGAGCGGGCTGAAGGCCCGGCAGCTATTCGAGCGATTCCTGCGGGAAGCGGCTAGGCTGGAACGAACAGGCAACGTCGAGGGAGGGTCGCGATGCCACCCCGCAGCCCACTTCAATTACCAGTGTGCTCGCCGGCGCAACCGCAGCGAACTGGGACTCGTAGGACGCAGGTCGGAGGCGCTTTCGCCGGTACACTTTTTTTGGTGTATATTCCAGCCCGGCGGACAATATTCCGATTGCTATTTTGGCTTAGTTAGACTGATCGCAAGTTTAGAGGCTCATTTTTGCAGGGCTTTAATGCTTCCTTTGATCAGTTGCCTCATGGTCACGCTGCCCGTACCCGAAAGGGTCGCGGGCCTGAAGCTCAGCGTCGATGATTTCCTACGGCAGTCTCATCCGGAGAAAGAGCTTATCATTGTCATCAATGGCGGCGATGCCGCAGCACGACGCATGATTACGGCGTATGTTTGGGAGCTTCGGCGACCGAATGTTAGGTTGGTCGACGTGCCGGGGCTACTCACGCTGGGCGCTTTGCGCAATCTCAGTCTGGCCGAGGGACGTGGAGGTTATTTCTGCCAGTGGGACGATGATGATCGACATCACCCCCAACGACTGGAATCTCAGCTCCAGGGTCTGAGGGAGTCCGGCCAGCGGGCGGTGTGTCTCGAGGAGGTGATGCAGTTCTTTCCGCACAGCCGCTCATTGTTCTGCCTTAACTGGCGAGCGACGGAAGCGAAGAGCTTTCCAGGCACGTTGTTTTCAGAAATATCCATGGAAATACGTTATCCTGAAAATGGCAGCTTCTCCAGTCGGGGCGAGGATCTCGTCGTCGTCAGGCAGTTGCTGAAGCAAGGCGGTTTCCACGTGCTGCCTGCTGCGCCTCACCTTTATCTCTATGTCAGCCACGGCCAGAATACCTGGCCAGAGGATCATCATCGTATGCTGGCGGAAAAGCTTTCGCTAACCAAGGGTCTACTGATGCGACGCGAGGCGAAGTTACGGGGGGGACTGGAGCCATTTGACGATTTTCTGGGTGCTGCAACGGTTTGTGGTTCTAACGGGGTTGCGTTTACGCTTTGAGCTTTGGTTTGTCGCCAGCGATTCAAAGGGTATCGCTAGCGAGCTTTTTAAACGTCATTTGCATCCTGTTGCAGAATGACGAGGCGGTCGCAATAGATTAGGCGACCCGTTTCCAAGGATAGAAAACGCGTTTCGGCCCCACCGATTATGGGAAGGTGAAGGATCTGCCAAGCCGCACCTAGCCGGATTGTCGAAAGCCCAGTAAAATGGCGGGGAAGGATTTCGGTCTTGAGTCGATAGTCGAGCGAGCCGAAGAAATAATTTCGCCAGCCTTCATGTTGTCCTCCAGTAGATAATTCCCAACAGCCAAGATCAACAGGGACCCACCCGCGACCCGCGATAAATATTTCCGCCCAGTAATGACCATTCGCGGCGACCGAGTAGAGCAAATATCCGCTTGCTAGCCGCGCCGGAATCTTGAGCGATCGACAGAGCGAGATTAACAGCGCGCAGCCCAGTTGACAGTCGCATACGCCATTATCGAGCACCCATTCGCTCGGATTGGCGGTCCCGATCTGATCATAATGAACAATGCCGAAAGTGAGATTATCGAGGATAAAGTCCCAGATGCGTCGCAGCCGCCGCCAGCAGTCTGGATCAGGACCGACAATTCTGTTCGCAAGAGCTGCAATGCGCGAGCTTACCTCAATCAATCCTTCGCTCGGTCGGGTGTAGAGATCCATCATCTCCGCGGTCAGCTGATCGCCTTCGGGATCGCCGACCGTTGGGTTGGCGGTGAACGCGTAGTCTGCGGAAAGGGTAATACTGCGCTCATCCCTCGCCGTCAGGCGCCATTCGAGCCTGCCAGCAGCGCGGGAGATTTCAGCTTTCGTAGTGGTCGACGCGATAGATGAAATCTTAAGTTCGCGCAGCCCGCGATCCTCGACAGGCACCGGTAGGCGCAACAGCAGGCGGCGTCCAGGTTCGATCCCGTCAAGATTGAACTGACGCGAAAGACGCACCCGGAAGCGCCTTGGCGGTAACACACTTGGCTGTGCAGGAGGGTCAGAAGGGTGTTTCCCGCTATGGAATTCGCGAACGAGATTTCGGTAAGTTTCGACAAATCTCTCTTGCCACAAGCTATCCTTGCCGCTTCGACCAGCCATTTTCACGAAATTCAAAACTTCGGCCGGATCAAACAGACGAACTCCCTGCTCGGCCTGCGCACAGGCGAGGCCAAGATCGACCCATCTCGTCAGAGCACGCCGAGCTTCGACAATCGCCTCGCCATGCCCCCCCCCATTCCACTCGTAGGCCCAGCCACAATGCATCAGCCATTGCTCGATGACACTCGCTTCAATGCAGCGGTAGACCGTCGCATCCCGCCCTGCTCCGCTCACAGCGATCGTCGCTTGTGTTGTGGCCACAGGAGCAGCGGTAGCATGAGATGAGAATATCAGGAATCGATATTTACTTGTACATTCGTCACGCTTGACACTGATATTTCGATCGTCGGATACTTGTCTCATATAGTACTTGAGAGGATTTCCGACTTGCTACTTACTCTCAAATTGCCGAACCTTCTGACCGATGTAAGGCTAGCGAAGATTGAGACTTTGTTTGTGGTCGAAGGGCAGTTGCTGAAACCAGGTATGAAGGTCTTAGACCTGAGGATCGATCTCAGCGCTGTCGCAGCACATGATTGTCCGCCAGTGTCGTTTTATCGTATTGCCTTTCGTGACCGCGGTTGGCTCCGGCGGCTCAGTGTTGCTAACGGCGACACCCGAGAGGCCGGCATGGAACTCGCTTTGTTCAGCACCGAAGAAGACGAGCCTCTCGACGGAAGTCCTGGCCGGTTAGCCCGCTTCACAACAGCGGGGATCATCCACCGGTCGGATTGGGGGGACGATACAGGGCAATGAGCGGCATTGCGCTCCGCATGGGTCCTCTCGCGGCCGATGGGTACATAATCCAGCGATCGGGCATTCGCTGGCTTAAGCAGAATGGCCAATATTGCCGCGCCGGCGAGTTGATTGCCTATTGTAATATCGGCTTAGTCTACTCGGGCACCCGGGGCAAAGAGCCCCCGCCGTTCAGCGACGAAGGGCGTGAGTTTCAGGTCGGCTTCGCGACCAAGATCGGTGGCCGGCTTTGCCACTCGTCTGGCACTTCGCTGGGCGGCTTCCTCGACATCCACGAGTTTTATCAGGAGTGGACCCCCGATTTCGTCCTCGGCCAGATTGAACCTGATGCACGCGAGATGATCGCTCCGGAGGAGGATCCGCAGATGCTCCGGCTTTTCATGTTCGCAGGGCGTCGGGCCAGCCCGCTGGCGGAGGTCAGATCCGGATTGATGTGCGGCTGGCACAATCGCAGCCGAGTCTGGTCAGGAGAGGGCTTGGAGCCTTACGGCACCTTGCTTAGCCTCGGAATCTGCGAGCAGGTCGGCGTGGTTCGTGGCGAGCAATCGGCGTTCCTTGAATTTTTGGAAGGTATTTGCGGTCCGGCACATATCGTTCACGTGCCTGACCATCTGGTGGTTCCAAGCGCCTGCCTTCTTCTGGAGCAGATGAAGCGCAGCGCGGCAGAGTTCGAGGAGATTGCCGCGGATATTGCCCATAGCTTGAATGGGCTCGGAGCTGCACCGATGCCGAATGATTGGTTGTTTGTGGGCAGTCTGTTGGCGAGTTTGCAGCAGACGACACTCGGCGATGGCTACGATCTCCTGACCCGGTCTGGGCTCAGCCGGACCGGGCCTGCCGACGCGGTTCTACTGTCCATCAACTCGGAATCGTCAGTTATTCTTCGCCATAAGCGGCTCGGCTACAGTCTGACCTGCCATGATTATCGCGTTAGGGAGGCGGAGCCCGCCGTCCGAAGCTGGCTTCGCACAGCATTCGAACGGGTAAAGCGAACACCTGAAATGATCCTCATGGATTTGCGGGACCTGATCCAGGCGGTGCGGGAAAAGGCGGCAACGGAAATCTTGATTATGAACGGGATGTCGACTTCGGGACATGAAGACGTGTTCAACTATTCGCCCTTCGACCGGCCAATGGGAGACGTCCTGAAAACGTACTATACTAAGGAAATGAACCTGATGCTTCAGGATCTTTCACGCGAGTGCGACTTGTTGATCGTTGACACTGATGCGATTGCGGCAGACCTCGGCGCGAAGGCACACCTGCCTGATGGGTTGCATCAGAGCGGCCCGTTGCAAGCGGAAATCCGTCAGGAAATCATTCATATGTTGGCCGCACGCGGCGTTCCGGGTTTTGCTCCGACCACTTTCAAGTAATTTCGAAGATAGCCTCCCACGCTGCAAGGCCGTCAGGAGACGCGGACAACAATTCGTCCGCCGCGTCGCTGAGAATTCCAAGAGGCTCACCTAGCTTCTGCCACTCACCGTTCCGACAAAGGATTTCCCGCAGGATGCCGTGCTGCCCCGCACGGACCTCGATCACCGCTTTATGGGTTTCGAGCTCAACCATGAGATCTCCGGGCGCAAAAGCGCGGAGCACCGCGCCGTGCCACTCAAGCACCCGGACATCGTGGACATCTTCGACAGGTTCCAGAATCGCAAATTTGTAGAGCAAATGAATATTCTCCTGGAAATGGAATTATCCTGATTGCAATAGAAGTCGGATCGCGCTGCATACTCTAGCTGCATTTGGTAAACAAGCAGCTTCCAGCACTGGATTTGATGAGACGGGAGCCGCTAAGGCGCCAATCCGAATAGCTTTCAGCGGACCGAGCGTTTCCTGCAAGCGCGCGATGATTTCGGCGCCGACACCGCAGGTAATCTGCCCCTCCTCGAGCGTAGCAAGCGCGGCGGTTCTCGCGACAGAGGCGCCTAAGCACTCGATATCGAGCGGCGCAAGGGATCGCAGATCTATTACTTCGCAGGAGATATTATCTTTGGCCATTAGCTGCGCCGCTTCCAGGGCGACGCGTATCATGTAGGAGTGGCTGACCAAGGTGATGTCGTGCCCGGTGCGTCTTATGATTGCCTCACCGATAGGAACGGCTGTTTCGTGAATGTGAACATCGCCTGCCGTAGGAAATAAGCGCTTATGGTCGATGTAAACAACGGGACCTTCTTCGCGAAATGCCGATTTTATCAGACCGTAAGCATCTGAGGGGGTCGAAGGTGCGACAACTTTCAGGCCGGGTACGCTCATCAACCAGGATTCGATGCATTGCGAATGGGCGACACCCTGCCCCTTTGCGCCGGCGGTTGTTTTGACGATGAGCGGCGCCCGCAATTGTCCGCCGGTCTTGTAGCGCAATTTAGCGCCGTAATTGATCAGCGGGTCGAAACCGAGCATCAGGAAATCCATATAGGTGATGCTTACGAGCGGTCTGAGCCCGGCTGCGGCGGCACCGACCCCCAGCCCGATAATGCCTGACTCCGAGACCGGGGTGTCGCGAACGCGCTCAGGACCAAACTGCTCATAAAGCCCGGCAAATTCCTTGTAGGAGCCTCCGAAAGGGCCCACATCTTGGCCGAGCACTATCACATTCGGGTCGAGTTGCATTTCTTCCGCCAGGGCGCGGGCTATGGCCTCCCTAAAAAAAAGCCTGATGGAAGGGGCTTCAGACGACATCGGTCAGCGCCTCCCTGGGTTCGGGCCAGAGCGCCGCATCGGCAAAGGCGATGGCGCCATCGATGGTCTTTGCGACATCGGCCGCAAGCTGCTTGCGCGCGTCGTCCGACAGGCTCCCGTCTTCGGTGAGATGAGACGTCAGCCGAAGAATTGGGCAACGAGTCTTCCATTCCTCGAGCTCCAATATCGGTCTTGTCTCTCGCGTTGCGGTCGAATGGGTCGAGAAGCGATACGAGATGCACTCCAGAAAGGCAGGTCCTTTGCCCGATCGGATGGCTGTCGTCACCTCACGCGCCGCCTGCCGCACAGCCAGGACGTCCATGCCATCGACTGTTTGGAACGGAATGCCGAAGGGTGAAGCAAGGCTTGCCAATCGACGGGGCGCAAGAACCTGTATCGCAGGGGTGCTGACCGAATATTGGTTGTTGTCGCAGACTAGGAGAAGCGGCAATTGCCAAATCGCAGCCATGTTCAGAGTCTCGTGTAGCGCTCCCGATCCGCAGGCGCCGTCGCCAAAAATGCAGGCGACTAGACCTGGCCGCTTCTGCTGCTGCATGGCCAGAGCGGCTCCCGCAGCGATGGTTAGGTTCCCGGCAACGACAGCGTGGGCACCAAAAAAACCGAGGGCCGGGGCGGCCATATGACCACGGCCTCCCTTGCCTCGGCAGGGCCCCGCTGCCTTGCCCAATAGTTCAGCCATGACCTCTCCCGGATCGAGGCCCCGCGCGAGCGCCGGTCCGATCGAACGACCGCTACAGAGCAGCTGGTCGTCGCCAATCAGCGCCGCACATAAGCCGACGGCAACTGCCTCCTCTCCCGAGGAGAGTAGTTGAAAGCCGTGATCGCGACGGCGTTGCAGCTCTTCCTCGAAGCCACGGATCAGCATCATGGTCTGCAGAAGGGCGCGTTCGCTTGATCCCCGCATTAAAATATCCGGTTCAATCGTTGGCGCAGCCGCTTCCGGACCGCGCGAACAATGGCTAGAAGGGTGTCCTTGGCGGTCGCCCGTCCTTCCTTTAGATTCAGCCAAAGATCACTAAGCCGGCGGGGTGCCGCGAGATTTGTCACAAAGATCTGGAGGCGCGGGCCCTCGTTGACCTGTGAGTAGTGAAGCGTGCTGGCGGACAGGGTAATTCTGGGTGGTGCGAGACTGTCACGGCGCTGTTCGTAAAATGTCTTCGCGGCGTCCTGCAATTCACGCGGGTAAAAACCGTCAAGCCCCGCGGCAAATAAAGTGGATGTGATGACATGCTTTGCGGCAAAGACGGCGACATCTCCGCGCAGATTGAAATCGGTGCCAAGCGAACGGCCGCCAAAATGCGCAAAGCTCCGGTCTAAATCGATGATGTTTATGTCGAAATCGTGAGACAACTCGGCCGCGAGGAGATTGAGGCTGCGAATGCGTTCCATGCGTGCAGCGGCCCCGACAGGATCTTTTGCCTTGGTGTCGGGCTCGAGCCGGCGGAACACGGTGCACAAAAAAAGCGCTGGCCCCCCCTCCCAAATGAGGGCGGAAAAGGTGGTGCGCAGGCGAGCCTCGATTGCGGCCAGCGGCTCCTCGGGCTCGGTCAGCTCAAGCAGCAGTGATGTTACGATCAGAATCAGCCCTGAATCCACCTTGATCGCTGAAAGCGCCGAATGGAAGCGCACTTCGATCGGGAAGAAATCGCCGCCTGTCGCCGCAAAGCATTGGCGCAGCTCTTCGACCGCGCCGAGGAGGGCGCGTCGTTCGCCGTCACTTAGGACAGCGTCAATGCGCAAGTGGGTACCAATGTCGGGACCGACACTCATAATTCGGTAGCTTCGCGTGCCGTCACGCGAGGCGCTCGGACCTGGCGGCGGATCTCCTCATAGTCGATCGGGCTTTCCGACCTGCTCGCAGCAGCCAAGGCGGGCAACGAGGCGATGCGAGCGGCCGGTGGAACGAGATCGCCAGCGGACAAACTCGCCCAAAATACGCTGAGCAGCTTGACCGCCGCAATCGGATGTCTCTCAAAAAATGTTCTTTCCCAATCCAGATCCTGCAAAGGGTCGCGCCACCCGGTGCGGTGAATCAGATGATAAGTTCGAGCGCCCGAGACAGCGCGCAGCCGATCGCCGGACTGGCAAAGCCGCAACGCGAGTTCGCGATGTTCGTTTATGTCGATATCCGGATCGAAGCCACCCACCTTCTCAAAATGATCACGGCGAACCGAGAGGTTGCTGCCGGAGGCTGCAGCCCAGAGCACCGGACAATCGGTGTGATTATTGAGCGCATCCATTTCGAGCTCATAAAGGCGACGCGGATCCGTACCCGGATAGACTCCCGGTTCGGCGCTCCGGTCTACGCTAGAAAAATCTTCGAGGATCTGTCGCCTTGTCACGCGTAAGCGGTCCCTCTCCTCCGGCTTCATTCTGGCAAGGCGCTCCTCGTGGCCCGGCTGCGGCGTCGCTGATTCCGGGTCTTTCAGAAAACGCGTCTTACGCACGTGATAAGTCTCGCCTCGGCCAAGCAGGTTAGGAAAGTCGCGATGGGCGGCAAGATGACGTTCAACGAGATTGGGCGCGGCAAGCGTGTCGCCGTCAAGGAAAAGCAAGATCTCGCTACTTGCACAAGCTGCGCCAGCATTTGAAGCACGCGAGCGGCCCAACGGAAAAGGGTGGGTGACAATCCCCAAACGAAGCCTGCCAACTACCTCCGCCAGAACCGCGGGCGTGTGATCGGTTGATCCGTCATTCACCACGAGGACTTCCGGCTGCACAGTCTGAGCCTGAAGGGAAGCGAGGGTGAGGCGCAAACGGTCGGCCTCGTTCCTGGATCGGACAACGACGCTTAAGTGCACGGTTGCATCTCCGCGACTGTTAGAAGGCCGAGATCCTCGAGTATCCGGACAACTTCCTCGGCGACCAGGCGACAGCCCTCGGCAGTGAGGTGGAGTGCGTCGATTTTCAGCCGGTCGGCGCCGCCGCGCGCGACGATCAGGTCAACGTCGACGATCGAAATTCCGGTCCGCCGAGAGAGCTCCGTCAAGCCCAAGTTGAAATGCCGAATGCGAGTCGAATAAATCTCGCCCAATCCTTCATAGGTGTGGACCCACTCACCGGGAACGACCGCGGATAAATTGTAGATCAGGATCGGTGCGTCACGGCGCTCGCGTAACCGTTCGATGATGCGTTCGAAGTTGCGCATAGACTGTTCAACATCGAGAGGTGCCGCTTCGACAAAATGCTGCCGAAGCCAACGTTGGTCTTCGATCGGCCATCCCTCATGACTGTTCGGACAGAACAGGTGCCCTCCAAGGCGATGGCGAAACAGGAAATTCGCAATATCGGGTTGCAACGAAAGTATATAAGCGTCGGCGTCGGCTTCGAACATTGCTTGACTGAACTGTGACGGTAGCGAATAGGAGCCAAGGGCCAAAGATCTTTCGGTCAATTCGAGCGGAACGCCGCCAGCGGAAGCCAGCAGAGCATCCGAGCGCGTCCAGGTTTCGTGGCGCAGACGTATCGTCGTTCCGGGAAATCTCACTCGCACAATTTCGTTCAGACCATTCCAAAGATGCCGCCCACCAATTGTTAAAGAGTGAAGCGAATCCCTGAGATCCAGGTTGCCTTTAGCAAAAAGAACCAATCGTGCCATCTCAAGCAGCTCACTATTTACGCTTCGGGTTGCCCTGGGACTCGCACTTGGGCTACCGGCCTTTCTCTTTATAGCGACAGTTAGACCTCGTAACATAGGTCCCCGACAAGAAACGACGCCAAGGCCTGCCTAGTTGGGCCTGCCTAGTTGGCTGTACTTTAAACCGCGCACGGAACCAATGTGAGCGCTTTTTGATGTGCAGTTTGATTACGGTTATCGCGCAGGCATAGATGGCATGCATCATGCAATAATGCACCATGAAGGATTGCGCCTCGCTTACGGCAAGAGCTCTGATCGGGCCCGAGCAAATGATGGCAGCGACCAGATAGCGGACGGGTTTGGCGCGCCCTGCCCGCACGATCGTCCGGCTGTCCACACGGAAAACGTGGATAGGAACGGGGATAGAACCGCGGCCTGTGGCCGGCGCGCCTGTGCCACAGCGACAAACTGCGGATGAATGGCGGAAAGCAGTTCCGCCGCATCGGCAGTGACGGTCAAATCACCACCGGCTTGGGCGAAATTTGTGATCCGCGCGAGTACTTGAGAATATCGTGAATGGCTCAAGTCGAATTTTCTATTTAAGTCAGCTGTTTGATACTGCGCAACGATCGCCGCATAGATCTTCGCGGCTTCGATGCTTGTAGCACGGATGTAGTGGTCCTCGGTTATGCGCGGATCAGTGTGACCGAGCACAGCGCTGGCAAGATGAGGAGTTTTTCCACCGTACATAGCCGCGGTCGTCGCCGCCGCGGTTCGGAACAGATGGGGCGATACATCGACCCCTAATGTCCGAAACGTAATCTTGGATATCAAAGTGCCCAAGTTCTTTTGGGTCAACTGCCGCCCGGTTCTTGAGGAAATCCAAAGCGAATTATTCTGCGCCTTCGACCCAATGAGAAGGCGCCGTGCTTGGCTCAAGTACACGTCGATGGCGTGGTTTAGGCTTTGTGGTACACGTCGCTCATCCGGCCGTTTCATCTTTGTGCTGGAGGCGGGCAACACGATCCACCAGCTACCATTCACTTCCTTGAACGTGCTTCCGATCTCCAATGTCGCAAAGTTCTTCAGCCTGCATGGGATGTACGCGAGAAGCGCGATCATCAAGCCGTTCCGTATCCCTCTAGCGCGATCGATATCGTTCTTTGCATAGCGTTCTGCTTCGGCTACCAAGGTCAGACCCGCCTTCACGAGGCGTTGCGTGAAGACCCACCGTTCAGATTTTGATCTCGGCACCATCACAAGATCGAGGTCCTTCTCAAGCTCGGCAAGCCAAGTGTAATTGGTTCCCGGCACCAGGAGTTCAGCGCCCCAGCGCAGCTTGTAGACGCAGTTCCAGACGGTGACGGAACGCACTCGCTGGGTTAGTTCGGCGACGTAGGCGTCCACGTTGGCGAAAGTAACCTGTGCCGCCGCGGCGGCATGGCGATCAAGGCAGCCGCCTCGCAGCAAAAAACCCAAAAATGCTCCGTATCGGTTGGCAAAGTCGTCGCGGCTTATCTGCCCGAGGTGGCTTGCGGCCCCTCCCGGCTTGAGACGAACGCCGGGACGGCAAGCATCTTCCCACGCCCGCCGGTCGGCATCGGGCCATTCCTGGATCGGCAGCGATCGCGGGCGAGCCCGGTCTCTCGGGGATATATTAGTGTCGAGCACTTTCATTCGTCTTCCTCCCCGTCGTCTTCCATTTGAGCGGCAACGATCTTGCTGAAGATTTCGCTCGCCTGAATGCCCCGCAAACCGATGTAGAAGTTGATGGTGGTCTGGACATTGCGGTGATCGAGAAGTTGTCGAACCAGTTCGAACTCACCCGGTCGTTGCATGAGAATGAGTGCGCCGGCGGCGTGCCGGAACTGATGCACGGTCATCTGTAGGCCCGTAACTTTGTAGATGCGCGCGACGATCTGTCCGGAGAACGATGTTTTACCCTTCGGGCCTGAACGTTGTCCGGGGAAAAGCCAGTCCTCGTTACGGCCCCTCAGCAATGCCGGGCGAAAGTCATGCACATATTCATTGATCAGTTCAGTGACGTTTTTCTCCAGTGGAAAGTCGAGCTTGACGCGGTTTTTGACGTCGTAATCCGGGAAAGTGAGCCAATAATTCGAGTCAGGTCCGTCCAGCTTGATCAGATTGGTGTGCAATCTGATGGCGGTGAGATTACCCAGACGTATCGGCGCGACGCTTTCAATCGCAATCGCCACTGCGATCTGGGCGGTGACCGCGGCCTTTATTGGCGCATGCTGTTGCCGGCGCGCCTCAGCGATCATTGCTAAGGGCAGTGTTGTAACCCGGCCCCATACTTTGGGGGTAATTGCCTGCCGAATGAAGGCCATGTTTTTGTCGGTGATCCCTCCCTGGCGGCGATCCTCCAGGTCCCGCCGCATCTCATCGAGACGGTCACATTGTTCGTCGTTTAGGCATTTGGTTTCTTTCGCGATCGCCAGAAACCGGCAGGCTAAGTCGATCCGTGAACAGCTTCGGGGCGTCTCCGTTCTTCTGCCAATAGGCGTCAATAACCTTCTCGGCTACCTGGGAGCCAGAAGGGGCCGACAACGAATCCAGCTGATCGATCGGCACGCCGGTTTTCACCGCCATGCGGGCTGCTGCCTGGAGCTCTGCTCGGCGGGTTTGAATAGTGGAGGCCTTTAGCGGTCGGATACGCTTTCCCGTCCGGCTTTTCCGGACTTTGGTCAGCCCGCGCAGAAATTGATCGGTCTCCTGCCGAAGACGCTCCGGAAACTCGCTCCATTCGATCTCGACGGCGGTCTTGACGGCGGGCACCAGGAGCTGCCGGGAAGGCCATCCCGTTACATTCTCAACATTGGCGTTCCACGCTCGGGCCAACAGGCGCCGAAAGGCGTCATCGGCTGGCTTGCCGCATCGCGAACGATATTCAACAAAGCGGTCAACGGCGGCTTCGTCGACAACGGCCGGCGGGATATTGTTCGCGGAACAGTACCGCATGAACGACGACAGTCTCGATCGAACTAGACGGTCCTTGACTCCGGCGCGCAGCGTCTCCCCTGCCGCGGTTAAGGGGGCGCCGTGCTCGGGAACGCCCTTCTCCCGAGCGAGCCAGAGCAAGGCGCTCTTGGTGTTGCTCTTGTGGTTTTGCAGCGTCTTGGCGGTAAGACCGGCCGGCGCATGGTGCAACTGCGAGAGATCGGCGCGAATGGCGCTGTAACGCGCTGGGATCGCGCCGAGCGGGTCATCCATAATCTTCGCGACCTGCCGCATCGAAGACGGCCAGTGCCGCCGCGTCTGCTCCGGCAGCTCCGTCGCCGCGGCGATGATCGCGACCGCATCGGCGAAGGATGTCTCAATCAGGATCGGGTTTTCGGTCATTAGGAGCGACTCCTCTACGCTCATGATGAATGGGGATGGACCACAGTATATGTCGTGTCGTATTAGGAATACGTCAAGTGTATATTGCGCGCATATACTTCTACATTCGTTCCTAATCTTGAGATACTACAGTTCTTTCTGATGTATATTGATGTATAGAAATGGCTGGATATTCTGGATCACCTGACGACAATAGAGCGGCTTGATCCGCCTTTCCGCCGGCACGTCAATTGCCGCTCACCGGCATCACTCGCTGGTCGAATGCCGCTTCTTCGATTTCCGATATTCGATGAGGTCGAGCCCCTGGTACTTCACGGATCGTCCAAACTTGACGTAACGCGGCCCATCGCCACGCAGGCGCGCCTTGGCAAGCCAGGACTTGCTCATATTGAGGATTTCGGCCGTGGTTTTGGGTGGATAGAGTTTGTCGGGATCAATGGCCTTGGATTGGGGGATCGCCGTCGCCGCCTTCGCGGCGCCGATATCGGGCAAGGATGTGGAGGGCATTTTGCTTTCCTAGTAGGCCGGCGCGCGCAGGGCACTGACGCCGTCGCTCGGACCTCCGAGCCACGCCCATCCAATTAGGGGTAAATTCGAAAGTCGGCACGACGACAAAATTGGTCTACGTCCGAGCGAATTTTGTCGTCATGCCTGATGAAGGCTAACTTTGCTGCGTTCGAGGCGTTTGTAACGCGCCTCATCGCCTGGAGAACGCATTTCCTTCGGGAGAAACGTTTCAACTTGTCGGGCTGCGTCTAGAAGCCACCCCTTTGGGGCGTCGTCGATGTCTCTATCCTTGTAAAGAGTCGGTCTTATCTTGGCCTTCTCCGCAACATCTAGTAGCAGAGCCGAAAACGAATCATACCAATCCAACGCCTTTCGACCACGTTTGCTCGGCCCACGCGGCAGATCGGCCGCAGCAACGTTGCAAACGTGTGCGATGCGTTCGGCATCGCGCCGAAAGGAACTAAGCAATTCTCGGGCCTTCGAGCCGATGGTCGGATCCAACGCCATGAGGTTCAGAACCCGAGACGAGATAGCTATCTCAATGTCAGTGCGAATGCCCGTTTCAAACCCGCCGAGGAATGCAGACGCATCGCGCAGGTTGTTCGCCATCGTATGTAGCGTCTTCTTAATGGGCTCGGTTTTGAGCCGCCCTCGTTCCGATAACCAATCGCCAATGATTGACGCCAGCGTCAGATAATATTGATGGACGCTCTGGTCATCAAAATCGTGCCCTTCCGTAAGGTCACAAAGAATACTCTTTAACTCCGACGCTTCTCGGGACGGAGTCATCAAAGACGAACCGGAGGCTTTAATCCGAGGCATACAAGTTCCAAAAACCCCTGTCTTGCCCAGAGTCTCTCACAGATCCGGACAGGAAAGCACTTCTATCGGGGTCGTCTCGCGTTCGTTGGCGTAACCAAGTCAAGATGGCTCACGCCAAGAGCAACTGCGAGTTCGTAAAGAGTGATGATTGTGGGGTTACGGCGACCTTGTTCAAGGCCACTAATGTACTGCTGACTAAAGCCTGAGATCTCAGCAAACCGCTCCTGTGTCAGGCCCTTTTTCTCTCTAATCCGCCTAAAGTTCAATCCGACAAGTCTGCGCATGTCCATGCACAGAATTCAGCGGATTACATACTCTATGTTTATCAACTGTAATATGTATTATAGCGGTGCGACAAGTGAGCGTCAGAACCTCGGCGTTGCTGCTAACGGTGTCACCAATATCCGCACGTCAACGGAAGGCAGACCTAGCTACGTCCGGTACCGGTAGACAGGAGAATTGTATGCTCCGAGTTTTTCTTGTCTTTGCGCTTGTCGCCATCGGGTATCAAGCGGCCCACGCTGAAGTCTTGGAAATGAATCGGGCTGGTCCGACATGTGACCCGCATTTGTTGACCTGCACGGTGATTGCACAAATCACTGGCGAGATTAGCGAGACCACCGTTACTCAATTGAAGGGACTCATTGATAGAACCCGCCGGAAGGCTGAGGCCAGCAAGTCTTTCTTTTCATTCCTTGCGGTCGAACTGAATAGTCCCGGCGGCAGCGTCGACGCAGCCATGGCCATCGGCAGGATTGTGAGGGAGAATGAAGCGGGCGCGTTCGTCAACCGTGGCGCGATCTGCCTTAGTTCATGTGTCTTAGCACTAGCGGGCGGGTCATTTCGTTCGTTCGAGGGGAAGATTGGAATACACCGTCCCTATTTACCAGTGCCGAGCGGCGACGTTTCGGCCGAAAGCGTCAAGGCCGCCTATCAGCGAACGCTTCAGGAGGTTCGCGCCTACTTGCGTGAAATGAACGTAGTCGAGGGATTAGCCGATGCAATGTTGCGCATCGATCCCGAGAACATACGCCTGCTCAGTGAGGAGGAGCTTGCGAATTATGGTCTGACGCCTGCCGATCCGATTGCGCAGGAAAAGTACGATTTGCAAGTGGCCAAATCGAACGGCCTGGACCGACAGGAATACATGCGTCGGAAAGCACTCGCTGAGAGCCGATGCGGCGGCCCGACTTCAATGGGCAGCAATTGCTATCGCAGTATCTTGAAAAACGGGCTCCCCCCACCCAGCCAGCCGATCGACTTCTCACAATTCGGTCGGCCCGCGGATTGAACGCCACAACTGCAGACTACCCTCACTCGGCCCGCGCTTAACGGCAGCGCGCTCGCTATTTGCACTGCGGTGGAGAGGAATGATGAGGTTAAAACCCCAGTTCTGGCGGAGCGTAACATCGAGAATGTCGACGGCGAGCACGTCGCCGGGCCGCGCACCTTCGACATGGACGGGTCCCGTGAGAAAGTGCGGGCCCGGACCATGCTCGATGGCTTCCAGGATCGGGCGATGCTCGGGGAGAATTTCGTAGACCGGATCGGTCGGCAGACACGCAGGTTCGCCTGAAACGGTTTCGATCACGACCTCGGCGCCAGATGCCACGCGGGTAACGGCAGGGGTCGTGTTATCGAAAAAACCCCATTTGACGCTCTGCGGCGTCGCCGCGACCTTGATTGCTGTGGCGGCATCCATGTCCGAATCCATTTCCCTTACAACCTGCGGTCGCGTCAGGATCAGCGCTTGGAGCCTTTTGGCCCCGCCGTCTGCCAATTGCCGGCGCGCTCGAAGGCGTCCGCCGCGCGATAGAGTGTCGATTCCTGCCAGTGCTTGGCGATCAGCATTAAGCCAATCGGCCGGTCGCCCTCTCCGAGCCCGCAGGGGATCGAGATCGCCGGATGGTGCGTGATGTTGAACGGGCAGGTGTTGGTAATCTGCTCCCAACTATGCTGCATGAGCGCCTCCAGCGGCGCGTCCGGCGGCGGAATTTTCGAGGCCATCATGCGCGTCGTCGGCATGAGCAGAAGATCGTACTCACCGAGAGCTTTATCGTAGGCCGCGCGCAGCCGGCGGCGAAGGTTCTGTGCTTTGAAATAGAAATA
>Ga0182015_10003141_pt1 | contig 18902 bp, 18 predicted proteins | sample 712P3MmetaG_FD_120478 | JGI IMG/M metagenome (GOLD analysis project Ga0182015, IMG submission 120478) | Permafrost microbial communities from Stordalen Mire, Sweden - 712P3M metaG | ecosystem: Environmental > Terrestrial > Soil > Wetlands > Permafrost | place: Sweden: Stordalen | collected...
CTCGATCGAGGATCTGGAGCAGCTCATCTTCGATTTGAAGCAGGTCAATCCGCAGGCGCTGGTGTCGGTGAAACTGGTGGCGGAGCCGGGCGTCGGCACCGTGGCCGCAGGCGTCGCCAAGGCCTATGCCGATCTCATCACCATCAGCGGCTACGATGGCGGCACTGGCGCAAGTCCCCTGTCGTCCATCAAGTATGCAGGCACGCCATGGGAATTGGGGTTGGCCGAAACGCATCAGACGCTGCGCGCCAATGAGTTGCGGCACCGCGTGCGTCTGCAGACCGACGGCGGATTGAAATCCGGGCTGGACGTCATCAAGGCGGCGCTCATCGGCGCCGAGAGCTTCGGATTCGGCACGGCGCCGATGGTGGCGCTCGGCTGCAAATACCTGCGCATCTGCCACCTCAATAACTGCGCCACCGGAGTGGCCACGCAGCACAACGTGCTGCGCACCAAATTCTTCATCGGCTTGCCCGAGATGGTGATGAACTACTTCAAGTTCGTCGCGCGCGAATGCCGTGAAATCATGGCGGCCATGGGCGTCCGAACCATCGCGGAGCTGATCGGGCGCACCGATCTCCTGGAAATCCTTCCCGGCGAAACCGCCAAGCAGCGCAAGCTCGATCTGCGGCCATTGCTGGCGAATTCCAGCCTGGTCTCGAGCCAGCCGCAATTTTGCACCGATCCGCGCAACGAACCATTCGACAAGGGGGCGCTCGGGGAACGAATGCTGCGCGACATGCATGCCGCCATCGCCGATCGATCGGGCGGCGAATTCTCGTACGAGGTGAGTAATTTTCATCGCTCGATCGGTGCGCGGATATCCGGTGAGATCGCCAAGCGTTGGGGCGATCACGGAATGAGCTCGGCGCCGCTGATGGTGAATCTGAAGGGATCCGCCGGGCAGAGTTTCGGCGTCTGGAACGCAGGCGGCTTGCACTTGAATCTCGAGGGCGAGGCGAACGACTACGTCGGCAAGGGAATGGCGGGCGGAAGGATCGTGCTGAAGCCGCACGCACGCTCCGCCTTCGTGGCGCGCGAGACGGTGATCATGGGCAATACCTGCTTGTATGGAGCGACGGGGGGCGAGTTGTACGCGGCCGGCACCGCGGGCGAACGATTTGCGGTGCGCAATTCCGGCGCCCTCGCCGTCGTCGAAGGCACGGGGGATCATTGCTGCGAATACATGACGGGCGGCGTGGTGTGCGTGCTGGGCCGCACCGGCGTGAATTTCGGGGCGGGATTCACCGGCGGATTCGCCTATGTGCTCGACATGGAGCGCGACTTCGTCGACCGCTACAATCATCAGCTGATCGACATCCACCGCGTCTCGCCTGAAGGAATGGGCACTCACGTGCAGCACCTGCGCGGGCTGATCGAGCAGCACGTCGACGCCACCGGCAGCGAGTGGGGCACGCAACTCCTGAACGATTTTCGCTCATTCATCGGCAGATTCTGGGTGGTGAAGCCGAAGGCGGCCGCCATCGGTTCCTTGCTGGTCAATCTGCGGCGCGCCGCCTGAGGGAGCGATCGTGAACGACATGACCGACAAGAACATGCAATTTTTGGAGTTCCCGCGCCAGGATCCGGACAAGCTGGCGCTGGAAGTGCGCACCACCGGGTTTCGCGAGATCTACTCACCGTACAGCGCCGAGACCGCCGGGGTCCAGGCCGGGCGCTGCCTGTCGTGCGGCAATCCATTCTGCGAATGGAAGTGCCCCGTCCACAATTACATTCCCAACTGGCTGGCGCTGGTCAATGCGGGAAAGTTGTTCGAGGCCGCGGAGCTTTCCCACCAGACGAACTCGCTGCCCGAAATGTGCGGGCGGATCTGTCCGCAGGATCGGCTGTGCGAGGGCGCCTGTACGCTGAACGACGGCCTCGGCGCCGTGAGTATCGGGTCCATCGAAAAATACATCACCGACGAGGCGTTCAAGCTGGGGTGGAAGCCCGACATGTCCAACGTGGCGCGCACCGGCAGGCGGGTGGCCGTCGTCGGCGCGGGACCGGCGGGCTTGGCGTGCGCCGACGTGTTGGTCCGAAACGGAGTGACTCCGGTGGTGTTCGATCGCTACTCGAAGATCGGAGGACTGCTGACCTTCGGCATTCCGCCGTTCAAGCTGGAAAAAGACGTCGTGGAGAAGCGCCGCGAGATCATGGAGGGTATGGGCGTGGAATTTCGCCTGAACGTCGATATTGGTCGGGACGTTGCCTTCGAGCGGCTGCTGGAAGAGTTCGATGCCGTGTTCCTTGGGCTGGGCACCTATAAGTACGTCAAAGGCGGCTTCTCCGGCGAGGATCTTCCCGGGGTGCATGAAGCGCTGCCCTACCTGATTTCGAACATCAACAGGCAACTGGGCGTCGGCGACTCGCCGGGGTCCTTCATCGACATGCGGGACAAGCGCGTCGTGGTGCTGGGCGGCGGGGACACGGGCATGGACTGCAATCGCACGGCCATACGCCAGGGCGCCGTGAGCGTCACCTGCACCTATCGCCGGGACGAGAACAACATGCAGGGATCGCGGCGCGACTATAAGAACAGCATCGAAGAGGGCGTCGAATTCCTGTTCAACCGGCAACCGGTGGAAATCGTCGGATCCGACCGCGTCCAGGGTGTGAAGCTGGTTCAGACGCGGCTGGGGGCGCCGGGTCCGCGCGGGCGCCGTGTCTCGGAGGTCATTCCCGGAACCGAGGAAACCATCGATGCCGATGCCGTCATCATCGCCTTCGGATTCCTGCCAAATCCGCCGGCCTGGTTCGCGGCGCAACAGATTGCGACGCATGGCAACGGCCGGGTGCGGGTATCGGGGGCGCCGACGTCCCGGTTCCAGACGACGAACCCCAAGATATTCGCCGGCGGCGACATGGTGCGCGGGTCCGATCTGGTGGTGACCGCAGTATTCGAGGGGCGTGAGGCGGCGCAAGGGATATTGAATTATCTGGGTGTTCGCGCGAACTAAAGGCCACTGATCAAGGCTCCTAGGAGGGTGCAATGCAGATCGCGGAGGGGGGGGGTTTGTGTGGGGCCGTTCGCTATCGCCTGACCGGCAACCCGGGTCATTCAGTGATCTGCCACTGCGTTTCGTGTCGCCGCGCGAGCGGGGCGCCATCGGTGGCGTGGCTGACCTTCGGCCGCGACCAGGTGGAATTTTTGTCGGGCGATCCGGCGAGCTACGTGTCCTCATCGGGCGTGGTGCGCCGGTTTTGCGGCCGGTGTGGAAGCCCGATTTCGTACGAGACCGCCGCGCATCCCTCGAGCATCGACCTGACCACGGTGTCCTTGGACGATCCAACCACGTTTCCGCCGACCCGGGAAGTATGGGTGGGGGAAAAGCTCTGGTGGGAAGCCGTGCACGTTGCGCTCGACCAGTATCCGAAGGATCGCGCCGGCGGCCATTATGACGGCGGGTGACGCGGGCGTTATCGATGTCCGAAAATGGCGAGTATTCGGCGTCCAAGTTGGCTACTCTGTCGCCATGCCACTTGACTCCAACGCCTGTTACCGCGCCGTGCGCGCCCGCGATCGCCGCTTCGACGGCCGTTTTTTCGTCGCGGTCTCGTCCACGAAAATCTATTGCCGGCCCATTTGTCCGGCGCGGCCGCCCAAGCGGGAGAACATGCGGTTCTATATCAGCGCCGCGGCCGCCGAGGGCGCCGGCTACAGACCATGCCTGCGCTGTCACCCGGAACGTGCACCGGGCTTCAGCTCGGTCGATGCAGCGGGTCGCCTGGTGAGTGCGGCCATCGCCGGCATCGAAGAACATGCTCTCTCCAGTGCGCGCGTGGGCGAGCTGGCGGCGTCCTTGGGCGTGAGCGATCGTCACTTGCGCCGCGTGACCGAGGCCGAACTCGGCGTCTCGCCCATCGAACTGGCACAAACACAGAGGCTGCTGTTGGCGAAGCGCCTTCTGAGCGAAACCTCGCTCAAGTTGACCGACATCGCATTTGCCAGCGGCTTCGGCAGCGTGCGGCGTTTCAACGCCTTGTGCAGCTCGCGCTACGGAATGAGCCCGCGATCATTGCGTGGGCGGGTGGACGCCGCCGGCGGACTCAAGTGTCAATTGGACTTTCGGCCGCCGCTCGCGTGGGAGAGCCTGTTGGGATACCTGCGCTTGCGGGCGATTCCCGGCGTGGAATTCGCGGACGGCACGCATTACCGGCGCACCGTCGCCATCGACGAACAGCAGGGATGGATTGCGGTTTCACTGGCGAAAAGCCGCGTTGCCGTGGATGTCGAAATGTCGCAGTCGCTCGCGCCGGTGATCGGTGCGGTCATCGCTCGCGTCAAACAGCTGTTCGATCTCGGCGCGGCACCCGATGCCGTCAGCGCCTTGCTGTCGCAGGATCCCTTGCTGCGCGACGCCGTACGGCGCCTGCCGGGGCTGCGGGTGCCCGGCGCCTTCGACGGCTTCGAGCTCGGCGTGCGAGCCATACTCGGCCAACAAGTGTCGGTGAAGGCTGCAACCACGGTGGCGGGGCGCTTGGCGCAGGCCTTCGGCGCCGAAATCGTCACGCCGTTCCCTGAGTTGAATCGATTGACGCCGACGGCGCACGCACTCGAGGGTATTTGCGTCGATCGGATTGCCTCGCTGGGCATCGTCGGCAGCCGGGCGCGGAGCATTGCTGCGCTGGTACAGGCGGTGAATGAACGCAAGGTGGTGCTGAGCTGCGCCGCGGACGTGGATCGGCAAATCGACGCACTGATGCAATTGCCGGGCATTGGACCGTGGACCGCCCAATACATCGCCATGCGCGCGCTGCATTGGCCCGACGCCTTCCCCGGCACGGATTTGATGCTGCTCCGGGCGGCGAAGGTCGGCCACCGGCTATTGCATGCGCGCGCGGAAGCGTGGCGGCCGTGGCGCGCCTACGCCACTCATTACCTTTGGCAATCTTTGGGGGTCGTTCCATGAATGCGTTTACCTACATCGATAGTCCGATCGGGCGCTTGTTGCTGCACTCGGACGGCACCGCGTTGAGCGGCCTGTACATGGACAGCGGTCATCCGCCGCGAGGCATGGAGACCTGGATCGAGGACCGCAATGCGCAGCCATTCCCCGAAGCGATTCGCCAGCTGGGCGAATACTTCGCAGGCCGACGGCGTGTATTCGATCTTCCCTGGCGACTGCACGGCACGGAGTTCCAGCAGCGTGTGTGGAACGCGCTCTTGGAGATACCTTATGGGGAAACCTGGAGCTACGGCGAATTGGCGAGGCGCCTCGGAAACCCAAACGCGTCGCGCGCGGTGGGATTGGCGAATGGACGCAATCCCATCTCGATTCTGGTTCCGTGCCACCGGGTCATCGGCGCGGACGGATCGTTGACCGGCTATGGCGGCGGGTTGGAGCGAAAGCGCTGGCTATTGGCGCACGAAGGATTGCACTAAAAACGCAGGATTCAGCGGGGGGTCGCCCGCAGGTCCTCGAGCACCGAGCCCATCTGCAGGATCTCGCTCTCGTGCGGCAGGTCGCGCGTGGTTTCCTCGAGGGCGTCCGTATACCAATCGCGCATCGGCGCAAGTTCCAGCAGGCGGTCGACGTATACTGCCGCCGCGCGCTCCAGCGTCAAAGCGTAGCTCTGAACTCGAAAAGCCACGGGGGCAAAGAAAGCATCCACGGCGCTGAAGGCGCTCCCCGCAAGAAAGGGGCCGCCGAAGCGGTTCAAGCCCTCGTTCCACAGTGCATCGAGGCGGGCAATGTCCCGGGTCAGCCCCGCGGGAAACTCCTTCAGCCGAATCCGGAGCCCGCAGCTCATGGAACATCGATTGCGCAGTTCCGCGAAGCCCGAATGCATCTCGGCCGCGGCGCTGCGGGCCCATGCGCGTGCGCGCCGATCCGCCGGCCAGACACCCGGATGCTCCGAGGCCAAATATTCGGCGATGGAGGCCGAGTCCCACACCACGATGTCCCCGTCGATCAGGCACGGCACTTTGCCGCTCGGCGAAATCTTGCGGAACGCATCCCATTTGGATTCATCGCCGAACGCGATGAAGTGCTCTGAAAACGGTATCTGAAGCTGCCGCAACAGCACCCACGGCCGCAGCGACCACGAGGAATAGTTCTTGTTGGCGATGTACAGCTCGTACACTATCGTTCAGGCGTTCAGGGTTTTGTCGACCGGCATGTACCGCTCGAGCTTGTAGGTGATTACCCGCAGCGTTTCCTGAAGATCCGTCGCATCATCGGTGTATTCCTGCACTCGGGTGGTCGGCGGCACCCATAAATGCTCAAGCTCAGCCAGACGGGAATAATCCGCGTTCCGGCGCCGCTGCGGTCTGGTCTTGTTGGGCGCGCCCACCGCCGGCTTGGAACCGTTCGACTCAGCCGTCAAGAAATTGCGCGCGACCTCATCGCGGTGTTCGCGCAGTTTTCGGGCGCGCAATAGGCAGGCCTCCAACTCTGCGATCAGACCCGCTGGGACGTCCCGCGCAAAGGCCAGCCGTTCCAACAGCCTTAGGCGGGCCTCCAGATCAAGAAGCTGCTCGGCATGTTCGACGAATACCGGATCCCTGGACATGGAGCGCAGTGCCATGCCGACCGAATGGGTTTCGAATTTGGAGAATTCAACGAAAAAAGAGCCGACGGCATCTTTGAGCTGCATGTCGATGCATCCCCCTTCCGGTCACGACTTTTTTGGATCCAACTACTGATATATTACCAAACCCTTAATCAATATGCGCAGGGGTCCCGCAGCGAATCGTGAGCCGCCGACTGCGAAAGTCATACATTGACCGGAATTGGGGGCGATCTGCCTAGATCAGCGGCAAAATGACGGTAAACAGCACGCCGTCGCCGCCCGACCGGTTGGTCGCGACGGCACGGCCGCCGTGGAATTCGGCGATCAGGCGCACGATGTAGAGCCCTAAGCCGAAATGCGGCCGGTCGTCGACTCCGAGCCGGTGCTCGAACAGCGATTCGAACAGGCGGCCCAGCATATCGGTGGGTATGGTGGGCCCGTCATTGCCGACGGCAAGCTCGTAGCTGCCCTCGGCGCGGGTCAGCCGCACTGTAATGGCACCCGACGCGGAGCAGTAGTCGAGCGCGTTTTCGATGAGCTTGTCGAGCAGTTGCATGATCAGGTCGGGGGCGCCGTGTATGAAGCAAGGACCCGCCGGCGTGTCGAGCTCGATGCGGGCGTCGGGAAATGCGCCCCGGTACCCCGCGACGGCCGATTCGAGCAGCGCCGCCAGATCGAAGTTCACGCGTTCGGCCTGCTTGATGCTTTCCTCCACGCGCGCCGCGGCCCCCAAGGCGCCGAGAATGGACTGCAGCCGCGAGACGCCCTCGCGCGCGCGGGTCAGGTACCCGGCTTGGTCCGCCCGGACGCCCTCGGACTCGAGGTTGTCGAGCGACGAGCGGACGATGGTGAGCGGCGTGCGCAGCTCATGTGACAACTTTGCGCCCAGGCTTCGCAGGTATTGCGTATGTTCGTTGAGCCGGGCCAGCAGGCGCTCGAATCCACGCGCGAGAGCGCCGATTTCGTCGCCGCGCCGGGCTTCGGGCATGTCCAGGCGAATTCGTCCATCGTTGGTCACGGCGGAGTCGGCGGCCAGCCGCAGGCGCTCGATGCGCACACTGATCAACGTGGCCACGCCGAAGGCGATGGCGACCGCGAGCGCGGTGCCGAGCAAGGTGAGGTTGAACAGGTGAGCGAGCGCCCGGTCGCGAAGTTCCAGGAGCTGGTTGCCCGACTGTTCGAGAACCACCGCTCCCCGGGTTTGGTCGCCCACCATGATGGGCGCGGCCGCCGACAGGAGCGATGCCTGGCTGGGATCGGCTCGCAGCCATTCGGCCGATGAATGGCCGGCCAAGGCATCCGTCACGGTCTTGCCCTCGAGGCGATCCGGCGCCGATGCCTCCAGAGGCCAGTGCGAGGTGTCGTCGGCAATGAAGCGCCGGAACCACGAACCGTCCGCGCGCAGGTCTTCATCGCCGGGCGGCATGAGCGAACCCGCGATACCGAGTTTCAGGGAGTTGGTGTCGATGACTGTGGCCCGGGTTCCTGGGCCGATGAATGTCGCGAGCAATTCTCCCAATCCGGGAGTCGTCGAGAATAGCCGTCCGCCCTGCGAAGGGTCGGCGCTCGTATGGCCGGCCCTGCCGCCGGCGCCGTCGATGGCCTCGATCCAGAGCCGCGAGCCCACCATGCTTCTCGGGATTCGGGCTTCCACATGATGGCCGCGCGACGTTTGCAGCCAAAACGCTTGGATTCTGGGCTCCAGCACAACCCGCAGGGCGCCGTCGCCATTGACAATCTTCTGCGCTTCGATGGGCCCGGGCGCTCCGGTCGCGAAAAAATACGACTCGCGGGCTCCGTCGGGCCGTTGCAGCGTGAAATCCACGCGATCGAACCTGTCTTCATCCGGGTTGGCGTTGGCGGGTTGCGGATCGAAGTGCGGGTCGTCCACTTCCAGGTAGAGGAACAAATAGCGTTCCGTGCAACCTGCCTGCAGCCGGGCAGCAAGCCCGTTTGAGGGCATGTTTATCGGCTCGGCGGCAAGATTCCAGTCCTCGCGATAGCCGTCGAGCAGCGGCTGGTTGTGCAGAGGGAACACGTAGAGGTCGCCTTCAGCCGCATCGAAAGAATGCCCATCCTGCGCGTCGCCGAACACGCGCTGCGGCTCGGCCGACAGCGCGTTCGCGATCGTGTCGGCGGCCGCTTGCAGCGAGTTTTCCTGCGAAACCCGCAGGGTCGACTCCAACTCGCGGGCGTATTGGCATCCCGCCCACGGAAGGACGAGCGTGGTCAGCGCGACACCGAAGAGTTGTAGCCGGATGCTCACTCGACCCAGCGATAACCCATTCCGTACACGGTTTGAATGGCGTCGAAGTCCGGATCGACCTGTTGAAATTTACGCCGTACGCGTTTGACGTGGGACGTGATGGTGTTGTCGTCCAGCACCACATTCGCGGCATCCATGAGCTGTTGGCGATTCTTCACGTGACCTGGATTTCGCGCCAGCGCGTGCACGATCCAGAATTCCGTCAGTGAGAGAGTCACGGGCACGCCGTTCCAGGCCGTCTGCATTTTTTCGCCGTCTATCGACAGGGGGCCACGTCGAACTATCTGTGCAGCATTGTCCGGGCGCCGCAAGGCATCGATACGCCGGAAAAGCGCCGCCACCCGGGCCGCCAGGTGCGGCAGGCTCAAATCCTTGGTCAGGAAATCGTCCGCCCCCAGGCGCAGGCCCGACACGGCATCCAATTCGCTGTCTCGCGCGGTCAGGAAGATGATGGGCACCTCGGCGGACAGGGCGCGAAGATCGCGGCAAAGATCGAATCCCCCTTCCGCCTCGTCTTCCAGCGATATGTCGATGATCGCAAGATCGGGAAGGTGGATCTCGAAGGCCTGCATGGCGCTCCTGCGGTTGCCGTAGGTCTTGACCTGGTATCCCTGTCGCGCCAGCGAGGCGGCGTAATTCTCGCGCAACGCCGGCTCATCCTCGACGATTGCAATGTGCTTTCTCATGGGACGAATGATAGCTCATGGGCGCAACCGCATTCGCGTCGCCAACCCGCAGTCTGCCGGACGCCACGATTCGCCACGATTCGCCCTGATCGCGCCGCGTTTCCCACCGCCCATCCGCCAGATTTCGCATCGATAGTGTCCTTTATGGATCAGTCGCGGAGAACTCGCCATGAATGCATCGAAGGGCACGTCGATGTTCGGCAATCCCCCAAGCCTGTGGGCGCAGCATCGTGAGGCTTCGCTCAATTGGTTGGCGCTCGGCCTCTTGCTCGCCGCCTGGAATTCAGCCGATCGCGACGCTGCCGTCGACGCCGCCCGCCGCCCGGACTCGCTGCGCGCGTACCGCTGCGTATCGGTACGGGCCGTGCAACGCGCCCAAGCGTCGGCCGACCAAAACGCCAATCCTTCGTAAGGTTCACAAAAGCGTCAACCAACTGCAATTTTGTGGGTATTGAATGACAAGGCGTTGATGCCCACCGCCGACACCATGAAACACATTCTGATCGTCGATCGGGATGTTGCCGTTACCGAGACGTTGCGCCAAAGACTCACCGATGTGGGATTTGCCGCGCGCGGGGTAATGCACGAGGCAGCCGCGGCCGAGGCGCTTGCGGCGTATTTCCCTCATTTGGTGATCATCGACTGGAACCTCCGAGGGTATGCGGCCCTGGATCTGATCCAGCGAATTCGGGCGGTGCACATACCTCGACCGATTCGATTGATCATTTTATCCGCGTTGGCCCATGAGCAAGATGTCGTGGCCGGATTCGACAGCGGAGCTGACGACTACATTGTCAAGCCGTTTTCGGAGCGCGAGGTGGTGGCGCGGGTCTGTGCGGTGTTGCGTCCGCTGTCCCGGGATGAGAAGCCCGCGTCCATCGCCTGCAATTCCTTGGTCCTTGACCCAATCACGGCTTGCGTTACTGTGCGCGGCAAGCTGATAGACATAAGGGGCAATGAATACCGGTTGCTGGAATTCCTGATGTCGAATTTCGGTAGAACGTTCAATCGGGCGCAATTGATGGCTCGGGTGTGGGGCGCCGCCGCCGTTGTCGATGAGCGCACGGTCGACGCCAATGTTCGGCGCCTGCGAAAAATCCTGAGCACGGCGGGGGCCGCAGCCTACGTGCAAACCGTGCGGGGATTTGGCTATCGTCTTGCCGCTCCCCCCTGCCGCACCAATGGATCCGCCGGTTCTTCATGACGAAAGATCAACTTGAGGCACATATTCACCATTTCACGAGATGTTTCACACCCAAGTTCCTTTTTTGTAAACAAATATTCTTTGACGGGTAATCCCGTCGTCACATTCAAAGGCGATTGTGGAGGCCGGTCGCTGAAGTTGTCGGGAGACGAGACATGGTGGAACGCAGCCCCGTTTATCCGCTGAAGCTCAGAACGGTTTTCATTTCGGATGTCCATCTGGGCTTCAAGGGCTGCAGCGCCGAGCTGTTGCTCGACTTCCTGCACCACGTCGAGATGGACACGCTGTTTCTGGTGGGCGACATCATCGACGTTTGGAGCATGAAGAAGGCCATGTTTTGGCCACAGTCGCACAATAACGTTCTGCGCACCATTCTGGGCAAGGCCAAGCGAGGGACCAAGGTGATATTCGTGCCCGGAAATCACGACGAAGTGTTTCGCGAATTCGACGGCGCTGTTTTCGGCAATCTTGAAATACACCGCGAGTATATCCACCATGGCGCCGACGGACGCCGCATGTTGATTCTGCACGGCGATGAGTTCGATAGCGTCGTCAAGTGCAGCCCCTGGCTCGCGAAGGTGGGCAGCAACCTCTACGACATTCTTCTCGCTGCGAACCCCTATATCAATTGGGTGCGGCGCAAATTCAATCTGCCGCATTGGTCACTCTCTGCGTATTTGAAGCACAAGGCGAAAACTGCGGTTCAGTACATCGGCAGCTTCGAGGAGGCGGTTGCCCAGGCGGCGCGCAGGCGTGGCGTCGATACGGTGGTTTGCGGGCACATCCATCATGCCGAAGTGCGCGATATGAACGGGGTTCTCTACTGCAACGACGGCGATTGGGTTGAAAGCTGCACATCCTTGGTCGAGGACATGAATGGCCAGCTGCGGCTGATCGAATGGCAGAAGCTGCGCCAGCAGATCGACATGCCGGCAATGGCCGTGCCGACGGGACAGGCCGCATGAGCGACATCGTGGAATTGTGGAGTCTGCCGTGGCGGGATCTGCAGCGGAGTTTGGCCGCCGAATTTGGCCGGCAAACCCACGCGGCCACGGCCGGCAACAGTTCCTCCGCGACTATGAACGTCTGTAGGCCGGGTTCGTCCGCGTGCGTCGGTTCGTGGCTGTTGCGGGCGCGGGCCGCCGGCGGCCGCTGTGTTGCACTGCCAAAAACCAACTGCCGCATTACCGCTCGCCAAGCGTCGTATTGCGTGCACGGAAAGCCGTGAGTTTCGCCGCATTCGCGCTACGCTTACGGGGTGAAATGCAGCTACCACATGGGTTATCAGATCGCGTTGCCGAGTGCGCACCCATTTCCGATCGCGAAATTCACTTTGCTGAAGAATCGGTTGCTGGCGGAAGGCGTGCTCGCACACACCGACATCGTCGAGCCGGAGCCGGTCGACCTCCAGACGCTCCAGATGGTGCACACGCCGGAGTACTTGAACAAATTGGAGCTGTCGGGATTGTCTGGGGCGGAACAGCGGCGGCTCGGCTTGCCCTGGTCGGACGCGCTGTGGCTGCGTTCGCGGTTGGCTGCGGGCGGGACTGTATTGGCGGCGCGCATGGCTCTTCGGCATGGTCTTGCGGGGAATCTGGCCGGAGGCACTCATCACGCCTTTGCCGATCATGGAGAAGGATTTTGCGTGCTGAACGACGTTGCCATTGCGATCGCCAAATTGCGCGCGGAGCGGGCGATCGATCGAGCCGTCGTGATCGACCTGGACGTGCATCAAGGCAACGGAACGGCGGCGATCTTCGAGCGCGTCGAGGAGGTGTTTACGTTTTCGATGCACGGCGAGCGCAATTATCCGGCCGCTAAAATGCGCTCAAACGTTGATGTCGGATTTAAGGACGGCGTGGGCGACGACGAATATCTCGCTGCGCTCGACCGCCACCTGCCGGCCGTGCTGGACGGATCCGCGGCGGACATCGCTTTTTATCTTGCCGGCGTGGACGTGGCTGCGGGCGATCGCTACGGCAGGCTCAACTTAAGCGAGGCGGGAATCCGCGCCCGCGATCGCCGTGTCGTGCAATCGGTGCGCGGCCGAGGCCTGCCTATGACGATTGTTCTGGGGGGCGGATACGCAGGCACTCGCGAGCGCACTGCTGAATTGCACGCGCACGCGTTTCGAGAAGCGGTTGAATTCGAGCGGCGAACCGCGCCGCCATCAATGGCGTAACTTATGAATATCGCAACTTAGGAGCCTTACGCCGCCGACATCAACCCTTTCAGCTTGTTGATGGCATTGCTCTCGACCTGGCGTACGCGCTCGGCGGAGATTCCGAACTCGTCGGCCAGCTCGTGCAGCGTTGCCTTGTTGTCGGTCATCCAGCGCCGCTTCAAAATACTGCGGCTGCGCTCATCGAGCTTCTCCATCGCGACGACCAAGCGATCGCTGGAGTCCTCCTCCCATTCTTCGCGCTCCACCTCGACCGCGGGATCCGCGTTGTTCGCGGGCAGGTACATGGCGGGCGAATAAGTCTCTTCCTCATCGCTGTCGGGCGTGGGATCGAACGACATGTCGCGTGCCGACAGCCGCTGTTCCATTTCACGCACGTCCCTGATTTCGACGCCCAAATCGCGCGCGACGGCCCGGGTCTCCTCTTCGGACAGCCAGGCCAGGTTCTTCTTCATCTTGCGCAGATTGAAGAACAGCTTGCGCTGCGACTTGGTCGTCGCCACCTTCACCAGACGCCAGTTGCGCAGCACATATTCGTGAATCTCCGCGCGTATCCAATGCACCGCGAACGACACCAGGCGTACCCCGACGTTGGGATCGAAGCGCTTGACCGCCTTCATGAGGCCGACATTGCCTTCCTGCACGAGATCACCCATGGGCAGGCCATATCCCAAGTATCCGCGGGCGATGTGCACCACAAACCGGAGGTGCGAGAGCACCAATTGACGGGCCGCATCGAGTTCCGCTTCGCTGCGGAAGCGGATCGCGAGTGCGACTTCATCCTCCTTCGTCAGAACCGGAATCTGTGATACGCGATCAATATAGGAGTCCAAGCTCCCGACGGGACCCGCGAATACCAAGCCAGTCTGTTTAGCGACCAAGGCAGCAGTCATTAGCGAAAACCTCCGATCAATTTCCAGGTGCAATAATAGCACTCACACGTTTTGAGTGCTAATACCGGCCAGAGTTCAACGCTCAGGAAAACTCTATAAATCAAATACTTACATCACCATTACGTGGGTTCGATGCCGCGGATATGTCGCGTTGCCGCAACCCAGGACCCGAGCCAGCCCAAGCCCACGGAGCTTCCCAACACGGCGGCGCTCATGCCGAATCCGACGCCCTTCAATTGAAACCGGCTGCCGTAAAGCAGCGCGAGGTGTTCCACCGGCCGTGACATCACGCCGATCGCCACCGCCACCGCCAGAAGGGCCAACAAACCGCCGCCGAGCCCGTACCAGACTCCCGCGTATAGAAACGGCCTCCGGGCAAATCCATCGGTCGCTCCCACCAACTTCATGACCTCGATTTCGCTGCGCCGGTTCAATATATCCAGCCGAATGGTGTTGCCCACGACCAGCACGACCCCAAGCCCCAGCAGGCCCGCGGTCAACCAGATGATGCGATGCAATATGTCGATCAGGGCGACCAGCCGCGTGACCCATTCCGTATCGATCTGCACCGTCTGCACATCGGATGCACCGGCGATTGCCTGTTTGAGTGCCGCCATCCCCTCCAGGGTGCTCGAGTTCACCGACGGAGTCACGATCAAGGTGTCGGGCAGCGGATTGTCGGCGAGCGCATTCAACGCATCGCCGAAGCCTGAAGCGGTGCGAAACTCCGCGAGCGCTTCGTCGGCCGTGACGACACGCACCGCCGCCACGTCCGGCCGCTTTCGCAGCTGCGCGGCCAATGCAGGCGCGCGCGTGGCGGCGGCCTTCTTGTCCAAGTAGACGGAAATGTCGAACACCTGATTCCAATTGGCCGTCGCGCTGCGTGTGTTTTGCAAAAACACGTTGAGAAACAGGGGCAGTGCAAGCGCCACCGCGATCACCGCCATGGTCATCAGGGCGCCCATCGGGGAATGGGCGATGCGTCCCAACGAGCCGACGAGCGTTTGGGCGTGGCGAGCCGACCAGGCGCGAAGATTCATGACGGGCGTCTTAAGGGGCTGCGCCGCCGGCCGCGGCGATCCGTCCGTCGCGCAGGCCGATGCAGCGGGCATTGAATCGATCGATGAGGTGAACGTCATGGGTGGCGATCACCACCGTGACGCCGACATCGTTGAAGCGCTTGAACAGCTGCATGATCTCGAGCGCCAGCGCCGGATCCAGATTGCCGGTCGGTTCATCCGCGATCAGCAGTTCGGGCTTGCCCACCACGGCGCGTGCGATGCCGACGCGCTGCTGTTCGCCGGTGGAGAGCTCCAACGGACGGCTTTTTTCCTTGCCGAGCAAACCGACTTGATCGAGCGCAGCCCGCACACGCTTGTCGATCTCGCGCTTTGACATTCCCGCGATGATGAGCGGCAGCGCGACGTTGTCGGCGACAGGACGGTCGTGCAGCAACTTGTGATCCTGAAAAACCACGCCGAGCCGGCGCCGAAACTGCGGGATGCCGCGGGGTTTGATGCCGGCCGTGTTCTGGCGGCCGATGAAAACCTGGCCCCGCGTGGGGCGCTCGATGAGCGCGATCAGCTTGAGAATGCTGCTCTTACCTGCACCCGATGGGCCGGTCAGGAATGCCATCTCGCCGTCCTCGATGGCGAAGGAGACGCCCGCCAACGCCTCGCGACCGTTGGCATAGCGCTTGTGAACTTGGTCAAACCGAATCATTCCGGCCGGCCCTTCATCGGCCGGCGCTCCGGGGGGCGGCCCTCCACATCCTCCTTCAGGAGTGCCGTGACGAACTCGGCGGCATTGAACACGCCGAAATCCTCGCTTTGTTCCCCCACTCCCACGAAGCGAATTGGAATCTTGAGCTTTTGCGCAATGGCGAGCACCACGCCGCCCTTGGCGGTGCCGTCCAATTTGGTGATGACCAACCCGGTCACGCCCAAGCCCTTGTTGAATTCCTCGGCTTGCGCAATCGCATTTTGACCGATTGTGCCGTCCAGAATCAGCAGCACTTCGTGGGGAGCCTGCGGGTCCAATCGCGCAAGCACCCGTTTTACCTTCTTCAGTTCCTCCATCAAATGGATCTGGGTGTGCAGCCGTCCGGCAGTGTCCGCGATCAACACGTCGATGTTGCGCGCTTTCGCGGCTTGCAGAGCGTCGAATATGACGGCGGCGGGTTCCGCACCGGCGTGCTGTGCGATGATGGGAACCTGATTGCGCTCTGCCCACACCTCGAGCTGCTCGCGCGCGGCCGCGCGAAACGTGTCGCCCGCCGCGAGCAGCACCGTGCGCTTCTCGGCGAGGAGCCGCCGCGCAAGCTTGCCGATGGTGGTGGTCTTGCCGGCGCCGTTGATGCCGACCACCAGGATCACGTAGGGCTTGATTCCGGCGCCGATGATGAGCGGTTGTTCGACGGGACGGAGAATGTCCAGCATCGCAGCGTGCAGCGCCTTCAGCAGCGCATTCACATCGCCGAGTTCGTTGCGGGCAACCCGCTGACGCAGGTCACCGAGTATGCGCGAAGTCGCTTCAACTCCTACGTCGGCCGTAATGAGCCGTGCCTCGAGGTCATCCAGGATCTCGGCGTCGATTTTGCGTCCCGGCAGCAGCTCCGTGACGTCGGTGGCGAGCCACGCCGGCCCTGAGTTCAATTTCGCGCGCAGGCGCTTGAAAAAGCCGCGGACCCCGGGCTTATCGTCTTCGTTCGTCATGGGTGCGGGATGTTAACAGAGCGTCTGGTACGGCAACCCACGATACGTGTTGCCGCGGCGAGCCGGCGCCGCTCCAGCGTATGATGTCCGCCGTGTCACCGACCAAACCCGTCAAGCCGGCCGCGCAAGGCCGCAACTCCGTGCGGATCATCGCCGGCGCGTGGCGCGGCCGGCGCGTCCATTTTCCGGATCTGCCGGGTTTGCGGCCCACTCCCGATCGGGTCCGGGAGACCTTGTTCAATTGGCTGCAGCTTTCCATCGGGGGCGCACGCTGCCTGGACCTTTTCGCCGGCTCAGGCGCGTTGGGCATCGAGGCCCTATCGCGGGGTGCCTCGACCCTGGTTTTCGTCGAGCAAGCCCAGGCCGCCGCGCGGACGCTGGTCAAGGAATTGGAGCGCCTGGGCGGCGCTGCGAACGCCCGGGTCGCCGAGATGGGCGCATCGCGTTTTTTGCGCACGGCGGGAGAAGCGTACGGCAAGCCATTCGACATGGTCTTTCTGGATCCGCCATTCGGTCAGAATGCGCTGGCTGAATTCATTCCCCTGATCGATCAGGGTGGCTGGGTCAGCCCGGGCGGGTTGGTCTACGTGGAAAACGAGAAATCTGCGGGGGCGCCCCCTATACCCGCGCATTGGGAACTGCTCAAATCGAAGTCCGCTGGGGAGGTGGGGTATCATCTGGCGCGCGTCGCCGCGCAGTCGTAGATCTCAAGGTCATGAATAAAAGAACAGCCGTTTATCCTGGAACCTTCGACCCGATCACCAACGGTCACCATGATTTGGTGCGGCGGGCCGCGAGTATCTTCGACCGATTGGTCGTGGCGGTGGCTGCGAATCCCAACAAGGCCCCCATGTTCACCCTCGAACAGCGCGTCGACATGGCGCGCCGCGTGCTGGGTGACGTGCACAATGTCGAGGTGAAGGGCTACCTGGGGCTGACGGTGGATTTTGCGAGGCAGAATGGCCTGGCGGTGATCGTTCGCGGCCTGCGGGCCGTCTCGGACTTCGAATTCGAATTTCAATTGGCTAATATGAGCCGCCACCTGACTCCGGAAATCGAGTCGGTGTTCATGACACCCCAGGAACAGTACACATTTATCTCCTCGACTTTGGTACGCGAAATCGCGGTCTTGGGCGGCAACGTCTCGGAATTCGTGCATCCGATCGTCGAGGTCGAGCTGAAGCGGCATCGCAAGCTTTGAGCTGCACGGGATTCAGGTACCGCCCTGATGCGTCGCCGAGCCCTGCGCGGCGCGTGCGCGCGGCGCTCCTCATCCCGCGGATCATCCCGGTTGTCTCGACGGCATTATGCATATTCGCCATCGGCACACTGCTCGCGGCACCGCGCGCCGTGCTCGCGGACGACTCCGCGCCCGTGCGCCCGCACGCGCTGGCGGTGGCGCACAAGGGCGCCGTCGCGAGTGCATACCCGCTTGCGAGCGAGGCCGGTCGGGAAATTCTGGCAAAGGGCGGCAATGCATTCGACGCGGCGGTGGCCGTGTCAGCCGCGCTGGCGGTGGTTGAACCCACGAGTTCAGGGTTGGGCGGCGGTGGCTTCTATCTTCTGCATCGCCACTCGGATGGCGCCGACATCATGCTGGACGCGCGCGAGAAGGCGCCGGCAGCGGCCAGCCGAAACATGTATCTGGACGCGGCCGGCAATCCGGTCGAGAACGCGTCGACCAAGGGGCCCTTGTCGGCGGCCATTCCCGGTGAACCTGCAGCGTTCGAGTACCTGGCGCGAAAATTCGGCAAGCTACCGCTGAAGGTGAGTTTGGCGCCGGCAATCCGGTTGGCGCGCGAAGGATTCCCGTTATATGAGAGGGTGCGGGGAGCGATTCGCTACAAGCGGGAGGCGTTACTGCGGTCGGCCGATGCGGCAAAGGTTTTCCTGACCGCCGACGGCGGGGTGCCGGAGCTCGGAGCGCTCATCAAACAGCCGGATTTGGCGCTCACCCTCGAAGCCATCGCCGCCCAAGGCGCAAAGGGGTTCTACGGCGGGCGCGTGGCCGATGACCTGGTGGCGAGTGTGCGTGGGGGAGGCGGTATCTGGACCCAGGCCGATCTGGCCTCATATCGGGTGATCGAACGCAGGCCGCTGTTCGGTGAATATCACGGCGCGCGTATCGTGTCCGCGTCACCTCCTTCCTCAGGAGGCGTCGCCGTGGTGGACGCACTGCATATCCTGTCTGGGTACGATCTGCATGCGGTCGATTCCGCCACCCGCAAGCACCTGGTCATCGAGGCGATGCGCCGCGCATATCGGGATCGGGCGGTCTTTCTCGGCGATCCGGATTTCGTGAAAATGCCCCTCCCGCAGATCATTTCGCCGGATTATGCCGCCGGCCAACGCAGCAGCATTCGCATGGACAAGGCGATGCCGAGCGACCTGCTGCCGGGCATCGAGTCCGAGCCCGTGGGCACGGACACCACGCATTGCTC
>Ga0182015_10003142_pt1 | contig 18894 bp, 13 predicted proteins | sample 712P3MmetaG_FD_120478 | JGI IMG/M metagenome (GOLD analysis project Ga0182015, IMG submission 120478) | Permafrost microbial communities from Stordalen Mire, Sweden - 712P3M metaG | ecosystem: Environmental > Terrestrial > Soil > Wetlands > Permafrost | place: Sweden: Stordalen | collected...
AGATCGCGAAAATCCTCCCTCAGTAATAAGGGAACGGCGAAAAATCTTGAATTTGAGTAGCGAACGATTTCGCGTGTGGGGCCACTGGTGGAAGCATAATCCTCCTGACATCGATGATCCAAGGCTCATGCACCTTGCACGACGGCATCGTCTGTTCATAATTATTGATTCGTTCGTTCGTTTCCATTCAGCTGACGAAAACAGCGCCAAGCAAATGGCCAAAGTACTGCGTCGGCTCCGGGACTTGGCTGATGCCGGTGCGACGATCCTACTGCTGCATCATCAAGCCAAAACCCAGGGCAGCCAGTATCGAGGATCCACTGATATTCTCGCTGGAGTTGACGCTGCGTTTGAACTCCGCAGGGAAAAAAGCAAAGATGATCCTACTTTCTCCCTGCGGTGCTTCAAGCATAGACTGATTGAAGAAACGACGATGAAAATCCGACTAAATCTGCGAAAAGGGCGCTTTGAGGTCGCAGACGATTCATCGGATGCAATATCATCGACTGTGATCGCAAAAATAAAGGAGGTAATTTCTAGCCATCGTCGCATAACCCAAAGGGACCTGCTGCGGATGGCCGATCTTCCAAAGACTAAGGGACGTAAGATTCTTCAACGCGGAGAGGGTGTCCACTGGCATTCGAAACGCGGAAAGGGAAGCACGCTTCACTATGGCTTGAAAGACTGAGTCTACCGAGGGATGCAATGTTCAACGTAAAACCGTGGAACCGTATAGCTAAAGCTATATACGGTTTTACGTTTTCACAGCCCTACGGTTTCAGGAGTACAGTTCGACGGCTCTTCGAGCCAAATCGCTCGCAGGGCATTGCCAAAACCCTCTAGAAAGTAGATTGAAGGTTTTAGGACGATGACCCTGGTTTTGGGTCATCGTCTGTCTTTAATGAGAGGACGCTGTAAGCGTCCTCTCGAGAAGACAGACAGCGATTGCACGGGTTTGAAGTACAAACGAAGACGATTTTCGTCTACAGGCCACCGTTTAGATAGGTAGTAGGTAATCTGAAGCGGTTCTGGAAAAACTAGACGAAAACGTCGCGCAGTACAGAAGAATTGCAGCAAATCGCGATATTCCATTTAGCCTCAAATTAGGGTAAACAGACCGAAGAGGTTGGGAGCTTGCGGCGCAGGACAAAAAGAGGGGAAATATCCTTTTGACATCCTCGTGAGTCCCATCAACACTTAATCAGTGCGTCAAAGATAAAGAGGACCAGGCATGGTTATCGGTGATCGATTACGCGCTTTGCGTGAGGCAAAGAGCCTTTCACAAGGCGAAATCGAGAAGCGTTCTGGTTTGCTCCGCTGCTACATCTCACGTGTTGAAAATGGTCACACCGTTCCGGCAATTCCGACTTTGGAAAAGCTTGCACGAGCGTATAGCGCAAGTTACATTTCGGCGTAAACCATAGTCGAAGGGGTTGTCTTCCTCCGACTCCGAAGATGTCAGTGTGTTTCCCTTCGGATTGGCCACCGCGTTTAAGACGAGTTCTACGCGATAAGAAATTCCCAAGTTTTCGATAATGCGGGAGAGGTAGTTCTTGATCAATCTGTCGCTTAACGGACTCGGATCGGACTCAATCTGGAACGCTTTCATGACCACGGTGTTGAGGCTGATTGAATCGCTCAGTTTGAACTAGTCGAAGACGCGCTTTGGCGTCGCCAGTATCGCGCGAGTCCGTACCAGTTTTGTTGAAAGGATATGAACTTTTCAAACCGTGTGGATCCCGCGTTCGTCAGGTCTGCGGACAGTTCTGCCTTCACCATTTCTGAGAACTCTCGCGCACGGCGCAAGTCATCTCCTTGCCGATCGAGTGATAAGCGAACGAACTCACTCCAACGTCTCAGGCGATCACGAAGTTCAGCGACGTGCCATTCGACCCTTCCCATCAAACCGAAATGAGTCAGGAATAAGAATTGCGGCTTGCGGGCAAGGATTAGATCTAAGCTCTCATTGATAGCTCTCAAATCGATATCGGGAGGAGGGGTCGCAGGATATACAAATGAGTCATCTATTCGTACACCGGCGGCGTCACCCACAAAGGCAACCTTGCTGGCAGGTTCGAAGTAACTAACATGGTGGATGGCATGACCGGGGGTATACAAAACCTCAAATTCTCTCGCTCCTATCGTTAAATTCTCTCCTCCTCGTAAAACGTACAAATTGCCCGCGGGCACTGGTTCGAATGACCCCCATAACTCTTCTATGCGTGGGCCAAAAACACGCGAGGCGCTTTCCAGTAAGCGCTTGGGATTTCTGAGGTGCGCGGCTCCCTTCGAGTGAACAAAAACACGGATGCGTGGATTCTGTTCGACCAACGCTCCAGTCGCACCTGCGTGATCGAAATGTATATGAGTAAGCAGAATGCTTCCGATATCGGAGATCGCGATACCCCTGTCGCGAAGCTTCTGACGCAACACATTAAGCGTGGACGACGGGCCAGGGTCCAAGAGCGCAAACTCTCCCTTACAATCAAGCAAACAGCACGCAATGTACCGCTCGCGACCCTGGTGTTCCAGATCGACAGTCACGATCGAATCGGCCAAATTGTCTGAGATGGGGCTCATTTCCTAAAGTGTTTCAACACAGTTCGAGCTTTATTCCTACCAGGCAGATTAATAAATGCGATTCCACTTTCGCGAATCGGCGTGGATTCCAAGACTACAGTATTACACCGTGTGCGCGCTGTAGTGCAATTCATGAAACTAGCAGCCCAACCATCCGAGCTGTCAAATGGCCCCGGTAAGCATAGGAGTGTTGCGTCTTCGCTTGGAGGCGGAATCTGTGAGTGGTTCAGGCCCAAGAAATGCCCACATGAGCAGCCATGGTCATCGAATCAACGCAACCAACTGCCCCGTAGCAATCCACACCTTACAAGCGTCTCATAGATACCGAGACAATGAACGTGCGGTCAGTATTACAATATATCAGAAGGCGTATGGGGATGTGCAACAATGCTATCTTGACATCGGACTTCAACCTGATACGATGCACCGCGCGGAATCGAGTTTCCCGCAAAATGTGCAACTGCGCCGACTTGGGAGCTCTGGGGCCGACAGTCGATCTGCAGCGTTCATGGTGTTTTTCGGGGAACCAGCGCCGGTAGCCGTAGCGATGGACTCGCTTCCGCGAGATCTTTCTTTTGAAGAATCGTTCCCGACGAACAGTTATTTCGGTAATTGGCGAAGTGGAGGGCGCGGTCGTGGATACTTACATACTCGGTTTATCCATGCATCCGGCTTCGGCACATGTCGCCGACAAGCGACTCGAAGAGATGGTGTTTGATACAGCAAGAGCCGCCCTTGACGATGCGGGTATCGACCGCCAGGAGCTGGATCACATCACTATTGCCGCGTCCGATGAACTCGATGGCCGAAGCATCTCGAGTATGCTTTTGGCCGCGCCCGCCGGTGGGTACCTCAAAGACGAGATCAAGACCACAGATTCCGGTCTGATCGGGCTCTGCCTTGAAGCTCTCCGGATTGAGTCGGGACGCTTTCATCTCGGGCTTCTATCCAGCTGGAACAAGACCTCAAAAGCGCAATTTGAGGACGTAATGCGAATGCGATGTGAGCCCTTCTATACCAGGCCGATTGGCTTGAACATGTCAATTGCTGACGGCTTGTTCGCGCAGGCTGTCAGCGATTCTTATGGGATTAGCGAGTCCGATGTCAATGTCGCTGTCCAAACTAGCTACAGGCGGGCGCGAGAGAACCACCGCGGGATGCGCGCCACGGTTCCGTCGCTGGCAGAAATCGCGACTTCACCGTATGTGTCTGTACCGCTGCGCAAGTTACAACAGGCGCGGGTCACTGATGGCGGGGTGTCCATGGTCATTTGTTCGAGCACATGGCTGAGCAAACATCCGGATCACGCGGCGATAGCTCGACTCTCAGGGTTGGCTTGGCGGATCGATGATTATCAGCTCGGTGCAAAGCGCCTATCTGGGCTAGAAGGGTTCACCGAGACATTTGGGAAAGCGGCTTCGATGGCCGGCCTGCGGGACCTGAATGAGCTTGATGTCGTCGAGCTGGACAGCCAGACCGCGTTTCATGATGTGGCTTACCGGAACGTGCTCGAGTTGCCTGATACCTGCGAAGTTTCGCCATCGGGAGGACCGTTCGCGCAGAATCCGTATTTTTGCTCAGGGTTGGTGAATGCTGCTGAAGCCGTGCTCCAGGTAGCAGGTCGGGCCGGTGCCGTCCAAGTGGACGGTGCCAAGCGGGCTGCAGCACACGGTTGCCACGGATTTGCACAGCAGGGAAACGCCGTCGCAATTTTCGAGGGGGTGTAAGGAATGGCAAAGAGTCGGGTGGCCGTTATCGGAGTGGGAGAAACAGAATTCAAGGCGAATATCCCAGATAAGACTTACGTCGAATTGGCGCAGGATGCTGCAAAGGGTGCGTTGGACGACGCAGGTCTCGGTCCAGACGATATTGATGCGGTTGTGTTCTCAATGGCCCCGACTCAATTCATGGGAGTAAACGACGCTGACAAGTGGGCAGTAGACTCGATATGGGCTGCTGGCAAACCTTTTATGCGTGTGCATACCGGCGGCGCGACCGGTGGATCGGCCCTTCACGCGGGTTATGTTCATGTGGCATCCGGTATGTACCGCACCGTGCTGGTGGTCGGCGCAGATCGCGTGGCCGAAACTCCCGACGCCCAACACGTCCTAAACCTTATCTGGGATCTGTTTTACGAACACGACTTCGCCCTGAACACTGTGACAATGACTGCTCTCTCGACACAACGATACATGCACAAGTATGGGACAACCGAGGAGCAGTATGCGCGCGTCGTGGTTCGGTCTCGTCGCAACGCTCTGAACAATCCTTACGCCCACCTCAAGGGAAAGCTAACAATAGACGATGTCATGAATTCGCCGCGAATTTCCTGGCCTTACAAGCTGTTTGACATTTGTCCGCGATCATCAGGCGCCGCGGCCGTTATTCTCGCGAATGACGACATCACGAACAGGTATAGTTCCCGTCCAGCATTTATCAATGGAATTGGTGGTCTGACCAGCACGGTTTTCATGGGGGACCGGGTAGGCCCTTATGCAGATGTCGAGCTATCAGACGAAGCTGAATTCGTTCGTGCAGGGAAAGAAGCGTACGCGCAGGCAGGTATCACAGATCCCGTTAAGCAAATTCAAGTAGTCGAGCTGTACGATCCATTCAGCTCCACACAGTTTCCTCAGCTAGAGTCTTTAGGGTTCTGCGAGCGAGGCCAGGCCCAGAAACTCAGCGATGAAGGGGCGTTTGACATGGGGGCGCTTCTCAGCGTCAATCCGTCCGGCGGGACTCTGTGCAGCAACCCGATAGGCGTAACCGGCCTCGTACGCGTGGCCGATGCTGCCTTGCAGGTGATGGGAAAAGCTGGCGCGGCCCAGGTTGCGGGCGTTCGCAACGCGCTTGCTACTGCAATCGGCGGTTCTGTTCAGTTCGCCAACTGCACGATTCTCGGTGCCGATTACGTGTAGCAGAATCCGGCTTCCAGACGACGAGGTGGGGTCAAATGACGAGACAGGAGTCAAACGCGAATGAGAACGTCATTCACGGCGAATGGCATATTCGTTATAAATATTCGATCGGAAAAGTCGCCGGCAAGTTCTTCGACGGTTTGAAGCAAAAGAAAATCTTCGCCACTCACTGCGCCAAATGCGATCTTTCCTACTTGCCGCCGCGCGCCTACTGCGAACGATCGTTCGAACCGTGTGACGGCTGGATCGAAGCGGGTGACGAAGGTGTGATCGAGGCCGCGACTATCGTGACTGCCGAATTCGAGAATCTTCCCAAGCCGCCGTACGCCATTGCCTATGTCCGCTTGGATGGTGTGAGTACGGCGATGATTAACTTCGTCCGGGAGCTCGATTTAAGCAATGTAAAGTCAGCGGCCGAGCGCTTGAAGCCTGGCGCGCGTGTCCGCGTCAAGTTCGTGGACAAGCCGCAAGGTCGTATTACCGATTTCCATTACGTTCTCCTTCCCGCGCAACCTCGAGGAGGTTAGCGAAGGAGGGGGGTGTCCCTTGAGAATATACGAGTTAGTAGACCGGACCATCGGGCACGTCCTGGCCGACAAGGCTGCAACCCTAGAAGGGAAGCCCTGGCTGTTTTGGGAAGACCGTAACTATACGTACGCAGAATTAGAGCGGGTCACCAACCGGTACGCGAATGGTTTTTCCGCGCTAGGTATCCGAAAGGGAAGCCATGTCGCCTTGATGCTGCCGAATTGTCCCGAGTTCTTCTGGGTGAGTTGGGGACTGGGTAAACTCGGCGCCGTCGCTGTACCGATCAATACGGCAGCAAAAGGAGAGCTGCTACGCTACTTCCTTGATCAATCTGATTCCGAGTGGTTGGTGGTCGACGAGGAGTGGGCCGATCGAGTCGCCCTTCTATCTGCTGAGCTTCCGAAGATCAACGGATACCTTTATCTAGGTTCCAAGAAACCGTCTGACTCGGCCTTGGGGAACATGCGTTCTCAGGTCGTCGATCTGCACGAGATGGAATCCGAAAGCTCAAATCCTCAGCCACTTGATTCCGTGCGTCATAGCGACGTTCAATTGATTGCGTACACTTCGGGAACCACAGGGCCGTCCAAGGGCGTCGTGTGTCCCCATTCTCAAGGGCATGGTGTGGGCTACGCCGTGTCAAAACACTTTGGTTACGGTCCCGACGATGTACTCTACACCGGCCTCCCGCTATTCCATTGCAACGCACTATGGTACACGTGTTATGCGTCGCTGTGGGCAGATGCCACGCTTGCCCTAGCGCCGCGCTTTTCGGCAAGCCAGTTCTGGGACGACATTATTCGATTTGGGGCGACACAGTTCAACTCGCTTGGCGCGATGACGAACATCATTTGGAAGATTCCTCTGCCAAGCAAGAAGCATAGGCTTCGCCAGTGCATGACGGTGCCAGTGCCCAAGGAAATTTATGCGGACTTTGAATCCCGCTACCATCTAAAGATCACGTCTGTCTACGCCATGACTGAGACGTGTACGGTAACGCTGTTTACGCCTGATGATCCTTTGGAGAAAGCAGGAGCTGCAGGCAAGGCAGCAGGTTACGTTGAGATCCAGATCGTCGATGAGGACAGACGTCCATTACCCCCGGGTGAAGGGGGCGAAATTTGCGTACGAGCCCTGGAGCCGGGACTCATGATGCTTGGCTACTACAAAATGCCCGAGGCTACTGCATCACAGTTGCGTGGTTCTTGGTTTCACACAGGAGACCGGGGCTACCTCGACAGAGATGGCTATCTGTTTTTTGTGGACCGCAAGAAAGAAGCCATCCGACGACGGGGAGAAAACATCTCCGCATACGAGGTTGAGCTCATCATCTCAAAGCACCCCAAGGTCCTTGAGGCCGCTGCGATTCCCGTCACGTCCGAACTAAGCGAGGATGATGTGATGGCGTACATCGTTCTGAAACCGGGCGAAAAGATGCGGCATGAAGAGATCGTAGATTTCTGCTCTCATAATATGGCTTATTTCATGGTCCCTCGATATGTCGAGTTCGTCGACGCGCTTCCCAAGACTCCCAGCCAAAAGATCGAAAAGTACAAACTCAAGGCCCTCGCCGAAAGACGCCGTTCCGAAATGTGGGACCGCGAAAAAACAGGGATAAAGCTAAGAGATCGATGACATGGGTTCAGATGAACTCATCCCGCGCGCCACATCGTTCGTGTCTATCGGATCACACTTGGACGGGTGTCTGTTCCAACGCCCGTAGTCGCCCCTCGCGCTGCTCCTGCGCCGTTCTCGAAGGCCCCTCGAAACAGCTCTCGAAAAAAGCCAGCGCAGGCTCCATCAACAGGAGATAGGAATCGCGAAAGAGCTGCCAAGCATCGTAGCCGAGCCACCCTTGAGGCAATAGTTCCGGAGGCAAGAAGGGGTCCAGGTAAAGAAAGTCTCCAAATTCGTAGACCAGACTCATCTTGGCAACGAAACACTCGCTGTCACTAGGGCGGCGAGTGGCCGAGATCTTCTCGCGGTAACCACGCCAGTTCTTTATGAACGTATTATACCGGCGCTGCACTACGTCCAGGTTGTAACAGCGCTTTATTAGCGCCGGGTGTGGTTGAGGGCTTGCCTGACGCGCCCGGAATATGTGGACATATTGGTCCAGATTTCGCAACGAAAGGTGACGCAGAGTGACTTCCACAAGAGGATTGGGACTGATCCAAGTGGCAGAGGTTATCGCTCCAAACCCAAGGAATGTCAGCTCCCGTCGGAGCCGATCGCGATGATGACCCAGCCGTTCAGGGACGGAATAGATCAGGATAGTCCATTGGCCGTCCCAACTGAGTCTTGGTGGAGAGAAAATGCGAGGCCGTATTTCCTCCAGCCGTTCCCGGCCAACTGGCGTGAGCGCGTAAAAGGCCCGCTTCTCGTCTGTAATTCTCTGCAGCCAGCCCTGTTTTACGAGTCTGCAGATGGCAGCTCGTGCGGCGTTCGGTGAAATGCCCAGTTCGGACGTAAACCGAAGGATGGCTCGCGGAGTGATAGACGACCCGAAGTGCTGGATATAATCAAAATAAAGCTCGAAGATAGTGCGTTTTGCATTCAATCTAAGAGTGCTCCGGCACAGGTGGCGTCTTCAGGCAAGCGTGTGATGTGCCTATTGAACTTGAGATATTACCATGAGGCGGTGGACCGCGCTTTTTTCGTTTTGCCGCGATGAGTCGCGCCGGCATCGATAGATTGCCGATCTTCACGGAGCTCCTCAATTTGATCTGCGTGCTTAAGGGAATTGAATCAGGCGTGATATATGCAGTGTCGCAATCCGGCTCCCCCAAGGCAAAGCTACCGCCTCGTTCTCACAGCGCCCGAGTCCGTAACAATTGTTATTATTCCAGGGATACGCTGACACGCTGTAATATCCGAGGCAATGCTCGACACTGTGGCCTTTGGAACAAAACGAGGCGATCGAGGATCGCGAAAACCGAATAGTAACCCAATAATGCTGAGAATATCGTGTTTTGCAGGCCCGCCATCAAGGATCAACGAGCATCCGGGGTATCCTGGAGTACGCGGGGCCCATTTATGCCCTAAAACAGATCGGTATTAGCTGTCTGGCCCCTAAGCTATCCTGCCAACACACGACCTCTACCTGACCGTACGTCAATTCCAAATTTGGCTGCGACAGGCGAGCGTGGTCCAACGAAAGAGCCATATTCGGCCGCGAGGTCGTGACCGGCTTGCGCTATTACAGAAGGATTAGCTTGACACGCATAATATGTAATGTTAGCGTCTGCGCGATAAATTTGAAATGCAGCTCCAGATTTCTTCAGGGCGTGTGGTCCCGCGGCGACGGTGCCACCGCGAAAAGTGTCGGGGTAGCCAGATTGGCCGGGGGGGCTATGAGAATTAGAGTCGCGGGACTAGTGCATTTTCTCATTTTCTTTGTGTTCGTTTTCACGTTGTATACGTCACGTTGTCTTTGGGCGCAAACGGCAGGTACCGGAGCGCTGACAGTCACCGTCACCGATCCAAGCGACGCAACCATCGCTGGCAGCACCTTGACGGTGACCAACTCGGCGGGTCTTTCGCGTTCAGGGACGACAGCTGCGAATGGCAGTTACACGTTCACTCTTCTGCCGGTGGGCGACTATAAGGTGACAATATCTGCACCGGGGTTTAGGACGATCGAAGTGCCGTCACTGACCGTGAACGTTGCTGAAACCTACGTGTTGAACCAGAAACTGGAAGTCGGATCGGCCTCACAGCAAGTTACTGTGACCGCGAGAGCCCAGACACTCGAGACGCAGTCTGTCACCCTGGGTGGTGTGGTTGGAAACGAGCTCCTCACGGACCTGCCGCTGGTCACCCGCAATTACACGCAGATTTTGGGTTTGTCTCCCGGCGTCGTCACTGACGTCAACAACGCATCCTCACTTGGACGAGGCTCGAAAGACGTCTACGTAAACGGGGGTAGTAACGCCAGTAATAATTTCCAAATGGATGGCGTTAACGTGACGAATATATTTGAGGATACTCCGCAGGACTCGGCGGCAACGTTTGGGTCTATTCCGATTCCCAGCCCCGACGCTCTTCAGGAGTTCAAGGTCCAAACCGGCCAATATGATGCCGGGAACGGGCAGAACTCCGGCGCCAACGTCAACGTCGTTACGAAGTCCGGCACCGATGACTTCCACGGGTCGCTTTTTGAGTTCTTTCGAAACGACGCACTCAACGCCAATGGATTCTTTCAGAACGAGACCGACCAAAGACGTGGAAAGTTGGAGCAGAATCAGTTTGGCGGTACTGTTGGAGGACCTGTCAAGAAGGACAAGCTTTTTTTCTTCCTCTCCTATCAGGGGACTCGTCAGATAAATGGGGTCGCCGTTCAGGGTTTTCAATCGGCAGACCTTCCTGAACAGCTTACAGACGTGAGAACCGCGGCAGCCCTCGGGGCGGCGTTTTGTCCCGCGAATAATCCCCCCGGTAGCCCTGGGGCCCGGTTCGCCAAAACCGTGTTTGGCGGAACTCAGGTGGCCTGCGATGGCTCCAATATCAATCCCGTTGCGCTAAGTTTTCTGCAAGCTAAGCTGCCGAATGGCGCTTATGTCATTCCGAGCCCACAGACTATTCTGAACCCGGGAACGCCGAATGCCATCGGATTTTCCTCGTTCAGCGTTCCTGCGACATTCAAAGAGGACCAGGCTCTGCTCAACGTCGACTGGCAGATTTCAGCGAGGAACAGCTTGGCATTGAAGTACTTCTACGCATACGCGCCAGAAGTGTGGAGTTTCAATTGCACCGGTTGTCTGCCCTACACGGGTGGCAATATCAATCATTCCGGAAACCAGTTCCCCTCGCTTAAATTGACAAGCTTGCTGACGAACAATCTAGTGAACGAGTTTCATGTTTCGTACTACTGGATACGAGCCGACGCAACACCGACCGACCCAATTACGCCCCAGCAACTCGGAATGACAACCGCCACTTCCTCCTGGAATACCTTTTTGCCTGTCATCAATATCAATGGACTCCTGAACTTCGGGGGATTCCTTGTGGATGGTTCCAAAGACCCTACGCATAGTTACGAAGGATCGGACCAACTCTCCTGGTCTCATGGACGGCACACGATTCGCACGGGTGTCGACGTAAGGCAGCCCGACTTCTTTTATCATTTTTTTGGAGTCAAAGGACAACTGCTGTTCCTGAGCTGGGCGGACTTTTTGGTGGGCGAAAGTGCAGCAGAAAACGGTACGCCTTTCAGCAACATCTATAACTCATTCTCTTACACGACACAGCCCGGAGGCACGACGTATCTCAATGTTCAATGGGAACAGAGTGCTTTCGTGCAAGACGATTTTAAGGTCAGCAAGCGCCTGACGCTGAACCTTGGTTTGCGCTGGGAGCACGATGGTCAGCCCGCTGATCCAAATAGAAATGCTGGAGTTGTAAATTTTGATCTGGGTCTCCTGAAAGCACAGCCTATACCGCCAGCGTCGGGGTCTTATGCGGGTTTGACGGTGGCAAACAACTATGCGGGCGCTTTGCCTGCTGGAATCGTACGACGTCCGAAGAACTGCCAGGACTCAACGTGTGCGCCAGACTTTGACTTTGCTCCCCGGCTTGGATTTGCGTGGCAGCCGCTCGCGAGCAACGACCGGCTTGTCGTACGAGGTGGATACGGCATCTTCTATAATATCGTCCAGGGTGTTCCGTTCGCCATTGGCGAAACCGCCGTGGCGCCTACGGGCGAAGGAATAATCTACACCGGGACAAGCAATGCGCTGGCGACTCTGCAGGTTCCGTTCAATCCTGTTCCTCCGTTGGGCTTTAGTTCAGATGAACGAACTCTAACATCTCAAATCTCACAGAGTTCTGTGGCCTATAATCTGAGAACTCCGTACACGATGACGTACAACGCCGATGTGCAGTGGGAGTTCAAACCCTCCTGGGTGGCTGATATTGGTTATGTAGGTTCCAATAGCCACAATCTCGAGACGGCTGGAACCTACAATGAGCCGTTGTTGGCAAGCCCAACTGATCCCGTTAATTGTGGTGACCCCCTGACGGGCTGCATCACAACCAACACCGCAGGGAACGCGGCAGAGCGCGTACCGTACGTAGGTTTTGTTCCGACCGGACTAACTATCAATGGAAATATCGGAGCTTTCGAGTACAACGCTTTGCAGGCCACACTCCGGACGCCGTCTTTTCATGGATTACTGTTCCAGGCCTCCTATACCTGGGCTCGAGATTTTACGAATGTTGCGGGCGTAGATTTGTCGGCGGGAGGTGCTGGAAGCGTCAGAAGTAATGATCCCAACAATCTCCGGCAGCAATGGGGTCTGGCTGACTACACCCGCCCGCAGCGATTTGTGGTTAGTTATACCTATGATTTGCCCGCCCACGGCAACGGGAGGTTTGTCGGAAAAGCGTTATCGGGATGGAGCGTTGCCGGTGTGACCGTCATCCAGGACGGCTTGCCTATGACACTCACGGATTCGACCGGCGGAGCAGTCTACGGTTTTGCCGGTGCCTCCCGCGCCCAACTTTGTCCGGGGTTTACGGTTGGGGGCATAGAAAATCCTGGCAGTGTGAAGTCTCGTCTGAACAGCTTCTTTGATCTGGATTCAGTGGCGGACACTTCTGCCGGGGCTTGTGCGATGCCCGTTCTGGATGGCGTGCCCGGAGCAACCCTCTATGGCGACACGCGTCGCGCCATTTTGCTCGGGCCAGGCCAGTTCAACTGGGATTTTTCCATAGTGAAGAAGACCATCGTGGGAGGGCTCCGAGAGAATGCGAATCTCGAGTTCCGTACAGAATTCTTCAATGCTTTTAACCACTCACAGTTTACCAATCCGGGTACGAGTTTACCCGGTGCCACCTTTGGTGTAATTTCGAGCACGTCGGTGGCACCACGTATCATGCAGTTCGCGCTAAGGTATTCGTTTTAAACGGCAGCGAAGGCTTGCTGGGAAGGTGGCCGCAATGCTTTCAAAGGACGCACGAGTCGGGCTCAAGATTTTGCGGACGAGGGCGACCCCTGGCTACGCAGAAGATGAATCCCTCGCGAGCGGTAACCCCAACGTCTTTGAGTGGTACCCACTGAGTTGAAAGGAGTGTTTTTATGACGACTATTTCGAACAGAAGAACAGAAGGTGAGGAAGAAGGCGGTTCCAAGGCCGACCGGCGCAGCTTTATAAAGGGTGCTGCCGCCGCAGGCCTCTTGGGCGCGGCCGCAATAACTGCGGCTTTGGATACGCCGGCAGAGGGAGCTCAGCAGGGAGGTGCGGCGGAGGATCCCCCGCGGCCTGCCGGCATACGTCCGGGCGGCGCATTCGACTGCCGGTTCCCGATCGCCTATGAGACGTCGATTCCCGAGGCAACAAAGGTACTGATGAAATACTTCGCCTCGTTGAGCCGTCGAGATCTAAGTGGGATAGCGCAGACATTGCATTATCCTTATGGCACCTACGAAGGAATGGAAGCAACCATCGTTGAGAGTGCCGAGAATTTGATGGATGCCCCGCCGCCATCGATGAACGTGACTGGAAAAGGCGAGAATCTAATCACGCCGGGCGCCTACGACATGCTAGACACCCTCGAGGTGCATAACTTTCTCCCCGTGAGTGTCCAATTCTCGCTTTGTTACAGCCGCTATGCCGCAAACGGGACGAAAACTCTGGTTTGCCAAGGCATCTATTGCGTCACCAACAACGATGGGAAGTGGGGCATTCAGCTTGCTTCCACAATCTTCAAGCCGGCGGACGAGGCAGAGCTCGTCTTCAAGGATGCCGAGGAGGCCTTTCTCCGTCAGGAACGTACTGACGCTTTGGCATTTGCCAATCGTGACGTATCGAGACTTAAAACCCTTGTTATGAATCCTGGCAAACAGGCAATCATTGCCAACCCTCTTGATTGGAAGAGCCCTCTAGTCGCTGCCCATGACGGGGACCCGATGTCTCCCTATAAGACCAAAGGCGTCACGACTCGCCTAAAGATTACGGACGTGCCAGAGAAAAGGCCCGACATAGAAGTCTCTGCCATGGGTAGCGTTTTTAACGATTACTACGAAATCGCCAGGGGCGGTTTCCCCAAGTACGCGGCCACGAGAATTGCCCCTTATGCACGCGTCTTGCATTCTTCGTCTGACAAGGCGCATGTGGCCGGCGGGTACATTCGCAATGCCCCTGACCTCGTCTTGATCAATGAATTTCGCCGAGGCTTAGGTGTGTTCACTTATGTGAACGGACATTGGGGCTATGCGGGCACCGCGGGCGGTTTGGGCGACGTCTATTACCACGACTACTGGAATGATGTGCGTTCCTAGCATGCACGTTCACGGCGGCCCGTTTCTCTCACGGTCGCAGCGTACGCCGCGAGCGAGACTCTCTAGGAGGCGCCTTGTTTCGTTTGAGAAATTGTCGTCCAGCCGGGCATCGAGCGGAATGACTTTTGATATGCGTCGGAATTCGGGTTTGCAATGAGCGCGGACAAGAAGCCGACGATGTCCGAGTTGCTCAAAGGTCTTCCTACGAACTGGGGCCGTTGGGGAGATCACGATGAAATCGGAGGGTTGAACTTTCTTACGCCCGACGAGGTGGAGCGCGGACTATCTTCAGTCAAGAAGCACACCCCGTTCACGCTCTCGGTTGTTATCAATCACCCACAGGGGGATCCGTTGTGGCCGGGCCGAAGCGTTCCGATGAAGCTGATGACCCTGGACAAGGGACACTACATCGCCGGCAAAGCTCAACCGTTCCCGGGTGGCCTTGAGTACGCTGACGACTACCTCTGCATGTTTCCTCAGGGCACGACGCACTTCGATGCGCTCGGCCACCCATGGTATGACGATCGTCTCTATAACGGATACGATCCTCACACTACGATCGGCGGTCTCTCTATAGCCAGCGTATTGCCACTAGGGATACGATCGGCCTCAGGACCGGCGGTACTCCTCGACATCGCCCGCTTTCGAAGGAAGAGGTCGCTGGAGCGCGCTGAGACATTCGGGCTCTCAGATCTGCTTGATTGCGCGAAGCAAGAGAAGATCACCATTGAGAAGCACGACATCCTGCTGTTGCGGACTGGATGGCTTTCAACCTTCTACGACAACGGGCCTGAAGCCTTTTATGCACAACCATTCATCGAGCCAGGGCTCACGTTCTCGCGTGAACTCGTCCAGTGGTTCCATGAGATGGAGATTCCGCTACTCGCGACGGACACGATAGGCAACGAAACCACGCTCGAGCCCAACACGGGCATTGCGATTCCGCTGCACGGTGCGCTTATCCGCAACCTCGGCGTGATTTTTAACGAGATCGTGTGGCTTGAGACGCTAGCGGATGATTGCGCAATCGACGGACAGTACCGCTTCTTCTACACGGCGGCACCGCTCAAGATTTCTCGGGGCACAGGTGCACCCGTAAACCCGATCGTACTGAAATGATGAGTGCCAGTCCAGCAAGTATTGATACCACGCTATGCGGGCCTGCGCAGTGAACACGATGTCGCGCGCTTATCAAGTGGTGTTCGCGATGACGGAAGATATCGCAACCTGGCGGCGATACACCAGGCCTTCAAACGAAGCATGATTCAGCTCGTTAGTCACTTGCACCGATCGGCTTCATGGAAATCGATATTGCCTCGATATCATAAGGCGTCTTATTTGCTTCGGTCGTTTACTCATGTGAGGGACCGATTCTCGTGCTAGAACCTCGGCAGCACATTTCACCAACACTCCCGCTCGTTGCGCTTAGCGATGAAGAGAGTCTCTTCCGGGATACGGTGCGCCGTTTTGCCGACGAGACGATTCGACCCTACGTGAAGGAGATGGACGAAAAGAGCTTTTTCGCGACGGAACTCATTCACCATTTCTTCGATATGGGGCTTATGGGAATTGAGATTCCCGAGATGTACGGCGGTGCGGGCGGTAGTTTCTTTCAGGCAATTCTCGCCGTAGAGGAATTGTCACGCGTCGATCCTTCGGCGGGAGTCGTGGTCGATGTTCATAACACCCTCGTCAATAATGCCCTGCTGCGCTGGGCCGATGATGATCAGAAGAAACGCTACCTTCCAAGGTTGTGCTCAAACACGTTGGGTGCATACGCCTTAAGCGAGAACGGGGCTGGTTCTGATGCGTTTGCCTTGCGCACCAAAGCGGCACTAAAGGGCGACGAGTACTTGCTGAATGGCAGCAAATTGTGGATTACCAATGCTATGGAAGCAGGGATTTTTGTCCTGCTAGCGACTGTCGATGCTTCGGCCGGGTACAAAGGAATCACTGCCTTTATTGTGGAGAAGGACTTTCCCGGGTTCAAGGTCGGGAAAAAGGAGGACAAGCTCGGCATACGGGCCTCCAGCACCTGCGAGTTGATCCTGGAGAATTGTCGGGTACCGGAGCGCAACCGCCTTGGCGAAATTGGAAAAGGTTACAAGATTGCGATTGAGACGCTGAATGAGGGCCGGATAGGTATCGGAGCACAGATGGTCGGGCTAGCGCGGGGCGCTTGGGAGTGCGCCGTCAAGTACGCTCACGAGCGCAAACAATTCGGCCGCGCGATCGCTGAATTCCAGGTCATTCAGTTCCAAATCGCCCAGATGGCGACAGAAATTGAAGCAGCTCGCATGCTGCTCTACAATTGCGCGCGAATGAAGGATGCCGGGATGAGCTTTGTGAAAGAAGCAGCCATGGTCAAACTCTTCTGTTCACAAGTTGCCGAACGGGTGGCTTCACTTTGCGTGGAAATCTACGGCGGCTATGGGTTCACGAAAGACTATCCGGTTGAAAAGTACTTTCGCGATTCGAAAATCGGCAAAATCTACGAAGGTACTTCAAATATGCAGTTGCAGACGATTGCCAAGCTGGTGTTGGTCAAATGAACCGAAGGTCGAGATCGGTATTGAGGCGCCCGCATGGAGGTATTTGAAAGTGCGGCGAGGAGTGAGAAATGGTTATTGCCGATAAACTGCGACTTTTGAGAGAACAAAATCACTTGTCGCAAGGCGATATCGAGAAGCGTATCCTCCGAACGAACTCGATGCCAGCGACGAAAAGGAAATTACAGGCCGATTTCAACAATCTAGGAATTATAACGAAGGTTCTACTTTCTTTGGGGACATCACGATCCTCGGGAGCAATACCAAATACGGAGTCATCAAGTTCACGGTACCTCTTGGAAATGCGCGCATCCTGGCAATCAAGTTCGACATACCTAGCTATCAGAATTGGCGGACGTTGTGGCTCTCTCTGGCCGCGGCCTGCCTCGCGATAACAGGAATCCTGGCTCTTTTGATATTGGCCGACTATGGCCTAAAGCTTAGAGAACAGGAACGGGCCTTCGCGGTGGTCGACTCAATTATGAGCGACGTACCTGCGCCGTATGCTCGATTAGACGAAGATGGCAAGTTCCTCAGGGTTAACGATGCTTTCGCCCTGCTCATGGGATATCAGTCGGCAGCACAGGGCAGCGCGGAACTGAAGCAGTATAAATATGAAGATTTTCTTTATGACGAAGCGAGCAAAGAGATTTTTCACACCATAAAGCAAGAACGACGAGAGGGGAAACCTTACAGAAGTTATTCCATTCAGGTTTGGACCGGGGGTAAACCGGGTGTAGGTCAGGTGAAATGGCTAAAGGTCCATGGCGGAGATGTGCCAACGCCCCATACTGCTAGAAAGAAGCCTGGTCAATCCTTTGGAATTTTGCTTCCCATAGACGCTCCGAGACCGGTTGCTGTTTTGGAACAAAGATCGAGTACAGGAACCCCACAGCGTACCGAAAGCGGCCAGAGCCGGACAGCTTAGTGGGGCTGCCGACTCGAAAGTTAACTGGTCGCTTGCGACCGCGCCGTTGCTTGTGACAAATCGTCACAGTTCCAAGAAATTCCAGGAACTCAAGGCTGCTGACCAACCCCCGCCAGGTCCACTAGTCAGCCTCTCGTGGATTGGTGTTCGACACCGCCGCCTGAGACAATGCTCATTCTTAATGAAGCCAGACTTGGCATCGGACTCCAAACCCTGTCGAAATGCTACGCGTACCTGAAAAACTCTTCCTGAAAATTCCGTACGCCCGGGAGGGCCTAAAAAGGCGGTTAGGCCCCTAAGGCTCGAGGTTTTAGGGGGCCGGCAAACGCGCCAGGGAACGAGGCGCAGCCCCGGCTTCCCAATCCCGAGTCCGGTCTGTTGTTACTTCCAACCACCAACAGTCTAATCAATGTCCAACCGGGCTTTCGCCGCGCCAGACAGCACGTCGGGCGCAGCGTGCGGCAGCGTGAGGTAAGAGCGGCGTGGTCCAGTTCACGTTGACTCGAACAACCTGCATTCGCGACGAAACTCACTAAGAATTTTCGCGACGATGCCCCCCGCAAAAATGTAGGTAAGCCACTTAATCGGGCCACCGTCATTAAGCTTTGACAATGGCATCCACCGACTGATTAGAAATAATGACAGAGCGCCAACTAGACAGAACCAAGACAGGCGAAGCCACCATAGCTTGGCAAACCACTCCTGTCTTTCGGTCCAAAAAGCGGACTCATAATCCAGCAGCACGGCAGCTGCGAGGATATTTATTTTCGCTTCTTCTCTCATGAGATCCCGCCCAAGCCGAAACAATGAGATTTCGGACTGCTCCCACACGAGGACAAGCAACAGCGCCAAAATGGGCGCCACTGGAAGAAAATCGTAAATACTGCCCCTAAATACGATAATGGCCGCAACTCCGGCAACAACCGTCTGGCCAGACTTTAAGTCGGATTCAATCCTGCTATTCGCTTCTTTCCGAAGGCTTTCGACATTGCCGTGAATAATGTCGATTTTTTCTTTCTCGGTCATTGCGATTCCTTTTTATTTCGAGCGGATCTGGACATCTCGGTCGGCGTCGGGCACGGTACCGATAGTGGCGTCGGGATCGGCCGG
>Ga0182015_10003143_pt1 | contig 18893 bp, 20 predicted proteins | sample 712P3MmetaG_FD_120478 | JGI IMG/M metagenome (GOLD analysis project Ga0182015, IMG submission 120478) | Permafrost microbial communities from Stordalen Mire, Sweden - 712P3M metaG | ecosystem: Environmental > Terrestrial > Soil > Wetlands > Permafrost | place: Sweden: Stordalen | collected...
AGAGGCCAGCCCTCCCCCGCTTCAACCAGGCCCGTCGCAGCCCTGCGCGCTAACATGCCTCCGGAAGCCAAATACTTTCGTGTGCCCAACCCCTGCTTCCCGCTTAGTCGAGCGTTGACGGGAGCCGTTCCTTCCGAGATCGAGGAATGAGCAGCGACAGATACCACTAGTATCCGAGCGACGAGAGACAAAGAGATCGGGAGAATTCGCCCCATCAACCTCGCTCCACACGCGGCCAAACCTTGACGGGAGCCAATTCTTCCGAGATCGAGGAATGAGCAGCGACAGATACCACTAGTATCCGAGCAACGAGAGACAAAGAGATCGGGAGAATTGGCCCGGTCAACCCTTATTCAACTTGCTGACGCGCCCGATACCCGTCCCGCGCAATGATGTCGTACTTCAGCGGTTTATGCTTCTCGTCCTGAATGTGCAGCGGCTGCCCTTCGTCGTCCACCAACTCGACCCGCAGCTTACGGAACGTCCCATCCAGCTTGGTGTTCGTCGGGTGATACACAAGCTCGTACTTTGACCGGATGTTCTGGTTGATCTGGGCGAAATCCTCACCGTACTCCGCCTGAAACCGAGGGAAATAGCTTGCTCCACCCGTCAGGTTCGCAAAGGTCCTCATCTCGTTGTCGGCCTGCAAGAACGTAATATCCTGCATCTGCCGGCGCTCTCCCATTCCCCCCTCGGTCATTGCCCTCATGAACCCGCCTGTCGAGATCGTGTAGATCGTAATGTCGTGGCTCTCCTTCACCTTCTTCAGAATCTTGTCGAGCGTCAGCTTTGAGAAGGAGTCGCGCCCCGATCCAATCAGGATGAGGTACTTCCTTCCCTCGATCCGTTCCAACCGGTCGATCCCCTCATAAAGCGCGTCAAAAACATTCGTCTCTTGGAATCCCCCGATCCTCAGGGAGTTGATAGCCTCGACCAGCTCCCTTTTGTCCTGCGTAAAGTCCAGCCGGATCTCGGTTCGCATGTCGTACGTCATCAGTGCAACGTAATCTTGCGGCCGCAGTTGCTGCGCAAACGAAAACGCGCCGTTGCGCATGTCCTGGATAAGCGCCATGCCGCCATAGGTCATGGTCCCCGCAAACTCGCAGACCATCAGCGCCGTGATCGGAGCCTCAGTCCGCTTGAACCCGGTCACTTTCTGCTCCACGCCGTCTTCATAAACCTTGAAGTTGTTCGGCTTCAGCCCCGGGACAAACTGGTGCGTCTTCTCCAGCAGCACGCCCACGTCCACCGTCACTTCCGACACATCCACATGCAGCGAGAAGTTGCTCAGCCCCTCCGGGTTCTTCACCTTTGGCTCGGCGGGAGCAGGCGGAGTCGTATCGGCTGGCGCTTCCTTCTTCTTCGGCAGCGCAATCACGCCTGAGTCGCCACCAGGGCCACCTGCATCGGGCGCTGTCTGGTCTTGTGCTGGCGGAGGAGGTGGTGGCGTTGCCTGTCCCTGCGCCTTGTCTAACGCGGTCAGTCCCGCCAACAGCAGCACAACAACACAAAACCCGCGAAACACGGCGGGCACAATCCGGTGCGTTCTTCTCATGGCGACCTCTATGTCCCTCAGCATACAAGCTCGTGGCCGCCGCCCCATCCCTGAACCTTCCCGGCCAGCTCACGATTGCTGCTTCAGCCCGTCAACCGGCTGTACTCTTATAGACGTGAAACCAATCCTGAAGGGAATCGCCGCGTCTCTCCCCTGCGCAATTGCATGCTTCGCCGCGGCCGTTGTCACATTCCTCTGCCCTCTTGCGTCCGGTGCGCAGTCCATCCCAGTTCCTCCGCCCTCCACCGGCGGCTTCTTCCCCCTGAGCGAAGTCCATCGAGGCCTCACCGCCACCGCGTGGACCGTCTTCTCCGGCACTACCCCCGAACCCATGGACGTAGAAGTCCTTGGCGTCCTTCGCGGTGCGCGCGGACCTGGCCACGACATGATCATGGCTGTCCTCAAAGGTCCCCGCGCCGAATACACCGGCGTCGTGGCCGGCATGAGCGGGAGCCCCGTCTACGTCGGCACGCGCCTCCTCGGCTCCGTTTCCTATCGCTTCGGTCAGTTCTCAAAAGAAGCCATCGCCGGCATCACCCCGATCGAGCAGATGCTTGAAGTCCGCGACCTGCCCATCCCGGTCGCCAATCTTGCCGCCTACGCGCCCCAATCCGCCAACCTGCAGCAGTCGCCCGTATTGCAATCCCCCGTCTTGCGATCCATCGCCCAGTTGCCAAATCTGTCCCCTGCCTCCCTTGCCTCGGCCTTTTTTGATCGCGCAACGAACCCTCTCTCTTCATCCCCCTCCATGGCATTTCAAGCGATAGAGACGCCTCTCTCCATGAGCGGCTTCCACCCCGAGGCCGTTCGCTTCTGGCAGCAGCAGGTTGCCGGCACCGGCCTTGATTACATCGCCGCCGGTGGCAGCGGCTCGTCCCTACCCGCCGCCGAAGGCCTCGCTTCCTCAACAGGGCTTCCCGCCTCGCCGACCTCAAGCGCCGAGCCCCCAATGTCTACGACTCCAGTTCTCCCCGGCTCCGCCGTCAGCTTGCAACTCATTCGCGGCGATCTCGAACTTGCCGCCACCTGCACCGTAACCTACGTCGATCCCAAGCAACTCCTCGCCTGCGGCCATCCGGTTCTTCAGGCCGGAACAGTCTCCCTGCCTATGACCACCGCGGAGGTCGTAGTCACCCTAGCCTCTCCCTACAGCCCCTTCAAGATCGTCAACACCGGGCAGACCATCGGCGCGTTCACTGAAGATCGCGATGCGGCCATCCGCGGCGTCCTTGGCGCTCACGCCCGCATGATCCCGCTGCACATCTCCGTCCACTCCCCGACCGGCTCCCGCCAGCTCCACATCGAGATTCTCGACCTGCCTTCGCTCACCGCCCAGGCCATGATGGTTTCCCTCTATGAATCCCTGCTCGAAGCCAACCAGAGCACCGCGGAGACCAGCTATCATGTCACCGGCTCCATTGATCTTGACGGCGTGCCTCCCTCGCCCATCGATCAATGGGCCTCGGCCTCAGACCAAGCCAACTCTCCCATTGAGGCCGCGATCTTTACCGGGCTCAGCTTCGCCCGAATCTATCAAAACGGCGCACGCCAGGGAAGTATCCACGCAATTAATCTCCAGGTCGAAGAGATCCCCGGCCGCGTCGCGCTCGACCTGGAGTCGGCCCACATCGTCTCCAGCGACATCGTCCATGCCGGCGACACGGTCATCGTCGAGGCCACTCTCCGCCCGTGGCGCCAGCCTGCCCGAAATCTCCGCATCCCTGTCACGCTTCCCAATCGCCTCGAACCCGGCAATCTCCGCCTTCTGGTGTCGGATGCTGGTACGCTGGACCGAACCTTGGACCAACCCCGAATGCCAACCCACCCGGCTGACCTCCAGACGGTCCTCGCACAGGCACGCGCCAGGCACCCTGCCGACCGCATTTACATAAGCGTCCTCGTTCCTGAAACTCAGGCCGGCGTTGAGGGTCGCACGCTCACAAGCCTCCCGCTTTCAATGGCAAACGCCCTCGAGCCCATGCGTTCAGCGCAGGAGGTTAGCCTCAACGGAGAATCCGCGGACCTCTCTGCCGAGATTCCCGTCGGCGGAGTCGTCAACGGTTTCCAGATTCTCAACCTGCACATAGATGGTGGAGGCGGTTTAAACTAACTGTGCGGGTGTTTCCTGCCGGCATGCTCTCTTTTCCGGTAAGTCAACTTATTGCCGGGCACCCTTTTACCCCCAAAGAAGGAATTAGAACGCTAATGGCTCAAATTCAAGGACTTGCAGCCCATGCAGCGGGTGCCGAACTGTTGCCCTTCAAATATGACCCGGGCAAAATCGACCCCGAGGAAGTCGACATCGCCGTCTCCCACTGCGCTGTCTGCCACAGTGACATCCATTTGATCTCCAACGACTGGGGCATCAGCCAATATCCCTTCATCCCCGGCCACGAGATCATCGGCAAGGTCGCCGCCGTCGGCTCTGACGTAAAGCAATTCACCGTCGGCCAGCGCGTCGGCCTCGGATGGCAATCCAACTCCTGTGGTGTCTGCGAGTGGTGCATCCGCGGCATGGAAAACCTCTGCCCATCTTTGGAAGCCACCTGCGTTCATCGCAACGGTGGCTACTCTGACCGTGTCCGCGCCAACCACCGCTTCGTCATCCCCATCCCCGACTCCATTGAGAGCGAGCACGCCGCGCCCCTGCTCTGCGGCGGCATCACCGTCTACAACCCGATCCGCAATCACGGCGTCAACCCGTCCTCACGCGTGGGCATTATCGGCATCGGCGGCCTCGGACACATGGCCATCCAGTTTGCTCGTGCCTTCGGCGCGGAAGTCACTGCGTTTTCCACCTCGGCTGACAAAGAAGAAGAGGCCCGCACCCTCGGCGCTCACCACTTCGTCAACAGCCGCGAGAGCAAGGCGCTCAAAGAGATCGCCAGCTCCATGGACTTCATTCTTTCCACCATCAACGCCGACCAGGACTGGGGCGTCTACCTTCAGGCTCTGCGGCCCACAGGAACTCTCTGCTTCGTCGGTGTTCCGCCCTCGGCGGTCAGCTTCCAGGCATTCTCCCTTGTCAGCAGCCAGCGCTCCATCAGCGGCAGCACCATCGGCAGCCCCCATCAGCTTCGCGAGATGATCGACGTCGCCGCCCGCCACGGCGTCAAAGCAACAACCGAATCCTTCCCCATGGCGAAAGCCAACGAAGCCATCGAGAAAGTCAAAAAGAACAAGGTCCGCTACCGCGCCGTCCTCGCCAACTAACCCGCCCGGCATCTGTTCGCAGTTCCCCGTTCACTGTCCACTGTTCACTGTTTCCTGATCTCTGATCCGCTGCGCAGTTCAAGGCAGGCAGCGTCCACTGACGCAAGCAGCTCGCAACTAGGTGCATCCCCTGCAATCATCACAATCTTGCAATCCGGCAGCTTTCCCTGCAACGAAGTTGCCAGATCGATGCCGCTCGATCCCGACAGCCCAACGTCGATGACGGCTAGGTCCGGCGGCACCAGCAGAGCGGTTTCAAGCGCACCCTCCGCATCGTAGGCCGCAATGGCGGCATACCCATTCTGGCCGAGAATTTCAGTTAACGTATCGGCAATCGCAGGCTCGTCGTCTACTACAAGAATTAAGGGGCGAAGCGCGCCTGCGGCATCCAATGCCTCCGGCGCAGGTATGTCCTCGATTGGAATAATCGGGAAGCTTGTCGCCAAGCCCTCATGGGACCTGGAGCTCTGATCAGAACTGGGTTGACGCATGCGATCTCCCCTTCTTATCCACCACAACTCGGCTGACAGGACAGAAAGAACAGGCAATGCGTCCGAGCCACGGCGCATTCGCATCAATCGGAACCAGATCTTGCACCAGAGGCACATTGTGGGCCCCGCAGACCGGCCGATCTGAATCTCTTTTCTCAAAACATTGAACGGGCATGTATTTCTCCCAACACAACTTAGCTATTGTTGAACTCCGGACGTGCCCAGGATTGTGCGGCAAGAAGCGCCGGGCCGGTCCCAAAGAGAATGCAACCGGACCCACGCCGGAAATTCATCACTGTTAGCGAACCTAGCAGGCCCTCGGCAATACGGGTTAACTCTTTACGCTACGTTCAAAGTCTTTGTAATCTGATATTTATAGAGGCATTCTGGCGAACGCGATCTCTTCCATAGGAATTCACCAAATCGCGGTCAATACCTTGCGCATTCAGACTGCGATCAGTATGCTTTCAGCTACAGGATAGCTTTACGGCAATTTAGGCGTACGTTAAGCTGAGGTTCCTTGACCCACGAAGCCGACCAATTGGGGGCTCAAGACATGGCAACCGATCCAGTTCCGAACGCCGAGCCGATGAAATTCCAATCCATCCTTCAGCTTGATGTCCCAAAGGGCCGGGATGGAAAGCACAAGCGGATTGTGACGCGGCTGCTCAGCGACATCGAGCAACTGGTGGTCGGCACCGCGCTCAAGATTCCCCTCTCCGCCCTGCCCGACACCAAAGAAAACATCCGATCCGCTCTGAATCGCGCCACGCACGTCAGAGGATTGGAAGTTGCCACCTCCAGCGACGCTGAGTTCCTCTACGTCTGGAAGGTTGAGGCCGCCCCCGCAACAACCCCCTCCACGTAATTCCTCGCCGCGCGGTTTCACTCCTTCACATTCTCACTGTTTCACTGTTTCACTTTTTCACTTTTTCATTGTTTCACTGCTCTTCCGACCCCACACCCGATACCCGATACCCCATGCCCTAGACTCTCTCATGTCTTCCGTCCGCATCGACAAATAGCTGGGTGCCCAATCCATTCTGCGTTCCTTGCAGAATGGGTGGGATAACAAGCGCCCGATCAACACCAAACCGGGTGCCCCAGGTCCCTCGCGTTTGGGGACCTGGGAAGGTACGCGCGAAGACAGGAAATAGAATTGGGAGATGGTCGGCACCCGCATCGACAAATGGCTCTGGGCCGCGCGCTTCTTCAAGACCCGCGCCCTCGCCTCAAAAGCCTGCGATCTCGGCCGCATCCACTCCAACGAAATCCAGGCCAAGCCCGCCCGCGATGTCCGCATCGGCGACATGCTCCACATCCGCAACGAAGGCGGCGAATTCCACATCCAGGTCCTCGCCCTTAGCGAGATGCGTGGCCCCGCCGCCTTCGCCCAAACCCTCTACGCCGAAACCGCAGCCAGCAAAGAAGCCCGCCTCAAGCTCGCCGCCGAGCGCAAAGCCATGCAGGAGTTCGCCCCCATCCCCACCCACCGCCCCTCCAAGCGCGACCGCCGCCACATCATCCAGTTCCGCGGCAGAGGGTGATGCGATGACCAACGACGTAACCCCCTTCTACAACGAACTCGCCGATTTCTACCACCTCATCTTCGAAGATTGGGGCCGCTCGATTCAGCGCCAGGCGCAAATCCTCAGCAGGCTTCTCACCTCGCAGCTAGGCGCCAGCCCACTCAAAATCCTCGATTGCGCCTGTGGAATCGGCACCCAGGCCCTCGGCCTTGCTCAACTCGGCCATCACGTCGTCGCATCCGACCTGAGCCCCGCAGCCGTCCGTCGCGCGGAAAAAGAAGCCTACCAGCGAGGCCTCCAAATCCAATTTCTTGTCTCTGACATGACCCAACTCAAGGAAGTCGAACAGGACCGCTTCGACGCCGTTATCGCCGTCGACAACGCCCTGCCGCACCTTGACGCATCGCAACTCAGGCACGCAGCAGCAGCGATCGCCTCCAAACTCCGTCCGAATGGAATCTTCATCGGCGGCATCCGCGACTACGACACACTCATCGTCGAGCGGCCTGCTTCGCTACCCCCGGCTTTCTGGGGCGCGCCCGGAAGCCGGCGCATTGTGCATCAGGTCTGGGACTGGGCCGACGCCACAGGACCCGAACCCGGATACCGGTTGCATCTCTACATCACCATAGAATCGGCTCAAGGCTGGAAAGCCCTTCATTTCGTCTCGAGCTACCGCTGCCTTCTGCGCGATGAGCTTTCGACAGCATTGGAGCACGCCGGATTCACCGAAACTTGCTGGCTCACTGCCGCCCAGACCGGCTCCTACCAGCCACTCGTTCTCGCGCGCCTCAGTTAGCGCTGCCGCCCCGCCGCCACATAATCCAATTTCGCGGCCGAGGTCAGCCCTCACTTTTTCACTCCTTCACTCCTTCACTGTCCCTTGTGCACTGTTTCACTCCTTCACTTCTTCACTGCCACTTTCACCGCCTCATCATCCACCCAATACCCGCTCCGCGCCGTCACTCTCAGTCCCGGATGATCCTTCAACTTCAGCTCCACCGCATGAAACCCCGCGTGCGGGGCCGTCGGCTGAAAACTGACCACATACCGATTCGGCAAATGGTGTGACATCTCCAGCAAATCGCGAACAACATCCTTGCTCTTCTCGAACTTGAAGTACTCCCCGCCCGTCAAATCCGCCACTGTCTCCGGTACATTCTGCTTCAAACCATCTGCCATCCGTATCGCAGCCATCTTCGCCAGCGCCAGCGGTGGAGCCAGCAATCCCAAACAGTCGAACGCCTGGTCCGCCTTGTTCTGCGTCGCCTCAGGGTCAGTATCTTTGCCCATACACCCGTGCCGCGGCCCCTGATGCACATTGTCCCCCAACTCCGGCCCATTGGGAGTCTTTGCCACCGGCAACTCGTGATACGCATAGTTCGCCGCCGCCGACTTCCCGCTCGAAAACGCCAGCGAGTAGATCGACGTGTTTGTATCGCTCAACGCGCGCAACACATCGTCCATCTTTTGCTCGCTGTCCCGGTCCACCGTCTCTGAGATCAGCAGAACCACTCGTCGGTACCCCGCCGGTGCCTTGCGCAGCAGGTCAATCGAAAACTTCAGCCCATCCAAAACCGCCGCATCCTTGTCGCCCGGGTCAAGACGATTCAGCATTTCTGCGGCTGCATCCAGATCCGGTGTAAATCCCAGCATCACCGTCGGTGCGCCGTCAAACGCCACCACCGCCACCACGTGCGGCACTCCGCCCACCACCGCGCCCAGCAGCGTTCCCAGGTTGCGGTAGCTCTGCAGCTTGTTCCGGCCCGCGCCGCCGGTCTCCACCGCAATCACCAGCGCCAGCGGCTCGCTCCCCGTCTCCTCGTCCACCTTCAAAGTCTGCTTGATCCCGTCGTCCGTCACCATAAAATCGCCGGCCTTCAGCGTGAAAACCGGCTCCCCCTTGGCGTTCCGCACCAGCGCCGGAACCAGCACCACATTGGTCTGCGTTCTCACCGTCGGCGCAGGCAGTTGCGCCTGCACGACCCCCGCCACACAAGCCAACGCCAAAAAATACGCAACAATCCTCATCCCCACGCTCCAACCGCTGTTCCCAACTTGCCCAATCTTGCCTGCCTCTCGTTCGGATGCGGCCCACCAATCGCAGTACAACAACAGTGCGTTTTCACGCGCAACCCGTCAACTTTAGTAGACTCAACGGCAGCATGTTTGTTTCCCTCTCTCCAAACAACAGCCTCAGCCGCACCCTGCGCTCCGCCGCCCTCGCCGCGTCGCTCATCCCCATCTTCGCCACCCCACTCGCACTCGCCCAGGGCACCCACATTTGGACCCAGTCCCGCCTCGAAGAATTCGAAAAAGGAACCCCTCAAGGCGTCGCCATCACCAGCGGCGGACGCCTCCTTCAGGGCCCCGATGCCGCTGAAGTCGTCACCACCCCCTCCACCTTCGTCTGGTCCGTTGCCGTCGACGCCCACGGCACCGCATTCCTCGGCACCGCCTCGCCCGCCACCGTCCTTCGCGTCGGCAAAGACGGCAAAACCTTCAAGCTCTTCGAGACCAAAGACCTCAGCGTCCAGGTCGTTCGCCTCGGCCCTGACGGCTCCCTCTACGCAGCCACACTCCCCAGCGGCAAAGTCTACCGCCTCAAGCCCGACGCCATCACCACCCAGGACGAATCCTCCGCGCAACTCGTCTTCGACTCCGCGAAGCTCCCCGAAGCCAAACCCTCTGACGCAAAACCGGCTACCGCCAAATACGACGACCCCAAAGCCGACTCCGCCTCCCACTTCATCTGGGATCTAACCTTCGACCTCGCAGGCCGCCTCTACATCGCCGCCGGAGGGCCCGCTGCAATCTATCGCGTCCTGCCCCTTGATCCCAATTGGAAGGGCGATCCGGTCAAGCCAGAGGGAATGCCCGAGCTCTTCTTCAAGTCCGATGAGCAGCATATCCGCTGTCTGGCCTGGGATGCGAAAGGCAATCTCATCGCCGGCACCGACGGCTCCGGCCTCATCTACCGCATCGACCCAGCAGGCAAAGGCTACGTCCTCTTCGAAGCGCCCCGCCGCGAAATTACCTCCCTCGCCATCGCTCCCTCCGGCGCAATCTACGCCGCCAGCGTTGGCGACAAGGGCCACAACCCGCTTCCTCCGCTCCCGGTGCAGGGTGTCGGCTCCGTCACCATCACCTTCGTTCAACCCTCTTCGCTCACAACCGCCAACAACAGCACCTCTGTCCCCGATGGCAGCGAGATCTACCTCCTCGCCGAGGGCCAGGCCCCGCGCAAAATCTGGTCCACCAAGGACGAAGTCGTCTACGCCCTCGTCGCCCGCAACCAAGGCCTTCTCGCTCTGACCGGCAATCGCGGACACATCTTCCAGATCGCCGACGATGGCAGCTTCTCTGACGTCGCCCACCTCGAAGCCCAGCAGGCTCTCACTTTCGCCGTCCCGCCCGACTCATCTGCCGACCTCCTCATAGGCACCGGCAACACGGGCAAGCTCTACCGCCTCTCTCCTCAATCCGGTAAGCACGAATACGCGAGCGATGTCCTCGATTCCGGCGGCCTCTCGCGTTTCGGCCGCATCGAAGTCGAGCCCGGCTCCTCCGCCTACGAACTCTTCACCCGCTCCGGCAACGTCGAGCAGCCCGTGCGCGGCTGGTCCGACTGGATCAAGCTCAACGACAATCAAATCGCCTCGCCCGCCGGCCGCTTCTTCGAGTGGAAGGCCGTCCTCAGCGGCGGCGGCTCTCTCGGCAGCGTCGGCGTCAACTATCTCCCCATTAACGCCGCTCCCGTCATCGACGATCTCGTCGTCGCTCCCGGCGCGCGCCTCAATCCGCTCAACATCGTTCCCCAACCCCCAACGGTCACCATCAACTTCCCCTCCGCCAACGCGGTCGCCGGCTTCGATGGCACATCCTCGCAGCCTCTCCAGGCCCTCAAAGACCGCACCGCCATCACCGTCCGCTGGGCCGCGCACGACGACAACGGCGACGACCTCAAGTTCTCCCTCTACCTCCGCGGCGACGGCGAAAAAGGCTGGCGTCTCCTCAAGGAAGACCTCACCGACAAAGCCTACAGCTTCGACGCCACCCTCATCCCCGACGGTGGCTATCGCATCAAGCTCATCGCCTCTGACGCTCCGTCCCACACCCCCGCCGACGCGCTCACCGCCGAAAAGCTGAGCGAGCGATTCGAGATCGACACCACCCCGCCCATCCTCAGCGGCCTCGAAGCAAAAGTCCAGCCCGGCCTCGCCCGTGATGGATCTGCGGTCTGTGCAGAGTTGTGTATATCGTTGATCAACGTTATATTCGACGCCGACGACGCCTTCTCGCCCATCGCCCGCGCTGAGTACTCCATCGACGCCGGCCCCTGGCAATACGTCGAACCCGTAGGGAACCTCTCCGACTCACTCCGCGAGCAATACGACGTCACCATCCCCCTGCCCAATCCGCCCTTCAAACCCGGCGAACACCTAATCACCGTCCGCGCCTGGGACCGCCACGACAACATCGGCGTCGCCAAAACCACCTTCACGATGCCACCTCTCCCCAATCACTAACCACTGCGTCACGGTTTCACTCGTTCAATTTTTCACTCGTTCACCGCTTCACTTTTTCACTAGTTCACTGTTTCACTCTTTTACTCGCTCACTGTCCACTGTCATCTGTCCACTGCCATGCGCTTCGAGCTCTTCCTCGCCGCCCGTTACCTCCGCGCCAAACGCCGCCAAGCCGTCGTCGGCGTAGTCACCGCCATCTCCGTCGCCGGAATCGCCGCCGGAGTCGCCGCCCTCATCGTCGCCCTCGCCATCACCAACGGCATGAGCCGTGACATTCAAGACCGCCTCCTCGGCTCCAGCGCCCACGTCCAGCTAATGCGCGTCCAGGCCGACGGCATCCGCGACTGGCGTCCCCTCGTCGCCCGCCTCCGTCAACTACCCCACGTCACCGCCGCCGCACCCGGTCTTTACGAACAAGTTCTCGTCGCCCGCGGCGCGCGTTCCGGTGGCGCACTTCTTCAAGGCATCATCCCTGCGGAAGAACAAACCGTCAGCGACCTGCTCCAATTCGCAACACCCGGTTCCGTCGCCCAACTTGCGCCCACCACCCAAACCATCCCACCCGAAAACTCCGCCCTTCCCCCCATCATCCTCGGCTCAGGCCTGGCCGACGACGTCGGCGCCGCCATCGGCGATCGCGTCATGATCATCAGCCCGCAAGGCGAACTCACCCCCTACGGTCTCGTCCCCAAATACGTCCCCTTCCGCCTCGCCGGAACCTTCCACTCCGGCTTCTATCAGTACGACGCCCAAACCGGCTTTCTCCGTCTCGCCGACGCACAAACCCTCTTCAGCGAACCCGACGTCGTCAGCGTCATCAGCTTCAAAGTCGACGACCTCAACCGCGCCGCCGAAATCGGCAGCGAGATCGAGCGCGCGGCTGGCCCCGGTTTCATGACCACCAACTGGATGGAACAGAACCGCGAACTCTTCCGCGCCCTCAAGCTCGAGCAGGTCGTCACCTTCATCGTTATCGGCCTCATCGTCATGGTCGCCGCACTCAACATCCTCATCGCCCTCACCATGATGGTGATGGAAAAAACCCGCGACATCGCCGTCATGATGAGCTTCGGCGTCGAACCCGCCCAGATCCGCCGCATCTTCCTGCTCCAGGGCTTCCTCATCTCGCTCCTCGGCACCGTCCTCGGCCTCGCCCTCGGCTACCTCGCCGCCTGGGCCGGAGCACACTACCACTTCATCCATCTCCCCGCCGACGTCTACTCCATCGACACGCTTCCCTTCGCGCCTCGCCTCCTCGACGGCCTCATCGTCGCCGCCGTCTCCATCGGCATCTCTCTCCTCGCCACGCTTTATCCCTCCTCCGCCGCCGCCCGCATCCTCCCCGCCGAAGCCCTCCGCTACGAATGAGATAGTCGAATTTCTTCAAGTAACCTTCGCTCGCCATATTGACAATGTGACACATTATGTGGCACATTTAATCCATGCAAAGCATCACTCTCCGCCAACTCCGCGACACCCGCAAAGTCAAAGCCTGGCTCAGGGCTGGCGTACATATCGAGGTGCGCGAGCGCAACGAGGTGCTCGGCGATCTGGTGCCGCGAACGCCGACGCCAAGGACTGAGCCTGTCGAATGGCCTGACTTCGAAGCACGTCTAAAGGCGATCTACGGCGACAAAGTCATTCCGGCTGTTGCTGATCTGCTTGAAGACCGGGAGAACAGCCGATATTGATCGTCTACGTCGATTCAAGCTTTCTTGTTGCGGCTTATGCTCAGGATGCGCACTCACCAGAAGTCGCTCGAAGGTTAAGGATTCAACTCCATGTCGCGATAACACCCTTCAACCAGGTTGAATTTGCGAATGCAGTTTTCCGGCTGGTCTTCCTCGGAAGGCATTCCTTGGCCCAGGCTCAGTATGCGTCGCTAGCCTTCGCAAGCGATTGTCGAAAGGCGGTGTGGTCACCTGTGGAATTTCCAAATCGCGCCTGGGAAACCTGCATCGAACTTGCGCTACGCCACGGACCCACCCTCGGCGTCCGCACGCTCGACTCCTTGCACGTCGCCTGCGCCCTCGAAATGAACGTGCAGAAGTTTTGGACCTTCGACGACCGGCAGGCCAAACTCGCCGAGGCCGTCGGGCTCGACACCACTGCCTGATTCGGGCCTCGCCCCGGCCCTAGTGCATCGGCTTCTCATTCAAAATCATCCACGAAGTCCCGAAGCGGTCCCGCAGCATCGCAAATCGGTGGGCGAAAAACGTCTCCTCCATCTTCATGAACACCTTCCCGCCCTCGCTCAGCAGCGCATACACGCGCTCCGCCTCTCCAATGCTCTCCACGCTCATCGAAAGGTACGCGCTTCGCATCGGCTCAAACGGCGGCGATGGAATATCCGCGGCCATCACCACCGCTCCGCCAATCACCATCCCCGCATGCAGAATCTTCTCGCTCCACTCCGGCCCGGCATTCGCGCTCCCTTGCGGCACCTGCGCATGCGTGACGATCGACGTAATCTTCGCACCCAGGTGCTCTGCATAAAACTCAAACGCCTCGCGACAGTTCCCGCCATAGTTCAGATAGATATCGACCTTCATTCCTGACCTCCTTGCGCAACGAGAATTATGCGGCAGCCATTTCCTGGCACACAATCCCGCAATCGAAATTTATGAACTTCCCGCCCTACTGCGGCGTAATCGCCCCGCCCAACGCGTGTCTCCGCGGCAACACAATCCCCCGATGATCGATCTCCGCCTTCGCACCCGTGACTCGCTCCCCCGCCGCCTGCTCCACCACCCCATCGCCCTTGCGCTCAATCACCGCGCCGCCGCACGCCGGACACCAGTCCCCTTCCATCTCCGCGCCCATCGCCGCATGACAATTGCTGCACATCCGTTCCATACCCAAAAGACTACCGGATGCGGCCAGTCACCAGAGCAAAATCTGCTCTATTGGGCCTTCTGCCGAGCCTGGTAGAGCTCGATCTCGCTGCGCAACACCGGAGCGCGATTGGTGTCCTTCACCTTGGCGCGATTGTCGGCGGAGACCACAACCGTTCCGTCCGCAATGCCTTCCAGGTTTTTGAGATTCCGCTGCCAGCGCGCAACCACCGCCGGTGGTACCGTCCCCAGGCCGGCCGAGATAAAGGATCGCGGTGGAATCTGCGCCGTGATTCCGCGTGCGGCCAATTGGCGCCGCAGTTGCGCAAGGTGGCCGCTGCCAAAGACAAACACGACCCGCCGGGCCGCGCCCGCCTCCGCCAGGCAGTTCTCCACGATCTTGCGGTTGCGCTCGTGCCACGCCCCGGCGGCAATATCGGATGGCGTATTCTCGCCGATCACATCTTCAAACATGTGATCGACCATGGCCAGGTACTGCGCCGAGCCGGTGGTATGGTCAAACAGCGACTCGCCGGAGAAAGCCGCAAACCAGGCCTTTGCCTTGTTTTGCTCGGCTTCCACCTGGGCCGCCTTCGCCTTGTCCTCCGCCTCCTGCTCTTGGCCGCGCTGCTGCCAGGCGAAGGCCATCCGCCAATCGGCAGGAATGAAGCGCACGCCCCATCCCGGAGCCATCTCGGCCAGCATCGCCGCCTCGGGCGGAAAATTGCCCTCCATGGGCCCGTTGAACGCCTCCGGCGTAATCTCGCCGCAGACCACATCCGGGTGCAGCGAGCGGACCTGGGCCTGCAAATCGATGAGCGAGTAGTGATAGCGATCTTCGAAGTGCATATGGTGCACGCTGCCTACCAGGAAGACATCTGGAGGAGTCGAGGCATCCAGCGGGAACGGCTTCTGAGCCGTTCCCAGAGCGGTAAGCAGCAAGGCAGCAAGTGCGATTGGGCACGTTCTCATGGCCCAACAATATCAATTGGGCAGCCCACCCATCATGACTGCCATCACAGGTTGCCACACATTCAATCCGGTTTCATCGCCCCGTTACACTAGTTTCATGCACCCCCCAGTTCGCCTCGTAGCGATCGATATGGATGGAACGCTCCTGCCGACCTTCGCGCAGAAGCTCTCCCCGCGCGTCCTCGCCGCCCTCCGCGCCGCGCACGACTCAGGCATCACCATCGCCGTCGCCACCGGCCGCCGCTTCGCCTATACCCTCCCCATCCTCCAGGGCCTCGGCCTCCCCGCCGCCATGCCCCTCATCACCTCCAACGGCGCAGTCCTCCGCACACTCTCCGGCGATCTCCTCCATTGCGACTACATGCAAGCCTCCGTCGCCCGCCAACTCTGCGGCCTTCTCCGCCCCTTCGGCGCAGTCGTCTTCACCTTCGACCGCCCCGGCCGCGGCGAGCTCGTCCTCGAAGACCTCGAGCAAACCCACGGCCGCATCTCTCTCTGGGTCGAAGCCAATCGCAACGCCATCGAAGTCATCAAGCCCCTCGAGCGCGCCTTCGACCACGGCGAAGACCCCATCCAGGGCATGGTCACCGGGCACATCTCCAAGATGCGCGAGGCCGAAGCCGCCCTCAAGTCCAGCCCTCTCGCCGACGCCTGCGGATGCGCCTGCACCGTCTATCCCGCGCGCGACCTCTCCATCCTCGACCTCCTCCCCATCGGCGTCACCAAGGCCACGGCCCTTGCCCGTCTCGCCGCCCGCCTCGGCATCGACCGCAAAGAAACCATGGCCATCGGCGACAACTGGAACGACGTCGACATGATGGAATGGGCCGCCCAGGCCGTCGTCATGGGCAACGCCGCCGTCGAACTCCGCACCCTCGCCAAAACCCGCGGCTGGAAGCAAGCCCCCCCAAACGACCAGGACGGCGTCGCCGTTGTTCTCGAACGTCTCATCAAGTCGAACGCAAAGGCCCCCGCCCGCGTCTAGTGTCTGATTCGCTTCACTTCTTCACCCTTTCACTTTTTCACTGCTTCACTGGTACCCTAAACTCGTGCAGTTCCCGCTCCTCCAGCACCGCTTCGCCGCTCTCGCTGCCCTCGCTGCGCTCGTCGCCATCGCCCTGCCTGCCCACCCCGCCGAGCGCGTCTCTCTCCAAAATGGTTTCGCTCTCCGCTGCGATCATCACGCCACCGTCAACGGCCAAACCCGACTCTTTCTCAGCTCCGGCGAAGACAACTATATCGATTTTCCCCCCCACCAGATCGCCGCCTTCGAAACCGTCCCCGACCTGCCTCCGCCACCGCCCGCCGCAAAAACTCCCACTGCCCCACAATCTCCCACATCCGCAGAGGCTCACCCCGCCGACCAGTCCCGGGTGCCCCAGGTCCCTCGCACTTGGGGACCTGGGAGTCAATCATCCCCAGCCACGCCTCCCAAAACCGACCGGGTGCCCCAGGTCCCTCGCACTTGGGGACCTGGGAGTCAGCAAGCCCCAATCCTCAGCCCCGTAGACCTAGCCGAAATGCTCTCCCGCGCCGGCGTCGACCACAACCTCGACGTCGACCTCCTCGCCAGCCTCGTCAAAGCCGAGTCCAACGGCAACACCCGCGCCCTGAGCCGCGCCGGTGCCGCGGGCCTCATGCAGCTCATGCCCGGCACCGCCAACGACCTCGGCGTCCACGACCGTTTCGAGCCCGGCCAGAACGTTCGCGGCGGATCCACCTACCTCGACGCCTTGCTCACCCATTACCACGACAACCTGGCCCTCGCCCTCGCCGCCTACAACGCCGGCCCCGCCGCCGTCGACAAGTACCACGGCATCCCTCCCTACTCAGAAACCCGCGCCTACGTCGCCCGCGTCATCCACGAGTTCAACCGCCGCGTCCTAGCCCGCGAAGCCCAAGCCCGCTTGGCCCTCCACCACTAATCCGCCCCAGACCCCTTGTTCCTTAGCTCTGCTACCGAGCCCCTGCATCGGCAACAAATACGTTGGTGCCGGGCCTTCTGCTGTCCGATGCGATAGCATGGCTGGCATGGCTCCCGAATCATGGAATAGACCATGGCCGCTTGGCGGTTTGCTCTTCGGGCTGCTCATTCTGCTACTCGCAGTGATTGGAACATTCACCGGAAAAACGTACGGCAGAGGGGCCAGTGCAATTCGTGCCAAAGACCCAGTCAACTATTGGATCGAGCTCGTGGTGCAATATTTGTGCGCTGCGTTTTTGATCTGGTATTTTTCCTCCGCGTTGCAAAACCAATCGCTTGGGTCAGCCAACGTATTTATTACCACGCATCCCTGGTTCCTTCGCCCTTCCTTCTTTTCTCTCATTCACATTTTCGCCGCATATCCGATATCTGATCCCTGATCTCTGACCCCTGTTCCAAGTGCGAAAATAGAAACAGCTCAACCCGCTCATCGCGGACCAAACCCCGTCGCGGTCGAAATCTCGCGCAAAAAGGAATTTCGCTTGAAGAAGAAGCAATGGATCCTGGGAGTCATCGTTCTTGTCGCGCTTGCCGCCATCCTTTTCTGGGGTCGCGACCGAATCCACTTCGACTTCGCCGTCTTCCGCGCTCAACTCGCCGGCGCCGACTGGACCAAGATTGCCATCGGCCTCGCCTGCATCTATCTCGGCTACGTCTTCCGCGCAGTCCGCTGGGCTCTCCTGCTCCGCCACAATAAAAAAGTCGGCCTCTTCTCCCTGCTCGGCACCCAGGTCATCGGATTCACCGCGGTCGCCATACTCGGCCGCGTCGCCGACCCCGTCCGCCCCTACCTCGTCTCCAAAAAGACCGGCCTCACGCTCTCCACACAAATCGCCGTCTACATCGTTGAGCGGCTCTTCGACGCTGGCTCCATGGCCCTCATCTTTTCCTCTGTCATTCTCTTCACCGTCTGGTTCGGCCAGCCCGGCGACCTGCCTCACATCGAGATCGTCAAAAAGGCCGGCTACTCCGCAATGGCGCTCACCGTGGCCGGCGCGCTCTTCCTCGTCCTGGTCCGCCTCGCCGGCAACCTCGTCGCCGGCTTCTTCGAGTCCACACTCGGCCTCGCTTCCAAGCGCCTCGGCCAAGCCGTCGCAGACAAAGTTCGCAGCTTCCGCGCCGGCCTCGACACCATGCGCAGCTTCTCTGACTTCGCCATCACCGCCGGCCTCTCCATCGCCATGTGGCTCATGATCACCGTTGCCTATCTTGAAACCATGCAGGCCTTCACCGGCAGCAAAGAACTCGCTGCCATGACCCTCCCCAAGGCCATGCTCATGCTCGCCTTCAGCGGCGCAGCCAGCGCCTTCCAGCTTCCCATCCTCGGCTGGTTCACACAGATCGGCCTCGTAGCCGCAGCCATGGTCAACTTCTACAGCGTCGGCTCTGAAGCCGCCACCGCCTGCGCCGCCATGCTTCTCATCGTCAGCTTCCTCGCCGTCATTCCCGTCGGACTTGTCTGGGCTCAGGTCGACCACATCTCCCTCCGCCAGATCACCTCCGAAAGCGAACAAGCCTCCGAAGTCCCAACCGACCCCGCGTCCGAAAATCCCGTAGCCGAAGCCTCCGAACCCGCCAGCTAATGTCATGAGTCAAAGGCCCGCATCACATAAAGCTGTCATCCTGCTGAGCGAACGGGGCCCCAGGCGTACTCTTCAGCCTGGGGGTGATGAGTCGGGGTCCCCGGCGACAGGTCTTCGTCGCTGGGGTGATGAGTCGGGGTCCCCGGCGACAGGTCTTCGTCGCTGGGGTGATGAGTCGGGGTCCCCGGCGACAGGTCTTCGTC
>Ga0182015_10003144_pt1 | contig 18892 bp, 13 predicted proteins | sample 712P3MmetaG_FD_120478 | JGI IMG/M metagenome (GOLD analysis project Ga0182015, IMG submission 120478) | Permafrost microbial communities from Stordalen Mire, Sweden - 712P3M metaG | ecosystem: Environmental > Terrestrial > Soil > Wetlands > Permafrost | place: Sweden: Stordalen | collected...
CGCCCCAACCCATCGCCCTATTCAAATCCAGCTTTGATCGTTCAATTCTTATCCGCGTTGATCCGCGTTGATCCGCGTTCATCTGCGGCCATTTGCTTTTTTCGGCATCCCGCCCAAAGGTCTAAAATAGGAATCTAGCGATGAAAACCCCCGCCGTTCTTTCTGTAATCTACCTAGCCATCCTGCCGGCCGCCGCGCCCGCTCAGGTTGCCAACACAGTCAACGTCCAAATCGCCAATCGGATCGACTCACAGTCCGGCGTGGACGGACGCCTGCAGCTCCCCATGTCCACGTCGTTTCAACTGGCCCCCTGGAGCTATCAGTTCTTCACCCAAATCCCCAACGCCACCACGCCCCTGGGCGCAATGTATCCCTGGCACACGCGCGTGCAGGTCATCTCCACCGGCATTCCTCTCACCGCTCCCGACACCTGGGATTTCACCGAACTCAACGCCATGTTCGCGCCGGTCCAAAGCGCTGCCGACCACAGCCCCGAGTTCCAGATCGGCACTGCCCCTGCGTATATGAGCGATTCCAACGGTTACATCCTACCCGCCAGCTTTCCGGACTTCGCCCAAATGAGCGCCAACCTGGTGCGCTACTACAATACCGGCGGCTTCACCGATTCCGGCAACTTCTTTCAAAGTCCCACGCCGTATCAGGTCACCTGGTGGGGCATCTTTAACGAGCCGAACGGCAACGGTCTCACTTCGCAGCAGTATGTCGATCTTTATAATGCGGTCGTGCCCGCCATGGCGCAGGCCGACTCGTCCGTCAAGTTTTTAGCGGTCGAGCTATCCGACTACGGCAACCAAGCCGAAACTTACCTGCCCGCTTTTGTCTCCGGAGTGACCGCGCCGGTGGATGTCCTGGCCACTCACTTCTACTCCAGTTGCGATCAGACGGACCTGGACGCTCAGGTGTTCGCCACCGTGCCCGGCTTTGTCGCTGAAGTCCAGGACATCTACTCGCAGTTAGCCACGAAACCCAGCCTCGCCGGAGTTCCCGTCTGGGTCACTGAGAATAATGTCAACGCAGACTACAACCTCGGCAACGGCATGAGCGCCTGCAACCCCGGCCAGACGTTTGTGTCGGACCTGCGTGGCACCAGCCCCTTCTTCGCGGCCTGGCGTTCGCTGGTGTTTGCGTCCCTTGGCGAAACGGGCGTCCAAGCCCTCTACCACTGGGATTTCGGCACCGATCAGCAATTTGGCGAAGTGGATGCCTCGGCCAATCCATACCTCAGTTACTGGGTGGATTACTATCTCTCGCACTGGCTGCCTTCGCCGCCCGGCCAGGATATCCTGCAAGTCACCGCGTCCGGATGCTGTCTCTGGACCGGCGCCGGCGGCAACTCGCTGGGCCTCGATACCCACACGCTGGCCACCCGCAACGTGGATGGTTCGGTCGTCATCCTGATGTCCAATCACGCCGTCGCCGCGGCCACTGACAATAACGGTCCCGGCGCTCTCCGCGATTTCATGCTCGATGTATCGGCCCTCGGCACTTTTACCTCGGCTACGCTGTTGCAGCTTGACGCGACCACCCCGCTTACCGGGCCGGTGCCCGCGCAATTGACTCCCGCTGCGCAGATGCAGGTGACTCTCGAAGGCTACGGCGCAGCGCTGCTGCGCCTCTCCAATGCGTCGCCGGTGCTGACCGCCGCGGGCGTGGCCAGTGCCGCCAGCTACGCACCGGGCGCGGTCGCGCCTGGCGAAATTCTGTCTCTGTTTGGAAGCGCCATCGGGCCCCCCACACCCGTATCCCTCGCGCTCACCAACCCGCTCTTGGTGGCTAACTCGCTGCAGGGCGTCCATGTTTTGTTTGATGGCGTGCCCGCGCCGGTGCTCTACGCCTCGTCCGGACAGGTGAATGTAGTGGTCCCCTATGCGGTGGCCGGCGAATCGGCCACTCAGGTCCAAGTGGAGTACCTGGGATCTCTGTCCGCGCCCATGTCGCTGCCGGTGGCCGCCACCGCGCCCGGCATTTTTACGCTGAATGCTTCCGGCGCAGGTCCCGGAGCTATCTTGAATGCCGCCGATGAGAGCGTGAACGCGGCCGCGAATCCCGCCGCGCCCGGCGATTGGGTGAGTATCTTCGTCACCGGCGCGGGCGCCACAACTCCGGCCGGAGTCGATGGCCTGCTGGCCACGGGGCCATCCTACCCGCCGAACGCAACGGTCACCGTGACCATAGGCGGCTTGCCCTGCCAGCTCAATTACGAAGGCGCGGCGCCGGGTCTGGTCTCGGGACTCGTGCAGATCAACGCACAGGTGCCCGCCGGAGTCGCCCCGGGCCCCAGCGTACCCGTGCTAGTTACCATCGGAGGCGTCAGCGCCCAAACCGGAGTCACCTTGGCAGTAATGTAACCCAGGCTCTTAGTGGGGCAGACCCCGGGGACCGCCCCACAATTGATGAATCGCGCCGGCCGCTCCCTTTCGTTATAATCAACTATGGCTCATCCCCAACCTAGTATGTCCAGGGAGATCGTCATCCAGGGCCCGGACGGGCAGATCAAGACACACCCCTTGCAGGGCGACCGCTTTACGGTTGGCCGCTCCAGCATCTGCGAGTTGTGTTTTCCCGACGATGCCGGCCTGTCCCGCCAGCACATGATGCTGGAACGGGATGGCGACGAATGGACCGTGCAGGATCTGGGCAGCAAGAACGGCACGCTGGTCAACAACATCCCCTTGCGGGCCAAGCTGCTGTTGAAGCCCGGCGACCGCATCACCGCCGGCCATCTGGCGATCGTCTTCGACGATAAGGGCGCCGGCGCGCCGCCCAAGGACGGCGTGGTGGTCTTCGAATCCGGCGAAGCCGATCCGCCCAGCACTTCCACCATCTTCACCAGCCTGGAAGGCGCGCTCTCCAACCAGACGATTGTGGACCGGCCCGGCCAGCACGGCACCAAACAGGTGCAGGCGCTGATTCGCGCCGGTCAGGAGCTGGCCGGCCGCGGCACTCTGGCCGACCTTTTCCCGCTCATCCTCGATCTGGCCATCGAAGGCGTCGGGGCGCAGCGGGGCGTGGTCATGATCTTGGAAGGCGAACGCCTGGAAGTCAAGGCCAACAAGGGCGAGGGCTTCCGCATCAGCTCGGCGGTGCGGGACCGAGTGCTGAACGAGAAGGCTTCCGTGCTGGTGCGGGACGCCCAGTTGGACGAGGCGTTTGCGAATCGCGCGAGCATTGTCGAGCAGAAAGTCCGCACGCTGATGGCTGTCCCGCTGCAAACCGAGAAGCGCACCATCGGCCTGATCTACGTGGATTCGCCCAACATGTTTCGCGCTTTTACCAAGGACGACCTGAGCTTGCTCACCGTGATGGCCAACGTGGCGGCCATCCGCATCGAGCATGCCCGGCTGGCGGAAGTCGAGGAGGCTGAGCGCAGCATGGCGCGCGATTTGGAGCAGGCCGCCGCGATCCAGCGCAGCTTTCTGCCGGACGGGGCGCCGCAGGTGGCCGGCGCCGAGTTCGCCGGATATAACGCACCTTGCCACACCGTGGGCGGCGATTACTACGACTTCTTCACCTATCCGAATGGGCGCGTGGCCATGGCGCTGGGCGACGTTTCCGGCAAGGGCATGCCCGCCTCGCTGATGATGATGGGCCTGCAGGCGCGCGTGCAGGTGCTGGCGGATGAGACCCAAAACCTGGGCGCCGGCGTCAACCGCCTGAACAAGATCACCTGCAAGAATTGCCCGAGCAATCGCTTCATTACCTTTTTCTTTTGCGTGCTGGACCCGGCCACGGGCGATCTGGCTTACTGCAATGCGGGGCACAATCCGCCGGTGATCGTGCGCGTGAATGGCGCCGTGGAGTATCTGGATGGCGGAGGCCCGGTGCTGGGCATCCTTTCGATTGCGAACTACTCCGAATATCGCGCGAAGCTGGAGCCGAACGACGTGCTGGCGATTTACAGCGACGGTGTCACGGAAGCCAACAACGCTAAAGAAGAAGAGTTCGGGGATGAACGGTTCGCAGCGGTACTGACGGCCAACCGGCACAAGAGCGCGCCCGAAATACTGGCGGCCGTCAATCAAGCTTTGACGGAGTTCGCAGCGGGGTCGCCCCCGGCCGACGATATCACCTTGATCGTGGCGCGGCGCCTGTGACAACCCGGCGATTCAGTTGGCCGCCTGGTTTGTCAACGCGAAGCCCGGATTGGTGTTGAGCGCCCCAACCTTTGCCATGACCGTGTAGCTTCCAACCGTTCCGTTGGCCGTGAAAACAGGCGCGCTGGCGTTACCTTGGGCGTTGGTATTGGCTGTATTCACGCCGCCGGCGAAGATCCCGCCGGCCCCGCTGGCAGGGGCGGTAAATGTAACTGTGGCGCCCGCCACGGGATTCCCGAAGGAGTCCTTTACCGTCGCCGTGAGCCGCTTGGCGAACGCCGTATTGACGGTCGCGGTTTGCGGCGTCCCGCCCGCTGCCGCGATCGATGCGGGCGCTCCCGCCTTATTGGTGAGGGCAAAGCCAGGGCTGGTGGTAACCGTTCCCGCCGTGGCCGTTACCGCGTAGCTGCCCGCTGTGGTGTTAGCCGTGAACACGGCCGCGGTCGCCACACCCAGGCTGTTGGTCGTGCCGGTATTCGCGCCGCCCGCAAACGTCCCGCTGGCGCCGCTGGCCGGAGCGTTAAAGGTAACCGTCGCGCCGGACACTGGATTGCCGAATCCGTCGGTCACCGTGGCGGCCAGATTTGTAGCGAAGGCCGTATTCACGGTCGCAGTCTGGGGGGTCCCGGCGGTGGACGCCACTGCAGCCGGCGCTCCCGCTCGATTAGTGAGCGCAAAGCCCGGGCTGGTGGTGTGTGTCCCTACGGTGGCCGTGACGGTGTAGGCTCCCGCTACGGTGTTGGCGGTAAATACCTGGGCGGTGGCCACACCTTGCGCGTTGGTGGTAGCCGTAGTCACTCCCCCGGCGAAGGTCCCACTAGCGCCGCTGGCCGGAGCGCTGAAGGTCACCGTAGCGCCGCCCACCGGGTTGCCGTAGGCGTCCAGCACCGTCGCCGCCAGATTTGTGGCGAAGGCCGTGTTAACGGTAGCGGTTTGCGGCGTCCCGGCGGTCGCCGCGATGGTAGACGGTGCTCCCGCCTTATTGGTGAGTGCAAACCCCGGATTGGTGGTAAGCGCGTCGCCTGTGGCTGTCACCGTGTATCTGCCCGATTTGGTATTGGCCGTGAACACTTGCGAAGTCGCTACGCCCGCGCTGTTGGTGATGGCGGTATTTCCGGAGCAGGCGAAGGTCCCGCTGGCGCCGCTGGTGGGTGCGTTGAATGTAACGAGCACGCCGGACACAGGGTTGCTCGATGCGTCCTTCACGGTCGCCACCAGGTCCGCGGCGAATGCCTTGGCGACGGTGGCGCTCTGCGGCGTTCCGCTGGTAGCCGCGATGGTTGCGGGCACGTGCGAATCCGCGATTGTGAGAATGACAGGCACGGTCATCGCCATGGTTTGCTGGGAATACTCGACGAAAGTCATTTGGCCCGTATAGATACCCGCAGGCAGCGTGGCGGCGCTCACCGTGGCGGTAATGTTATCGGGCGTGTTGCAGCACTCCCCACCTTTGGGGGAAATACTCAACCATGCGCCGCCGGTCCCAGTGGCAGACGACGCACTGAAAGTGAAATTCGTGCCTGTGCTGGATACCGGGAGCACCTGCGGCGTTGGATTTGGACCGCCCAGCGTCATGCTGAAGCTCATCGGACTGGCCTGGGTGAAGACGTTCGCGCCGATTGACACACTCACTGGAATGCTTACACTTCCGCTCGCGGACTTGAATACCAGTTCGCCCGTGAAAGTCCCGGACACCAATCCGGCTCCCGGCAGGAAAACTGTATTTACTCCTATAGTCACCGTGGATGGCGCCGTTCCAGTGGCCGCCGCCGGGGTCAGCCAGCTACCGCCATCGGATGTTATCGATGCAAGGCTCCAACCCAGGGCGCCGGACCCAGCGGCTCGGATCTGCACGGTCTGGGATGGCGGGTTACTGGCGCTCGGCGCAAAGGAGAAGCTCATCTGACCCTGGATGTTGTCGAAGAACGATCCGCACGAGACCACGGTTAGAGTCACGGGCACGGTCATCAGCATGGTTCTCTGGGAATACTCGGCGAAGGTAATTTCGCCGGTGTAAGTTCCGGCGAGCAGCGTGGAGGCGTTGACGCCGACGGTCATGGCAAACGGCGTGTTGCAGCACTCGCCGCCCAGGTTGGAGATGCTGAGCCAGTTACCGCCGTTTCCGGTGTACACCGCCGAACTAAAGGTCATGTTCGTGCCGGTGCTGACGACCGGCAGGACCTGCGGCAGCGGGTTCGCACCGCCTTGGGTCATGACGAAACTGATGCCGTTCAATTGGCTAAAGACGTTGGCCCCCACGGTGACGCTAATGGGGACGGTGACCACGTCGGTCCCGACCGTAAACACCACTTGGCCGTTGTAAGTCGCGGAGGTTAGTCCCTGGCCCGGCAGCTTGTTGGTGACCACCGAGACGGTCACGGTGGAAGGAGCCCTGCCGCTGGCGGGAGAGACCGTCAACCAAGCGCCGCCGTCGGCAGTGCTGCCACTCGCGGCGAAGTTCAACGTCCCGGTTCCGGCGTTGCGGACCTGCACACTCTGGGAAGGAGCTGTGGCGCCCGGTTTTAGAAAGAAGCTCAATTGTCCGGGCATACTATCGAAAAAGGCGGAGGTTGACGCTTCGACGGTCAGGGTCACCGGCACGGTGATCGCCAGGTTTTGCTGTGAGTATTCCTGGAGGACGATTTCGCCGCTGTAGGTACCGGCAGTCAGCGTGGAGGCGCTGACGCTGACCGTGATCGCCTCCGGCGTGTTGCAGCACTCGCCGCCCAGATTGGAGATGCTCAGCCATGCGCCGCCGGTTGCGGTGTAGACCGCTGAACTGAAAGTGAAGTTCGTGCCGGTGCTTGAGACGGCCAAAATCTGCGGCAGCGGGTTGGCGCCGCCCTGCGGCATGGTGAAGTTGATGGCATTCACCTGCGCGAAAACATTGGCTCCCACCGTAACGCTGACCGGAATGGTGACTTGGTCACCCGTGGTCTGCAACACGATTTGCCCGTTAAAGGTGCCGGCCGCCAATCCGTTGGAGGGAAGCAGGCTGGGGTCGATCGACACGCTCACCGTAGAAGGCGCGTTGCCGCTGAGGGCGGACGGGATCAACCAACTGCCGCCGTCCGCCGTGCTCGCGGATAGGGTCCAGTGCAACGTGCCCGTTCCCGCATTTCGGATTTGGATGGCCTGGGGCGCCGGAGCGGCGCCATTGGTGACCAGCGAGAAGGTCATTTGACCGGGCAGGCTGTCGAAGAAGGCGGCGGATCCGGATGCTTCGACGGTCAAAGTGACCGGCACGGTCAATCCCATCGTTTGCTGGGAATACTGCGTGAAGACGACTTCTCCGCTATAGATCCCGGCGGGTAGCGTGGAGGCGTCGATGCTGACCGTGATGGCCTCCGGCGTGTTGCAGCACTCGCCCCCCAGGTTGGAGATACTCAGCCAGTTGCCGCCATTCGCAGTGTACACGGCGGAACTAAAGGTGAAGATCGAGCCGGTGCTCGCGACCGCCAGCACCTGCGGCAGTGCGTCTCCGCCCGCGGGGATGGTGAAAGCGATCGGATTGACCTGGCCGAAGACGGCGGCGCCGGTCACCACACTCACCGGAATGGTGACCACATCGTTCCCGGTTTGCAATACCACCTGGCCGTCGAAGGTCCCTGCACTGAGACCCCCACTGGGGAGAGCGGAGGTGAGGATGCTCACGGTCAGCGTAGAGGGTGCAGTCCCACTGGGAGCGGACAGCGTCAGCCAGTTGCCGCCATCCGCGGTGCTGGCCGAAGCGGTCCAATGCAGCGTTCCAGTTCCGCCGTTCCGGATCGGCACGGCCTGCGCCGCCGGGGTCTCCGCGGTGGTGCGGAAGAAACTCATATCGCCTGGGAGACTGTCGAAGAATGTGGTGCCCGGCGCCGCGATGGTTAAGGTAACCGGCACGGTCATCGACAGGTTTCTCTGGGAGTATTCCACCAGGACGATTTCGCCGATATAGGTTCCCGCGGCTAACGTGGATGCGTTGACGCTCACCGTTAGCGCGAGCGGCGTATTGCAACAGTCGCCGCCCAGGTTGGAGATACTCAGCCAGTTGCCGCCGCTCCCGGTGTACACCGACGAGCTGAAGGTGAAGTTCGTGCCGGGACTGGCAATACTCAACACCTGGGGTAATGTGCCTCCGCCCAGAGGCATGGTGAAATCGATCGGATTCACCTGTGTGAAAACAGCCGTGCCCACGGCCACGCTAACCGGGACGGTGACGCTGCTGCCGGCCGCCGTAAACAGAAGCTGGCCGACGTAGGTCCCGGCGGTCGCGCCTCCTCCGGGCAAAGACGCGGGAGTAATCCCAACCGTTACCATGGAGGGTGCAGTGCCGGCAGTCACGGGAACGTCGAGCCAGTTGCCGCCGTCCGCGGTGGTCGCGGTGACGGTCCAGGCCAGAGACCCGGTTCCCCCGTTTTCGATCTGTATGACTTGGGATGGCGAAACGCCGTGCGCCAACATCGAAAAGCTGGCCTGGCCCGCCACATCGCCGAAGGATGGCCCAGTGGGCGGCGCCACAATCAGAGTCACCGGCACGGCCATGGTCACAGTCGCGCTCGGATAATTCGCGAAGAGGATCTGCCCGGTATAAGTTCCGGCGGTCAAGCTGGCGGCGTTGGCGGAAACGGTGACGCCCTCGGGCGTGTTGCAACATCCCCCGCCCGAAGGTGTGACCGTCAGCCAACTGCCCCCGGTCGAGGTGGACGGCGTGGCGCTGAAGGTAAACTGTGTCCCGGTGCTGGCGATGGCAACCACCTGCGGCAAGGGATTGGCGCCCCCGGCTACGGTGGTAAACGAAAGCGCCGGCACCGTTTGGAAGGTCTGGGCGGGCGCCACCGGCGCGAACGAGGCGAACAGCAGCATGGCGGGGAAAACCGCCGGCGTTTTCCGCAAGAATAACAATAATGAAGACAAGACGATTCCTCCTGGCCTAGAACGCCCATTACTTGTCCGGGAGCCCTGACGGGTGATAGCATTCCGATAGGCCGCTCTCCACCACTCGCTAAAATTCCTCAGGGCAGTGGACCTACTACGCATTGCGCAAAAGCGCCGGAAAAACCGTCATGCGCTTTCGAAATAATGGAACGGCACACGGATTCAGTCCTGGCGAGGGGGGTGCCACCCCGGCGGAAAGGCGCGCGCTCGACCATCTGTTCAGCCTGACTTACGAGGAACTGCGCCGTCTGGCCTCGACCGTAAAGCGCGGGGATCCGAACGCCACGCTGAGCCCCACGACGCTGGTTCACGAAGCCTGGCTGAAGCTGGCGAATTCGCCGCACCTGGCCGATACGTCCCGGCTGCATTTCAAACGGATCGCCGCGCGCGCCATGCGGCAGCTCCTTGTAGAGGCCGCCCGCCGGCGGCGCGCCCACAAGCGCGGTGGCGGCGAGGGCGTTTTCGTGGTGGCGTTCGACGATTCGTTGGACGAAGCCGCCTCAAGCGGAGACGAACTGCTGGCCCTGGACGGTGCGCTGGACGATTTGGCGCGCATGAGCCCTCGCCAGGCCATGCTGGTGGAGAGCCGCTTCTTCGGAGGGTTGGACATCGGCGAAACGGCGGCCCTGTTGGATGTATCGGAAGCCACCGTCCTGCGCGATTGGCGGGCGGCCAAGGCTTGGCTGGCGCATGAGCTGCGCCGGGCGGGTTGACCGGCAAGTTGTCCGGAATCGAAATGGATAGCGCGCGTTGGGATCGAATCCAAACGTTGTTTCACGAAGCGGCGGACCTGCCCGAGCGCCAGCGCCGTAATTTCCTTCAGGATGCTTGCCAGGACGACAACGGTCTGGTGGCGGACGTGTTCGCCCTGCTGGAGGAGGATTCGCTGGCGGATCACTCCTGGACGGGGACGTAGCGCACCTGGCGCAGGGTATTCTCTGCAACGGCGCCGCCGCGCCGATCGCCCCCAAGGATTTCGGCCCTTACCGCCTCGGCAGCCTGCTCGGGGAGGGCGGCATGGGCGTGGTGTATCTGGCCGAGCGCCACGACCTGGGCAGTCTGGTGGCCATCAAAATCCTGCGGGATGCCTGGCTTTCGCCAGCCCGGCGGGAACGCTTCCTCAGCGAGCAGCGCACCCTGGCGCAACTGAATCATCCGTTCATCGCGCGGCTCTACGACGCGGACACCCTGGTGGACGGAACCCCCTGGTTCGCCATGGAGTACGTGGATGGCTTGCCGCTCACCGAGTACTGTTGGCGGCGCCAGTCGTCCATCCGGGAGCGCTTGCAATCGTTCCGTTCGGTGTGCGAGGCGGTGCAACACGCGCACCAGCTTGCCATCATCCATCGGGACCTAAAGCCGTCCAATATCCTGGTGAAGGCCGATGGAACCGTCAGGCTGCTGGACTTTGGCATCGCCAAGCAACTGGACAGCCCGGATAAGCCGGTGGTTCGGACCGTCGCGGGCTTAAGGCTGATGACGCCCGCGTACGCGGCGCCGGAGCAGGTCCGGGGCGAGGCGGAGGCCGTCTATACCGACGTTTATTCGCTGGGAGCGATCCTGTATGAGATGCTGGCGGGCCGGCTTCCGCGCGATGCTTCCGGGGGCCAGCCGGAAACGCCTTCGGTGGCGGCCCGGCGCGCGGCGGAGTTACCTAGCCTAAGCTCGCGGATTGCCGCCGCGAGCAAGACCGCATGGGCCGATCTGGACGTGCTGTGCCTCACCGCCATGCACCAGGAATCCGAGCGCAGATACCGGTCGGTGGAGGCGTTGATCCGCGATATCGACCACTACTTAAAGGGTGAACCGTTGAAGGCGCGGCCGGACAGCGCGCGCTACCGAGTAGGCAAATTCGTGCGCCGCAACCGGCGCGCTCTAGCCGTGTCGCTGGTGGTATTCACAGTTATGGCGGGCTTAGTCGCCTTTTTCACCCTGAGGCTGGCGGCGGCGCATCATCGGACGCTTGCCGAGGCGGCCCGTACACAACGCATCCAGCGTTTCATGCTCAATTTGTTTGGCGATCAAACCGCCGGTCCCTCCGATAGTCTGCGCGTGGTGACGTTGTTGGACCGGGGCGTCGAGGAGGCGCGCATCCTGGACCGGGAGCCGGATGTGCAGGCCGCACTCTATCAGACGCTGGGGGGCATTTACCAGGAACTGGGCAAGCTGGATCGGGCGGACGCGCTGCTGGGTTCCGCTTTGGAGCGGCGGCGCGCGATTTATGGCTACGACCACGCCGAAGTAGCGGAGAGCCTGGTAGCGCTGGGGCTATTGCGGGTCAACCAGGCGCGGCTCGACGAAGCCGAACGGCTGGTCCGCCGAGGGTTTGAAATGAGCCGGCGGATTCTTCCGGCCGGCGATCCGGCGACGGCACGTGCCACCTCCGCTTTGGGTAAAGTGTTGGAACACCGCGGAAGGTACCCGCAGGCCATCACCTTGCTCGAGGAAGCCATAAAGCTGCAATCGGCCTCCGGCGCGCAGGCTGCCGACCTTGGGGACAGTGTGAGCGAGTTGGCGAACACGCAGTTCTATCTGGGCCACTACGATATCTCCGATTCCTTGAACCGGCGCCTGCTGGCGATGCACCGCCAAATATACGGTGGGCGCCACCCGCTGGTCGCGGACGATTTGATCAACCTGAGCGCGATCCAATACAATCTGGGGCATTACCCGGAAGCCGAAACGTTCGCGCGGCAGGCGCTCGACATCAACCAGTCCTGGTATGGCAAGGATCATCCCGAGGTCGCCGCCAGCCTGACTTTCCTGGGGCAGGCGCTGGGCCGCGAAGGGCGCTATAACGAGGCGGAAGACGCGCTGCAACGATCGCTGGCGATTCAGGAGGAGGTCTATGGGATGGTGCACAACCGGGTTGCCCTGACGCTCAACGAGTTGGGGAATGTCGAGCTGAAGTGCGGGAAGCTGGATCGGGCGGAGGCGCGATTCCGCCGCGCGGTGGATATCTATCGGGCGGCGAATGGCGACCGCCATTATTCGGTGGCCGTGGCATTGAGCAATTTGGGCGGCGTGTATCTGGAAAGGAAGCAATACGCGCGTGCGGAGCGGCTACTGAGAGAAGCGATCGTACGCTTCACCGAAGCGCTGTCCGCCGATCACCTGAACACCGGCGTGGCCCAAATGAGGCTGGGACGCGCGCTCTTGCGCGAGCACCGCTGCGGCGAGGCGGAAACTCACCTTCTGGCGGGCTATGCCATCGTCGGCAAGCAAACCAGCCCCGCGATCAGTTGGCTGCAGACCGCGCGGCAGGATCTTGTAACGCTGTATGACGAGTCGGGCCAGCCGGAGAAGCTTGCGCGATTTCGTGCCGCCGGTCGCGTGGCGCTGCAGTAGAATTGCGCGCCGGCAGGCGCTCCGGCAATCGCCTGCTATACTGCTGCCTGAGACATGTCCTATGGCGGAAAACTGTACGCGGCGGTGCTGGCCGCCGCCGGCGCTATTCTCACCTACCAACTCTTCATTCCGCCAATCGTGGGGCTGGCGGATCAAGGCGACTTTATCCGCACCATCGGCCGGTTTGGGTACGGGCCGCAGCACCACGGCAGCCTTGAATATGTCTATGTCGAGCCTACGTTCATCCCCGATCCGCGCTACCGTTCGACTTACTGGGAGCAGGCTAACAGCGAATACATATTCGTGGGCGCCGCGCTGCTGCTGAACAAGCTGGTCTCCAAGGATGGCCTGCTGGACATCACTGTCGCCGGATTCGTCCACTTACTGGCTTTCATGGCGGCCTTCGCGCGGCTGCTGTGGGTGGTGCGGCGCGACCGAGCCTACGCGCTTCTTTGGATCGGCGCGCTGGTGGCGTTGACGGATGTTGGGTATGCCGCGTACTGGAACTCGTTCTACGCCGAGCCGGCTTCCTGCATCTTCTTCCTGCTGCTGCTGGCGGAAGCCGTGGAGATCTCAAGAGCCGGCCGGACCGGCCTGGCGGGTATCCTGCGATGGTCGTTGTGGTCGGTCCTGTGGATATTGGCGAAGCCTCAAAACGCGCCAATCGGGCTGATTCTGGGCGTATTCACCTTCCGGCTGGGGATGTGGACGCAGTCCAAAACGGCCCGCTTAGTTGCTCTTGTGGGCGGGTGCGCCTTGTTCGGATGCGCGGCGTTCAACGTGAGCACGATGCCGAACGTCGGGCGGCAGGCAAATACATACGGCATGGTCTTCTCGGGCATCCTTGCCGATTCGAAGAATCCGGCGGCGGACCTGCGGGTGCTGGGTCTTGATCCGCAGCTCGCCAAGTACGCAGGCACTGGCGCATGGAGCGCCGGGACCGATTTCCCGGAGGTAGCCGCCTCCGGAGTGCTGCAGCGCGTGAACACCTTTACGGTGCTGCGCTTCTACCTGCTGCGGCCGGCGCGGATGTGGCGGCGCCTGCACCGGCTGCTGCCGACGATTACCTACTTGCGCTGGCACGGGTACGGGAATTTCGAGCCATCCGCCGGGTTGCCACCATCCGCACAGAGCCGGGCGTTCACCCTGTGGAGCGGTTTTCACGAACACGTTTTGCCGCCGGTGAATCAATGGATCGTCTTCGCGCTGGCGGGCTGGCCGCTGCTGGCCGCCGGGAGATGGCTCCGCGGCCGGGACATCGTGCTGCGCAGGCGATTGGAACTGATCGCGCTTCTTCCGGTCTGCTGTCTGGCGGCATTGTTCAGCGCTGTGTACGGCGATGCATTCGACGCGATCAAGCACATGTACCTGTTCAACCTCTTACTGGATACGTGCATGCTTTACGCTGCGTCAGTGGGATGGAATCTTATACAGCCCCAGTGCGCCAACCTTCGCAGTAGGCGGCATGCAGGTCGGCCGATATTTCGGCTTCCGATCTAGGGGAGCGCAACAGGAGCCTCGCCAAGTTCAATTGCGTTCCCGGAGCCACGCTGACTTTGGGGCATACGCACCAAAGCTGCGTTTAATCACATCCACGTTCAATCCGACACCGCCGGCGGCTGGGCCGGCTTCTGACTTCTGCCTTCTCTCTTCTGCGCTATTCTGGAATTTACCATGCCGGTTCCCACCCCGGGGCGCGAGGGCGAGGCCGCGTCGCTGGTCCTTCAGGAGCTTTCCGCGGAAGTCCCTCCCGCAGGCGATCCGCACGGTCTCAAACAAACCTTCCGCGCGTTACGCCACCGCAATTTCCGGTTGTTCGCGGCCGGCCAAATCGTTTCGTTGGTCGGCACATGGATGCAGACCGTGGCCCAAGCCTGGCTAGTCTACCGCCTGACGCATTCGGAATTGTTGTTGGGCACGGCTTGGTTCTGCACCCAAATCCCGGTGTTTGCGTTTGGCGCGTTGGGAGGGCTGGCGGCCGATCGGTATTCGCGGCACCGGCTGGTGGTGGTGACCCAGATCCTTTCCATGTTCCAGGCGCTGGCGCTGGCAGCGCTCACCCTCAGCGGCAAAGTGCAGGTGCCGCAAATTATGGTGCTGGCCGTGGTGCTGGGAACGATTAACGCGTTCGATATGCCGGGCCGCCAGTCGCTGATTATCGAGATGACCAGCAAGGACGACCTGCTGAATGCCATTTCACTGAATTCAGCGATCTTCAACGGCGCGCGCGTGGTGGGACCGGCCGTCGCGGGATTGTTGGTAGCGGCTTTCGGAGAGGGCGTCTGCTTCCTGCTGAACGGCGTCAGTTTTCTGGCCGTGATCGGCTGCCTGCTGGCGATGCGGTTGCCCAAGTTCCAACGGCGCGCGCAGGATTCGCCTTGGGCGCACCTGGCTGCGGGCTTCAAGTACGTGCATGGCCACCGCGCCGTGCGCACGTTACTGGGTATGATGGCCGCCATCACTATTGCGGGCATGCCCGCCCTGGTCCTAATGCCGTTCTTTGCGGACGCCATCTTTCACCGCGGCTCGCGCGGCATGGGGATCCTAATGGGGGCGATGGGCGCTGGAGCCGTGGCCGGCACGCTGGTGCTGGCATGGCGGGCGCGCCTATCCACCTTGCCCCAGGTGATCTTCCGGAGCGCGCTCCTGCTGGGCGCCGGTTTCTGCTTCTTCGCGTGGTCGAATGTTTTCTATTACTCGCTGGCGGCGATGCCGCTGATCGGATATAGTGTGATGCGCCAGATGGCTTCGGCCAATACTTTGATCCAGACCTTGATTCCGGATGAATTCCGCGGGCGCACCATGGCTTTCTACACCATGACAGTGGTCGGCCTGGGTCCCGTCGGCAGCTTGGCGGCCGGAGCGCTGGCGCACGCCTATGGCGCTCGGCTGACCGTATTCGCCGGAGGAGCGCTGGCCATGACTGCCGCCGGCATTTTTAGGATGAAGTGGCACGTATTCAGGGAGGTGCTGTAGCATGGCGGTCCGCATCAAGGCGCTCGTTCTGGTTGCCCTCGCTCTTCTCGTGGTCGCTGCGGCTGGCGCGCAATCCGGCGTGGAGGTTAGCCAGACCCGCGAAATCTTCAGCGAGATCGGCGGCATCCTGCAGGACCTGCACGATATCACCGGCTTCAAGATCAAGCATCGTGTGCCAGCCGAGATCATCACCCGCGACAAGGTGAAGGAGTTCCTGCAACAGCGGATGAAGGAAGCCAGTTCGCCCGAAGAAATCCGGGTGGAGGAACTGACACTCAAGAAGTTCGGACTTGTGCCGCAGGATTTTGACCTGGCTAAGAATACTGTCGACTTGTTGACGGAGCAGGCGGCGGCTTTCTACGATTTCCACCGCAAGCGAATGTTCATCACCGATTGGACGCCATCGGCCACGCGCGAACCCGCCCTGGTGCACGAGCTGGGGCATGCGCTGGCGGATCAAAACGTGAACCTGGATAAGTTCATCAAGCAGGGCCAGAAGAGCGATGACGGTTCGATGGCGCGGCTGGCCGTCATGGAGGGGCAAGCCTCCTGGCTGATGGCAGAATACCTGGCGCGCAAGGCGGGTCAATCGCTGGCTACCTCGCCAGCCCTGCTGGATACCATGTCGCATTCGATCGAATCCGGCGCCGGCGAGTTTCCGGTTTTCGAGAGCGAGCCGCTGTATTTGCGGGAGACGCTCACATTTCCTTACAGTCGGGGTTTGTTGTTCCAGAATGCCGTATACCTGCGCATGAAGCAGAAATCATTCGCGGAGGTATTTCGCAAGCCGCCTGTGTCCACCCAGCAAATCCTGCACCCAGATACCTATTTTTCGAGCTTGGAGCCTGCCCGTCCAGCGTTGCCGCAGCTTCCGGATACCCATGGATACAAGCGGATTGCGGACGGCACCATGGGGGAATTGGATCATTCCGTCCTGCTGGAGCAGTATGCCGGTCGCGAGGCGTCCGCGGCAGTTTCGCCGCATTGGCGGGGAGGCGCGTACGCGCTGCTGGAGCACCGCTCGCCGGAAAGGGTGGTCCTGCTGTATGCAGTCGAGTGGGACGATGCTGCGTCGGCCGGGCGGTATTTCGGGCTGTACCGCAAGGTGCTGGAAAAGAAATGGAAGCGTCTGGCGATCGAATCCGAAAGCCCCACGACGCTCACGGGTACCGGCGATGACGGGCACTTTCTGGTGCAGTTGTCGGGTAATGTGGTGACCAGCTTGGAAGGCGCGGAAGATGTCGTGGCGCCCGTGCGCTAAACTGTGGAAATATGCCGAGTCGTGGTGTGTTCCTTACAATCGCCTGGGTTTGTTTGACTATGGCGAAGGCCGCGGAAGTGCCGCGGCCTTCTCCGGATTTCGCAATCCACATGCTTGGCGGACAGCAGATCCGGGTGAGCCAGTATAAGGGCAAGGTATGCGCCTTGGCGTTCATCCTGACCACATGCCCGCATTGCCAGAAGACTGTCGGGTATCTTTCCACCATGCAGAACGAATACGGTGCGCGCGGTTTCCAGGTGCTGGCCAGCGCCATCGAAGACATGGCGGCGATGAACGTGCCGGATTTTGTCAAGCGCTTTCAGCCTCCCTTTCCGGTGGGGTTCAGTAATCAGAACGAGGTGCAGGACTACTTGCAACATCCGGTGATTTTCCGGCTGCTGATGCCGCAGCTCGTATTCATCGACCGCAAGGGGACCATCCGGGCGCAGTTTGGGGGCGACGACAAATTCTTCGCCGAGGACCAGGACAAGCACATCAGGGAGCAGATCGAGGTTTTGCTGAAAGAGGGGCCGGCCTCAAGCAAGAAGCATGCGACTGTTGCCACGTTCAAGAAAAACTTCACCAACGTCACCAGATGGTGATATGATATGGATATGAAGCGAGCAACGATCACGATTGGCGGAGACTTGGAGAAGGCGCTCCAGTCCTACACGAGCCGGCAGGAAGTCGCCCCAAGCTTTACAGCGCTGGTGCAGGCGGCGCTCCGGGAATACCTGGCGCGCAGGGGCGCGGCGGCGCCCGCGCATCCCCTTCGCATAACTCCGGCAAGTAAAGGCAGCGGAAAGTCCGATATAAGCCAGCGGCATGACCGCTACTTCGCCGCCGATGCCTAAACCCGTTCTTGCCGACACGGGCCCGCTGTATGCGCTGGCCGATCCTTCGGACCAGTATCATACGGATGCCCAAGAACAGCTTGAGCGGTTGACGGCAGCCGGCCGCTTCGTGGCCATCACATATTCGACCCTCGCCGAATCCTATACTTTGGTTCTTCGGCGGCTGGGCATGGCCTATGCGCACGTGTGGCTTCAAGAGATCTTGGATGGCTCCGCCATGATCAATCCGGAGCCAGGCGATTACCTTCAAGCCTCAGGCCTGATGGTGGCCTACACGGACCAGCCGCTCACGATGTTCGACGCCGTAGCGGCTGCGGTTGCGGAGCGGCTGAGCCTAGCCGTGTGGACCTACGATCACCACTTCGATCTGATGGGATCGAAACGTTGGCAGTAGCCGCCGCAACCCGGATTATAATCGGCCAATGCCCAATTTGCTTCGCCGGCTGCTGCTGCTGATTGTTCCCCTCGCACTTGCGCTCGATTCCACTGCACAGGCGCCAGACGCGCTGACCGCCGACGATTGCGCGCGTGCCGAGAAGTTCATGGGGTACAATGCGAACCCGCTGGTGTATCACGCGGTGCACCCGGCATGGACCGCAGGCGAACTTCTGTGGTACCGCGACACCGGCGCAGATGGCGCGCGCTTCGTGCTCTTCGACCCCGCCAAGCTCACCAAAGAACCGGCCTTCGAGCATGCCAAGCTCGCCGCCGCCCTCTCGGCGGCAGGCGGGCGGAAGTACGAGGCGCATAAGCTGCCGTTCAACGCCATTGAGGTATCGGCTGACGGGAAATCGGTTTCATTCAGCGCCGCGGGACGCAGGTACCGGTGTGACCGCGAGCGCAGCCAGTGTGTGGTAGAACCAGGAGGCGCCGCGGCAGGCGGCCGTTTCCGGACCGATGCGCCTTCGCCGGATAAGAAGAAGACGGCCTTCATTCGCGAATATAATCTGTGGGTGCGCGATATCGCAACGGGCAAGGAGACGCAGCTTACCGCCGATGGCGTCAAGGACAACTCCTACGCGCGGGACAATGCCGGTTGGGTGAAGACCGATCGGGCGATCCTGGTGTGGTCGCCCGATTCGAAAAAGATCGCCACTTTCCAGCAGGACCAGCGCAACGTGGGCTAGATGTACCTGGTGGAGACCAAAGAAGGGCATCCCGTGAACGAACTGCAGAAGCAGAAGGAGCAGATCCGCTCCCTCGAAGAGCGGCTGGCAAGGGTGGAAGCAGCGCTAGAAGGAACCGCTGTGACCCACCCGCTGTGGCCCACCCGCGTCCCGTTAAGCGGTCCGAGTGTGATAAACTAACCGCGACCTGGAGGTCACATGCCTACAACCTACGAAAGCCGCTTACTCGTTGCTTGTTTCCTGTGCTCTGTGGCTGTCGCCAGCGCGCAGCAAACCCAGAGCGCCAACACACCC
>Ga0182015_10003146_pt1 | contig 18889 bp, 28 predicted proteins | sample 712P3MmetaG_FD_120478 | JGI IMG/M metagenome (GOLD analysis project Ga0182015, IMG submission 120478) | Permafrost microbial communities from Stordalen Mire, Sweden - 712P3M metaG | ecosystem: Environmental > Terrestrial > Soil > Wetlands > Permafrost | place: Sweden: Stordalen | collected...
ATAATGCGTAATGGCCTCTTCTTCCTCAACCAGGTCCAAGTCGGGAGGGATGATGGGATTATCCTTATACCCATCCTTTCGTACTTGAAACAATACTTCAATCATGTATTGAACCCGTTTATCGATTGCACCCTCGTGTAACACTGCACGGAACCTTTCAAAAACCCCCGTATTGGCTTTTGGTGAGTGCTCTGCCAAGAACGCACCGATATGACGCATAAACCCTACAGCGACTTCGACCGAGTCGTCTGTTGGATTTTGCAAAAGCAAAGAAAGGATTTGGAGAGCGACGATTTCGTGCGCGACTTGTTGATCGCAGAGGTGGGCAATGAATGTCGTTGAGGAAAGACAGACCGCTTTGTCGTTTCGACGATAGGCTTTTCGGAATTGAATTATGAGACGAGAGAGGAGAAGTTCGCCGATGGAGGGGATTTTGGTGTTGACGATTGCTGTGAGGGCGGCATAAATGGGGGTAAAAGGAAGGGACGCAGCTTGTGCCTTCATAATGGAACGACAATATAATCCTTTTCCGCGGATCAAATTCTCGCCAAAGAGCTCAGGCACAATCATCTTGATATTCGACGTATTCACCTAACATGGTTAGTTTAAACCCTAGGCAGCGATTTGAGGGGAAGGGAGTTTTACTTTATTGATGAGACCATTGATACTCTTTTTCAAAGCTTCCCATGCCATACGCTGATACTCCTTTGTATTCTTATCCGTAAACTGAGCCTGCAATGCCCGTAACCTCGCTGGAGGGACATAAACTCCGCCACTACGAGCATTCAATAAGCGTTCGTATTCTTCTTTTGCATCAAAAGGTTTCTTGTCCTCTTTTTCTTGTTGAGCCAGACGTTGCTGCAATTGGCGTTCTCGTTCGAGTGCTCGTTCTGGGTCGATGTCCGGAAGAGTGGATGGTGGTAATACCCGTCGTGGACGACGAGGCGGCGAACGAGCAGGGCTTTCGGAACGTTTCCGTTTTTGTTGATGGATCGTCGGGCTCGGTCGACGGACGACACTTTCGACGACTGTTCGCATCGTTGAAGCTGACGATTCAACTTCCATGTCGGGAGTGTTGGATCAAAGGTGAAAAAGGAATGCAGGCGGGCGGAGTCAATATTGAACCCTAAATTTGGAAATAAATAGTAGGGTTTGGAGCAGTGGCGTTCTGGTGATTGCGCGTCTTTTCATCTGTCAACGTCGAATCTTGTCCTTTCCTTGTACCATGGTGAGTCCCCCCCGAAATGCAGTGCAATCAAACTAACGAGCTCAGACTTCCATTGGTACAGGCTACGATCTCGACAACAGCGTCTTCTCACCTGTAAATTCCCTCCCAGTGGACTTGTGAACTGACCTTGACAGGACGGTCGATTATTCCAAGTTGAGTATGCCTATAAAGCAGTCGACAATGCAGGGTACATCAATTCATCTTGTGAGACTCGATGGCTAAATCTCCTTTTAGGACAGCAATCGGTATGCGAGTGAAAGATGGCGTCGTCCTTGCTGTTGAGAAGCTTGTCACATCCAAACTCCTTCTTCCTGGTGCAAATCGACGAATACAGACTGTAGATAGACACATGGGCTTTGTATAATTCCCACTCTCTCCTTGCCTCTCTAATCCAAGGCCACTGCCGGACTTGTTCCAGATGGTCGACAGCTTGTCCATGTCAGTCGTCAAATCGCCGCTGATTTCCGAAAAAACTATCGCAAACCCATCCCTACCAAAATCATGTCTGAACAACTTGGATCCTTTGTTGCGCAACATACTTTGTACGCTTATTATCGACCATTCGGAGCGACAAGTATTGTTGGTGGAGTGGATGAGGATGGACCACAACTCTACATGATTGAACCAAGTGGACTATATTGGGTACCCCTCGCATTCACACGCGAATGTGCTGATGTGTAAAGGGATATCACGGAGCAGCAGCGGGAAAGGGCAAACAAGTCGCCAAGAATGAACTTGAGAAGCTCGATTTGAAAAACATGACTTGTCGAGAAGCAGTCTACAAGGCCGCTAAAATGTAATCCCTTGAACCCCGCGCAGGTGGTAATCATAGTATTTACTTGACTCATGGAGAATCTACAAAGGACAAAGAATTTGAGTTGGAGATGAGCTGGATCAGTGGTACCGACACGAATAATCTCCATCAGCCAGTTCCCAAGGATTTGCTCGATGATGCAGAAACTCTTGCAAAGAAAGAAGATGAGGATGAGGAAATGGGGGATGCCGAGTAAAATGCCATACCTGGGCAATTAGATGCGTCGTTGGACAGCAGATAGATTAGCCGGTGGGGTAATTTGCCAGCAGCAGCATTTATCACTATTTTCCCTCTATTCGCGGGTACCCTATTCAAAATTCATATTAGTCGCTGTTGTCTATCCGAGCCCACTATAAGTAGTATCGACATTGGTGTTGATTGTTGAGATTAATGTATTTTGGCTGTGTGCAGAGTTCTGGCGTATCTGTTCCATGTATAACTGCTGCAGCGCGACGATCGATTAAAATCTTCTGTGTGGCATAAGTTTGTACCCCTGTCGTATACGCGGAAAAAGTTCCACGTTTTTGATCGTGAATCACCTTTTGTTCAAACATTCGGCCTTGAAGAAGCAGCGTCATGGTATTGCTCCAACCCTGTCCCACGCTCGTCTATTCTCTGTTTTAACTCAAATGTAGGTCGTCCTTGCGGCTTCAATCTGCACTCGCGGCGGCAAAGGTACTACCCTTACCTGTTCCTACCTCCTCTTTCATGTCAATTTGTACTGACCTCAATCCGATTTCCAGCCGTCCTCTCACGTCAATTTCGTGAAATGCCCAAATCACGAATCGAAGGCCTCCTCACATCCTTTCCGAAACTCACCAATACCGGTACTCAACACACCAGTGTTGAAACCGACACAGTCCGTTACGTGTACCAACCTCTGGAAGAAATGTACATGGTCTTGATCACCTCCAAAAGGTCCAACATTCTGCAAGACATCGAGACATTACATTTATTCGCTCAGGTTGTCACGAGTGTGTGTCGCGGAACAAGTCTTGACGAACGAGAAATCGCCAGGAATGCATTTGAATTGTTGAGTGCTTTCGACGAGATTGTTTGTCTTGGGTATCGAGAGAATTTGACACTGCCTCAAGTCAAAAATATCCTTGAAATGGAGAGTCATGAAGAGAAGATCCAGGAGATTATTGCACGCGTATAATTTCCTCCGTCAAAGATGGCCTGACTGGGTTTAGAATAAAGAGCATGAGGCGAGTGAGGAAAGGAAACGTAGAGCCAGACAATTGGAGATGCAACGCCGAGAAATGGCGAAATTCGGACCAAGACAGAGTGGTGGGTTTGCCTCAAACTTCCCATCCAGCAGTCAATATCAAACTGTTCGCACGTCCTCACCCGACGTCGCTGCAACGTCTCATTACGACTCTTACAAGAATGAAACAGCCAAAAAGTATTTTCTCCTGTCGTCCCCTCCACCGACTAATGCCTAGACCAAGTGTGCCTCTTAAAGGGAAAGGAATGCAACTTGGCAAGAAAGCGAATACTCGGCTTTACGATGCTCTTAGTGGTGAAATTGCATCTGTCGAAGCGACTACTCCTGTTGCGACTACTCCATCGACGCCCTCGACGGCTCAAGAGACGCCTCTTTCGGCGTCGGAAGGGATTCAAATCGCTTTTAGCGAGACAATGTCTGCAAAGACAAATCGCGATGGTGGTCTTGAAGCAATGGACGTTCAAGGTCAATTGAATCTCCAAATCTCTGATTCCTCTCTGAGCCGCATCCAACTTGGATTGCATGCCAACGAGTCGGACGGAACACAGTTTAAAACTCATCCCAACGTGGATCGCAATTTGTTCAAGGATCATCGTAAAATTGGTCTTCGTGATGCTTCGAGGCCGTTCCCTCTGAACCAACAAATGTCTGTCCTTCGTTGGAGGTTGCAAGCCAAACCCAATAGCGTCAAATTACCCATCTCAGGTTAACATCACTCTGTGTCTGGTGGCTAAATGATAGTTAATAGCTGGCCTTCTCCTGTTGGCGATGGCACGACAGACGTCAGTATTGAATATGAGATTGATAACGCAGAATCGCAACTGGATGATGTTGTAATCACCATCCCGATGCCGATGTGAGAACCCAATCCTACTGTCACGTTAATTCGTAGCCCTGGGGTTGTCCCTGAAGTCAAGGAAATTGACGGTGATTATCAACTTACCGCCGGTGGATTCGAATGGAGACCTCCTGTTGAAGAAGTCGAGAATGGAAGGCTGGAATTCAACGTCAGTGGGGACGATGCTGAGGGATTCTTCCCCGTTGAAGTTCGCTATAAAACAGCCAAGACTGTCTGTACAGTTGATGTACCGTTCCCCTTTGAGAAAATTAATCTGACTTCGCAGGTGGGGAATGTTACACTCATTGATCTTCAACAGGAGGTTCCATATGCGAACACTGTCAAAGCAGAGTCGGTCATAGTTATATCGTAGATATCATAGTTATCTCAAATTTACTCATATATCACTAATAAATCGCTTTTTGTCACAGAATCAGAGAATCAGCTGGTGTGGTGGAGCTGACCCGGCCTTGAAAATAAAAGTCCCAACCAAAATTCCATCTTAAACTTGAGATTTTGCATACCCGCAGCACCACCACCACCCTAGCTCCCCTGACCGAGAGTTGAATTTTCAACTACCATTAAAGTCTTCTTCGCTAATTTACATTACTTTTGTGAAAACGCGAAATGGGCGATGTGGGCGGGAAGCATACACGGTGGGCTCCCGTCTGACGATTTCTGGAAGGTACGTACATCTTTGAAAAGAGCAACGGTCTGGAGAGTCATCATCACAGGGTGTAGACTCCTTTCACAATTTCTATCTGCGGCTAGCTAAGAAAAAAGCCCATCTCCACCTCGCCAAGTTCCAACCATGCGCCAATACCCGTCCTTGTTGCCGAATCATTCCACACTTGTATATGCGATTCTTATTTACGGGCGAGGCACTGGCGTGAATGGTGCACACATGTAAGCGGGACATTCTTTCCCAGGAGTGCAGGTAGGATTAACGCAACGGATGGCAAGCTTTTCGCCGTTTTCACCCCTCCTCTCGAAGCTAATGTCAGTGCGAACTCGAGGCGGGACGCACATCTCAGATCCCTGCGGAACGCAAAGTGCAACTTGGGCACAGATAAACATGAGAATAAGTTTGGCGTAGAACATTGTTATTTGTGAGATTCGTTTGATTGACTTGAACTGAACTACCAGAATATGTGAGCTTTATATACTTTTCGTCGAACCGATCGGCAAATTTAGAGTTTTGATTTGCACAATCAAATCTGCCCTCAATATTCGGCCTGATCTCAATCTCCCTTCCGTCTCGCATTGTCTAGAACTTGCAATGGGCAGCCGGGGAGAAAGAGCGTATTGTAGTCCATGTGGTCTTTTTTCGGTTCTAGAATGGGTATTCCCATTGATCAACTTACCTGTTCCATTGGGACAGATTTGGATTATTCTCCGTATTCGACTTCGCGTATTCAACGCCACCGCAAACCCCAAATTTTTCACTGGCGTGAGACCAGAGGGAAAACTGGCAGGAGGACAAGGCCACCAGGCATGAATGGGGAGACGCGAATATATTTGCATGACACTTATAATCAACTAGATCATAATGGACTTGACATCAAAGTATCGCTACGAACTTACAGCATCACCAACGCAACGCCACTCCCCTCCGAATCCAGAAGCCCCTTCGCGTTTGTCCCACCAGCGATTGGCATCGCCCTGTAATTGAATAGATAATAATTCAAATGCCCATCCCCAGGTCCAAACTTGAGGTCCTCCAAGAACAGAGCATTGTCCAATAACGACAATGCGTTGAATACATCAAATCCGAGCCGTTTCGCAAATATTAGAACGTCTTGCACTAATGACTGCAGACGTTTCTGGTAAGCCGGATGTGGTGAAGACGGAGTTGTGGTGGCATAATGAAAGAGGTAGGCGGCCTGCAAGAGTTTATGCTTTGTAGTCGTCAATACAGTAGATGGAAGAGAGTAAAAAGAGATAAAATCGGTGACCTCTTGACTGGATGGCTCCTATACCGTCAGCATGATGGATGGCAAGAGAGAATATACCTCGACCACATACGCCCAGACCACTCTAGTCTCATCGTCACCCTTATGAAGGAACCAATGTCGAACTTCCACCTCCGAATAAATTGGTGCCAAATCGAACTTCTCGAGATATGTTCTCAACAACTTACACACGACTTTGACATCCTTCTCCTCCATCAATCTCATTCCTGGGAAATGCGTCGCCTCAGGTAACCGATTCCTCTTCACCATTCTCTCCTTTGTTGTCCCCTCTGGAAGAGGACTAAATTTCGTCTCATACAATTTCGTCCAATTGATACTTCGGTGGAAATATCGACAGGTAGAAATCGGTTTCGGCAAAACCACACCAGCAGTATACACTGCCTCCCAAATCCCTTCAAGATGACATCGCCGAGTGATTTCCTTAATGAGAACTGGAGCTAAGCGTTTTGAACGAAGTTTCTTGTGTATGCAAAGGAAATTAATTTCGACGCTAGCGAACGTATTGCCTCGGACGCGGAGGGTAACGGGGACTCCTGAGATGAAGGCACAGAGCTTTCGTTTATCGTTGTGTGTTGCTCGGAGACCGACATGCCACATCTTTTTGTAGTCGGGGGTTAATAACGCCCTGATGAAATTAGTCTGCAAACAACGAAAAAGGTACCATTTCAGGAAGGAAGCAGTGTAGGCAAACCGAAAAGAAGCGTCGTCGTCTTCAACGTAATGGCCTGAAAGGAGCTCATAGAGTTCTTGGACCTGTTACAGATTAGCTTTATCGTAGAGGAGTTAAGAGATACTTGAGTGTCATCATGCATATCAATCTCTACGAATTCCATCCCGGGGACTTGTAACGGTTCATTCTTCACCGACTCGGGTTGAGGCTTCTCAATCTGTCCTTCCTCTTTGACTTTTTCATCTAGAATAAGCCTCTTCGACCCCCACTCAGAAAAATACCAAACTTGATGACAGGCTGTGTTTTCCAAAACTTGTGGTCTGCGAGATCCTTACGTCCACCCGGAATTTTCGCATTCAATTGAGTAATGATTTTTTCTATTCTGTCTTGTTCTTCCTTTGAAAGTGATTTCCGTTCTTCCAATGACGCAGAGGAGATTGCCTCTTCCACGTCTTCCAATTTGACTTGGTGATCTGGTTTCCGCGAGAGGAAGGATTTGAGTCTGGATTTCTTCTTCTTCTTTTTTGCTTTCGTGGATGTGGCGTGCGCCGCGTTGTCGTCCTCGTCGTCGAGATGCTCTTCCGAGGTCGTGGCTAGCGCAGGATTCATGTCTTCATTGTCATTTGGGGGGTTGACCTCTTTGGACTCTGCCATGTTGGACCGGCTCGACTCAGAAGCAGAGGGGGAAGACTTGTCTGTCAACGATTTCGACGGTTCGACCTTGTTTTCGGGCGTTTCTAAAACTTTTCAAAATGACGACACTCGCGGGCCAGGGCCCTTGGACCTCTACTCACAACTCAGGGGGTGATTACTGCTGCTTTTTTATTTGTTTATCTTCTGAATCCTCCTTTATGGCTATGTAGATATATGCAAATAATACCACATGTGCAACCACAATCGCCGTAACGCCAGCTTTCGTATAATTATACCCTACCATCAACATCTACCACCGCAATCTGGATCGGAATATAAACAAAAGGGAAGACAGACCTTCAAATACGTAATTAAAAGTGAACCAGTATGTTCCAAGGGGTAATAAGATCATAGCAAATGTGAAGAAGAGGAGTTTAAACAAGACATCCCTGCAAAGGTCACTTTCAAGGCATTGAAGGGTAGGGGTTACGTGTCTGATTGACTTGAGGGGGGAGTAATAGAGTGACTTGCACCCACTGACGAAAACTTTTCCATTTCAAAAGTCGAGGTTGGTGTGTGTCGCGGGGGGGCTTCTCGGTCTTGTTCTTCGATGTGACTTTTGTGGTGGTTCGCTCCCCAAGCCCATTATTTAAGGTCTCCGATTTGGGAGGTGAGAGAGTTTATTTAGGGCGTGTGAGATAGGCGCCCGGCCCCCGGGCCCCCGGGGGCCCTTCCTTAAAGACCCCCTAGGGTTGTCCCTGGGCTCCTACCTCTACAGATCCAAAAATAGCGCCCCAGAACGCCAATTTTCCGCCAGCCTTTTCTCCATCAAGACATGATTTAATCGGGTCATAAAGACAGCGTTGAGCGGCGTTTGGTGTGCACTCCAAGTTGCTCACTATTGCGGGAAGCGAGACATCACGGAACTCCATCCTGCAACACTACATATAGATAGAATCTCGCCATTCCAAGTGTACTACAGAATCTATCAAGAAACGCTTCTACAATATTTTCCCAATACCTGGGTCTCTGCACCTTGTTCTGACATATCCAGACGCAGAAATTTATATTTTGCGATTCAATGGAAAGTTTTGTAGGGCTTTCTGGTTTGGTTTCACATATGGAGATTCGCCACAAAGATAGCGAGTTTATGAAGGATTGTGATATCAAGGGCCAACGTTTTGAAGTCGCGTAGTTCTTATAGTTCTCAAGCATGCAAGTTGCAACAACACCTCATACATTCCTGCACTAGTACAAGCTATTCCGCGTACCAAGTGATGATCACGGGCCAGAGTTTGCAGATCTCAGGGAGCAGCCACGTTGGATCTGCAACGTTGTTACCCGACGAGGCTAGCGGCGCTAGGAGCTGGTGAAAGAAAACCCATCAAACACATAGATTAGACATATTGTATTGTCATGCAATTACATACTACTCCAAATCCATCTTTTCCCCCTCCACCCTCCTCAACTCAATTACCTGAACCCCCTCCCCCTTAACCGCCTTCTCCAACTCCCCACCCTTCCGTACTCCTCTCTCACTTCTAACCCACATAATCCCCGCTTCACCCCCCCCCCCCCCCCACACCCCCCCCTCCCCCCCCCTCCTCCCCAACAATGTCACCCTCCCCCTCACGACCATCGCCTGGGGAGACTTCTCCAACACCACCGGACAAGGTTGTAGAATCCCATACGTAACCAATTCCGCGATTCCTAATTTCGCGCGTGCAGGGTGCGGATGTTGACGTAGAGTGAACGGGAAGACAGAGTACAGAGAGGGGTCAGAGGTAAGTCTTGTAAAGAGTTGTCTTGTGGCTTGAAGTTTAAAGTTTGCGTGGTGTTTGGAGTGGGGGATGGAGCGGGTGTAGACTGTGGGACGGAGGGAGGGGTGAAGACGGGTGTGGCCTGTGCCGGTGGAAATGGCGAGGTCGAGAAGGTAGACTTCTCCGGGGAGGATGTTGAAGTCTTGTTGGGTTGGAGAGGAGGAGGAGAATTCGAGGAGTTTGGGGTGGAGTTCTTCGATTGTTGGTTGGCCTATTAGGAATCGTCGAATTCGACGGAGACAACTTCCTTCGACAACACTCACGCCAAAAGTCTCTAGCCCTTCAGTCAGGATATCCTGAATTGTGGTTATCGATGCAGTCGATACGGAATTGAGGATCCCCTTTGTGATGAAATGTAACGCACATGTCGCGTCTGCAACCGGACCGGTAGCTGCTGCGGGGGTAGATTGAACGTGAATTGTCTGCGAAGAAACAACTGCATATCCATCGATATGTACTCCCAACGACACAGTAACCACGTCCCCCTCAGTCAGGACGTATCCCCCCTCCTCGTCGGGCAGTGGAGAGTACCCTCGAACACAAGGATTGACATTGACAGACGTCGGTTCAGCAATTCCTCTCTCGTGAGATTGATACACTTTCGACGTCTATAATTAACATGACTACAGCAGACAGGGTAAAGTACCTGAATGAGAATTGTGTCGTCGCCGAGTTGACAGAGACTTGTGCAGGAGGTGCCTGGCAGACATTTGGCGATGACGGCTTTTATTGCGACGGAGCACAAGTGACCTGCTAATCTGTATTTGGAGAGTGTTTCTGGAGTAGGCTGGTTATCTGAAGACAAGACATCCTGTTCGCTCTCGGAAATAACATCGACTTCCATCTGCACAAAACTTTTTTGCTTGACCAAAACTTTTGAAAATCAGAAAAACAAAAATTTTCACATTTCGAGATGAAGCCAGTTTAATTTGTGCACAAATATGGCTTTCTATAAAGCCGAGTATCGGCACAACCTGCCACCCGAATGCGTCATTGCGGATTAAAATTGTATATATAAGTCATTTCTTATCTACTTTCTCGTTGTTTTGAAGCGTTGGCAGCTCATTGTAGCCTTGGCCGTGCTCGACCTCGAATAACTGTATAAGTCACTTGTCATTCTCGTTATCAAGTCGTTCAATAATCACTTATCAAACGTCCTAATTCGATTTGCCGAAGTTCCCCCCGCGCAAAAGTACGACACAAAACTCAAGCACTCAGCTATCCAGCACCAGATCACAAACCCAATTATCGCGTACATGGGAATCCCTACATCGGCGTGTCTTGGGTAGCCTAACCCCACGGCATACGATCTCGAGATATACACGGGACCGTTTCCAGCCAAATTGAACCTCGTCCTTGGAGGAGCGAATGATCTATCCTGTACGAACCCCATCGTTATAGAGAGTATGGCTAATTTCAGGTTACGCCTTATCATGGGGCCCTGACTACGTACGAATATATCGGTTCCGATAATGCAAATTTTCTAGTTCACGATGGCGTCGGTCACTCCTGTTCAACTTCCAATAACTTGAACAATACATGCACCACCGCGGCCATGACAGCTTATTTTGTAAATGGTTTCTCCCCCCTCCGAGACACTGGCTGATCGAAAGGTACCCTACGTAACGGAATGTGTCTCAAATAATACGGGACCGAACAACTGCTTCGCCTTGAGCTACAATGCGGTGAGCGGAAACAATATTACCGTCAAAGACGTTACACCGGTCAACGATTCGGGAAACGATGAGTTGTTGGCATTAGGTCTCGGCTTGGGTCTTGGTTTGGGAATCCCATTTCTAATTGGTTTCGGTATCCTCATCGGATACTTTCTTTCACGTCGTTTGAGGGGTAGAACGGTAACTGTTGACGCTGGTACTGAGACTGAGAAAGATAGTTCGTGGGTTGGAGATCTTCATCCCGTAGCATGAGCGTTCCGCAGGGCTGGAGTTCAGTTCTTGGATCATAACCCTCATGATGGAAGGTTTTACTTATTATAATGTCTAATACTAATCATAACTCATCAACTTTACATTCAATGGGCGCATGAGTCGACTTGAAATGGAAATCAATTATAAAAGTAGTAATCTAAATCCTGCCACCCACGGTATACGAATTGAAAACTCCTCCCGCCATGTCGACCGAAATTATGAAAAGTAAACTTACAAAAACGGATTCCACCATCTCTTCCCCGCAGTAGTGGGATCTGGTGAAGTAGGCGTGATGAAGTACGGAATGAAATCAACCTCATTGTCATGATCTCCCATCGCACCAGTCTGACCGTATGACAAATAAGCGCCCTTGTAATCATCTGGCAAAGGCGGTAAATCCTCGTTCGTCCCCACCACGATCATGGTCTGTAATCCCAGCATCATGTGTCCTGTGATATGACAGTGAAGCATCCACACTCCTGGGAAGGTTAGTCTTATTCATGGAGACGTGTACCTGGATTCTTTGGTTGCCACCGAAATACCCGCCATCCTAACATCAGTCTGATTCACCGGTTAGAAAATACCTTCAGGGTCATGATAACTTCCATTTCCGGGCATTGCACCCAAGATTGTCGTATCACGCTTTACTGGAGTCATTGTCGCGAGATGAGCCTGCCAAGCTTCCTCCGTGAACGCACCTGATCCGCTACCCAAATCCCAAAAGTCTCCACCATGAATGTGAAACTTCAGTGAGCTTAAACAAAAGTAAGGGAGATACAGGATGAGGGACACTAATCCCAATATCACCAATCTGGTTCTTTATGACAAAATCGACCGTTCTATTCCTTCCAATAACGATGGCGCCAGTCGTATTATCGAACCCATTATTTGCCTCTGCACGCGCAATTGCCGCATCATCCACGGTGATCTCTCCATTGTACATCCCCACCAGTAGAGGAACGAACGAAGGGTCAGGAAAGAATGCAAGGCCGTTCATATTATCGCGTTCTTTTCCACCCCAAGTATCTTGCGATGTGGTGAGAAAGATCTGTTGATCCGCCGCGGGAGGGACAATAGGGTTTATGGGGACAAAAGTATCTGAGATGAGACCGTAAGTGGGACCGACTGTGAAGTCGGGAAGGAAAGGCATTTCCTCATCCGCCGCAGGGGGAGAATTGTAGATCGAGGGATCGATGGACGGAGCGCCAGGGTAACTGTATGTGATGATGGCGTACAAGTCTGCGGGAGGGACGGGTGGGCCGCCGGGTGGACCGCCACCGGGTGGTCCAGCGGGACCAGCGGCGGCGTTCGCTGTTGGTGTTGCTCCAGGAGCAACACTACCACTAGTTATAGGTGAAGCTGGTGGAGGACCACCGCTCGGTCCGTTAGGTGGGTTTTGGTAGTCGATTACTTTGGCGTACTGGAGTCAGCAGCATACCACGGGGGAAGTACGTAAGTCAGCTTTTGCGTTTCCTGAAGGTCTTGGAGACTCTTTCCTTGGATGATGGCAGCATATCGTTGTCCTGAATGCATTTCCAAGTAATTGGTATCGTACGGTTCAATCCAGGATCCCCCATCGACTTGAACCAGAGTTATATTGTGGTCTTGGATTGCGATGCCCGCAAAAGTGTCGATGGTGGCTGCAATGAAGCGGAAAAGATATGTCTTGTCCGGTTCGATTTGGATGTTTGAGTACGTGCAGGCTTCATCGCATTCAGTACCGTAACCTAATGTATCCAGAAGTGTTTGATTACATTCCGCCCAGTTCTGTCCATTCACCAGGATTGACTTGAATTAGAAACCATCTGTTGGAGGGAGTACATTTGCCCCACCAATGAAGGTTCCATTGGCGGCTTCGGCGACGAGATCGGTGTCGATCTTGTTGAAGAGATCTCCAACAAGGAAAACGCGTTCCTCATCATAGGGAATTGGGCAATTGGTATCGACGGGAGATCCGTCGGCTTGATGTACGACCAGGGCGCCATGGGCGGTCAACAGTCCTACACCAACATGCGAGTGGTACCAACTACCGGTCAGTCGAGAGATATTAAGGTGTATACAAAGTTCCGGAAAGATCCTCATCAAACATGAACTCATAGTCGAAATAGTTTCCCGGAGGAATTGGCCATTGACTTGCAGAGGGGGTTCCATCACTGAATGGAGATCCGTATTGACCTAAGGCTATTAGAAAGGACTTGAATCGACAAACTTAATCCGTGCCAGTGCATTGTTATATTTTCCACTCCAGCATCGTTCCACACCCTGCTGTCAGTCAACTATTGAATGGTGGGGTCACCTAATGTGAACGTGTTGTCCTCCTTGGACATGTAACTCCGGTCCAGGAAGAGTTCCATTGATGACTAGTGAGAGACGTGGACTACAAGCAGGAGAGATGACTTCCTGCGTGACAACAAGAGTATAATGCGTGATATTGTCCGCAAATACCTCTCTCATACATCCCAGCAGCAACAAAAGTAGCCCGACGAAAATCCGCGTCATATCACAATCTGTGCCTCCAAGTTGTCGGTGCCTTATCCCCACCTTATAAACTGCAGGGGGGAGGCGGTACCCGCCGCCAGTCGCCGCCCTTGAAACACCTCATCATTAGCCTCGCCGCGTACCAAAAATAATCTCCCAACGGAATCGCGAGAAAGAAGAAGTTCTCAGGGGGCGTCGACGGTTTCAGCGGTCGATCGCCGCCAAAAATTAAATCTTGTGACAACGGTGGAAAAAGCTTGGCCTCTCACGCGTCGCACAACCAATGAAAGACCGGGGGAAGGCTGGGAAGCACCAAAATAGAAATAGAAAGTCCAAGGGGTGATGAAGCGGCTGTGCGCGTGTGGCCTATAAGGTTGCGTCGGGTAGGTGATTATGTGTCAATACGGTGAGATGGTTGGTGGAGCAGGAGAGGGGTCATGTTATGTGGGCGCCGCCGGAAGACGAGGGTTGGAAGGAGGATAGGAGGTAAAGATAGCGATTCGGGAGCGGGTAAAGCAAGTTTGTGGAGGTCATAAGAAGGAAGACCATTGTCATAAGCGCCCGGGACAGCGCGCTGCCCGATCGGTCTCCCAGACCTAAAAGCGCCAGGGCCCAGTTGGGCTCCTTGCTTCTCGAGTCTCGACAAAGGAAGTTTCAATGCAGTGCTGAATTGGAGAGTAACAGATGACTTTTACTCCCTCGCTTGCTCCCTCGTTTCGCTCCATGATCCATCATGACTTGCGCTTGGCCGGACGTTAGACTAACTTTTCATACATCTTTCATTACCTTATCCACATCGACTATTGTATTCCATCTGCACTTACTCCTATTAGAATACCAATATAGTCCTCCCTCGCTTGCTCCCACCGAGTCGCTGGGCTCGGGCGCTTCGCTCGTCCGGACCCGGGACCTAGCAAACTTCCGTTGAGATTCAAATGGCGGATTTCATAATGGCGGCTATTTACCTGAACCGAGGGTAACACCTTAAAAACGGCATAAAAATGAGTTCAAACCCGTAAGAAGATTCGTGGATGTATTGCGGTGAACGTAATCAATGCCCCAATCGCTAACGGTTATCCCATCTTCGCCGGGAAACTCCATACTTGGCAAGAACAAATAGCTGGTCTCATTGAACCGTGTAGGCAACGCGATGCCATGAAACACAATGACAAGTCAGATGAAAAGGATGTGTAGAGGTTGTCTTTCCAATTTAATACATCAGTTTGATTTCTCTTATTCTTGTTCGTCTTCGCTCTCATCCGACTGGAATCCTTCAAATTTCGAACTGCTGGGGTCTGATAAATCAAGGCTTTCTGTCAACGGTCGACTCCTCCGATAGTTCGAAAGCACCTGGTGGATAGAGTTATTATGATCGTTGGCAATGAGTCGCATTCGAGACCGATATAATAACCTTAAGGTCCCCGTCGCGTGGCCCAACTGGACAATTCTTGACTGCAATTAGAACTTCACTTCGTCTGACAGAGTTGCCTGTTTCTCCTCAAGTCTCTGTTTGAGTTTGTCCATCTTAACTCTCATCGTTTCCAATTCCGCCTACAATTAGAGACATTGCGCATTCCGGATCGAGCCTGCAAAGTTTGCAATGTCTCAGACGCACATCCATTTCTTGCACTTGCGGACGGACTGACGGTGTCCCTCTGATGATCGCAACGACTCACATGTAGCGGTGTCGTGACATGTTTTGTTGGTGGAGTCGAATTCGTCGGAATAGGGATGGGCACGTCAGAGGGAGTAACCCAATCGCCCCACTTCTCCATCTCAGGCCTCATAAATGTAAGTACGTTCATGCTACGGTTAGAAGATTTCTGGAAGAAAAGGATCAAACTTCACCAAATTGCAACGCAACTCACAAAGATCATATGTCACCCCGATCCTTGCCAGTGAAGACGCCGACCTTCCCCGGGATCGTTTTCGTGATCTGTATATCTCAGATTCTGGGAATTCCGCCTCTGTTATACCAAGTGACGAGGTTGGAAAGGACTTGGTGTACCAAATTTTCCGTGTTCTGAATGACCTGAGAAGAGAGCAAGACTATACATTCATTTCCTATGTAAAGTTATTCAGCCTCTTCTGCAGCTTCCACACGCAGAGCATCTCAGATGATATTTCGAATGTATTTGTGATGGTATTTTGAGATAGCGGCCATGACAAAGGACCTGTAATACCTTTTCACGTTGGCGATTTCCTCCTTGCGAACCGCATCCCGACCGTTCCACTTTGCCTCAAGAGCACTCAAAGCAGCCTAGCACAATTAGAAATTGTTTCCTACATAATTGGTTTGGACTTTCTGTCTCTCAAGCGTCCTTTTATCTTGCTCAAGCTTTGAACTCAGTTCATCTTTCTTCTCTCTCAAGGCCCTCACTTCCTCTGACAGCTGTTTCTCCTTTTCAATCAAATACATCGCCTATAACTCTGTCAGAAATACCCCAAAGACAGACTGTATCACTTTGGCAAAGGTTTGTTGCAAATCTTCCAAGTCCGCGAGGAAATCCGGTCCGAGTGCCTATCGTTAATAAGGACAGTAATTTGGGAGAGTACTTTGATAATTGCTTCGTCTAACACTTCGATCTTTGTTAGTAAGTTTGGTGGAAACAAAGTGCTGTCCTCCGGAAGGGTTGCCATGATGGTTGCTCAGATGAAAATCTGGAGGTCGCGGAACTCGGCAGACGGCGGTAGGACAGGGTGTCATACCGGGTAAATCGTACATATACGAACTGCAGAGAGCTATTTTTGGCTCTTCTTGAACGACTCTCTCCCCATCCCCCGCAGGATACTACCCACGTTGCGATTACGAATTTTTGCGTTTTCACTCTGTTTTAATCGCTGTTGCGCTGGGTCTCTGTTCTTGTCGGGCATGGCGTTGACGGTTAAGCGGACCAGGTGTTGCGGGGAAGCGAGGACGACGAAGTTGATCGGCGGCGGGAAAAACTAAGTCGGTCGAAGCGAAGCAAATGCGATTCAACTCAGGACCATATGTAATCGCTGCCGAAGGAATCGGGTTGATGAATGAAGATTTGTCTAATGCAGGGCTAGAGACTTTTCTCTCCATCTTGCCAGATCCATGCAAGATTTATGACTGTTCGCAATGAAATACTCGGACCCCAATCGAAAGTCTGTTAATGATTGGTGACTTCCCCGTGTCAGCTTGCTGTGACATCAGACCAATCTCGACTAGAGCAATTTATGGCAGAGCAAATGGTGCTGGAGTCACACAGAGAGGGTTATTGGACTGAACATGGTGATGATGTCTGTGGTTCCGATCGAAGAGCAGGAGGAGCTTCCCATTTCCGTGGAAGAGCTAGTCCGATTAACGAAGTCATTATTTACCTTCTAATCCGAAATGAACATCTTATACAGTTCATTACATTTCGATGAGCTTTTATCGCAGAATCCTTGTCACCGTGCGACGATCCATGTCTTCATTTCATGGTCCCATGAGCCAATGCGCCAAGCTAGGCCTCACAGGCACCGACTGTGGTCCCACGGGCTGTGACACCGTAGAAGGTGCTCTAGGCTGCGGAGACTGGACGTGCGTTTGTGAACATTTTTCTCCGGCCATGGTGGCACTTTCTTCCATTGTTGAGGGGTATTGTAGTTGCTCACAGGATGCAGCGTCCACGACGTCCATTTTGAATGGGTTTTGTGCGCAGTTGACGGTGACGGGTACGGGACCTTTGGAGCCTACGACCACCATGGTGTTGCTAGTTTCATCGACTGTTACTGTGCCGGTGACTGTTGAGACGGAAGTAACGATTACGCCGTCATGTTTTTCATCTGGAGAAAGAGTTTGACTGACTTGTTAGTAGTTGTAGCGACAGGTCTAGTGACGATTACGTCTACCAATTTTCAGAGTCAGGTTGTGACGTTAGTAGTTGCAAACACGATCAAAAGTGTTCGGCAAGTTCATCATCAACCAGCAATGCCGTCGCCAGTGGCATAGGCGTTGGAATAGGAATACCGGCTTTCATCATTGGACGTGTAGGAGCGCATCCCCCCTCATATATTACCACCCCATCAACACCGGGTTACATCACGATAACGACGCGAATCCCATGATTCATTGAAAATGAATCCTCCGATTCGACAATTTTCGCGCGCGCACATTCCGATCGCCGTAATATCCAAGCATTTCTGCCGCCGCAATACATAATAATCCCCCATAGCCAATCACCTTTCCCCATCGAATTTCGCCCAACTTTAAATTCCGCGCCCCTCATTCGCATTCCGTCACCGGTTTACATTCCTCACCCAACAATAAAACCCCCGCTACTCCCATCCTCCCACTCCTCGGCCCTTTCGTCACTCGTTCAATATGCGCTTCTTTGCGGTATTCTTGGTGTTTGCGTTTATTCTTGCCGTGACTGCAGCACCGAAAAATGTCCCTCAATGGACGGAGGAGACGGTCGGAGAGTTCAGTGAGCAGTCGGTAGTGGAGAAGAGAACGTTTGCTGGGCTACAGAAGGAGTTGGATAGTTGGTTGAATCCTGTGAGGAAGGTATGTTCTGGGGTTGTGGAGGGGGGCTGACACGGGGCAGATGAAAAGGGATTTACAGAGTGCGGTGGATGCTTGGCTTCAGTCGGAGGATGTGCTTGTGAAAAGGGATTCGACTGCGGATGGGAGTGCGTTTGGGTTTGTGAGGGATTGGAAGTCGACGACTGAAAAGAAGTATGGACTTGTGCCGAGGGAGGAGTAATTATCTGCAATGAGGTTGTGTTGCGGGAGAGAAACTTGGGGGCGGTGGGAGGGGGCATCATGAAGAAGATGATAACATCTAAAATGAACATGGGCGACGGAAGGGTAATTGCTGTACATACGCATGGAATGTCATCATTTGAAAACCAAATACCACCCTCAATCAAAAAACAGTTCTAGTTTCCTAGGAGCTTCCATCGCGTTTGACCACCTATGATGCCTTTCCCAGTCGAACTGGAAAAAAACCTCAGCATCTCGGTGCACATCTACCTTTACCTAGGATCTCAAGTCGAAACTAGCCAACAAGGAACAGCCCTCTCCGTTGATTTTACCCATCGCACTACCACTTAGATCTTATAAGTCGGAATTTCACTCTAATAGCATGCTCTTTTTCCCAGTTCCCTGGCCATCAGCTCAATTGGGGGACCGGTTGCAACTCTCTCACCAATTAACAAGTAATAGTGGCCCGTTTGCTCTCCAGGGATAATCTGATCTATAAATTCTCGCTCCTCTCTATACATCAGATCCATCTTAGGCTGCAAAACCTAACCACCCAATGCGCGTTGTC
>Ga0182015_10003147_pt1 | contig 18885 bp, 14 predicted proteins | sample 712P3MmetaG_FD_120478 | JGI IMG/M metagenome (GOLD analysis project Ga0182015, IMG submission 120478) | Permafrost microbial communities from Stordalen Mire, Sweden - 712P3M metaG | ecosystem: Environmental > Terrestrial > Soil > Wetlands > Permafrost | place: Sweden: Stordalen | collected...
CCCGAACATCAATGCGATTCGACTCCGGGTCCATCCCAAAGTACTGGGCAGTTCCATTTTGAAAAAATCTCGTCTCAACTCCGTCCGTGGCACTTTTCCGCAGGCCATTCAGTCAGGCCATAAGCATTCCTGAGGAGGGACACACCTTTCTGTGCCACCAGGACTGCAAATCAGGCCCGCTTTAGCCGCCGAGGGATGGTTTTTCATCCTCCCGAAACCTTTTCCCAAGCCTAAAGTCGCGCCAAATAGCTCCCGCGCGCATCCAAGAGAGCGCACGGAGGAAGGCACTCGCCCAATTCGGCTTGCCGCGTCGAGAACCCTCGCACCCTCCTTGAGACTCACACCGGAGGATTTAGCAATCATGAAGATCGGTTGGAAGTCGCTAGCTTTCTCTGCTCTCACCATCGCATTGGTGAGCTGCGTGTCCACAGCACCCGCCCAGATTGCCGTCGATATCGGACCTGCGCCCATCTGCCCTTACGGATACTTCGATTACGCTCCCTACGACTGCGCACCATACGGCTACTATGGCCCCGACTGGTTCGCGGGCGGTCTTTTCATTGGAGCCGGACCCTGGTTCCACGGTCCGCGTGGGTTCTACGGCCACGTCGATAACCGCTGGGATCCGCACCACGGTTATGCTGGACCCGTCCCCCAACGTGGCGATCGGGCCTTCACCCATTTCCACGCCAACGAAGCCCGCGATGGACGAGGCCACACCGGCGACGCCGGCCATGACGGAGGCAGGGAACACAGCGGTGGATTCGCGCGAGGAGGCGGCGGCGGCCGTCCCCGATAATCCGCCCTCACCGACCACAAACAAAGAGGCCCGCGTGCGGAACGCGGGCCTCTCGTTCTTCCAGTAGAAAAAATCAACCAATCTCCACCACCACCCGCCCCAGCACCTCGCCTCGTTCCAGCCGTCCCAGGTTCTCCGGGACCTCGGCCAAGGAAATGGTTCGGTCGACAGGAACAGTAAGTCCCCCGCTCAACCATTCCCCGATTAACCGCAAATCCGCGGGCTTTGACTTCACCATTGCTACTGCGCAGCGTGAGCTACTCAAATAGCTCGATAACTTATCGACCACAAAAGCCAATGACGGCAGCGTAGTGATAAAAGTCCCGCCCCGGCTAAGTCTGCTGCGCCAACCACTCCATCGATACGCCGCTGCAGCATCGAAGAACACATCGTAAGGACCCACCAAACTATTCACGGCGCCATCCTGTTTCCGATCGACGACCACATCCGCACCCATCTCCGGCGCCAGCTGCAATCCTCGCCCCGACCCAATCGCAACAACATGGCCGCCAAGCCGCTTCGCGATGGCCACACCGATCGAACCCACGCCCCCCGACACCCCCGTCACCACAACCTTCATTCCCGCCCGCAGCCGCCCAAGATCGCGCAGCGACTGGATCGCAGTCGCGCCCGGCGTCGCAGCCGCAGCCGCCTGAATATGGCTCACTCCCTGCGGTTTCGCCGCTAACTGATCCACCCGTGCAATCACCGCCTCCGCAAAAGCCCCGCGGCGATTCGTGGGACTGTAAGGCACAAACCCGAATACATCAGCGCCCACCCCGACATCGTTAACATCCCGCCCAACCGCCTCCGCCGTGCCCGAAAAATCGTAGCCCAGCACCATCGGAAAGTTACGCGCATGTAGAAACTTCACCTTCCCCAGCGCGACCTTATAGTCTGCCGGGTTCAGCGCCGACGCCACCACGCGCACCCTCACCTCGCCCGCGCCAGGCTCCGGCACCGGCATCTCGATAACCTTCAACCCCTCCAACTCGCCATACCGGTCCGTCGCAAGCGCGCGCATTCGAGTCGGAGCGTTCATCTCGCATTTATCCAGCCTCTGAGTCTCAGCGCGATCGCACAAGGCTGGCCCATTGTTGATGAAGCCCCACGTCATGTCAAACGAAGAACTGCACCCTCCGCCCCCATGTGGCATCCTTATAGGTCATAGGAACCCCAGTTCCCGACCTGAAAATCTGCCCTTGATAACTATGATCGCTAAAGTCCCGCGAGCCGCTCTCGCTCTCCTCCTCGCTCTCTCCATTTCTCCGGCCTTCGCCCAGCAGCAATTCCACCCGCGTCACATCTACGACGAAGCCGCCGACGCCCACGCCGAAGTCCGCGACGCCCTTGCTACCGCTGCCCGCGAGCACAAGCGCGTCATCCTCGACTTTGGTGGTGACTGGTGCGGCGACTGTCAGGTCCTCGATTTCTACTTCCATCAGCAGCCCAACGACGCGCTCCTCAACTCCAGCTACGTCCTCGTCGACATCGACATCGGCCACTACGACCACAACACCGACCTCGCCACCCAATATGACGTCCCCCTCAAGCGCGGCGTCCCCGCTCTCGCCGTCCTCGACTCCCATGGCCGCCTCCTCTACAGCCAGAAAACCGGCGAGTTTGAGAACATGCGCAACATGAATCCCAACTCCGTCACCACCTTTCTCCAGCAATGGAAGCCTGACACCTCCGAACAGAAGGGCGGCCAATAACTGGTCATCCTGAGCGAAGGCTGGCTCGCATCGCGAGCCAGCCACAGTCGAAGAGCCTGGCCTGAGCGAAGCCGCTGAGCCGAACGGCACCTCCCGAGCGTCAGCAATCCCGACGGCTACCGTCGGGATTCGCGAGGGACCTCCTGTCTCCTTCCCCCCGCGCTCTGATCACTGATCTGATTACTATCTTCTGTCCCAACCTCTGTACCCTGTACCCTTCACCCTGTACCCTGTTTCTGTATGCTGCGAGCGGTCCACCACCTGCGCCGGGCCCTCTGGTCCGCCTTTGGCCACAGTGCGTTCTCTATGGCCAAGGCCGCGGCCTATTCCGCGATGCTCAGCATCTTTCCGGCTCTCGTCGTCGTTACCACGCTCATCGCCGTTATGCCCTCCGGCGACGACGTCCGAGGCGTTCTCCGCGGCGCCCTGCAGCAGGTCCTCCCGCCAGACACCATGCTGCTCGTCCAGAATTACTTCATCAGCTACCACACGCGCTCGGTCCGTATCGTCTGGGGCTGCGTCTTCGTCTCGCTCTTCGCCGCCATGGGCGTCCTGCTTTCCCTCATGGAAGGTTTCCGCCGCGCCTATCGCATCCCTCGCGGCGTCTGGGGATTCTGGCAGGAGCGCACCGCCGCCGTCCTCCTCGTCCCCGGAACCATGCTCCCCATGGCCGCCGCCACCGCCTTCCTCACCTTCGGCCACTTCATCGAGCAGTGGATGATCGCCAACTCCGACCACGATCTCCATCTCTACGTCATTCTCTTCTGGCGTCTTGTTCGCTGGGGCATCGCGCTCGTCTCCAGCGTCATGTCCATTGTGCTCATCTACCACTTCGGCATCCCGCGCCACAAACATCCTAATCGTGGCGGAAAAATGGCCTTCATCCGAGGCCGCTGGCGCGAAACCATCCCCGGAGCCGCCATCGCCACCGTCTCCTGGTTCCTCGCCACCCTCCTCTACGGCTTGTACGTCACCCGCTTCGCCGACTACTCCATCGTCTATGGCTCCCTCGGCGCCGCCATCGCCACCCTCGTCTGGCTCTACATGATCTCCCTCAGCGTCCTCATCGGCGCTGAATTCAACGCCCAGCTCTATCCCTTTCCCGATCTCCGTCCCATCCCCGTCTCCGACGATGAGTTTCTTGCTGAAACGGCCGTTCTCCCCAACAATTCAGCCCCAAATCCCACCGTCCTCCCTCCCCACGCCGCCCGATCCGCCGCCGCACGGTAAAATCGGTTCGGGACCCCAGCACCACCCGTCACCTCACCTAAACACCACTTCTTGCCGTTAAACCTTCTTGGGGGTTGGATGAACTTCTCGTTGTCAGGGCAGGCCACTGCAGGCGACAGCCTGCGCCGCGCCAAAATCGTTGCTACGCTGGGGCCAGCCTCCTCGAACGAAACCACTTTTCGCGAGCTGCTCCGCGCGGGCCTCGACGTCGCCCGCCTCAATTTCTCCCACGGCACCCTCCCTGAAAAACTCAAGCTCATCGAGATGGTCCGCAAGATCTCCCGCGACGAGAACAAGAACGTCTGTATCCTGGGCGATCTTCAGGGTCCAAAGATCCGCACGGGTCGCCTCAAAAATCGCATCCCCGTTCAGCTCAAAGCCGGCCAGCGCCTCACCATCACTCCCCGCGACATCCTCGGCACCTCTACCGTCATCGCCACTACCTTTCCCACCCTGGCTGAAAACCTCGAGCCCGGTGCGCGCATTCTTCTCTCCGACGGCCTCATCGAACTCCGCGTTGTCGAAATCCCCGGCGAAGAAGTCGAGTGCGAAGTCATCAACGGCGGTATGCTCGGCGAGCACAAAGGCATCAACCTCCCCGGCATCCCCGTGCGCGTCCCCTCGCTCACCGAAAAAGATGAGGAGGACCTCGAGTTCGGCATGAAGCATGGCGTCGACGCCATCGCCGTCTCCTTCGTCCGTACCGCCGAAGACGTGCGCCACGTCAAATTCCGCGTCGCCGCCATGGGCCTCGAAACCTGGATCATCGCCAAGCTTGAAAAGCCCCAGGCCATCGAAAATCTCGAAGCCATTCTCGAAAACGCAGACGGTGTCATGGTCGCCCGCGGCGACCTCGGCGTCGAAATGCCGCCGGAAAAAGTACCCGCTATCCAGAAGCACGTCATTCGCCGCGCTGCCGAGTATCGCAAGCCCGTCATCACCGCCACCCAAATGCTCGAGTCAATGATCGAGAATCCGCGCCCCACCCGCGCCGAAGCCTCCGACGTGGCGAACGCCATCTACGACGGCACCGACGCCGTCATGCTCTCCGCTGAAACCGCCGCCGGCAAGTATCCCGTCGAAGCCGTCAAGATGATGGCCAAAATCGTCAGCGAAACCGAATCCAACCTCCGCGAGACCAGTGCCTACGAGACGCACCACACCAACCGCGTCCGCCTCTCCATCGCGGAGACCATCTGCGAATCGGCCGCCCACGCCGCCGAAGACCTCGACGTCAGCGCCATCGCCGTCTTCACCGAAACCGGCGCCACCGCGCGCCAGCTCTCCAAATATCGCCCCAAGCCCCCGATTTACGCGCTCTCCAGCATCGACTCGGTCATCCACCGCATGGGCATGCTCTGGGGCGTCCACCCCATCAAATGTCCCAAGCTCGCAACCGCCGAGCAGATGGTCGACCACGCCGAGGCCATCCTCGAACAGGGCGGCTTCGTCCGTCCCAAAGAAATCCTCGGCATCGTAGCCGGAACCCGCACCCGCTCCGGTTCCACAAACTTCCTTCGCCTCCACGTCTTAGGCGACCGCCTCACCGATGCTCTGGACCACCGAGGCGAAAAATCCGCCAAGTCCCGCAAACCCACCCGCAAATCCTACAGCCGCAAACCCACGAAAGTCAGCAGCTAGCTACCAAACCGGGTGCCCCGCAACCTGGCCTGAGCGAGCGGAGCGAGTCGAATGGCTCTCAACTTCGAGATGTGGAGTCGCGCGAAGCGCGCCGCTTCTGCGTGGCATTGGGACCGCCTCTTACCCAGCCCTGACAGCCGCCCCTCCCACTTTCCCAAGCGAACAAACCTCCTGCTATGAATCAATTCCCAACATTTCTCCGAAATGTGATCAATTTTGATCAGCCACAGTTTCTCCCCGCCCCCATAATCGCCTCATTACCCGATCACTCAACAGAAAACAAGAGGTGATCGCCATGAGCGAGAACCATCGAATTTTGGTTGTGGACGATGAACCGATCGTTCGTGAAGGTCTCGCGATGTTGCTCACCGCGCATGGCTACGACGTCACGACTGCCGTGCATGGCTTCGATGCTCTTCTGCAGATCAGGAGCGTGGATCCGGAACTCATCATCTCCGATCTCAACATGCCCCAGATGTCCGGATTCGAGCTTCTCTCTGTCCTCCGCCGCCGCTTTCCGGAAATCCTCGTGGTCGCCATGAGCGGTGCCTACGAGTCAGGCGATCATGTCCCCGGCGGCGTCATCGCCGACGCCTTCTATGCCAAGGGTCTGCAGCATCCCCAGTACCTTCTGCGCACCGTCGCGGAGCTGCTCCGAAACAAAGCCCAGCGCGCCATCACCCATAACCGTGGGTCGGCCCCGGTCTGGATACCGCGCAACGGCCACGATTCCACGGGCGTCCCCTTCATCGTCCTCACCTGCACCGAGTGCCTGCGCTCTTTTCCCGTCAATGTGCTCCACGAAGAACTGCAGGACGTCCAGGAAACCCAGTGCCTCTTCTGCCGAACCCCGGTCCGCTACATCATCGACTTTTCCCTCTCCGTCGCTTCTCCCGGAGAAGCCGCAACCGGGCAGGCCGATGCTTTTCAACCAGCTCTGAATGGAAAAGGGACGACAGAGAATTACCGCGAATTAGCGGAGCCGCATCCGGTCCTGGCCACCGGCACAAGCGGCCAGCCCTCCTGACCCGCACCGCGAGAGAGCTTCACGCGTTTGCCACAGTCGGTCCGAGCGGCGGCCCCATCCGCGTTACAACCAGCACCTCCAGCAAGGTTGCCGTGTTACGAACATTGCCGGAGATGGTGAGGAGCGCTTCCGAGACCAGCGGATGTTTCTCCGCCAGCGAGGCAAGACGTTCGCTCACGTCATGCAGTTGGCGAGCTTCCCGCAGGATCGCAATTGTAGGCATGGGGTACGCGGCTTTCCTGGGACACTAAAGAGCAATAGCTTCAGGTCGGCCGATTTTACTCAGCAGACCTGAAAAGGGATGTGGCCATCTTCGAAACTGTGCCTTCTAACGCCGCCAGCGAGAGTATCCCCAGCCTCCGCCGCCGAACAAAAGCACTACCAGAACAATAATCAGGATAGTTTCCATCTTGCTTCCTCTTATCCGAGCCTGAAAGGCCCGCCTGCGGTCAACTTCTCCAATGCGCAGCGTCGCGGCGGTCGGTCTTCGACCGCCCTTCGCTCGTTCCAGTCTGATCGCCCGCTACTGGCGATAAGGGTGATGATGGTGGTGGTGGTGATGATGGTGGTGACGAACAACCACGACAACCTGTGCCGGCAACGCCAGGGGAGCAGCGAAGCCGAACACGAGGGCAAGTCCAAGCAAAATCTTTTTCATAAATGGAACACCTTACGTGCTCCACTCTAGCGACCGGCACGCCCTTGTGTCTGAGCAATCCGGCTCTACGCATTCTCTGGCCACATCGCCGCCCGCTCAGGCGACACTCAGCTCCCGCTGTCTCACCGCCTCGATAAACTGATCGGCAGGCAACGGCCGTCCCAGAAGAAAGCCCTGCAGCGTACTGCAACCCAGACGTGTCAGGAACTCCTGCTGCTCGCGCGTCTCCACCCCTTCAGCCACAATTTGCAGATTCAGCGCGTGCCCCAGGGCCACGATCGCGGCAATGATCGCCGCGTCTTCCGTATCGTGCGTTAGGTCGCGCACAAATCCGCGATCGATCTTTAGTTCACTGGCCGGTAACCTCTTCAGATACAGGAGACTCGAATATCCGGTCCCAAAATCGTCGATCGAGATGCGCACCCCCATCGCATCCAGCTGCCGCAAAATTCCCAGGCTCGCATCCGCATCCCGCATGGCCGTCGACTCCGTGATTTCCAGCATCAGATACCGCGACTCCAGCGCATGTTTGTCCAGCACATCGCGCACCATCTGCTGTAGCCCGGCATGGTTGAACTGCAGCGCCGACAAATTCACCGACACAGTCCATTCCGTGTGCCCCTCGTCCCCCCACACGCTCATCTGCCGGCACGCTTCATCCAGTACCCAGGCGCCGATCTGAAAAATCAGCCCCGTCTTCTCCGCCAGCGGGATGAACTCGTTGGGCGGCAACAGTCCGCGTGTCGGATGGTTCCAGCGCACCAGCGCTTCCACTCCCACCAAAGTCCCCTCCCTTGCACTGAACTTCGGCTGATAATGCAACACCAGCTCCTGCCGTTCCTCTGCATGACGCAGGTCCTGTAACAGTCGCAGTTGCTTATGGGCATCGTCGCTCATCGACGACTCGAAGAAGCAATACCCATCGCGGCCCAGCGCCTTCGCGTGGTACATCGCCGCCTCCGCGTCTTTCAGCACATCTCTCGGATTCTCTTGCCGTCCGTCGCAGATCGCAATTCCCAGGCTGATCGATATCTGCAGCGCGCGTCCCTCGACTTCCACCGGCTCCCGCGCCGCCGTCACCAGCTTCTCAGCAAGCGGGACAGCGTCTGTCGGATCGCACACGCTGGCCAGCAGCACAAACTCATCTCCCCCGAGCCGCGCCAGCGTGTCACTCGAGCGCGCCGTTCCGCGAAGGCGTCGCGTCACCTCCACCAGCAGCCTGTCCCCGGTGTGGTGGCCAAATGCATCGTTAACCTGCCTGAATCCGTCCAGATCCATATACAGCACCGAGAAGGAGCACTTCTCCCGCCGCGCATGCTCGATATGTTGCGCCAGTCGATCCAGCAGCAAGCTCCGGTTGGGCAGCTTGGTCAGACCGTCATGCAGCGTCAGAAAGTGCAGCTCTTCTTTCGCCTCCGCCAGGGACGATGCCAGTATCGCCGTCCGCGCTTCCATCCGTAGATCCAGTACCGAGATAATCAGCGCAATCCCCAGCACCCCACCTGTAAACAGAATGATCAGCAGCGCCAGCCACCCCGTCGTCACTCCCGTCCCCGGCATTGTGCAACGGCCGTTCGCCGGAAATCGCGCCGCCGCCATCCCCGCGTAATGCATGCCCGCAATCGCCAGGCCCATCACCACCGCCGCGCCCGCCCGCAGCCGCTTCACCCCCTTTGCTCCTCGCCGCAGACGGAACGCAATCCACAACGCCGCGCCCGATGCCACCGCCGCTATCGCTGCCGACAGCAGAAACATCGGCAAATTGTAGTGAATCTGCGGTGTCATCCGCATCGCCGCCATGCCCGTATAGTGCATCGAACAGATACCGGCCCCCATAATCGCCGCGCCCGCGCACAGCTGCGGCCACTCGAGCTTGCTCTGACAAACCAGCCACAGCGCGAACAATGACGACGCGATCGCAATCAGGAGCGACAGAAATGTAATAGTCGGGTCATAACTCATCGTCATGGGCAGTCGAAACGCCAGCATGCCGAGAAAGTGCATCGACCAGATGCCGATGCCCATAGCCACCGACCCGCCCGCCAGCCACCAGCTCGCTGCTCGTCCCTTCGCCGCTGCCACCCGCCCCGCCATGTCCAGAGCCGTATAGGAGGCCAGCATCGCCATTAGCAGCGACACCATAACCAACCCAGCGTTATAACTTCCGACTAACATCGTCAGCCAGATTCCATTTACGTCTTTCGGTTTCCGATCGGGCTTCGATACCAGGTCGGCACGGCCATACCTCTAAGGATCCGCCCACCGCGCCGTGCCTGCGATCGCCGGATTCGCAACCAATTAGGTGGAGGCTAACATCGCCGGAGTATAACTATATGTCCCACTTAGGTGGGACCACGCCACTTGGATACTCACATCGGTGTCTCGTCCGCGCCCGCCGCCGCTCCCGGGCCGACGAACCCGTCCCGCCCTCCCGCGAAGGGCCCCGCAGCCCTCCTGGTGCACTGAATCGACTATCTTTAGCAGCTCTGGCCAATTTGTCCTCTGGACGAAATCTCCTTTCAGGCCGATAGTGATCACTAATAGTCTGGAACCGGCGTCGTTCCGCGGAAATCGGGCTTATACGTTCGCAATCATGCAGAAGAAATGCGGACCCTCGTCTCTCAGATCGCGAAAGCGCTCGTCGACGCTTCCGATCAGGTCTTTATCGACGCTGTCGAGAAAGAAGGAGGCACCGTCTTCCGCCTCCGCGTCGCCCCCGAAGATGTCGGCAAAGTCATCGGCAAGCTGGGGAGAACCGCGCGCTCCATCCGCACCATCCTCGCCGCCGTCGGCATGAAGTACCGCCACCGCTTCTCGCTCGAAATCATCGAGGAGCACGCCCAGCCGCGCGCTCAGTCCACCGAACTCACCGAGGCCGCGTAACTCCATCGGCCGCCTGCCCCCCAAAGAAATAGCCGAATCCCGTTCCGACCCTCCCAAGCCCATCCTTCTATCTATATAAGGATGGAGCCTCTATTCCGCCCGGCCCGCCCATCGGCCCATCAACTGCGAAATAATCTCCTAACCGCGATTCCGTACCTCTGTCTAATGCGCTGAATGCAGCAAAACGACCACTCCGTTGTCCAGGCCGTGCTGGCCGGGGACAAGGAAGCCTACGGTGCGCTCGTCCGCGCCCATAGTCCAGCTGTCTTCCGAGTGGCGTTTCGCATCGTCGGCAACGAAGCCGACGCGGAGGAAGTCGTGCAGGAAGCATTTCTACGCGGTTATCAGCGGCTCGCCGGATTCCAGCAGCGCTCCGCCTTCGGCACCTGGATTTACCGCATCGCCGTCAACTGCGCCCTCAACCGCATCAACCATGCCGGCATCGACGCTGACTATCGCCCCGGCGACGAAGACGATCCCGAGCAGAAAACCGTACAGGTCGCCGCAACCGGTGCCGATCCCGAGCGCCTCCTCCTCAGTCGCGAAGTCGGTGCCGCGCATGCCAGCGCCATGCAGCGCCTCACCGCCACCGAGCGCACCGCCTTCATCCTGCGCCACACCGAAGATCGCTCCACCACTGAAATTGCGGAAGTCCTCGGCATCGCCCCCAACGCGGCCAAACAAGCCGTCTTCCGCGCGGTCCAGAAACTGCGGCGCGAACTCGCCCCGCTGAAGGGAAATGCATGAAGCACCTCACTGAAGTAGAACTCATCGCCTCGTTCTACCGCGAGTCTTCGCCCAGCAGCCTCGACGCCCACCTGCGCTCCTGCCGCGAATGCTCCGCGCGCTACGCCGAGCTGAAGCAGGACCTCCAGTCCGTCCGCCTCGCACCCATCCCGCTCCGCAGCGCGGACTACGGCGACCAGGTCTGGCAGGCGCTTCGTCCTTCCCTCACTCCGTACGAGCCACAGCAAAAAGCCTGGCGCAACTGGATCACTTGGAAATTCGCCGTCTCCGCGGCGGCCTTCGCCCTCCTCGTCGTCGCTGCCTTCATCGGAGGCCGTTACTGGGAGCGCAACAGCAACAAGACGAACCAAATCGCCGCCAGCACACAAACAAAACAGCTCGTCGTCCTCGTCGTTCTCACCGATCACCTCGACCGCACCGAGCGTCTCCTCGTCGCGTTGCAGCACACCGATGCCGGCGACACAGAGGAAAATTCTCAGCTCCAGTCGGAAGCCCGCGAGCTCCTCGCCTCCAACCGTCTCTACCGCGCCTCCGCTGGCGACGCAGGCGATCCCGCACTCGCCGCCGCACTCGACCGCCTCGAACGCGTCCTCGCCGAGGTCGCCAACAATCCCACCCTCACCAGCGCCGACCTCAATCGAGTCCGCAATGAAATGAACACCGGCGGCATCCTCTTTGAGATTCGCGTCCTCCTCTCGCGCTCGCCCGATCAGGCGAGCCAACAAAATCACGCTAACGGAGCGTCCACCTAAATGAAAAACAAATTCCACTTCGCCATTCTTCTCGCCGCCGCGTTCGCATACGCGCCCTGGTGCCTGCACGCATCGCCTCTTCATGCTGTGCCGCTCGATGTCGAAGCCGCGCAGCCCACGCCCGCCGCCGGAGGCGCCCCCACCGACGATGCCTCGCTCTACGCCGACGGCACGCGCGCCATCAACGAGAGCCGCTGGCGCGACGCCATATCGCTCTTCGCCAAAGTCGACCAGCTCCACGGCGAGCACGCCGAAGGCGCGCTCTACTGGAAGGCCTACGCCGAAAACAAAGATGGCCAGTCCGCCACCGCCCTCAGCACCTGCAGTGACCTCCGCCAGCGTTATCCAAAAAGCCGCTGGGTCGAAGAATGCGGCGCGCTCGAGATCGAAATCCGCGGCAAGAGCGGCGACCCCGTAGCTCCCCAGGCCGAGGCCGACGAAAACCTCAAGCTCCTTGCTATCAATGCCCTTATGCAGCAGGATCAGGCTCAGGCCGTCCCCATCCTGCAAAAAATTCTCAGCGGCGATCAGTCGGACGAGCTGAAGAAGCGCGCCCTCTTCGTCCTCGCGCAGAGCTCAACTCCCGAAGCTCAGACCGTCATCAGTCAGATCGCCCACGGCCAGTCCGGTCCCGCCCTCCAGATCCGCGCCATCCGCATGATCGCCACTACCGGCAGGCGCTCCGGCGACACCCTCTCCGATATCTACCTTCACACCAGTGACCCCGAAGTGAAGCGCGTTGTCCTCCAGTCCTACCTCGTCAGCGGGGACTCCGCGCGTCTCCTTGCTGTTGCCCGCCAGGAGTCCAACCCCGATCTCGTCCGCACCGCCGTCCACACTCTCGGAGCCATGGGAGCCGCGGACGACCTCCTCACTCTCTATCACGCCACTAACAGTCCGGAAGCCAAAGCCGACATCATCAACAGCTTTATCCCCGCCGGTCACAAAGGTATTGGTCCCCTTATCGACATCGCAGGCTCCGAACAGAACCCCGACCTTCGCCGCAAAGCAATACGCAACCTCGGTATCTCCGGCGGCTCGTCCGCAGCTCCCACCCTCGTCGCCATCTATCAAAAAAATTCCGACACCGAAACCAAAAAGGCCGCAGCCCAGTCCCTCTTCCTCGCTAACGACGCCCACGACCTCGTCTCCCTCGCCCGCGCAGAAAAAGATCCTGAGATGAAGCAGTACCTCGTCCAGCAACTCAGCATCATGCACAGCCAGGAAGCCACCGAATACATGCTCGAAATCCTTAATAAGTAGCGAGAAATCCTCAACAAGTAGCCCGACCTTTTCAGCCAGACCCTTTCAGGAGATCTCCATGAAGCTGAACCTCTTCGCCGCTCTCTTCCTCGGTGCCTCGCTGCTCGCCTTCGCGCAGCAGCCGAAGGTCGTCAACTCCCAGTTTCACTCTGAGCCAGTCGGCCCAGGACTGTCCGCGACGGTGGACCGATTTCAGCATGCAACTGGACCCCAGTGGCTTGGCTATGAGGTGCCTGCTCTTCCACGAACGCATTTCGCTGTCTGTTCGGGCGACAACCAGCAATCAATGGACGATGGATGTTGCGGTGAATATCAACTAGAAGATTCCGATAGCACCTTCCGCACTTCCGATAACAACCAGGAAGTGGCCACCAACATCGATATCCTCATCCGCCTCGATCAGGGAGCCGTCTCGAAGATTCGCTTCATCGGCGCGGGCTGCCGCCTCAACGCCGGAGGCCTCCCCTTCACCTGGCTCACCGGCGTCGACCCCGACGACAGCGTCAGCTATCTCGCCGCCCTCGCGAAGCCCGAAAACAAGAAGCTCACCGACCAGGCCCTCGCCGCCATCAGCGCGCACTCGACGCCGAAAGCCAGCGCGGCCCTCGCCTCGTCCGCCTCTTCCACCAACCCGTTGTGGCTTCGTGAAAAAGCGGCTTTCTGGCTTGGAGCCAGCCGCGGCCACGACGGGTTATTTGTCCTCGATCACCTCGCGCAAACCGACACCGATCCCGAGTTCCGCAAGAAGCTCACCTTTGACATCTCCGTCAACCACGATCCCGCCGCCATCGATGACCTCATCCGCATGGCCAAGTCTGACGCCGATACCGGAGTCCGCGAGCAGGCAATCTTCTGGGTCGGACAAAAAGCCGGCGCCAAAGCCATAGCCGCCTTGAAAGACACCATCGACAACGATCCCGAAGTCGGCGTCAAGCGCAAGGCCGTCTTCGCTCTCAGCCAGCTTCCCAAAGACGAAGCCGTCCCCCAACTCATGCACGTAGCCGACACCAACCCCGACCCCCAGATCCGCAAAGAAGCCATCTTCTGGCTGGGCCAAACCCACGACCCGCGCGCCCTGGCCTACTTCGAAAAAATTCTCGACCGCTAACTTCGCTACCCGCCACATAACTGGCTGGCCCGGGTCTCGATTTTGAGACCCGGGATTCGCGCGAAGCGCGCCGCATTCCTCGAAATGCTAACTTCCTACCAAAAATAACTAGCTTCCACCTTAGGTGTCCCCGACTCCCCGCCAATCGTCTCCGTGCTCAGCACCATCTCCATATTCTTCTTGTCACCCGCCCCCGCAAGAATATGTTGCAGTTGCGCCAAATTCGCCGGATCCGTCAAAAATTCTCCCGCCGCAATCGTCCCCCCGCGGCTCACGCCCGCCACCACAATCGCCAGCTTCCCGGTCGTCGTATCGGTGAACCGTGCAATGATCGCGTAGTCGCGATAATTATTCGTTGCCATCTGTTGCGCCCGATCCACCATCCATCGCCGCTGCGTGGGAGCCGTCGCGTCCACAATCCCCAGCTCCGTCATGTCCGGCTTGTTCACAAAGTGATACCGCAATCCCTGCGTCAGCCGCAGTGTCCATGCATTATCGAACGCCCCTACAAAAATCGTCGGTCCCGCGCGCAGATCCATCAGATTCGTCGCGTTCTCGCCCTTCAGTCCGTATTTGTGTCCGCCCGCCTGCAGCAGTCCCGCCATCCGCACAATCGGGCTCAGGTCGTCGATAATCACCGCTGTCAGGTTGTCCTTCAGCGTTACCTGCTTCGTCGGATCGGCAGCATCCCGCAGCACAATCGCCGAATACTCGCTCTGATCCGCAATGCAGAACAGCACCGGCTCGCTCCCGTTCAGCACCGGCGCCCAAAATGAATTCGCCGGAGCCGGATGCGGCGTGCTCTTCCACAAATAAACCGCCGTCGCTCCCAACAACGCAGCCACCACCAAGCTCGCCGCCCACCACCAATGCATCCGTCGTGGCGACTCAGCATCAGCAACAGCAACAGGCTCTTCCGCAACTTCAGGCGCAGCCACCGCCTCTGCCGACGGAGCATGCGCCTCGTGGAATTGCGGAACATACGATCCCGCCGGCAGCGATATCCGCAGCTCGTTCTCGTGCCCTGGTTCCTGGTAGTATTGCGCGATCCGCTTCCGGATTTCCGCCGCCGTCACCCGCACAATCGGGTCCGACGACGTGTCGTAATCCGGGTCCCGCCCAAAAATCTCGATCCCCAGCGTCCGTTCCTTCAGCAAATCCGTCTGCCCGGAAAGCGTCCGCTCAACAACAAATCTTAAAAAGGAAGGGAACCGCCGGCTATGGCTAAAGTACGGGTTCTCCAGCAGCCGCTCGAGCTGCGCGTGGATCGCGGACCGCTCTTCCTCTCCCTGCCGTATTGGTGTCCCCGCCGCCATTTCCCGCCGCCACCCACAATTCCTTCCCCAAAAGGCAGGATTATACGCCCTTCAACCTCTCTCGTTCCCCATCAGGATAACCACCCGTATCTCATTAAAATACAATTAGTTCCAAGCATTCTTTACATGTAAAGAGCCTCCCGGTTTGCCGCAAGGACCTTATCAGTCGCAATTTCCGCGATCTATAAGCCCAGTGGTTTTGTAATACCCCGTCTTCATCGCGGGGCACTCCCTCGTTGGAGCCCAGGAGACGCGGGTCGGAGGCTGAAAGTGAGTAGCATCATTAGAGAAAACCGCACCCTGCTGCGAAATTGCACGACCCTTCTTGCCCTGGCGCTCTTCTTCTGCTCCGCCATCTCCCTGCGGGCGCAGGTCGGTGCAGCCAGTTTGAGCGGCGTCGTCGGCGACCCCACCGGTGCCGTCGTCCCCGCCGCCACCGTCACCCTCACCAATCTTCAGACAGGCGCAGCCCGCACCGCGCCCACCGACGCCGTCGGCGGATTCACCTTCGCCGCTGTCCCCGCCGGAGACTACGACCTCGTCGTCGTAGCTCGCGGTTTCCAGAAATTCGCTCAGTCTGGCATTCACCTCAACGCCGGCGACTCCAAAACGCTGGACGACATTCATCTCACTGTCGGAGCCATTTCTGAAACCGTCTCCGTCGCCGGAGCCGCAACCGCCATTCCTCTCGACAATGGTCAGGTCAGCGCAACCATCTCCTCCAACGACTTAGACCGCCTCTCCGTCACCGGCCGCGACGCCAACGAATTGCAGCGCACGCTGCCCGGATTCGCCATCCGCAGTCTCGGATCCACGAACACCGCTCCCGACTTCTCCCAGGTCCAGGTAGGTCAGCCCACACCGTACGCGTCGAACGGCGCTCCCGTCGCTGGCATCACCATCAAGCTCGACGGCGCCAACCTCACCGACGCCGGCAACTTCGGCGCGAACCTCCAGAACATAGACGTCTCCTTCGTCAGCGAAGTGCAGGTCCAAACCTCCAACTTCGGAGCCGACCAATCCAATGGTCCGGTCGTCGTAACTGGCGTCACCAAAGCGGGCACCTCGAGCTATCACGGCACGCTGTTCACCTATGCTCGCACCAACCAGCTCAACTCCAACGACTGGCTGGCAAACTACAACAACATCGCCCGTCCCGACGACCGCTTCGTCTATCCTGGCGGCACCATCAGCGGCCCCATTCCTCACGTCAAGAATCTCACCTTCTTCGCCGGCGCCGAGTACGACGCGCAGCGCAACGTCTACGCCTACGGCAGCGCCGGCAGCGCCATCATCCACGCGCTTGTTCCCACCAAGGCCATGCGTGCCGGCGACTTCAGCGCAGCCGCACTCTCCAATTACCTCGGCCCCAACGTCACGAGCGGCAACTACGGCACCTTCAATACGCCGCCCACCGTTGGCGACGACGGCTCCGCGCTCAACAACGGCAACATCGCCGCCTTCCTCAACCCCGGCGCGATGGCATTGGTCAACGGCACCCTGCCGCTGCCTACCCGTGCCATTACCGGCACCGACGGCTACAACTACGACGCTCTTGATCTCGTCAATAACAACGTCAGCGAGTTCGCAGGCCGCGTCGACTACACCATCAGCCCTCGCAACCTCTTCTTCGCCCGCTACGGCTTTGAAAAAGGAAAGCAGGGTCAGCCCCTCGCTCCATACTACGAGCCCACCAGCGTCATGGGCGAAGTCAACACCCCAGGCTACGGCGTCACCAACGATATCTGGGTCCATAGCTTCGCGGCCAACTACGTCACCGTCTTTACTCCGACTCTGACCAACGAGCTCTACGCCACCCTCACCTCCTTCCTGGAATCCTTTGACGCACGCGAGAAAGCCGCACTCCAGAAGGGCGCCATCAATTACCCTTACAACGGCGCATTCGATAACGGCGACACGCAGTTTCCGCAGCTCGGCACCTACACCACCTACGGCGGACTGCCTCTAGGTTTGTGGCCCGACTACTCCAACAACCCTCTTGAGCTGAAAAAACTCCAGCCCAACGTCGGCGACAACATCACCAAAGTCTGGGGCAAGCACACCGTCAAGGCCGGAATCTTCAGCCAGCGCATCACCAATAACCAGACCGCCACCAACCCCTCCACCAACGGCATAATTCAGGATTACTACTACGGTGGAGCCGGCAACTACTTCGCCGACTACAACGGAACCTATCCTGATGGATCGCCCGCCTACGGCAACCCGCACTTCAACAGCGGCAACGCCCTGGCCAACTTCTTTGAGGGACAAATCCAGGACTGGCACCAGCAGAATTTCAACCCCTACACCAACCTCTATTTCTGGAACACCGACTTTTACGGCCAGGACACATGGCGTCTGCGGTCGAACCTGATCGTGACCTACGGCCTGCGCGTCTCCAAACTCGGTGCGTGGCAGGATGCCCACGGCATCGGCGCCGCCATCTGGAATCCGGACCTCTACACCTCCACCTACAACGCCACCAGTAACCCCCTCCCCGGACTCACCTGGCATAAGAACACAGCGTCCATTCCGAACTCCGGAGTCAATGCGCCCCCGGTTTACTGGGAACCGCGAGTAGGCTTCGCTCTCGACGTGTTTAAAAACGGCAAGACCGTAGTCCGCGGTGGCTTCGGCATGTACCGCTTCCACGACTCCGTTGTTGACGTCACCAGCGAATTTGCCGAAGCAGAAAACGTGCGCTTCACCGACCTGCAGGGCTTCGGCGACAACACTCTGGAGGGCGTCAACACCCTCCACCTCAACCCGAATACCTACGGCAACACAGGCCCCGGCAGTACCGAGACCTATATCTCGCCATCTACCATCTACGGCCTCGACCAAACCGATAACAAGGAACCCACCACCAACAACTACAGCCTCAGCATCGCCGAGCAGATGCCCGGCCGCTGGATCCTGCAGGGCTCCTACGTCGGCAATAACAGCAATTCGCTCATGGACAACGGCACCTCGCAGACCGTAGTCCTCGATAACATCAACGCTATCCCGGTCGGCACCCTCTTCACCGCCGCCGCGGCCACAGCCATCAACGCCAAAGCCCCCGGAGCTTGCAACCCCACCGGTTGCACGCCCGCCCAGGCCGGAAGCCTCGACGGCATCTATAACTACCCCGGCGACAAAGCCATTCAGGAAGCGCGGCCCTTCAACAACTACAACCAGATCCTGGTTCCGCGCCACAATACCTACGCCAACTACAACGGCCTCCAGATCGAAGCCATCAAGCAGGCAGGCCCGCTCAACTTCAACGTCAACTACTCCTTCTCGAAGGCCCTCGGCATCCTCGGTTCTTCCGCCGACTTTAACTGGACCGCCGGCATCGACCCCTTCCAACTGGGCAATAACTACGGCCCGCTGAACTTCGACCGCACTCAGGTCTTCAACCTGAGTTACTCGTACCAGACCGGCAAGTTCTCCACCGACAGATTGCTCGGCGGATTCATCAACCAGTGGCTCATCTCCGGCATCAGCAACGTCCAGAGCGGACCCAACATGCAGACCGGTGTCAGCGCTTCGCCTGGCTACTACTTACAGGGCAACATTGGCCAGGGCGCCACCGGCTACGCCGTCAGCAACACCACCATCCTCGGCACGCCCGACGTCAACCTGCAGCCATTGCTCAAGTGCAATCCGCGCTCTGGCCTTGGCTCGCATCAGTACCTCAATCCAACCTGCTTCGGATTGCCGAACACCGGCACCAACGGCCAGTACATCGAGCCCTACGCGCA
>Ga0182015_10003148_pt1 | contig 18869 bp, 14 predicted proteins | sample 712P3MmetaG_FD_120478 | JGI IMG/M metagenome (GOLD analysis project Ga0182015, IMG submission 120478) | Permafrost microbial communities from Stordalen Mire, Sweden - 712P3M metaG | ecosystem: Environmental > Terrestrial > Soil > Wetlands > Permafrost | place: Sweden: Stordalen | collected...
ATTGCGACGGGGCGCGTGGGGCTGGACGAGAACATGAAGTTCGTTTTCTCGAACAGCCTGGCGAAGGCGGGGCCGCAGCTGACGTTCGTGGTGGCGACGCCGGTAACGGCGGGTTGTCGGATGATCAAGGACGCGCACGAAATGGAGTGCCTGTACACGGCGAGCGCTGCGACGCTGGCGGTGTACAAAGCGGTGTATCAATCGCTGCGCGAGGGAATGACGACGACCGATGTGCGGGGATTGATTGCCGCGGCGTATGACAAGGTCGGACTGCCGGGCGAGGCGAGTTTGAACATTGGAACCTTCACGTCGAGCCCGCATGGATCGCGGCAGGTGCAGACGATTCGCGAAGGGACAGTGCTGATGGTGGACGATGGGTGCACGGTCGAGGGCTATCAGTCGGACATTACGCGGACGTTTGTGCTGGGCAAGCCGACGGAGAAGATGAAGAGTGTGTTCGAGGTGGTGCATCAGGCGCAGCAGGCGGGGCTGGCGGCGGCAAAACCTGGAGTGCAGCTGGACAGCGTCGACAAGGCTGCGCGGAAGGTGATTGTGGATGCAGGGTATGGGCCAGGGTTCAAGTATTTTTCGCATCGCGTGGGACACGGGCTGGGGATGGATGGGCACGAGTGGCCGTACCTGGTGACGAACGATATGTTCGGGTGGGATTTGCATCCGACGATGCGAGCGGGGATGGTGTTCTCGGACGAGCCGGGTATCTATATCCCTGGGGAGTTTGGGATTCGGCTTGAGGATGATATGCACATCACGGAGAATGGGGCGGAGTTGCTGACTCCGGCTAGTCCTTCGCTGGAGAATCCTTTTGATTGAGCTTGAAGCGAGCGAAGTGCGAGCTAGAGGCGAGTCGGGGACTATTGGGTCGCGTAGTCCCATTCTTTTTCGCCTTGCTGTTTTGAAGACGCTGCGTCTTCGGGGAGGATCCAGCGCTGGCGGACTAAGTCGTCGACGGCTTTGCTGTAGAGGGTCATGTAGTCCTCGCGGCCGGTATAGCGCTCGGCGATGCTGAGGCGCGGGTCGCCGGTGGCTTGTCTCTCTGCTGCGGTTTTTGCGAAGGGGATCCAGGAGCCGAGGAAGGAGACTCGTTCTTCGGGTGCTCCTGTCGCAGGGTCACGGAGATTCCAGCCGGTATATGTGGCGAGGGGAACGTCGATTTCGGGCAGATGGATGCCGGCTCGGTCGGTGCCGTCGGTGTCGACTTGTGGGAGCAGGATGGGGAAGGGCGCGCCAACTTTCGGCGGCTCGAGGGTGAGGATGCCGGTTTGCTGCCAGCCTGGGCCGAAGTCGAGAGGGTAGGCCTGCGTGTAATTTTCGGGCGCGTGAATGTTGGGGATGGCTGGGAAGGCTAGCTTGTCGCGTGGGACCAGGGTTCCGTCGGCGATGTGTGGGTAGCTGCTTGGTGGTGGCGGAGTGTTGTCACGGACCCATGCGTTCATATTGGTGATCATGGCGCGCCAGAACCAGCGTATGGGGAGCGGGCTTTCCATGTTTTGGCTGGCGACCTGGGCGGCGCCGCGTTCGGGCGGAAAGCGGCCGGAGTAATGCTGGAGACCGGTGAAGAAATAAATGCGGACATTGGGGCCGATGGGCATGTCGCGCTTACCGTCAGCGGTGGTGGTGATGAGCGAGGCGGCGCGGCCCCAGTATTCATAGGAAGTGTGGGAGAGGAAGATTCTTGGGAGGTCGTGCTGGGCTTTTGCGCGGTCGAGGAGGCCTTGGGGCGCGGCGTTTGGATTGGCGGGATCGGGCCTGGCATCCAATTCTGGTTCATCGGTGAAGGGGAAGATGTCGGTGGGCCAGAAGATGGAGGACATGGGCTGCGCGTCGCGTGAGGGTTGAGCGAAGCGGGCGTTGAAGCTGCCGCGGCCTGCTCCGCCGACGTGGGCGAGGACGCCGTCGAGGGACATGCGGCCGGATTCATCCTGATTAAAGCCTTCGTAGAGGAAATCGCGGAGGAATCGGCCGCACTGGGAGATGCCGGCGGCGTAGGCGCGGTCGATATGTGTAACAGCGGTTGTGTCGTATTTGAGCCAGGAGACAAAGTCGCGGACGGCTGCGAACCCAAGGCCGGCGACTACGGGGTCTTTGACGACGTAGACGAGCTCGTAGATGCGGCCGGGGTCAAACCCGGAGTTGAGGTGGATGCCGCCGTTGTGTGCGGTGGCGGATGGATTGGTGAAACTCCACTCGGAACGGGGAATGGTTTGGCGCGGGCCGTCGGGAGTGTCGCGAACGGTGAGGACGTTGCGGGAGTCCTGATTCGCAACTTCGGTGGATTCGCCGACCGGGTATTCGGTGCCGCCCAGGTGGCCGGTGATGATGTGGCCCAGAGGCCAGTCATTGACCTTCGCGACGGGAGTGAAGTCGTCGCGGAGGAGGCCGGTGATGGGCTCGGATCCGTTGTGGGCGACGGGGGCGTAGAGGCGGAGATCGCCGGGGAGGTCGGGCGCGTCCCATTGCCAGCCGAGTGCGGCGATGGTGTAGCCCTTGCGGAGGAGCCAGGCGTCGCCTAAGTCAGCGCTGCTTTTGGGATCGGAGGAGCCGCCGTCGACGATGCGGAGGAGACCTTTGCCTCCGCGGTTGGGAATTTCGAGGAGGAGGGCTTTGTTGCCGCCGTTTGTCGGACGCAGGAGAAAGAGGTCCGCGGAGAATTCCACTTCGCCATTGGCGTTGCGGGGAGCTTTGTCGAGGTCGACGATGCCCTGGTTGTGCGGGTCGTCGGGATGCACGGCGAAGTAGACGCGGGCGGTGATTTTCTCGTAGGGGCCGGCGGTCGAGAAGGGTTTGCCGTCGAGGATGGGCTCGCGGGTGAGGACTTCGATGCGGGTGACTCGCGCGTGTAGCGGGAGGACAAGCGCGGCCAGAGTCAGGAGAAGAACGGCGCAGCGGCGAAGAGTCATCAGGGGTGCAGTGTAATGCAGGAGCTGGGAGCTTGGACCTGGTCTTCGCTGGGTTTGGGGTCGGGGTTGTTTTCTCTCAAGTTGGGAGGTTGTTTCCTTCAAAGCGCCGATTTTCCGCAAGCTGGGAAGCCGTGCCCCTTCAAAGCTGTTGAGTTTCTCGGCAAGTTGCGGAGCTGTGCCCAAAATGGAACAAGAGGAGTACTTCGGAGTGAATCGAGAGTCGATTCCCCTGGACGGTCGCGTGGCGGGCGGGCACGCTTCTTGCTATGGGGTGAACCTGGTCTTCGCTGGGTTTGGGGGTTCGGAAGTGGGGGTTGTCTCTTCCAGGTGGTGAGGTTGTGCCCTTCAAAGCGCCGACTTTCCGCAAACTGGGAAGCCATGCGCCTTCAAAACAGCCCCGTCAAAACAGCGACTCAATCTCTACGTTCCCGGGTCTCAAAATCGAGACCCGGGCAGCCACATTTTCGTTGATTAGCTGGACGGCATAGTTGGCCTGCTCGAGCTTCTCCAAATGTTTACTCCGCGCTGGTCTTTGGAACGAAGCGGACTGCGGCGGGATTTCTTGGGCCTACGATGCGCTGGTGCCAGTAGGGGTAGACGGGGGTGACGTCGCTGGCGGCATCGAGTTTGGCTACCTGTTCGGGAGTGAGGTTCCAGCCTACGGCGGCGAGGTTTTGTTTGAGCTGTTCTTCGTTCCGTGCGCCGATGATGACGCTTGAGACCGTCGGGCGCTGGAGCAGCCAGTTGAGTGCGATTTGCGGAACGGTCTTGCCGGTTTCCTTTGCTACTTCGTCGATGGCATCGACGACGCGGTAGAGGAATTCGTCGGCGACAGGCGGTCCGGCGTCGGCAGTTTTGTGGAGGCGGCTGACTTCGGGAAGCTTTGCGCCGCGGCGGAGCTTGCCGGTGAGGCGACCCCAGCCGAGAGGGCTCCAAATGAGCGCGCCGACGCCTTGTTCCTCGCCGAGGGGCATCAGTTCCCACTCGTACTCACGGCCGATCATGGAGTAGTAGACCTGGTGGGCGACGTAGCGGATCCAACCGTAGCGATCGGAGACGGCGAGCGACTTCATGAGGTGCCAGCCAGAGAAATTCGAACAGGCGATGTAGCGGATTTTGCCGGCGTGGACGAGGGTGGTGAGGGTGTCGAGCACCTCTTCGACGGGGGTGAGCGCGTCGTGTCCATGCATGTGGTAGATGTCGATGTGGTCGGTGCCGAGGCGCCGGAGACTGGCGTCGCATTGTTCAAGGATGTGGTGGCGCGAGGAGCCGAGGTCGTTGGGGCCTTCGCCCATGGGGAAAAATGCCTTGGTGGAGATGAGGAGTTTGTCGCGCTTGCCGTGGATGGCTTTGCCGAGGATTTCTTCGGCGAGGCCGTTGGAGTAGCCGTTGGCTACGTCGAAGAGGTTGACGCCTGCGTCGAGGCAGAGATCGACCATGCGCCGGGCTTCGTCCACGCCGGTGTTGCCCCACGCGGCGAAGAATTCGTTACCACCGCCGAAGGTTGCGGCGCCGAAGCTGAGTGCTGAGACTTTGAGTCCGGAACGTCCGAGGAGTCTGTATTCCATGAGGACAGGTTACAGGGTGCAGGTTACAGGTTACAGAGTGCAGGGTGGAACCGCGTAGAAGGAATCTAGTGTTCAAAACAGAGGAGGTAATTCTCCGGCACCCAGGATGGAACGATCTTTCCGTCCGCAACCCGGAAATGGTTGTCGCGAAGAACGTCGTCGGCGCGTTCGATATCAAAGGAGAAGGTTCGGCGCACGCCGGCTCTCTCGATGGAGAGTGTCATGGGCTTTGGCGTGGAGCTGCTGAGCAGGCTCTCCATCTCCGCGTCTGACTTGCCGTGCGGATCGACGCCGTTCACGGCGAGGATATGATCTCCCCAGCGAGCGCCGCTACGCTTTGCCGGGCCGTCCTCAATTCCGCCGACAGTGATTTGCGTTCCCTTGTTCCAGACGAAGACTTCGAACCCAGGATAGTAGAGGGTTTTGTCCACGGGATAGTGGCGGTCGGTGAAGACGACTCTCCGATCGCCAGAGCGAGCCGATTCTATGATCGCGCGCTCTTCCTTCTGAAGCTCACTGATCTCTGCGTCGGTCGTGTCCAGATCGACTACGAAGCCATGGACCATCTTGAGGCCGTTGTGGCGAAGGATGGTGGAGTAGTCTTCGCGCTGGATGGTGACGGTGGAAGATGTCGTGCCACGAATGAGCCCCAGCGTAACTACGCCGGGAGAAGCGGAGGTCACTCGCGATGTGTCCTGCAGATTCTTCACTGGCTGGGCGTCAACCGAGACGAGGAGATCGCCGGGCTGGAGTCCGGCCTTCGATGCGGGGGAGATGGCCCACACTCCGCCGATGAAGATGGGGCAGGATACGCCGGAGGGGAAACCGGTCACGAACGTGGCGCCAATGCCGTAGAAGGGTTTCTGATCCTGCGGGTGGGCGGAGAGGAGTGAGGCGAACAACACCACAGCGGTGGGAAAGGTTCTCGTAGTTCCTCCTTCCTGGAGCCGACGGGGAGGGAAAGACCGGGTGGTTCTTTGAAGGATGGACTGACCGAGGCGATAGAGGTGAGCCGTCTTCTCTTCGCGAGTGACAGACATCAAATACGGCAGGTGACAGGTTACGGGTGAAGAGGTACGGAGCAGCGTCCGGCGTTCCCGCTTCGCGAGGAGCGGCGCGTGTTCGCTGTAACCTGCAACCTGTTCTCTGTCACCTGCTGTTAGTAGGGAGTTTTGTTGGGGGTGTCGATCCAGGCCTGGAATGACTGCCAGGCTTCATCGCGCAGGAGCATCGCGGAGGGGATGGTGCGGTCGTGGGCGGGGAGGGCCAACTCGCGGTAGAGGAAGGCGTCGTCGAAAGCGGCGCGGGCTGCATCGGCGCTGGTGTTGCCGAACCAAATGTGGTCGATGCGGGCCCAGTAGATGGCGGCGAGGCACATGGGGCAGGGCTCGCAGCTGGTGTAGATTTCACATCCCTGCAGAATGAAGGTGCCGAGGGACTGGCAGGCGGCGCGGATGGCTCGAACCTCGGCGTGTGCGGTGGGATCGTTGTCGCGGGTGACGGTGTTGAAGCCTTCGCCGATGATGGCTCCGTTGCTGACGATGACGGCTCCGAAAGGGCCGCCCTGGCCGCTGCGGACGTTTTCCGTGGCCAGAGTGATCGCCCGACGCATGAATTCTGGGTTCGGAGAAGGTTGCATTGTGAAGGGAATAATCCAGAACAGTATGGCATAAGGTGCTGGCGGAACAGCGGGTTGTGGGGTAATTACCTTGCCCAGGGCGGGGCGCTTCGCTATGATCAGCGGAGCCTGGGTTACTCCCGGATGGCGAATTAACGGACGAGGACACAACTTCGTTGTGCCAGCTACGTCTCTAAAGAGTCGTCAGTCCGCGTACTCGGATTTCCTGCACCACGCCATAGCCGTGGTACGCCCCCTCAGGCCCGGAGCCATGTTTTGATTTCAGGTAAGTGTTTTTTTGTCGGTTTTGCCCCCCGTATCCTTCTGCTGGCCGCGGCTGCTTTTCTCGTACCGATGTGTGCGGGTGCGCAGTCGACCGCATTAGATGAGTTACCGGATGCGCCGCAAGCAAACGCGCAGCAAAACACTCCTCCGCCGACCCCGGCACCGGTGCCGCAAAGTCCGGCCCCGGCAGCCACGGGCGCCACACCAGCGCAGCAGCAGCCGGATTCGTCGAGTTCTGCGCAGCCGGCGCAAACCGTACCCGAGACCAAAGAGCAGAAGGCGGAGCGAGCCAGGCGGGAGCTGGAGGCGGAAGAGCACCAGCGGATGCTGGGCGTGGTTCCTATGTTCAACGTTCAGGACAACGTCAATGCCGCACCGATGACGCCGAAGCAGAAGTATCAGCTGTTCTTCAAGAGCTCGACGGATTGGTATGTTTTCGCGATCACCGCGATCGATGGGGAGCTCAGCCTGCTGGGTAAGGAGTATCCGTCGTATGGAGAAGGCGGGGAGGGGTTCGCGAAATACTGGGGCGCGGCGTATGCGGATACTTTCGATGGGAACCTTTGGGGCAATGCGATTTTGACTTCGTGGTGGCATGAGGATCCGCGGTACTACCGGATGGGTCACGGAAAGTTCATCAAGCGAGTCGGCTATTCGGCGTTTACGACGATTTGGTGCAAGCGCGATAAGGGGACGTGGGGACCGAACTATGCCAACGTCGCGGGGAACTTTATCGGTGGGGCGATTTCGAACCTCTATTATCCCAGTGACCAGCGAGGTGTGGTGCTTTCGCTGGGGCGCGGGGCGAGCGTGACGTACGAGGGCATTGTGGGCGCGGAGATTGCGGAGTTCTGGCCGGACATTGCGCAGCACTTTATGAAGAAGCGCCAAAAACTGGACCGGCAGGATGCACAGCCGCCGGCGCCGACGCCTCCGCCGACGACCAATCCTCAACCGACAACGCCGCCGGGAACTCGAATGCAGCCGGAGGGAAATCAGACTCCGACACCGGCTCCTCAGGATCAGAAGCCTCAGGACCAGACGCCTCAGTAGTTATCCTTCGTCACCTTTCAGATTTTGAGCCGCTGGGACGCGTGATATGGTTATCCCGCATCCAGGTTCGAACCTATGGAAATGCGTGTGGCGCGTCTTGTTTTCTGGGTCATTCTTCTTGGGTTTTGTCGACTCCTTCCTTCGCAAAGACTGTAGTTTTCTGGCAGCCGGGATTTCCGGCGGCTGATTCTCCTGTGCCTTCGGAAGACGGACTGAGGGCAGCGTTTGCCGATGGTTTGTTTGTGGACGCGGCGGGTTTGGGCGATGCGCTGGCGCGGCCCGAAACCAATTTGCTGGTGATGGCTTATGGCTCGGCGTGGCCTGAGGCGGATTGGGACGCGATTCTCAAGTATCTGGATCGCGGCGGGAATTTGATTGCGCTGGGCGGCAAGCCTTTTACGCGCGCGGCGTTTCAGGATGCGGGCGGGTGGCATTTGCGGACGGCCAGCGTGGCGCAGTCGCTGGAGTTGTTCATTCACGATTATCAGGAGACGGCGGGTTCTTCTTCGGACGTGAAGTTCATGGCGAATCCGGATGTGTTCCCTGCTCTGCCGGCGTTGGGGTGGAAGCGGGCGTTTAGTCCTGTAGTGCGGTTGTCGGTCGTCGATGGGGACTTGTCTGGAGGCCACACGGGGTTTGAGGATATGGATCTGACTACGCTGGCCTGGGGAGAACGCGATGGACATAAGCTGGCGGCTCCGGTGATCGAGCTGGATCACAATACGCATCGATTTGTGGGGGGGCGGTGGATTCTTGTTGCTTGCGAGCCGGATGCGGATTTCTTTGGGAATGCGCAGTTGATGGCGACGCTCGGGGAAATTGCGTTGCGGAAGAACGATCACTTTGCGTTTCGGCCCCGGGTGCCACTGTTTTTGCCGGGCGAGGCGCTGGAGTTTCTGTTCAAGCCTTCGGATCCTGTGGCGGAACAGCCGGATGGGGATCGGCTGCGGGTTCGCGTGACTTCTGAAGATGGCGGAGTTCTTTATGACCAGACCGCGGCGTTTCCAGGAGCTCATCGGCTGACTCTGCCCGCGAGCGCGGAGGGTGGGCACGGATTTCATACTGTGGAGGCGACGCTGATTCGCGATGGGAAGCCGGTGCGGGTTTATCGGTCCGGGTACTGGATGCGGGACTGGAAGTATTTGCAGTCGGGACCGAAGCTGACGGTGGGCTCGGATTATTTCGAGTTGGACGGCAAGCCGCTGCCAGTGGTGGGGACCACCTATATGTCGGGCGATGTTGCGCGGATGTATCTGATGCAGCCGAATGCTTACGTGTGGGACACGGACATGGCGCAGATCCGCGGCGCGGGGCTGAACATGATCCGCAGCGGATTGTGGACTGCGTGGAAGCCCGAGCTCGGAGCGAATGGGCAGATGAGCGAGGATGCGCTGCGGACGGTTGAGGCGTTTCTGATGTGTGCGCGGCACAATGGGCTGCCGGTGCAATTCAATCTGTTTGCATTTTATCCGGATGAGTTTGGCGGGGCGAATGGGTATTTGGATCCGGTGGCGCTGCAGGCGGAGTCGCGGTATGCGGAGTCGGCGGCGGCGCGATTCAGCGACGTGCCGTTTCTGGCGTGGGATCTGATCAACGAGCCGAGCGCGAACAAGAATTTATGGCGCACGCTGCCGGATTACGATTCGTTCGCGCAGGTGGCGTGGCGGAAGTGGATTGCGGAACGCTATCCGGCTGACTCCGGAAACCAGGCGAAGCTGCTGCACGACTGGGCTGAGTCTTCGCTGGGGATTGGACGCGATTTGCAGGCGCAGCCGACGGCGGCGGCTCCCGAAGTTGCGGGGCAGGATCCGATGGGGATGCCGAAGGCTGGGGCTTTCCGGGAAGATGCGGTGCGGAGCGGGTTCAATCCGCTGAAGGTGTATGACTACACGCTGCTGACGCAGTCGATATTTACGGACTGGGTGAAGCAGATGCAGGAGCTGATCCGGGCGACGGGGTCCAAACAGCTCATCACGGTGGGGCAGGATGAGGGCGGCGTGGCGGGGCGTGTGTCGCCGGCGTTTTATTCGCCGTGGCTGGATTTCACAGCGGATCACACGTGGTGGGATTACGACGCGATTCTGTGGGGATCGCTGGCGCCGAAATTTGCGGGAAAACCGATGCTGATCCAGGAGACGGGAGAGCAGAGGCGGCTGACGCTCGACGATCATTTGCGGTTCAGTCCGGAAGTGGAGGGCTGGCAACTGGAGCGCAAGATTGCGATTGCGTTTGCGCAGGGGGCGGGCGCGCTGGAGTGGGTGTGGAACGTGAACGCATACATGGCGAATGACAACGAGATTCCGATTGGCGCGGTGCGGCCGGACGGGACGGAGAAGCCGGAGGCCGAGGTACTGGCGGGATACGCGGCGTTTGTGGGTAGAAGCCCGCAGAGCTTCACAAAGATTGTGCCGCCGGAGGTCACGATGGTGACTTCGCAGGTGGAGCTTTATTCGACGCTGGGGGGCCTGGCGCTGGACACGCAGAAGAAGGCGCTGCGGGCGATGGCGTATTCGGATCACACACCGATCCGTATGTTGCCGGAGAATCGGCTGGCGGAGTTGGGTACGCCAAAATTGGTGTTCTTGCCTTCTGCGCAGGGGTTGACGGAGGCGGCCTGGCAGCGGTTGCTGGAGTATGTCGCGAAGGGCGGGACCTTGTTGGTGACGGGTCCTTTGAATCGCGATGAGCACTGGGTGGAGGTGGATCGGTTGGGGCCGTTGGGGGTGAAGGCGGAGGTGATGCCGCTGGCGGTGCGCGGCTCGGAATTGCGTTTACCGGGTGGAAAGGCGGCGCTTGGCTTCCCCGCCGATGTGCAGCAGTCATCGGCGGAGACGATGCGGTTTTCGGATGAAAAGTCGGTTGAGGTGATTCCACACGGGAGCGGGAGGATTTTGTGGGCGGCGGATCCGGTGGAGTTCGCCGAGGGATATGGGGCGACGGGGGCCCTGTACCATTGGGCGCTCGATCAGGCTGGGGTGAAGGCGGCGTTTAAGGAGGTCGCGCCGCTTTCGCCGGCGGTTTTGGCGTTTCCGACGGTGCTGGCGGATGGGGAACTGTACAGCTTCAGCAACGAATCGATGGATGCGCAGATGGTCGATATCGTGGATGCGCTGACGGGCGCGCATATTCACTTCACGATGCAGGGGCAGCGGGGAGCGGCGCTGTTGCTGGACCGGAAGGGGGCGGTTTTGTCGAGTTATGGCGGGGCTGCTGTGGCGGCGCGGTGATTTCCTTCCCCTAACAGAAGTGAAACCATCCCTCAGCGGCTAAAGCCGGAAATGTTGTGCGATCCTTACGGTCTGGCTGAAGCCGGGGCCCCTTCAAAATGGCGGGGGCTAAAGCCCAATTCTTTGTTTGACTCGTTGATGGCGCGAATGAACTCGTGCCCCTGATACAGGAGCGTCTGAGATGCGGAAGGCAGCCATGGTCGGCTGAGGCCGCTTTCATTGCGACGACGTGATGGCAGTGCCGAAGTATCCCAAAAGGGGACAGAAACAGTACTTTGGGGTCGGCAGGGGATCGAATTGTGTTGATGTTGAGGCGGCGAAGGATTCTGCTGCTTGCTGTGGGGTGAACCTCGCCGTCCCCGGTTTGGTTTTTGTCGTTTCTTGTTTCGTCGCAACCGACGCTTCCGCGACCGCTGAGAGCAGGGCGTTAGATCATCGCGTTTGACCGGCGCGCTAGACCAGCGCGGTGTGCATGGCCCGGGCACCGGACCTGCGGATGGTCCTGATCAGGCGCCAGACGCCGATTCCTGTGAAGAAAAGAGTGACGGCGATGGCCCAGGGGAAGATGCGCGCGAGCCAGATGTTCAGCTGGGCAACCGCGTAGGCCGCCTTGTCCGGCGTGGCGCTGGGCCAGGAGAGGCTGGCGACGAGATGCGCTTCGAACATCCAGCAGAAGAGAACGCCGCCGGCCGCGTCGAGAAGGACGCGTGCGACGGCGCGCTGCGTGGTCCACCAGGGGCGGATGAAGTTGACGATGGAAACGGTGGCGCTGCCCAGAGTGATGAAGAGGATGGCCCAGTAGAAGGCCGACCACGCCGGCGTGAGAGCGAGGTGCAGGTTGCCAAGGCGGATGGTGAGGGGCGCGGCCATGTTGGCCGTCCACCAGACCAGGACGCAGAGGTAGACGGCGATTTCGATGGCCGAATTGGCGCGGGGTATGGCGTGAGCCGGGCGGAGAGGCGGCAGTTTGCGCGGGTTCCATATTTCAAAGAGCTGTTTTTTGGCGGCCGTGCGCTCGAGGACAGCGAAGACGATGGTGACGACGGCGAGCGAGGCGAACCAGCCGTTCCAGAAGTGACTGGCAATGGCGCCAAAGGGCGGAGTCCAGCCGGTTCCGACAACATGGCCCAGCCCGCGGCTGATGATGCCAGCAATGAATCCCACGACAGCGGGGATGAGGCTGACGAGGGTCACGAGCTTCAGCACGAAGACATAGATGGGAAAGAGAAGCGGTCCGATGAGGGACTGCTGCGGCAGAAAGCGGTTGGCGACCATGATGGGCGAGCCGCGCTGGCGGAGGAGCGTTTCGACCTCCGACTCGTTGAGCTTGCGACCGAGGGCGGTTTCGCGCTCCTCGATTTGGGTGCGCAGGTCCTCGGAGAGCTCGGCGATGATGTCGTCCTGCTGCTTTTTGGGCAGCCAGAATTTAACGGCCTGCAAGTACCGTTCGATGAGTTGCATGACCTTGCTCCTTCATAACTGCGCGGATGGAGTCGTCGAGGCTCTGCCACTCCACGAGCAGTTGTTTGAGAATTTGTTTTCCGTCGGGGGAGAGGCGGTAGAAGCGTTTGTTGCGTTTCTCGTGTTCGCGCCATTCGCTGACCAGCAGGGCCTGGGTCTCGAGTCGCCGCAGCAGGGGGTAGAGCGTGCCTTCGTCGATCTCGAGACCGTGTTCGGCGAGTTCTTTGCGGAGCGTGTAGCCATACTGCTCGGTGCGCAAAGCGGCGAGGACTGCGAGCACGAGGCAGCCGCGACGAAGCTCAAGCCGGAGGTTCTCGAGGGGTTCAGGGTTCATAGGGTCTACGATGCCTTACATCGTATGTGACATACACTATGCGCCACACAGTAGTGATGTCAAGGGGAATCTGAGGGATTGGGGTTCAGTGTCCTGTCTCTGAAGTTCGCGGAACGATTCGAAGCGTCGAAGCTGTTCGGAGAACATCCTTCAGCCGTGCCCCTTCGAATCGATTGAGTTTTTCCGCAGGCTCTTCAAGTCATTCCCAAAATGGTGCGAGGGGAGTACTTTCGGGTGGATCCAGGATCGAATCGCATTGATAGTCGAGCCGCTGAGGACCACGCTTCTTGCTGTGGGGTGAACCTGGCTTTTGCTGTTTTTGGGGTTGGGGTCTTTTTCCGCAAGTTGTGGAGCGGTGTCCCTGATACAAAAGCAAAAACAATTTTGTAAGAACTTCGGAGGCGGGAGACCAGGGTATATCTGAGGAAATGCTGAAGACGATCAAGCTGATGCGGGAGAAGGTCGCGGACTGGGAGGCTTATCCGTTCTGCGTCCCGGCAATTCGTGCGCTGGATGAGCTGGTTGTGCGGGAACGGGTTTGCTTCTTTGCCGGAAAGAACGGGTCGGGTAAGTCAACCCTGCTGGAGGCGACTGCTGCGCACTACGGATTCGGGCGCGAGGGAGGGACGCGGAGTTTCGGCGGCAACTCGACGGAGAGCAACGGGGCGATCGATCCGCTAGTGAAGGCGCTGCGGCTGTCGTTCGATGTGAGGACGGGGGCGCGGGGTTCTTTCTGAGGGCGGAGAGCCTGTTTAATACGGCGACCTGGATCGACACGACGGATCGCGAGACGGAGCATCCTTTGCTCCACGGGCCACCGATCAGCGCGTTCTACGGGGGCAAGAGCCTGCACGAGCGCAGTCACGGTGAGACTTTCATCACCGTGATGGAAACGAGGATGCGGCGCAATGGTCTTTTTCTGCTGGACGAGCCGGAGGCGGCGTTGTCTCCGCAGCGGCAGCTTTCGTTTCTGATCCTGATGCGGGAGACGGTGAAAAAGCAGAAGGATGCACAGTTCATCATTTCGACGCACTCACCGATTCTGCTGGGGTATCCGGAGGCGCAGATTATCTCGTTCGACGGGGGGCAGCTGCGGGAGATCAGTTACGAGGAGACGGCACCGTATCAGATTGTGAAGGGGTTCGTGAACGGCCGGCAGGGATTCCTCTCGGAACTGTTCGAGGAGACGCGGTCGCTTTTCGAGGACAAGGAACCGAGTTGAGCGGCGCATCGCCCACTCAAGCCAACACGGGGCTTGAATGGGGCACCCCGATGGGGCGCAGGTGGCGCGGGCGGGGGAGCCATGTTATTCTTGGACCAGACACTTAGGAAGTGTATCCGCAGAAAAATCAGAGGAGTACGCACAAAGGTGCTGGCACCCGAAAAGAAAACCGAAGTTATCGCACGCTATCGCACACACGATTCCGATACCGGGAGTCCTGAAGTGCAGATTGCGGTTCTGAGCGCGCGCATAGGCGACCTGACCGAGCATTTCAAGACCCACGCGAAGGATCATGCATCGCGTCGAGGCTTGCTGATGCTGGTGAGCAAGCGCCGCCGCCTGCTGGACTATCTGAAGACCAACGATTCGGAACGTTACCGGACCGTGATCACAAAATTGGGCATTCGCAAATAACACGCAAGGGCCTGGTCTTCGGCGCGTGAGCGACGAGAACCGAGAGAGCAAGGACCGTGGCAGGCGGCGCCCAATCCGATGGCGCGGCCTGAGTTGCAGGCGAACTTGCAGGCGAAACTGCAAGCCATGATCCAGCGCAGCATTCGAATCCGTACCTAAATGCTCTTTCCCGGCTCCCCATCGCCCGCCCCGCCGCGGACTCCCGCCCATTGTTCCCGTAAAGAAACGAGGAAAATATGAAACAGGAAGTTACGGTCGAACTTGCCGGTGGCAAGCGGCTGCATTTTGAAACAGGCCGCATGGCCAAACAGGCGTCAGGCGCCGCCCTTGTCTCCTCAGGGGACACAGTCGTGCTGGCCACCGCCGTCGCTTCCCCCGATCCGCGGGAAGGCATCGACTTTTTTCCCCTCACCGTCGACTATCGCGAGTACGCCTACGCGGGTGGACGCATTCCTGGCGGGTTCATCAAGCGCGAGGGCCGTCCGAGCGAACGCGAGGTCCTGACTTGCCGTCAGATCGACCGGCCGATCCGTCCGCTGTTTCCTGAAGGGTTTCGCAACGAAACGCAGATCATCGCACTGGTCTTCTCGGCGGACAGGGAAAACGATCCGGACATCATCGGCATTAACGCGGCGGGAGCGGCGCTGGCGCTGTCAGACATTCCGTTCGGCGCGACGATTGGCGCGGTGCGCGTAGGCCAGATCAACGGCGAGTTCGTCATCAATCCGTCCTACCTCGAGCGCCGGGAGAGCAAGGTCAATATCACGGTGGTCGGAACCAAGGACGGCATCGTGATGATCGAGAGCGGGGCGAGTGAAGCGTCGGAAGAGACGATCGTCGACGCGATCGAGTTCGGTCACACGGAAATTAAGAAGATTGTCGCGGCCATCGAGGATCTGGTTTCGCGCGCGGGCAAGCAGAAGCGCGCGGTGACGGCTCCGGAGTTCGACAGCTCCTACTTTGAGGCGCTGCAGACTAAGGTCGGCAGCAGGCTGAAGGATGCGCTCGACACGAAGGCGCATCCGAAGCTCGATAGCCAGGTGCTGGTGAAGCAGATTCAGGATGAACTGAAGGCGGCGATTCCGGAGGGCGAGGACGCTGCGGCTGCGAAGAAAAAGCTGGCGCGTTATTTCGAAACTCTGCGGGAGCGGTTGTTCCGCGAGCAGGTGACGAAGGAGAAGGTACGTCCTGATCGGCGGGCGTTCGACGAGATTCGCGCGATCTCGATTGAGCTGGGGGTGCTGCCGCGGACGCATGGATCGGCACTGTTCACACGCGGTGAGACACAGGCGCTGGTGACGGCGACGCTGGGCACGACGGACGATTCGCAAAGGCTGGAGTCGTTCGAAGGGGAGCAGAGGAAGAAGTTCATGCTCCACTACAATTTTCCGCCGTTCTCGGTCGGCGAAACGGGCCGCATGACGGGCGTGGGACGGCGCGAAGTGGGACACGGCGCACTGGCGGAGCGCGCGATCACCGCTGTGCTGCCGAGCGAAACCGAATCGCCTTACTCGCTGCGCGTGGTTTCGGACATTCTGGAGTCGAACGGGTCTTCTTCGATGGCTTCGGTTTGCGGAGCGAGCCTGGCGCTGATGGATGCGGGCATTCCGCTGAAGGCATCGGTGGCGGGTATCGCGATGGGCCTGGTGAAGGAAGGCGACGATTACGCCATCCTGACGGACATCGCGGGCGCTGAAGATCACTACGGCGATATGGACTTTAAGGTCGCCGGCACGCGCAATGGGATTACCGCACTGCAGATGGACATCAAGATCGGCGGGATCACGGGGCAGATCATGCGCGAGGCGCTCGAACAGGCTCGCCGAGGCCGGCTGTTCCTGCTGGACACGATGGACGCGATTCTGAGCGGGGCTCGGAAGGAGAAGTCGAAGTTCGCGCCGCAGATCCGCACGCTGCAGATTCCGACAGACAAGATTCGCGATCTGATCGGGCCGGGCGGAAAGACGATTCGCGGCATCATCGAAGCGACGCAGGTGAAAATCGACGTCGACGACACGGGCAAGGTGAATGTGGCTTCTTCGGACGAGGAAGGTTTGAAGAGGGCGCTGGCGATGATCAACGATCTGACGGCTGTGCCTGAGGTGGGAAAAGTCTACCTGGGCAAAGTGGTTCGTCTGGCGGAGTTCGGGGCGTTCGTCGAAATCTTCCCGGGCACCGATGGACTGCTGCACATCAGCGAAATCGCAGAGCATCGCGTGCGCGAAGTGAAGGACGAGCTGCACGAAGGCGATCAGGTGATGGTGAAGGTCCTCGGGGTCGAGGGGAATCGCATCAAGCTGTCGCGCAAGGCAGTGCTGAAGGAACAACGGCAGAAGCTGGGCTTGCCTGAACCGACTCAGGGTGGAGATATGGCGGCATCCGGAGAGGGTTCGGAGCGGCCAGAACGGTCGGAGCGTCCGCCACGGTTTGAACGGTCGGATCGTGGGGAACGTGGGGATCGTTCGGATCGCCCGGCCCGTCCACCGCGTCCGGCTCCGGTTCCGGTGGAAGACCGGCAGCCATCATCGAACGCGAGCACGATCATGATCGAGGGTGGTGAAGACTTCGAAGATGACGATGCGCCGCCGGTGGAAGAAGGCGAAGAGATCAACTACAACCGCGCCGATGGCGTTCCGGTGACAACATCGGGCGAGCGGCGTCCTGCGGGACCGGGCGGACCGGGTGGAGCGGGAGGCGGGCCGGGAGGTCAGCGGCGCCGCCGTCGTCGTGGCCGCCGTCCAGGTGGACCGGGTGGTGGACCTGGTGGGGGACCTGGGAATCGCGGGTAGTAACGGAGACTCAGGGTGCAGAGCTCAGAGCGCAGTGAAAGAGCCGGGTCCAAGGACCCGGCTCTTTCTTTTCAACGGAACAATGCGACGAAAATGCGAACCTCGGAAACGCAGCGACGGGGATTGCGTCTTTCTGTTTAACATGAACGTCATCAGTGGATTGGAGCGTGGCGAGGAGTGGAACCCAGGGCACCAGCGGAGTTAGTTACTGATCTGGCAACGATCCATCCTCTCGGCATGCTCGGGCATCCTTTGATCAGGTAGACTGTCGCCAATGAGCGCATCCATGTACATCGTCGTGGAGGGGGAAGATCCTGGTTACGACATCTTCGTGAACGGGCACGCGTTGGCCCGGAACGAAGATGCTCTGGAGAAACTGGCTCTTCGCCTTGGGGTGAAACCGCTGCTGGAATTCTTTTCTGCCGATGAGAATTCCATGGCTTTGCTGCTCGAAGAGGGCGCAGGCGATCCGGAGTGGGCGAGAACGCTGCCGCCTCCGCAGTGGTATACGCCGGAGGACGGGCTGATCACCATTTGTACGCTGCACGATTATCTGCGGGAAGCTCCCGGAGCGCTGGGATCCGATACCACACCGGTAGTGTGCGAGCTGGAGGAGTATGAGCGGGTGCTGCGCAAGACGGCGGTGCGCAATTTTCGGTGGCAACTTGCGGTGAGCTGGAAGTAAAAGAGCAGCCGGTAGCCTGTAGCTGGGAGCTTGGAGCAAAAAACGATGAGGCGGGCTGAAAAGCCCGCCTCTTGTTTTTGGCACTGGATTGAAGTTTGGGTTAGAAGCGAATTCCGAAGGAGACGGGAATCAAAGCTTCGGTTCCGGAGCCCTGGTAGGAGTTGGAAGCGCTGGCGACCGGAGAATTGACCCAGACATAGCGGGCTTCGGCGTAGAACTTCGCGTTGCTGTCCTGTCCGAAGATCTTGCGATAGAAGCCGATGCCTGCGTTGGCTCCGCCCTGGTTGCTGGAGAAGTGATCGACCGTGACGGGAACGCCATAGCATCCGTAGTAGGGGTCGCATTCCTGCACGGGCTCAGTGAAGTTGGTCACCTTGCGATAGAAGCCACCGCCGCCGGTGACGTAAGCGCCACTCTTATGACTGAAGGGCAGATAGATGATGGGATCGATGGTTAAGGACCAGGTGTTGATATTGCCGTCGATCGATGAACCACTGCCGCTGGTCCCGGACTCGGCGTTGAGGGCGTCCAGGTAATCGTTGGGCATGCTCTGACGGAGGAACTGATATTCGAGCAGCGCGCCGAACTTCTTGGTGAAGTTCCAGCCGCCGCCCAGGGTCACGCCGTAGCCCCACCCTACACTTGGGCTGAGGTCGCCATTGGTGAGAGCCGCGGTTGAGTAATGGGTGTCATTGCCGATGGGGATGGAAAACCCGACTCCGCCCTCGAACGCGATGTGGCTCATGCGGCCTTCGTAGGATGGATAGGAAGAGGAGGAGCGACGGCCTCCTCCGCCGTATTGGGGCGAAGCACTGGCGCTGGCGGCGGGGTCGGAAAAGGATGAGCCGCCGAGGAGCGAGTCGGTGCTGAGATAAGCGGATGAGCTGGAATAGCTCTGACCGTCCGCGGAATTATCCGCGGCCGGGGTTGTTGACTGGGCTGCGGCGTTAAGAGAGAAAGCGATGGCAAGAGCAGAAGCAGCAATCAACATGCGCCGCGGAAGCGGGCAGTTTCGATCACAGTTCGCAACCATGTGTGAGCACCTCTGAGTCAGTTGGATGTACGAAAACCGGAGCAGGCCGGAGCCTGCCGCTTGCAATTACTTGGACACGGAAACCCGTTCTAAGTTTCACTTTAGGATGCAATTTGAGCAATTTTGAGCCGTACGGCGGGGCCGGAGTGCTGCCAAAGAACGCCGGGCCCGCCTCGGCAGGCCCGGAAACGGTGGCTTGTCGCAGAGAGATCGTTCCTGGCAGGGTTCCATCATACCCACGTCTCAAAAGCGAGAGCCATTC
>Ga0182015_10003151_pt1 | contig 18859 bp, 19 predicted proteins | sample 712P3MmetaG_FD_120478 | JGI IMG/M metagenome (GOLD analysis project Ga0182015, IMG submission 120478) | Permafrost microbial communities from Stordalen Mire, Sweden - 712P3M metaG | ecosystem: Environmental > Terrestrial > Soil > Wetlands > Permafrost | place: Sweden: Stordalen | collected...
ACGTATCCCATCACCACCTGCAGGAAGGTCAGGTTGGTATCATAGGCAAGGCCGGGGATGCTGATGATGGTGAGTGTGCTGGTTTCGGCGGCGACGATGGAAAGCGCGATTGCCCACCACGGAATGTCTCGTCCCGCAAGAAAGTAGTCGCGCAGCGAGCGGTGCCGCTTACGGAAGCGCAGCCCAAACAGGGTGATGCTCACCAGATAAAGCGCGATGATCGCGAGATCGAGTTTATCAAGGCCCATGAGTTCTGCCGGAACGCGCTTCCGCTAGACCAGTTTCCGCACCACGGTCTCCGCGGGATCGTAAGGCTCGGATGAACAGGCCACGAGCCATAACGGCGTGGCGGTGCCGTCGTTGCGTACGGCGTGCGAACCGCCTGGCGAAACCAGCACGAGCACCGCGCTGCCGCCGTCAAATTGCCGGTTTTGCGCAGACGTGCCCTCGCCTTCGTCCCAGTGCAGCGACCAGGCCGTCCCCGGCAACAGGACGATGGCTTCCCGCCGGCGCAAGTGATAGTGATTGCCGCGCACGGCTCCCGAAGCGGTAGAGGCCAGGTGCATGTCTGCAAGGTGCCCGATGAAGTCAAGTGCCTCAAATGGCATGGTAAAGCTAGAGCCGCGTGCGTCGCCGGTATTGCCGAGTTCCAATATTCGAATCTTCATGGGTATTGCCTGCAATTATGGTGGCAATCCGCACGCCGCGCGAGTGAGTGTTTATGGACGTGGCTGTTGGGAGATTGCGGGTACCTTTCCACTGAGAACCGAGAACTGGCTATGGTAGAACTAACCCGTGGCCTACTATTTGGGCATTGACGGTGGCGGCAGCAAGACAAGGTGCGCCGTGGGTAACGGATCTTCCCTTCTGGCCACGGTCACGGCTGGCCCCAGCAACATTACTCGAGTCGGCGAAGTGCGTGCTCGGGAATCGCTGCACGAGGCGATTCGTGAAGCGTGTGCTGCCGCCGGGATCGATCCGCGGCAATTGCGGCGCGCCTGTATAGGCGTGGCGGGCGCTGGTCGTGAGGAGATTGCGAGCGTTGTGAGCAAAATTGTTGCGGAGGTGATTCCCGGGGAAATCGAGATCGTGGGCGACATGCAGATCGCGCTGGAATCGGCTTTTGGCGCAGGTCCGGGCGTGATCGTGATCGCCGGGACTGGTGCGATCGCCTACGGTCGCGATGCGAAGGGAAGAACGGCTCGCGCCGGAGGCTGGGGTTTCGCGATCTCCGACGAAGGCTCAGCGCACTGGATTGGCCGTGCGGCGATCTCGATTCTGCTGCGCGCGATCGACCAGAGGAGCGAGCAAAACAAAAACGATCAGGCCAAAGCCGAAACTTCACCGCTTTTCCACGACCTGAGAGCCGCCTGGAAGCTGGATTCGCTCGAACAGTTGGCGCGCGCTGCCAACTCCTATCCGGATTTCGCGGCGCTTTTTCCGGCAGTCCTCTCCGCTGCCGGCGCGGGAGACGCGCTGGCACAACAAGTCCTCGCACAAGCGGGTAGAGAGCTTGCTCAACTCGCCGGAATCGTTCTTCACCGGCTTTTCGCAGAGGACGACTCGAGACTGTCTGCCATCCCGCTGGCTCCTCTGGCCTCGCTGGCAATGACCGGCGGGGTTTTTCGTCATTCGCCCATGGTGCGCGATGTTTTTTGCGATGAAGTTCGCAAGTTCGATCCGCGTTTGGAGGTGAACCCGCAGGTTGTCGAGCCTGTCGAAGGTGCTCTGCAAATGGCGCGCAGGGCCGAATCGCGCGACTGAAAGTCAGGAAGGGATTACGAACGTCAGATTCGATGCCGGCTGACGAGAATCAGCGCCCACCGCCGATCTCCAAAATAGCGCCGGTGGTGTAAGAAGCGGCCGGCGAGAGCAGCCAAAGCACGCCTTCGGCTACTTCGAGTGCGGTGCCTGGCCTTTGCATGGGAATTATGGCAGCCAATCGATCCAGCCGGTCGGGCGCGCCGTTGGCGGCATGCAAACCGGTTTCGATCAGTCCGGGAGCAACTGCGTTCACGCGGATTCCTTCGGTGGCAACTTCACGCGCCAGCCCGATCGTGAAACTATCAATCGCGCCCTTCGATGCGGCGTAGTGTACCCACTCCCCGGCAGAACCCGTCCGCGCCGCGCGCGAGGAAATATTCACGATTGCTCCGCCCGTTCCGCCGCGGCCGGTTGACATGCGGCGCACAGCCTCGCGCGCACACAGAATCGCTCCCGTGACGTTCACCGCCATGACTTGCGTGAGAGTGTTTGCGCTTACTGATTCCACTCGGGAAAACCCGCCAGTAATGGCTGCGTTATTCACTAGAGCTTTGATCGGCCCCAGTTCGCGCTCGGCGGTTTCAAAAAGCCGCAGGACATCTTCTTCCCGGGCAACATCAGCTTGAATCGCGCAAGCGCGTCCGCCATCGGAAACAATTTGTTCAGCGATCGCTTGCGCTTCGGTCTCGCCGGTTGCGAAATTAATTGCCACGGAGAACCCGCGCGCACCCGCTAGCTTGGCTATCGCCGCGCCGATCCCGCGGCTGGCGCCGGTTACGATGAGCGTGCCGCATTCGTGTTGGTTTGACATAGATGTAGAATACCCGCTGCCGTTCACGGAGGTTGCATGAAATCGTTTTTGATTGTTCTTGTCGCTGCGTTGATTGTGATCCTAGCGCCCAACACGCGTCCATTTGCTTCGGCATCCGCAAAAGCCAGCCCTGACACGCTGCGTCAGCTTGAGGCCGAGTTCATGAAGGCCGCAGCCGAACACGGCTCGCAGGGATACCTCTCCTACTATGCCGACGATGCCATTGAAGTGCCCAACGGCGCGGCGATCATTCAGGGCAAAGTAAACATCGCCAAGACCATGGGGTTCCTCGATCAGAAGGACAATCACCTGACGTGGACGCCTGTAGGCGCGGACATCTCCGCATCGGGCGACTTGGGCTACACCTACGGCACCTACGAGTTTCGCTCGAAGGACAAAGACGGCAAGCCGGTTGTGGATCACGGCAAGTACACCAGCATCTGGAAGAAGCAGAAGGATGGAAGCTGGAAGGTTGTGCTCGACATGGGGAACGCGGGGCCGGAGCCGGCGCAGTGAAAACTCTTAACCGCAGAGAGCCGCTAAGAAGGCCGCGAAGGGCGCGGAGAAGCGCTTACCTCAAGCGGCTGCCTTACTTCCTGAAGTGATTGCTGATTGCCTCCGCCTGCACTCGAGTGACAACTGCTGACAGCGCACCCGTGTCTGCCTGCTTCACCGCCTGCACGCTGCCGAAGTGCTCCAGAAGACGTCGAGTTGTGCTCTCGCCGACACCGGGGATTTCGAGCAACTCCGTTGAGCGGTCGCGCATCTGGCGGCGTTTGCGGTGAAAGGTTACGGCGAAGCGGTGAGCTTCGTCACGAATGAGTTGAATCAAGTGCAGCACCGGCGAATGATGATCGAGCGCGATTGGATCTTTCTCCTGGCCGTAGACGTAGAGAATCTCCTCGCGCTTGGCAATGGCTGCGAGCGGCTGGTTGATGATCTCGATCGACTCCAGCGCTTCGGCGGCGGCATGCAATTGGCCGAGGCCACCGTCAATCAGCACCAGGCTGGGCATTGATTTTTCTTCCTGCTGCAGGCGTTTGTAGCGGCGCGTGACTACCTCGCGCATGGAGGCGAAATCATCCACGCCCTCGACCGTGCGAATGATGAACTTGCGGTAATCCGATTTCTTCATCTTGCCGTCTTCCCATACCACCATGGAGGCTACGGTTTCCGCGCCTTGAATGTGCGAGATGTCAAAGCATTCGATGCGCTTGGGAACTTCGGGCAGACCGAGCGCTTCCTGCAGTTCTTCCTGAATCGCCTTCGCGTTGGGCTTGAGCACGCGAAAGCGCTGATCGTAGGATTGTTTGGCGTTGGTGCCGGCCAGATCGATGAGCGCGCGTTTGTCGCCGCGCTGCGGAACCTGGATGTGAACGCGTGCGGCCCTGGGGTCAGCGACCTGCTCCGAGAGCAAATCTTCCAGGGTTTCGCGATCTTCAAAATTAACAGGTACGTAGAGATTGCGCGGCACATACGGCTGGCCGATGTAGAGCTGCTTGAGCAAGGCAGAGAAGAACTCACCCGGGTGGAATGCGTCAGCGGCAGAAGCGGTCGAGCGTCGCTCGACTGGACAGCCGAGAGCGGCTGTCCCCACATTTTCATCTTTTCCATCGTGGGCAGCATCGGCATCGGAGGGTGCCGCGAACTCGGGCAAGTCTTCCCAAAAGAATTCGCGGCGATCGACTACCCGCCCGCCGCGCATGTGGAACAGGTTTACCGCCAGCATGCCATTTTCGTAGTGATAGCCGAAGACGTCGGCGTCATCGCCCTCGGCGGCGGCGATGCGCTGGCGCTCTTGTAACTGCTCGACGGTCGAAATCAAGTCCCGGTACCGGGCAGCGCGCTCATACTCTTCGGCTGCGGCCGCTTGCTCCATGCGAGTGTGCAGTGAGCGGCTCAAATCGGTGGGACGGCCTTCGAGAAACAGCTTCACATCGCGTACGGCTTCCTGATAAGCATCCGGCGTGGTCAGGTCTTTCACGCAGGGGCCCAGACAGCGCTTGATGTAGTACTGCAGGCAAGGACGCGGATGAAAGCGCGTGAGGTCCACCTTGCAGGAGGGAATCATGAAATTACGGTGAATGAGATCGACGATGCGGTAGGCGAGATTGGCTGGGAAATAGGGGCCGTAGTAGGCGCTGCCGTCTTTGCGCAGGCGGCGGGTGACGTAAACCCGCGGCCAGCGCTCGCCCAGGGTGAGCTTCACGTAGGGGTAAGTTTTATCGTCGCGCAGCAGGATGTTGAAGCGCGGCTTGCGCTGCTTGATTAGATTGTTCTCGAGGGCCAGCGCTTCCTTGTTGTTGGCGACGACGATGTAGTCGACATCGACGGCTTCGCGCACCAGAGTACCGGTCTTTGAATCCTCCCAGCGGCCTTCGTGGAAGTAGCTGGCGACACGGCTTCGCAGGTTCTTCGCCTTGCCCACGTAGATGACTTCACCCTCGGCGTTCTTGTAGAGATACACACCGGGCTCGGTGGGGATGGTGCGAATTTTCTGGAGCAGATCCATTGCTAGGGATATTTCTATTCTATTCGATGGAGAGGTTTGCATTGTGTTACAAGAATGTCAGACGAGGCCAACATTCATGCGACGGAGGGTTTTTTCCCGGAAGCTGCTTTCCGTTCTTTGCTTCATCCTCGGCGCGGTGTTCTGCGCGGGAGCCCGGGTCGCGCCGGGGCAATCGACGAATTCCGCGCAATCCAACCAAACTGAAGCCGCCAAACCCGCAGAGCAGAAAAAGAGTAACGCTGTTCAAGCGGCTGCGAAGTCCAGTGCACACCACTTCGACCGCGTGGTCATCATCGTGCTGGAAAATGGCGATTACGAAGTCGCGGTGAAGGATAAGAATCTGGCTGTGCTGGCCGCACATGGGGCCAGCTTCTCGAACTTCCACGCGCTCTTTCATCCTTCGTATCCCAACTACCTGGCGATGGTGGCGGGCACGGACTTTGGGGTTGATCGTCGCGTCCGGCTTCTCGCCGACCGGCAAGTTAACTTTCCCAACGACGCGGCCCACAAAACCATCGCCGATCGCCTAATCGGGGCTGGTCTGGACTTCAAGAACTATGCTGAGGAATTGCCGGAAGGGAATTGCCCGTATCGCATCGACAACCAGCATGTTGCCAACAGCAAGAAGGGTGATTATGCGCGACGACACGTGCCGTTCATGAGCTTTGGGGAAGTCCAGGAAAAGTGGTGTGACCGTGTGGTGCGAGTGGATTCGAGCAAGAACAACAGCCTCTTCGGGGACGACAATTTGTTCGTGAAGGATGCGAAGGCGGGACTGGTCGCGTATTCGTTTTACTCACCCAACATGACCAATGATGGGCACAACACGAATGTGGGCGTGGCTGGCGCCTGGGTGAGCAATTTTCTCGATAGGACTTTTCCGGAGAAATTGCGCAAGGGCACGCTGGTGGTGGTGACCTTCGATGAGTCAGACCATAATGCGGACAATCGGATCTTCACGCTTTTTCTCGGCGACATGGTGAAAGATGGGAGCCAGCAGGAGCCTAAGGTGCTTGACCGCTATTACACGCATTACAGCGTTCTGCGCACGATCGAAGACAACTTTGGCCTGCAGCCTTTGGCCGCGGGAGATCGCGATGCTGCTCCGATCATGGATATTTGGAAGTGAACGCCGAGGGTTTTTGCGACGATAGAATGCGGCCTCAGGTATCGTAGGATCGAAAACAAACATGCATAGTTGCGGGGGTATCGCTCTGTCGGCTCCTCGGCCGCAGATGCGAATATGAGCCTAGCTGTATAAAATTTCCATTAGTCATGTGCGGTTTGCGTTGCCCGGCTCCTCGATGGTTACTGACTGTTCCCAGGCTAATGCCCGCAAATGGTTGAAAACGTATATACTTATGTCTGGCAGAGTCGATACGGGGAACTGGCACGTCCCGTGCAAAAGTAAGGGCGGGATTTGTAAACATTGACGATTTCCCGGGACCTGCAAGAATTAGAATTGAGCGCGCGGGACAACCCGTTCGCGATGAGACAAAATATCAAGGAGCCTCTTCCACTATGACCCGCACTTCGTTAACAATTTGCCTCGCAGTCTGCATGGCGGTGACGGTCGGCTGCAGCAGCAAGAACTACGTAAAGCAACAGACCACGCCGCTGATCAACAAGACCAACGAACTGGATGACATGACGGCGAAAAACAGCAAGGACATCAAGGACGTTGATGCCCGGGCGCAGGCCGGCATCCAAGCGGTGAACGCCAAGACGGCAGATGTGGAACAGAAAGCGCAGGCCGCCGGGCAGTCCGCAGCCTCGGCGCAGCAGATGGCAGATGCCGCTAACAATCGCGTGGGCGTTCTCACCAATACGGTTGCGAACCTCGATAACTATCGGCCGGTGGCGGAGACCTCGGTGAAGTTTGGATTCAACAAAGATAATCTGACGCCAACCGCCAAAGAAGCGCTCGATCAGTTGGCGGGTAGTATTGCCAGCACCAAGGGCTATATCATCGCGCTGGAAGGCAGCACCGATTCCGTGGGATCAGCCGATTACAACTATGAACTGAGCCAGCGCCGCGCGAATTCAGTGATCCAATACCTGGCGTCGAAGTATAGCGTGCCGGCCCACAAGATTTATGTGATCGGGTTGGGCAAGGACAAGCCGGTGGAGACGAACAAGACGAAAGCAGGCCGTGCCGATAACCGCCGCGTGGATGTCCGTCTGATGACCAACACGGTGGGGGACACGACGCAGCCAGCGACGCCAACGACGACCGGGCAGAATAATCCGTCGTCGATGTAAGTGAGATAAAAGGTTTCCTCCTCCCCCGAGGAGTTTGCTAACAGGCCGCTCAAAGCCTCCCCCTTGAGCGGCCTGCTTTTTTGGCCCTAACTTTCCCGTTGCCGGTTGATTAGAAAGACGCAAGTTTCCAAATCGCCTCGTTACAACAGTAAAATAGAGGCTATGCGACGTTGGTTGTGGTTGGTTTTGCTGCTAGGGCTCAGCGGTGTGCTGTGGGGGCAGGAGGATTCGAAACCTGCGTCTGCACCGTTGCCAACTTCTTCTTCGGGAAATAGGGATTCTTCCACCAATCCGGATCAAAGCGGTTCTACTCCGCCCAGTCCCGCGCCGCCGGGTTCTGGGAAGCAGGCGGGCACGCCGAATCTGGCGCCGCCGCGCTCGGATCGAGTTCAAGTGGACGATCTAGGCTCGGAGCTGGGGCAGAGCTCGAGCAAAGATACGCAGATTGATTTGGATCCGCCTGAGGACGATGCCAAGGCGCATCCGCAGAGTTCGGCGGCCGTGGCTGAGGCCGGAATATCGGGAAGCAACGGAGTAACCGAGTTCCACACCTGGGATCCGCACAAGGCCGCGAAAAGCATCGAGGTGGGAGACTTCTATTTCAGGCGCAAGAACTACCGCGCCGCCGAAGGCCGCTACCGGGACGCGCTTCGCTACAAAGACAACGACGCGGGGGCGACCATAAAGCTGGCAGTATGTCTGGAAAAGCTGGGCGTGCTGGATGATGCTCGCGCCGAGTACGAAAGCTATTTGAAGATTCTGCCGCACGGGCCGCAATCGGAGGAAGCGCAGAGGGCGATCGACCGACTACGGGCGCGGACGGCGGGTACCAAACTGCAGTAAGCTTGGGCGGATTAAACCTAACGGCGGGCGGAGCGCGGACCTGCCGCGGATTTTCCTTTTGAGAAGTTGCCTCGCTTCGTGATGCCGCGTTTCGGGCTGCCCTCATCCTCGTCGTGGTCCACCTTGCTCTCTTCGGCTTCTCCCAAGATTAGATGTGCAGGCCACTTCGGGCCGGAGTGTGCCTTGCCCTTCGACCGTGCGGCGTCGGCGATGATGGCTTGGACTGCGTCCAGACAGGAATGGAACATCTGCGCGCGCAGTGGATCTGCAACCCGTCCGCGGATCATCAGCATCGCAGTGCCATGCATCAATGACCACAAGGAGAGCATCAGGCGAGTGTATTGCCGGGGAGTGCCTCCCAGGCGTCGCGCCAAATTCAGGCGCAAGAGATTGAAGGTGGGCCAGGGTTCGTGCAAGGACGGGGGCTGGGCGAACCCGTCGAACAGCACTTCGTAAGCATGGGGATGCTGCAAAGCAAACTCAAGATAGCTGTGGCAGGCCTGCGGGAAGGTATGGGTGGGATTCACTGCGGCGAGGAGTTCGGCTCGCGTTTGCAGGCGCACAGAGCGGAGAATATCGTCGCGGTCGTGGTAACGCTCGTAGACCGTGGGCGTGGTGGTGCCGGCCGCTTTGGCGACGCCGCGCATGGTGAGGGCTTTTTCGCCGCCCCTTGCCCAGAGCCGGCATGCGGCATCCAGGATGCGCTGTTCGAGTTGAGGATCTGCTTGTCTGGGCAACGGTGCGCCTCCGTACGGTTCAAGGATCTTTTGCAGGGGCCCGGTAGAGATGCAGTTTGAGTTCCCACTTTTCTATTCCGATGGACGTCATCCTGAACGCAGCCGTTTGCAGGCGGAGCGAAAGGACTCGGGATGACGCCTTCTCAAAGAGGTTTAAGGATTCCAGATCGCATTCACCACCAGTATCCCAAATAACTTGAACGATGTTCAACTAACAATGTACAATACACCTATTCGAATAAAAGAGCTGGTGCTGCACGCGGCTGTCCTGCCGGAGCCACGAATTTTTGTTGCAGCCTTCCCCCAGGAAGAGTGGCTCCGGCAGGCCCGCGCCGATCCAGAAAAAATGTTGCGAAGCTGAGGAGCAGTAGATGTCAAACGATGAATCCAGAAGGCAGACGGGAATTGCGCGCCTGGCGTCCGACCTTCGCGCCGCGAAAATAGAACTGTTAAGCGCGCAATGCGCCACTGACCGTCTCCGCTTACAGTATTCGGTGGAAGACATTGTTTCTTTTGGGGAGCGCCAGGCATTAAGGGGAGCCATTGCTTCCGCGGGTGCTCTGTGCCGCTTTTTTTCCTCCATCGAGGACCAGCTAAAGCAAGCTGAGCAGCGGGAGTAAAACCACCCTGGTTTTGACTTTTTCTTTCCGCAACCATTCCTAGAAGCTACGACCCCGTCTATTTCTCTACTCGGATGAACTCACCGGTCGTAGCATCTACGGAAACTGTCAGTTTGGCGGTTTCGCGAGAAACTCCGTAAATGACGTGCCAGATCAGTTGGTTGGTGTTGTGGTTCCAGTCGCAAACGTAGATCACGGGAGTGGTGGGATCCTTTTCCAGCACTTTGTCCCCGCCGTGTTTTTGAGCCTCGGCAAAGGCTTGGTCGGAATCCACTTTGAGGAACGCGACGTCGAAAATCTGGGTGGATGCATTGCTAGGGTTGTAGGTGTCTTCGTTGCCGGGCGAGACTCCACGGGAGGGAGCGTCGGGCGCGTTGCTGCCGGACCAGAAAAACGGCTTCACTCCGTGTTGCGTGGCGGAAGCAAAGCTGGCGCGCCATATTGCTGACTTGCCATCCTGGCCGTTGCCGTCGGTGGAAGGCGTAGACTCGATACGGAAGGGTTTTACATCCGCGGCGTAATTGCGGGCGGCGATAAAAACCTTTTGAAAGGCGGCCCGTGCTGTAAGCAACTCCGGGGGCTTTACTTCCGGCTTGGTCTCGGCTGGCTTCGCGGGGTTGGAGTCGCACGCCGCCAGCAGCGTTAGAAGCACGAGGAGAGCAGTCCCGGGAATCCGGCGGGTTCTGTCTTCGAACACAGCGGCTAAAACGATGGTCTGAGGTTGAACAGAGGCCCGGAGTTTCACTAGCAACCTTCCTGTTATAACTGGGATGAGTTAGTCGTCGCGCAACATTCTACCTGAAGTGTAAAGAAACGCGAGAAGAGCTGTCATGGATTCCCGCCTCGAAGAGTTAAAGCAAGTTGTGGAGTCAGCAGTCGCAGGCATGTCGAGCCAGCGAATGAGCTGGCACCCGGCGGAAAAGTGGTGCGCGGCGGAAGTGCTCGAACATCTGTACCTGACCTACACGGGAACGATCAAGGGATTCGAGAAGGTGCGGGATGGCGGCCAACCGCCGGCGATGCGAGCGTCAATTCGGCAGCGCAGTCGAACTTTTGTAGTTTTGGGTTTCAGTTACATGCCCGCAGGGCGAAAAGCGCCGGCCATGGCAAAGCCGCGAGGGATTCCGGTGGAGAAAGTGCGAGCCGAGGTTGGGCTGAAGATTGCGGCGATGGACGAGATCATCGCGGAGTGCGAAGCCCGATTCGGACGCGATATCAAACTGCTCGATCATCCGATATTGGGTCCGCTAACGGGCGCTCAATGGAGAAAATTTCATCTGGTGCATGGGCGGCACCATGCCAAGCAGATTCGCAAGCTGCGGGCTGGGCAACCGGAGTAATCGAGCCTTACCCGGGGCTTGCGCCGAGCGTTCGACAGGAATCCGGCTACTCGCGCATGGCGGCAGGAACGCCGGCTTTGCGAGCTTCTTCCTGCATGTCGTCGAGTTTCTGCTTGGCGTCGTCGAGCGCCTTCTGCTTGTCGGCGATCTTCTGCTTGTAGTCCGCATCCTCTTTGTCCCATTGAGCGGAGTTGCGCATGCGGTTACCCACGTCGGCGTACATGGCGGCGGCACGAAGCTGGTATTCCTTTTGCAACACATCGAGTTCGCGTGAGGCCAGGTCGATCGAATTCTTCTGCCCCGAAAGCTTGTCCTGCCAAGTCTTCCAGGCAGCTTGCTTCTTGGCCTCTTCGTCCTCCGGAGAACCGGCGGCCTTGGCTCCAGCGGCGTCTTTGTTGTCGGCGGGAGCGGCTGATTTCTCGCCGGACTCCGCGGAGGTGTTGGCGGCAGCATCTGCCGTTGCCGGCGCTCCGACCACGGAAAGCTTGTCTTCCGTGGGAAGGTTGTCGTTATCGAAGACTTTGGGTTTGGACTTGGCGGGTATGTCCTTGCGAACGCTGCGAGCATAGGTGCCCAGCGAGGACTGATCTGGCGCCGGAGTTGAGGTTTGTGCTGCGGCCGGAAAACCCGCCAGGAGCGTGAACAATGCGAATACGAAACTGATGTGCGTGATGCGCGTCATAGCTTCATCCTTTACCTTCGAGCATGAGCTGATCCGTTATGCGGTTCAGCCGTTGGTCTTCTATGTAACTTTGGCTTCCGTACTGGCACGAGCGCCAGCGTCTGCAGAAGAACGCTTCTCCGCCAAGAATCCCCCAATGCGGCGGTCCAGACTAGCGGCCTCGCCAGCAATGTCGGCAGCCAATTGCGCTGCCAGATCGGGATCGCGATTCCGAGCCAACTGCTGGGCGTAGCCGGCGATGGTGGTGAGCGAAGTGCGTAACTCCAGCGCCATCTCCGCGGAGATCTCACCCTGCAACTCTTGTTGCCTGCGGATCTGCTCAAATTCACTACGGTCGCTGACCAGACACGCGGCTCCGAGCAGGGTGCCGTCGACGGCGGGCACGGCCGAAACGGTGACCGCGATACGAAGCTTCTCGCCGGCGGGCGTGGTGTAGTCGGCTTCGAGTTGGCGGTGCTTGCTACCCTCCCGCAATACGGAATGAACTTCTTCGGCGAGCCGCGCGGGCAGATCCTCCAGCCCATCGGAATAAACCGCGGAAGCGTGGGTTGAGGAAACCGCCGCGTCGCGGAAAATGTCATTCGCACTCATCCCCGAAAGCGAATGGAAGCCCAAAAGTTCCCGGGCCGCGGGATTGGCTTGCTTTACCAATCCGTTGAGGCCAAACACCAGCACTCCGGAGGAAAGATTGGAGAGCACGGTCTGGCTGAAGTTCTCACTGGTCCGGGCACGGCGTTGTTCGGTGAGCGTCTGGACCTGCAACTCGTGCTTCTGCTGCTTCAGTTGCTGGATGACGGTGTTATAGAGGTGGAGCGGCAAAGCTTCAAGAGTGGGCGTGGCTGCGGAGTCGAAATCGGCCTCAGCGGCAATGTTTCTACGCAGGCTGCGAATCAGCCAAACGGCAAACACAAAAGCGCCACCGGCCGCTACCATTACAAACGCAGCGCGCAGAACAAGCGGATTGGTGAGCAGCCTTACCACCAGAACCTCCCGTACCATCGCAAGAACTGGTTGCCGACGAAGAGTGCGAGCAGCGCCATACTGCCCAAAAAGACGCCGAAGGGCATCTGGTAATGGCGATAGACCATCTGCGCGGATTGCCATCCACGGCGGCGCGCGGCCTGCAAGTTGGCCAGCCGACGGGCGAAGCGGTGGGTGCGCTTAATCCACACCACGAGCACTGTGGTGAGGCCAAACAGCGAACCCGCCAGCGACGCGGTGAAGATCGTAAAGATGGTGAGCTTGATACCGAGAAATGCGCCCACCATGGCCATCAGCTTGACATCGCCGAAGCCCATGCCTTCGGCTCCGCGCCAGCGCAAGTAGACGGCGCCGGCGCCGTAAATGAACGAGGCGCCCAAGGCCGCTCCCAGCAGGGAATCGAGCAGGGAAAGCATACGCGCGGAGAGATCGGCGCTGAAGGGCAGATTCAACATTCCAGGCAAAAACTGCGAAGCCAGGTCATGTACCGGAACCAGCAGGCTGAACAGCACACCCAAGGCGAGGCCAGGGAGGGTCAGCTTGTCGGGCAGAAGCTTGGTTTCGGCATCGGTGAAGATGAGGCCGAGCAGGAAAAATCCAAAGACACAGTATTTCAGCGTGGCCAGCGTGAGTCCGGCATACTCGTAACAGCCGAGGAAAAGAGCGCCGGTCAGCAGTTCGACGAACAGATAGCGCGGAGAAATGCTGGTCTTGCAGTGGCGGCAGCGGCCTCGAAGAAGCAGCCAACTGAGGACCGGAACGTTGTCATAGAAGGCGATTAGTCGCTTACAGCCGGGGCACGCCGAACGCGGGGTCACTACCGACAACCCCAAGGGCAGGCGGTAGATACACACGTTCAGAAAGCTGCCAAAGGCCAGCCCGGAGAAAAAAATCGTCGATGCAAATAAGGGGTCCACTGAGTTTTGGTCATTCCTTCGGAAAGTGCGGTTTAGGATACCTCCTAAGCGCACATCTTCCTGAGAACGCGGATAAAGCTGAGTCTTGAATGGATTATAAGGCGACCAGGCCAGTGAGGACTAAGGTACCGAAGTCACTGTCCGAAAGGCCAACTGGAGACGAATTGACTAGCCCGGAAACTAGCGGCGGTACTAGACCCTTGAGCTTCGTCAGGGAAAGATAAAACGTAACAACCGACCTTCCAGCGCGATGGCGGAGGGTTGATGACGAGGAAGCTGTCCGCGCCACAGGGCCCAGCTACGCGGGATAAGCCGGGTTTCCGGCGCAGGAAAGTCCCGCCAAGCCTCGATGATTTGCTCGCGCCCCAACACGGAAAACGCGGGCGCGTGCGCGATAGCAGAAGTAGGCAACGTACTCCACTCGAACAGGCTTGCCTGGAGCGCCTCGGTGATAGACTCCGCCGGGTGCAGGCAGAAAATCCAGTCGTGGCGCGCAAGGTCCAGATAGCTGTTCGCCGAGGTGCGGCTGTCTGCCGACACAATACGTGCTCCATACTCGCGTGCGACGCGTGGCGTGGCATCAGCGGAGTGATGGTCGACAATCAGGATTTCGGAGCAGGGAAGAAGAGTTTCCAAGGCCCGCCCCAGGCGCAGGGCGTCATTCGAGGTGTGCAGCATCGCAGTGATTGGAGGCATGGCGCGATAACGGTGCCTCCAGAGTGTACGACGGCGCGGATCAGGACGGCGAGCGGGGGCGACTGTAAAAATGAGGAAGATGCGCACTTCACCCACAAAATTCTCTTCGAATCATTTATGGATTATTGCGCAGCCCGCTCCTGCCCCGGGGCTGGCCTCATATACGGTGTGCGTCCAAACATAATTCCGGTTTCCACTTCAACCGGCTGCCCGTCCCGAAGGTACCGTTTGAACTTCCATTGCTGCAAGGCGTCCGTGATTGCTTTTGCTTGATCGGGAAATGCGCTGAGAAAATGAATGTGCTTTACCTTGCCTTCTTTGTCGATGATGATTCTTACCGGAACGGAGTTGAACCTGCGCTCGGTAAAGACCGGGTCCACCCGTGCAATCACGTTTTCGCCGCTGGCATAGTCCTTGACGCACGCCGGGACGTCGCCACCACCCGCCCCTACTGTGGGGCTGGCTTCCGCCGGGAGCTTCATCTTCTCCAGGTCCAGGATCAGGCTCTCCAGCAGTTTGGTGTCACGGCTGGTGAGCACCAGTTGCACCGCGTGACAGCGAATCTCGGTAGCCACAACATACCAATGCAGCTCCGCCACGGGAGACCAATAGGCATAGAAGGTGAAGGGGCGGCCGGCGATCTTGGTCGGCGTCGGCGGCATTTCCACTTTGTAATCGGCCTGTAAATGGTTCTTCGAGTAATTGACGAGCTCAAGTGCATTCCTAGCAGGAAACGGCGTGAAAAACATGTCCTGGGCTGTGATCAGGATGCTTCCTCGAGCCGGGCCTTTGAATGTGTCGGCAGGCCGGAACTGAGCCAGTACGTAGCGACCACTGTCCGACGGAGGCGGCCCTTTGTATTTCTCTTCCCAATTCGAGGGCAGGGCATACGTCATTCCGAAGTATGGGTCGCTGAAGACATGGTTGATCACCTTCCCGCCTTCCGGCAGGGGTGTGACGGAATCACTCGCGCTCGACCAAGCGCCCTTTACCAGGATGACGTCTGTCGGCACCTTCGACCCCGGTTGAATGTTGTCAGAAAAGTCGCCGCCATTTTTGGGGGCGTTTTGTGCCGTGGCTCCTTGGCCCCATGCCAGGAACGATACGGACAAAGCGAGAACCAGCCACGAACACAAGAATCGAGAGCGCATATTTGTCCTTCGAATCCGCCTGTTTTCGACCCGCTGGCCCCGTCAAATCAGCCGCAGATCATTTTCTGAATTGGAAAGAGCTGGCGAGACACTTGCGTGTCTCGCCAGAAGAGTTGGTAAGGCGACTACAGTGAGCGCAGGAAGTCCAATATTTCCTGCTGTTGGGTGGTTGAAAGGTCGAAGAACTGTTCCTCCACGAAAGTGGCTTCGCTGCCGTTGCTCGCATGGTCCTGGATGGCGGTGATCAGGTTCGTAGTACGGCCATCGTGCAGCAGGAAGATCCGCTGTCCCAGGCCCCACAAGGGAGCTGTACGGAACTGGTCGCCGCCAGCACTGCCTTGCGAGACGTTATCCGCCAGGCCAGTGCCCATGTTATGGATCTCAATATCAGAAAACGCATTCACGGGAGCCTTGCTCAACGATAAGGTGAAGCCCGACGCTTGCGTCGTGCCTGGCGTCGGATTGTGGCAGGTCGCACAGCCGGTAGAGACGAACAAGGAGCTGCCGGCCGAGATCGACGATGCGCTAACACTCGAACCATTCAGCACAACTCCACCGGTTGGCGGCGGGGCCAGGAACCGCATGAAGTTGGCAAATGCCGAGACGTCATCGAGAATCGCTGTGCCCGTCGATCCCGGGTTGGATGTGTCTTCCGGATAACCGGCCCCGCCCAGGTTCAGGCAGGTCGACACCAGCCCCGTATCGCCGGTACCGCCAGCGCCGTCTTCCCCAGGCAGCGGACGATCTTGGGGAAACAGCAAGTTGCTGATGCCCATCTCCACGTTGTACGCCTCGCCGGCGAAGATGTGCAGCGACTTGTTCTGCGCCTTCCAACCGAAGCGGCTGATGGTGCCGTCGTTGCCGTTGTGATTGAAAGTGCCGGAAATGCCCAGGTTGTTGTTGAGATTGACCACTTGGTTCTTCAACAGGGTTGAGTCGTCCAGGTTTTCAATCAAACCTGCGCCAAAGACCGGCGTGGGAATCCGGAAGATGACGTCGTTCTCCGCCACCGCAGTTGCGAAGCTGGGCTGCGGCAGCGCGGTGCTGCTGTTGCAGGTGCCGGCGTCGGAGCGGCCAGTAACGGTGAACAGGGTTTCCACTCCCCCATTGGGAGAGTTGGTATTAACCGAGCCATTGCTGTTAAAGAAGAACGGGAACCGGGCCTCACGCGTTGGCCCATTGGCCGTAATGAAAGACGGCATTGTGTTGCCGGGAGCGACCCCATCGCTGGTGAACTGGAATTGAGGGTTGGTGGCCGCGCCCGTCCCGCCGAACGTAGGTTGCGCGTGACAGGAACTGCAGCTATTCGAGTTGAATCGTGGTCCCAGACCGACGTTGGCGGAGTTGGAAACGGTCTCTACCTCTTGGAAGCGAGTCTGACCGTCAGTGAAAAAACCCAGGATCCCGGATGGGCTGTTCGATAGTACTGAAGAAAGTGCTGCGCCGGTGCCGCGGCTGGCGCTCTGTACTCCGGGGTCAGTCTGAGCAAATGCCATTCCAGCGAGGAATAGCATCACTAAAGTTAAAACAGACGCTAACTTGGCTATCTTGGTCACGATTCCTCCTTGGTAACCTGGGTTCGATGGTTCGTCCGGGGCCGCCTCCTCGGGACTTGGGTTGGAATGACCGGGGACCGATATCCCGGGGAATGAGTGGAAGGAATGAAGTTTTGCCTTCCCCACCAAAATAGAGGAATGCATTGGGCGGAGCATAGCTCCTCCTTGTCCGATCTTGATTACGGGCCAGGAACTGAGTTGGCACGGAGTGCACAAATGAGCTCGGACGGCGAAGGGTGCAGGGTTGTCCGAAATCAGTGCTGAGCTTTTTAGCGCAGATTCGCGCGGGCGAGCCAGAAAATCGCCGGATGTTACGGAGTCAGAACAGACTGAATCGGGCGGAGGCTCGGATAATTAGAGTTTTCTTAGGGATACGGTATGGTTCCCTGAGCCTTCTCTCATCCCGCGCAGGCACGAAAAATTGGCTCGCGTGTTCGGAAAGCCGGAACTCGGAGGTGCATCGATCTCAGCCGACACGCTTTTTTCTGAGAATCGGCAGGCGTTTGCCGGCCGATATTCGACGCGGGGGTCTCAATCACCGTGGCCAGCAGGGTAAAGCTCAGCACGGCTTCCGTTGGCAGTTTGATCCGCGCCAGCCCCTGTTATGCCGACGCTCATGGGCTAGTGGATGAACTTGTAGTCGACGATGGAGGCGGCTAAGAGACCTTCGCTCGCTTCTGGTTCTTGCGCGTCTTTAGTGGGGGCTTGATCTTGGACATCTTTGGAGCGGATCACCCGGCCCTGACACACTACGTTGCGGTTTTTCTGGCCGGAGATTTCTTCTGGCATCTCAAACACCATTTCGATCAAGGCATTCACGGGTAACTGCTGCGGCCCGCGAAACAGAAGTCCGCTCTGGCTGAGGTTTTCGATTATGCCCTCATGCCACGTGCTGGTGCTGTTTACGCGGTAGCGCAGCGCCACGTCGAGCTTCAGGCGGCGGGCGCGCGGCGTCCAGGATGGTCGCTTCTCTCGCGTATGACTGCGCCGGACGACGGTGTCGGGCCTGGTATGCTCCACCCGCTGAGTGCGGCGCATAGTAGTCCAGTCATACTTGTACTCAGCGGCGCATAACATACAAACCTGATAGTAGTCTCCATCGGTACCGCGTCGTGGCCAGGAGAACTCGTGGGAGCAACGCCCGAGCATAAGAACATCCATGATTTTCTGGGGCATGAGGGTTACTTCGGGACTCTAGGGAGCGCCCGAGCCTCATCATCTCCCGGAGCAGGATTCTTGGGTAGGTTACTTTCGTGACGGTCAAGGAGTGAACTCAAAGACAAACCGAGTTGATGCAGGTACTTAGGCTGTGGAAAGTCTTCAGGAGACGGGAGATTCGGGTTAGCGGAAGTCGGCTGGCGAGCGGGCAACGTGTATGATCGCGGCATGGCAAACGCCTCCTCGCCCGGCGTGACCGCCTTCGTCCTGGCTGGTGGCAAGAGTACGCGCATGGGCGTGGATAAAGCGTTTGTAGACTACGATGGCCGCACGCTGTTGGCACAGGCGCTCGACGTGACCCGTTCGGTGACTCCCGACGTGCGGATTGTGGGAAGCCCCGAAAAGTTTGCGCCGTTCGCCCCTGTCGTGGAAGATATATTTCGTGACTGCGGACCCCTGGGCGGAATTCATGCCGCGCTGCGGGCTTCGCCGACGGAGTTCAACTTGGTGGTGGCGGTGGACACGCCATTTGTCTCGTCCGCGTTCTTGCAGTATTTGATCAGCCAGGCGCGGGGCGCGCCCGAGGCAGCCGCGGTGGTGCCGCGCGTTGACGGAGGCTGGCAGCCGCTTTGCGCTGTTTATCGCCGGCAATTTGCCGACGCAGCCGAGGATGCCTTGCGCGCTGGACGAAATAGAATCGACCGATTGTTCGATCTGGTTCGAATTCGAGTGATCGAGCAAGAAGAGTTGGAAGGCGCCGGATTTTCGCTCGTACTCTTTCGCAACCTGAACACGCCCGAGGAATTGGAGGCAGAGAAGCGAAGAGCCT
>Ga0182015_10003154_pt1 | contig 18849 bp, 11 predicted proteins | sample 712P3MmetaG_FD_120478 | JGI IMG/M metagenome (GOLD analysis project Ga0182015, IMG submission 120478) | Permafrost microbial communities from Stordalen Mire, Sweden - 712P3M metaG | ecosystem: Environmental > Terrestrial > Soil > Wetlands > Permafrost | place: Sweden: Stordalen | collected...
CGCCTACGCCCTGCTCCCCATCCTCCGCAACACCTACGCCGGCATCCGTGGCATAGACCCCTCCCTCATCGAGGTCGCCCGCGCCCTCGGCCTCACCAGCCGCCAGCGCCTCCTCAAAATCGAACTCCCTCTCGCCGTCTCGTTCATCCTTGCCGGACTCCGCACCGCAACGGTCACCTGCGTCGGCATCGCCACCATCGCCGCCGCCGTCGGCGCGGGAGGCCTCGGCGAACTCATCTTCCGTGGCGTTGCCTCTGTCGACAACCGCCTCGTCCTCGCCGGAGCCATCCCCGCCGCACTCCTCGCCCTCGCCGCAGATGGATTACTGGGTCTCTTCGAAAAACTCACGGCGGTGCAGCAATGACGCTGCCGACAGGGTGCCCCACCCTCGCCGCGTCTTTGTTTTTGCGGCTAGGGTGGGAGCCGTTGACGCCGGGTGCCCCAGGTCCCTCGCACTTGGGGACCTGGGAGACCAGGGTGCCATGTGCCCCATCCATCTCGCGGCTCTTCGAGGGAAAAATGCGAAATGGGTGGGAAACGAAGCCTCTGCCCTTCGGCCGAATCAATTCGAATCTCACCATCGTCTGTTTACTTTTCGCCCTCCTCACCGCCTGCTCCCCACCCCGCCCCGACCACCCCGTCATCGGCGCAAAAAACTTCACCGAACAAGTCGTCCTCGGCGAACTCCTAGCCCAGGAGATCGAATCCAAATCCCATCTCCAGGTCGAGCGCCGCTTCTATCTCGCCGGCAGCTACATCTGCCACCAGGCCCTCGTCTCCGGCCGCATCGACGCCTATGTCGAGTACTCCGGCACCGCCCTCACGGCGATCCTCAAGCAACCGCTCGACCGCGACCCCGCCCGCGTCCTTGCCACCGTCCAGCGTCTTTACGCCGAGCGATACAACATCGTCGCCGCCCAACCCCTCGGCTTTGAAAACACATTTGCCATGGTCATCCGTGGCGACGACGCCCGCCGCCTTCAACTCACCACGCTCTCCCAGGCCGCGCGCTACACGCCCCAATGGCGCCTCGGAGTCGGCTATGAGTTCGAGCAGCGCCCCGACGGCCTTCCTGGCCTCTCCGCAGCCTACGGCCTCCACTTCGCCGCGCCACCCCGCACCATGGACCTCGGCCTGCTCTATCGCGCTCTCCAGGCCAACCAGGTCGACATGATCGCCGCCAACTCGACCGACGGCCCCATCCAGGCCCTCGGCCTGACAGCTCTCGCGGACGACAAGCACTACTTCCCTCCCTATCAGGCCGTCCCCCTCGTTCGCGCCGAGGCCCTTCAGCGCTGGCCACAGATCCAGACCGCCCTCGCCGCTCTTGCCGGCAAAATCACCGCCGAAGACATGCGCGCCATGAACGAAGCCATCGACGGCCAGCACCGCGACCCCGCCGAAGTCGTCCGCGAATTCCGCTCCCGCAAAGGCCTCTAGTGTCCTGAGGCTAAACTTCACATCACAAAAACTTGTCATCCTGAGCGTAGTTGGGCGCGCTTTCTGCGCCCAACGGAGTCGAAGGACCTGCGGTTGCACTTCGGGACTTATTCAGCGGAATTCAGGCTCGGGACACCAGCGACTCGTAGTAACTTCCCGCTTGCCAACTATATAAAAGCAATTCAATCACGCTCGATGGGGAGGTAGAATTTGCAGATGATCTGGTCGGCGATCAATTGGGGCATGCATCTCTCCTTTTGGGTTGCACTGGGGCTGATTCTCGCGAGCTTCGTCAACAACCGGCGCCCCGCCAGGGTTCATGCAAGCGGCGAGGTTGAGTTTGCCCCGAGGTCGTTCGGCATCCTGGCGTGGATATATGTAGCTGTTCGAATGTGCTTCATCGCCGGCGACTATCTACGTCATGGTCTTGGAGAGCCCTTTACGTTCACAACGGGAGCCCTCCTAGGTTTGGCCAGCCTCTTAATGATCGCCGCTCTTCCCGGAACTGTGGTCGTAAATGACGATGGGATCACGGAGGTCTTTTGGTTCTGGCGAAACAAGGTAGTCCGGTGGAAAGAGATTGTGGAGATCAACACTGAAGCGAGTGGCAGCGCGGTCAGGGTCATGGGTGCGAATCGTACCAATATCATTCACTGGAGGGGCCTACCAGACCAACCACGTTTCCTTTCCGAAATCGCGCGGCATTGTGGCGAGAATCTTCCGACAGATTTTCCCGGGAAGGACGTAGCCAATAACAACTGTGCATGACCTGATCCCTGTCTCTTCGTACCCGTCCAATCCGTCCGCTCCTCGTCATTTTTCCCGCACCTCGCACCGCCCGCACCCTGTAATCTCAACTGCGGGAGTTTTTTCAATGATCCTGTCGCCGCATATTTCCAGGCTCCTTCCTGCCGCACTCAAATCCGCCGCCTTGCTCGGCTGCGCACTTCTCGCGCTTCCTGCCAACGCACAGCAACCGCTCCAGACCCTCCTCGTCGGCGTCGATCACCGCACCGTCACCAGCCTCGACGGCGACTGGCACTACCTTGTCGACATGCCACCCGCCGGACAGCTCTACACCGGCAACGGCCAGATCAACGACCACGGCTACGCCATGAACTCGCACCCCAACCTCGTCGGCAAGCACAACGCGGAGTACGATTTCGCCACCGCCCCCACCATCAAGGTTCCCGGCGACTGGAACACCCAAATTCCGCAGCTCTTCAACTTCGAGGGCGTTCTCTGGTACCAGCGCGACTTTGACGCCCAGCCCCAGCCCGGCACCCGCACGTTTCTCCATATCGGCGCGGCCAACTACCGCTCCCACGTGTGGGTAAATCAGAAGCGCGTCTGCGACCACGAGGGCGGCTACACGCCCTTCGACTGCGAAGTCACCGCCGTGCTCCATCCCGGCTCCAACTTCGTCGTCATCGCCGTCGATTCCACGCGCCTTCAAGACGGCATTCCTTCCGTCGGTATCGACTGGTTCAACTATGGCGGCCTTACGCGCGACGTCTCCCTCGTCACCGTCCCGCAAGTCTTCATCGACGATTACGAAGTCCACCTGGTCCACGGCGCGACCTTCGATCCCGCCAACACTCAACTCACCGGCTATGTCCACATCCTCGACGCCCCAGCCGGAACCACCGTCACCATCGACATTCCAGAGGCAGCCGCAAAAATCACCGTCACGACGGACGCCGCCGGCAACGCCCCCTTCAGCATCAAAGCCGCCAAACTCGTCCTTTGGTCACCCGATTCGCCGAAGCTTTACAAAGTCCACCTCACGTCCGGCGCGGACCAACTCACCGACGACATCGGCTTTCGCGATATCCGCGTCGATGGAACACGCATCCTGCTCAACGGCAAAGCAATCTTTCTTCAGGGCGCCAATATGCACGCGGAAGCGCCTGTCCGCGGCGGTCGCGCCTTTTCCCAAGAGGATGCCGACCGCATCTTCGGCTACCTCCGAGACATGCATGCCAACTTCGTTCGCCTGGCCCACTATCCCCACGACGAGCGCATGGAGCGCACCGCCGATCGCGATGGCATCCTCATCTGGTCTGAGATTCCCAACTGGCAGCGCATCTCCTTTGACAAGCCCGAGGTCTACGCCAAAGCCCTCACCATGCTGCGCGAAATGATTCGCCGCGATCGCAATAAAGCGTCGGTCATCCTATGGTCCGTCTCCAACGAAACCGGCAACAATCCAACGCGCACAAAGTTTCTCAGCGACCTGGTTGCTGAAGCCCGAAAACTCGATGGCACACGCCTGATCACCTCCGCCCTCAACACTGCCCGAGTCAACGGCAACGAGAGGGTGCAGGACGATCCTCTATGCAATGTGCTCGACGTGATCGGCCAGAACGAGTACATCGGCTGGTATGAGTCGACTCCGGAACAGGCGGACAGCATTCACTGGACGTTTCCCGAGAAGCCTGTGATCATGAGCGAGTTCGGCGCCGAGGCCAAGTTCGGAAACCACGGCCCAGTCGACCAACGCTGGACAGAAGAGCAGCAGGTCTATGTGCTCCAGCACCAGTTCACAATGCTCAATAAAATTCCGCAGCTCCGCGGCACCACTCCGTGGATCCTGATGGATTTCCGCTCGCCTGGCCGCAACATTCCCAAACTCCAGGACGGCTACAACCGCAAAGGCCTCATCTCCGAAAAGGGCGAGAAGAAGCTGGCCTTTTCGCTCTTCCAAAAGGTCTACGCGGAACACTCACTCGGCAACGCCGAATAAGCTGAAAGGAGAGCGCCTACGCATGACCTCGTCTGAACTCGCCGACCATCCTAAACCGACGCAGGATCCATCGCCTCTCCGTCTATCTCCCCCTCGGCCTCGGGCTTCTCCCTGAACAACTCGCTCGTCGTAACCGCATCCACCGAAACCCCCTCTTGCTCCGCCGCGGTCTCCACTTCCTCTGCTTCAGCCTCTTTTTCGGTCTCGCTATTCCCCAGCAGCGCATCAATCCTGTACCCAGCCGCCTCGGCCGTCTCCAGCGCCTCCGCAATCTTCTTCCCCATTTCAGCCAGCGCCGCCTTATCCACCACAGCCTCACCCGCAATCCGCAACAGCGACGGCATCATCAGCCACCACAGCAGCTCCTCATACGGCTCGCGCACCACATACGCATGGCCGCCCGCCTCATGCACTCCCGTCAGCCAGCGCACATCCGGATCAAGCCACAACGCAGGCGACAGCGCCACCCGCTCGTCGACGCCTGTCTCTGCAGCGTCTTGCTCGACCGCCGCCTCCTCATCCTCCGCAACCTCTTGCGGCTTCGCCTTTAAACCCTCTTCCTCAGCCGCTGAAATTGCCCCGCTCTCCTCAATCTCCCTTGCTTCCACATCTGCCTCGGTCCCCACACCCGCCCCGCTCAGCAGAGCCACCTTAATTCGCGCCGCCACACGCCACGCCGCCTCGCCCTCAAAACCGAGCACTTCAAACGCCCGCGCAAATGGCTCTCGCAACCGCAAGCGGTCAAACAAATCCAGCGCCACGCTCTCCGTCTGGCTCGCATCCACTGACTCTGCCAGCAGCTCCAGCACGCACCACGCCAGCACCGGCCCCCAGATCGCCGTCGCCGTCACATTCGGGCTCGGGCTCGGCAGCACGCGCCTTGCGGCCGCCGTCCATGGCGTCGGAAACGCGCCCTCCATCAGTGGAATCCGCATCGCCGCACGCAACCGCTCGCGAAATACCGGAGCCAGCAGCGCCGGATTCGTCGGTCGCCGCGCATCGCTTGGGTCCTCTGCCACAACACGCGACCGATACGCCTTTTGCGCCGCGCGCAAAAACACCTCGCAGCTCATCCACGCCCGATCGAAGAACTCTCGCCGCTCCCGCTCCACCCGCCGATCCGTCTGGAACACAGGCCGCGCGTGCGCAGGGGTGAGCGTCGCCTTTCGCGCCTGGGGTGGCCGCACCGCATTCTCCATCCTCGGATGCTCGGCAAAGTCCGCCATCATTCGCACAGTCGTCTGGTCCAGCACCCGCTCAAGCGCGTCGTGTACCGGTCGCAGCTCCAGATTCACTAGCGCGTCGTCCAGGCTCGGCACGCCCTTGCCGTTCAACAAATCGCACAGCTTGTCCCACGGCTGCTCGGTCGTCGCTCTCATCTCGCGCCAGTCAAGAAAGACATGACACTGGTAGGCATGCAGCTCAACTCTCAATCCGCCGCCCGCAATCTGGTCCGCCCGGCGAAGATATTCAAGCCCGTTCAGCGAGTCGCGGTAAGCAAGAATAAGGTTCGCGTCGGCGCTCAGCCCCAGCGCTTCGCTCAGCCGCTGCTGCCTCAAGTGCCCCGCCGCCTTGTCAGCGTACGCTGCGGAGAAATCAATCGTCCCCTGCGTCGTTCCATAGCGATTGTTGTAGACCACCAGCACCCGATCGTTCCCGTTTCGATTCGAGTACGCGAACACGTTCTCGTCCACTCCGCCTGAGTCCTGGAACAAGTCGTACAGTAGAAAGTTGCTGCTCTCCGCAAACAGCGAACGTCTGTGCAGCAGCGGCGCAATCTCCCGTTCGTGCCGCTCAACCAGCCAATGATCCGCCGTCTCGTCGTAGCGCGGCCGCTGATACTCCATCCCGTACTTCTCGGTAAAGCCCTCAATCTGCCCATGCCCAAACATCGGCAGCCCAGGCAGCGTGGCCATCATCACCGCCACGCCAAAACACTTGTCGCCCTTGCCAAACTGGTCAATGGCCGTTCTTTCATCGGGATTGCTCATGAAGTTCACGTACCGCTTCATGATGTCCGGATCGAACTCCAGCGTATTTTTAATGACTGACCGATACTTTAAATTGTCCTCATCCCTCAGCATCACCATGAACGCAGAGTTGTACACGCGATGCATCCCCAGCGTACGAACAAAGTACCCCTCCATCAGCCAGAACGCTTCCGCCAGCAGCAGCGTCCCCGGAACCTCTGTCGCCACGCGATCCACCACCTCACGCCAGAACTCATGCGGCATGTGCTGGTCAAACTCCGCCTGGCTCATGCTGTACTCGGCCCGCGATGGAATCGCCCCGCTCGCGCCCGGCCCCGGAAACCACAACCGATGGAAATGTCTCTTAGCCAGCGTCATCGCCGCATCAAACCGGATCACCGGGAACAGCCGCGCCACGTGCAGAATCGTCTGGATCACCTGCTCGCGCACCGCGGCACTCAGGTAATTCAGCTGCGCCGTGTCATTCCACGGAAAGCTTGTCCCATCGTTGCCGTGATAGATGTAGCGCGTCTCGCCGGTCGCCTTGTCCCGCCTGCGGAACACCACCGCTGCATCCGACTGCTCAAAGTAGTGATCTTCAATCTTGATCTCGACTCGTCCGTCGTGCGAAAGATCCGGTCCGTTGAAGCTGTACGCAGGATACGGCGATTCCGGGCGCGAAATGAACCACTCCGGGTGCTCCACCACCCAGGGCGAGTCAATGCCCATGTGATTGGGTACCATGTCGCTCGCCAGCCGGACTCCCTGCCGATAGGCACGATCGCGCAGGTCGATGTATGCCGCTTCACCGCCCAGGTCCTCCGCAATCCGATAATCAAACAACGAATAGGCCGATGCCACCGCGTCCGTATTGCCGCAAAGCTGCTTGATCGTCTTCGAAGCCCGGCTCCGCTCCCACACGCCAATCAGCCACAGCGAGTTCAGTCCCCGCCGCGACAGCGTCGCCAGTTCCTCATCCGGAATCTCATCCAGCCGCGCAATCCGTCGCCCATACTGCTTGCTCAACTGCGCCAGCCAAACATACGTGCTCTTCGCAATCAGCACCGTGTTCGGCATCCACGCCGTATCCGGGCTGAACTTCTCATACTCGTGCGCCGGATCGCCGAACGTCGGCACTTCCGCAGTGCTCACCACCGACGGCCACTGTTCCTGCCCGCTCTCGCGCCGTCTTTGCGCTGCAGCCTCCGCCGCCGCGTGTGCCTGCGCAGCCGGCGGATTGAACTGCATCCAGATCGCCAGCTCTTCCTCGTGCAGAATCTCTCCTGCCAGCATCAGGAACCGCTCCAGCTCTACGCCCAGCAGCGGCTTCCACAGCTTGCGAATCAGCGCCAGTTGATCGCTCAGCGAAGTCGGCGATCCCACCGAAGGCGCCCGCAACAAGTCCAGCAGGTTCATCGGCGCCGCACCGTCCACCGGAACCAACGGCCGTGTTGCAAAGTAATCCGGCAACTGCTGCGTAACCTGCCGATAGACTGTCTTCTCTGCCAGCGACTTCTCTTCAAACAGCTCGTCAAACGGCCGAAACGCCTCATTCCGGTTCGCCGTCCACAGCAGCAGCATTTCCTCCAGAGCCGCCGCCCGATTCGGCACCCCGCCGCTCTCCTCTTCAAGCCACACCTTCGGCGTCTTTTCTCCGCGAATCACGCTCGATCCCGGAAAATGCTCCACAAACGTCAGCAGCAGCTTGTCCAGAGCCTCTTCGCCCACCTGCGCGCCAAACCAATCCAGCGCCGATGTCATTACCTCCGGGTCAAACTGCTCGCGATAGCGCGCCATCAACACGTGGCTCGCTTCATCAATCAGTCCCATCGCGTAGAGTTGCCCGGCGTGAACTGCAAGCTTGGGGTGCTTCTCCACTTCCCGCACCGTGTTCATTCGGTGCGCGAACGAGCGGCACGCAGCCAGGTTGGCGAACACCACATTGCCGGTATAGGAAAAGAGAGTCTCCTCGAACTGATAGCGATCCCGCGCCTGCCGTGAAATATGGAATTCCATCATCAGAGGACTTGCTCCCTTGCTGCTCTTTACTTCCGTCAACGCACTCGCCAACTTTTAGGCGAGCACTCCATCGCCCGAACTCGGCCAAAAGGTAAAGTATCATCCCCACCACTTACGGCGCGCAAACCAACCTGCGGAATCGTTCACCACCGGCATCCGCCTGCAGCCCTTCCGCCTGGTACATGGTCTTCTCGCAAGCCCTACATGCATGCATGGCCTATACTTTTGAGGAATTGACCTCCCTTCTCGATCGCTCATACTGGGCCTGAATCCTATTGAGCTGTCATCCTGAGCGGGCTGTGCCCCATTCATCGCAGCCTTATCGCGATGAGTGGGCTGGCTGGGCGGGCAGTCGAAGAACCTGCGGTTGCTCTTTCCAATCACCCAAAGAAATTCGGCCCGTTTACCCTAAAACACCACCGCATGCCCAACTCTCCACATCCCGGCGACCCCACCTCGACCGCCGCGAGCCCTATGCGCTCCATCGCCTACCTCGTCAGTCGCTATCCAACGCTTTCCATGATCTTCGTGCTGCGCGAAGTCGTCCTCCTCCGCGCGTTGGGCCTCCGCATCGAAATTGCCTCGATCAACCCGCCCGATCGCCCACCCGAGCGTCTCACGCCGCAGGAGCGCGAAGAAGCCGAACACACTTACTGCATCAAACGCCACGGCATTCCCGGCGCCCTGCTCGCGCACTTCAAGACCTTCCTCCAGACCCCCGCCGGCTATCTCCGCGGACTTACGCTCGTATTCACCCTCAGCCGTCTCGACCTCGCGCGCCTCTTCCTCAACTTCATGTACTTCTCTGAGGCGATGATGGTCGGCCAATGGATGCGCCACAACCGGCAGTCTCACCTTCACGTGCATCTAGCCTCACAGGCCGCATCGGTTGGCCTCTTCACCCATCGCATCTTCCGCTGCGGCTTCTCAATCACCGTCCATGGCCCCGACGAGTTCTACGACGCCAAAGGCTTCTACCTCGCCCACAAGATTGCCGCCGCCGACTTCATCGTCTGCATCAGCTCCTTCGCGCGAAGCCAGCTCATGTACCTCTCGCCGTATGAACACTGGAAGAAGCTCCATGTCTGCCGCCTCGGCATCGATCCGCACCTCTTCTCTCCACTCCCCCGCAACTCCCCCTTATCGTGCAAGTCTGACGGCATCTTCGAAATCCTCTGCGTCGGCCGCCTCACTCCAGCCAAAGGCCAGCACCTGCTCATCGACGCACTCCGCCAGCTCCTCGACCAGGGCCACAACGTCCGCCTGCGCCTTGCCGGCAACGGTCCAGATGAATCCTCCCTGCGAGTCCAGGCCGACCGCCTCAACCTCGCCGATCGCGTCATCTTCGAGGGCGCAGTCAATCAGGACCGCATTCGTTCGGTCTACGCTCAGGCCGATCTCTTCTGCCTCCCCAGCTTCGCTGAGGGCCTTCCAGTGGTTCTCATGGAAGCCATGTCGATGGGAATACCGTGCGTCACCACTGCGATCACGGGCATCCCCGAACTGATCAGCAACGGCATTGAAGGCCTCCTCGTTCCGCCCTCCGATCTCGATGCGCTCGTCCATGCTCTCGCCAACCTGATCGACGACGAAAGTCTGCGCGATTACATGATCACGAACGGCCGCAAACGTATCCTCGAGGAGTACGACCTCCAGACCAACGTTGAAAAGCTCGCCAACATCTTTGCTGAACACGTCAAGCCCTGATCCTGCCATTATCCAGATTGCCCCTGTGCCCCATCCATTCCGCGGCTTTTCGAGGAAAAGATGCGGAATGGGTGGGAAACCGCAAAGGCTATTCTGCCGTCCTTTCGCCCCAGTCCCCGCAAGTGCGTGGTAAAAGATTACTTACGTCGGCAAATTCGCCCCCGGAAACAGACCGAGATCCCCGGATCGTGATTTGGCCATGATCCCCTGCATCGTCATTCGAACGCCAGGAGCACCCATGCAGAACCCCGTCAAGGTCCTCATCGTCGAAGACGAGCCCAACGCTCTCATGGGCCTTGCCGAACTCATCTCTGGCTGGGGCTACCGCACTGAGACCGCACGCGACGGCATCGAAGGCTGGGAGAAAGCCCGCGCCTGGTCCCCCGATATCGTTGTCACCGACCTCAAAATGCCGCGCATGGACGGCATAGGACTTCTGACCAAACTTATCGAAGACGGCTCCGGCATGAACGTGAACCTGGTCGTCATAGTCCTCACCGCAATGGGCTCCATCGACCTCGCCGTCGACGCCATGAAAATGGGCGCTTACGACTTCTTGCAGAAACCCGTCGACCCCACTCGTCTGCGCACCATTCTCGCCAACGCCACCCGGCAGCGCGAGACCGAAATCGAGCTTGAAGTCACCCGGCGCCGCCTCCGCGAGACCGGCGTCCTCGGCGGACTCGTTGGGACCTCTCCACCCATGCGCGAGATCCTCACCCTCATCGAGCGAATCGCCCCTTCCAACGTCTCCGTCCTCATTACTGGTGAGAGCGGCACGGGCAAGGAACTCGTAGCGCGAACCCTCCACGGCCTTAGCCAGCGCAAATCGCGGCCCTTCGTCGCCGTCAACTGCGCCGCCATTCCTGAAACTCTCATCGAAAGCGAGATCTTCGGCCACGAGAAAGGCGCATTCACAGGTGCTGTCGAAAAACGTGCCGGCTGCTTCGAACTTGCCGCCGGTGGAACTCTCCTCCTCGACGAGATCGGCGAAATGCCCGCGGGTACTCAGGCCAAGCTCCTTCGCGTCCTCGAAGAACGCAAGCTCCGACGTCTCGGTGGCCGAACCGAGCAGGATGTCGATGTTCGCGTCCTCGCCGCCACCAACCGCGATCCTGAGAAGGCCGTTGCGGATGGCTCCCTGCGCGCCGACCTCTTTTATCGGCTCAACGTCTTTCATATCGCCATGCCTCCGCTCCGAGACCACCTCGAAGACCTGCCCGCCATGGCCGACGCAATGATCGCAGAGATGAACGCTCGTCATAGCCGCAAGGTCACCGGCGTCGCACCCTCCATGCTCGATCTCATGATGGCCTACGACTGGCCTGGCAATGGCCGCGAACTCCGCAACGCCATCGAGCGCGCCGTCATTCTCTGCCCCGATGGCACGCCGCTCGACGCTGGCCACCTGCCTCCCAACTTTGGCAAGTCCCATTCCGCTACCGCTCTTGCCCTCGATGCCGGCCTCGTCCCCGTGCGCGTAGGATCAACAGTAGATGAGGGTGAACGCCTGCTGATCCTCCGCACCCTCGAGGCCACCGGTCAAAACAAGACGCGAGCCGCCGAAATCCTCGGCATCAGCCTCAAGACCCTCCACAACAAGCTCAAAGAGTACGGCAAGCCCGGCGCCGACTAACCGTCTTCCAATCGCCCATGCGCCTCAACACCAAACTCGTTCTCGCCATCACCGCGCTGGTCTTTCTTATCTCCGGCATCGTTTCGCTCGTCTACGTCAGCCAACTCCTTCACTCCACCGTCCACCAGTCCTACACCACCAACAAAATGGTTGCCAACCAGGTCGTTTTTGCTGTGCGCAACGCCCTCGAAGCCGGCCTTGCCAACCGCACCATCGACCCCAACAATCCTGACGAGCTGCGCACCCTCGCTGTCCAGGCCCTCCGCAGCGACTCCTCTCTCCACGATGTCGTCAAATCCGTCAATCTCTACTCTGACACCGTCTACGACGTCAACATTGCCGATAGCCAGGCCATCACCATCCTCAGCACAAACCGCGACAACGAAGACAAACCGTTGCCCGCGCGCCGCGAATACAGCGACCTCCTGAGCGCCACTCCATTCCAACTCATGCGCGAGGTCGTCCTCGGCCCTCCTGCTGTCTTCGACATCGGCGTCCCCATCGAACGCAACGGTCAGCCATTCATTACCGTCAATGTCGGCATCCGCACTACTCTTCTCAAAGAACAATACCTGCCCTACATGCAGCACGCGCGCGATGTTATGGGCCTCGTCCTTGCCGCCGCCCTGGTCGCTGCCTTTCTTCTCTCAAACATCGCCCTGCGTCCACTCCAGCTCATCAGCAGGCAGCTCGATACCTTCAACGCTTCAGGAGAACTCCTCCTCGATGAAGATCGCAAGCGCAATCCCGACATGGCCGTTACCGTCTCCCGCAAGATCGAGCGCTTCGGCCAGCGTATGCGAAACGTTGAAGAAGTCTTCTCCGCCCTGAAAGACAATCTCGATCAGATTCTCGGCGACCTCCAGGACGGCATCCTCCTGTTTACCGCCGACCAGCGCGCCGTCCTCGTTACACAGGCCGCGCGGCGCTTTCTCGCCCTCGAGCAGCGCGCCATCCTGGGTCTCCACGCCACTGAAATCTTCGACGCGAATACTTTACTCGGCCGCACTCTTCGCCAGGCATTCGCAACCACCACTTCGCTGCCGCAGGAACTCATCCTCACTGAAACCGGCCGCCGAATCCAGCTCTCCCTCGAATTCATCCACGACGACAAGTCGGGCCAGGGACTGGGCGCGCTCCTCACCCTCCACGATCTTGAGTCCGTCGAAGCCGTCGAGTCCGAGCTTGAGCTCTCTCGTCGTATGGCCGCCATCGGCCGCCTCACTTCCGGCGTTGGCCACGAGGTCAAGAACCCCATCAATGCCATCGTCGTCCATGTCGAGCTCCTAAAAAGCAAGCTCGCTGCCACCGGCGCGGGCGCACCTGCCTCCCGCCATCTCGAAATCATCGAATCCGAGATTCACCGCCTCGATCGCGTCGTGCAAATGCTTGTCGACTTCAGCCGCCCTGTCGAGCTTCAACTCCGCGAGCGCGATCTCCGCTCCGTTGTCGGCGCCGTCCTCGCCCTTGCCGTCGAAGAGCTCGCCACTCAGAATGTCGCCCTCATCCGCTTGCTGCCGCCCAATCCCCTCCTGGTCAACATCGACGAAGACCTCATCAAGCAGGCCGTGCTCAACGTCATCAAGAATGGCGCTCAGGCCATGCCCCAGGGCGGCACGCTCCGCGTAACCCTCGAAGAAAGCAAAAAAGATGAGAGCCGCCGCTTCGCCATTCTCCGTGTCGCCGACGAGGGCCCGGGCATTCCCGACGATATCCGCGAGAAGATCTTCGACCTCTACTTCACCACAAAATCCGGCGGAAGCGGCATCGGCCTCGCCATGACCTATCGAATTCTTCAACTCCACTACGGCAGCATAGAAGTACAATCAAACAGGGAACACGGCACGGAATTTGTCCTGCAGATTCCCCTCTCCACAACCGACTGGGGACGCAGACAGCTGGAGCCGATCACCGCCCTGTCAGCTCTTGACCGGAAATCGGTGCCTGCGCTCACTGGGGTTCAGGTCGAAAATCAAATTGAAGAAGGCCCTGCAGAATGACGTTGCGCCCTCGACATCTCGCGCTGCTGGTCCCGTTCCTGTTGACTGGATGCATCTTCCCCAAAAAGCAGGTTCACCCTGTCCAGGCTCTTGCCCCGTCTGCGTCATCTGCCCCTAAGCCCGAAACTGTTCACCCCGATCTTCCCGACTCCGCCACCACCATTCCCTCGGAACCCATCGAATCAGACGCAGACGACAGCCTCCCTGCCAAGCCCTTCTCCCACCACCCGCACCAGACGGCCAAGCCGCCTGCCAGCGCCTCGCCCGCCACTCAGGCCTCTGATCCTCCAGCTGTGAGCGCCATCGGCGAGCTTTCCACCGGACAGCCCTCCGATCTTCTTCTCTTTGTCAGAGAGTCCATTGCGTCAACCGAGCATGGCCTGAATAATATTGGCCGCTCCCTCAACGACCAGGACCAGAAAACGGCGGCGCAGATTCGCGCGTTCCTAACTCAGGCCACAGAAGCCGTCAAAGCCGGCGACGTCGATGGCGCGCGCACCCTCGCATCCAAGGCCAAAGTCCTGCTTTCCGAACTAAACCAATAACTGCTCCTGCCTTGGCCGCGCGCCTTCCCTTCGGAAAAAACTACACTGTTCCCGGAATTCCTACACACCAGTCGGCTTGGTTGTCGCCCGCCATTCTCCCACCTCTACGCCGCAAGATTCCTGTAATCACAACAATTTAAACCAGATAACAACGAATCCCATCCCTCTTCTGAGTTTGGCGCGCCCCGTGCACTTCCACTCGTCGTACGGGCCATGAATGCCCAACCCGCAGACCCTATCGCTCTGCCCCGAACAGAAGAAGAGGAGATAACTCACCATGAAAACACCTATCGCTCTTTCCATACCCCGTTCTTCGCTGTTGGCCGCGCTGGCGCTCGCATCGGCTCTTTCCATCCCGGCCCTCGCCCAGGATGCCCAGCAGGGTTCCACGCCGCAGGCTACCCCCACTGCAAATTCGCAACAGCCGCCTGCCGCCGTCACTTCCACCCCCGCCCCTGCAAAAGAAGGCTTCTGGGGAAGGGTCAACCCGTGGGCGCGCAAGAAGTGGGTAAAGAAGCAGACCGATCCCCTCAACGACCGCCTCTCCGAACTTGATACGGTCAATGCGAAGAATGCCGGCGATATCCGGGATACAGACAGCCGGGCACAGGCAGGCATTCGCAACGCACAATCCGCCGCTGATTCTGCCAACCAGACTGCCACTGCTGCCGGCAGCCAGGCCCAGCTTGCTCAGAGCACCGCTCAAGGCGCGTCGGACCACGTCACCGCACTTAACGGCACAGTCAATGGCCTCGATCAATACAAACCCGTCACCGAACTCGACATTGCCTTCCGCAGCGGCCAGCCGATTCTCTCTGCCGCAGCTCGCAAGCAGTTGGACGACTTCGCCACCACGCTCGGAACGCAGCAGGGCTACGTTGTCGACGTCGAAGCCCATTCGCCTCTTGCCGGTAGCGTCGGAATCCAGACCTCTGAGCGCCTGGGTGAGGCCGTCAACCGCTACCTCGTTACCCAACATGACATTCCCGTCTACCGCATGCACATGGTCGCTCTTGGCAATGCAGTGACCTCGACTGACGACCCAGCAGAACGGGTTCGGAAGAGCACCGTGCACCTTCGGTTGATGGAAAACAGTTTGGCGGCCCAGGGATCCCCATTACCCCAGAGTGGGTCTCCCTCGACTGGCGCGGAGCGGCCATAGGTCCGCAGCCCTCCCCCCCAAAGGGCTCCTCCGCCCGGGCAGCGCTAAGTTGCCCAGGCCGCCAAAACACCTCTCCGTAGAAGAGAGAACCAAAGCCAACTGGCCCCCGCTTATACCGGGGGCCGATTTTTTCCTGGAGCAATCTTTTTGTGCCGGCACCACGCGACCTCCCGCCAGGCCGCTCCTCCACGTGCACCGCGAATCTCCCCGCGAACTCTTTACACAACCGCGTAATTATTGCTTGACGACCCTCCTCCAAAACCATTCAAGTTCTTACTTATCTCACTGTTTTTACAGCCCTTATTGGCTTTGTAACATTGGCCACTTGTGTGCACTTCCAACAGCGGACGGCCGCACCCCATCCCTGGGCCCCGGCCCTGAAAAAAGGAGAAGGACATGAGCACTTACCGATCTACAGCATTGACTCTTGCAGTGAGCCTGGCCGCGTTCGGCGCCACGGGCTGCGCCACAAAGAACTACGTGCGCTCCCAGACAGCCCCTCTCGTCGAACATACCGACCAGTTAGACACCAAGACAGCAGCCAACAATGAGAAGCTCCACGACGTCGACGACCGTGCCCAGGCTGGCATTCGCCAGGCGCAGTCCGCTGCCGACTCCGCCAATCACAACGCGCTGGATGCTTCGGCCTCAGCCGCGACCGCGCAAACCGCTGCCACTGACGTGGTCCACCGTGCCGACTCGCTCGATGCAGTCGTCAAGGATCTCGACCACTACAAACCCGTCTCCAACGTGACTGTGAACTTCGGCTTCGACAAAACCGCCCTCACCGCCGATGACCGTGCCTCGCTCGATACATTCGCCGCGCAGCTTGGTTCCGCCAAGAGCTACATCCTCGAAGTCACCGGCGGAACTGACTCCACAGGCCCCTCGCAATACAACTACGACCTGAGCCAGCGCCGCGCCGACGCCGTTGTCCAGTACCTGGCCTCGAAGTACGGCATCGAAGCCCACCGCTTCTATCTCATCGGCATCGGCAAAGACAAAGAAGTCGCCCCGAACACCACCGCCGACGGCCGCCGACAGAACCGCCGTGTCGATGTCCAGCTGCTGTCCAACATGTCCTCAGAGAACACGCAGACCGCAAGCACAAGCAGCCGCTAGACCACCGTCGAAATCGGTGTAGACCGAAAGCCCACACTCAAGTGGCACTTTCCTATCCGGGGCTCCCATCGATTCGGGGTCCCCGGCGAGTGGTCTGGGCTCGCTGGGTGAAGGGACTCACGGTCCCGGATAGTGGTTTTTGCTCGCTCGGGTGAAGGGACAGGTTCTCGTGGCTGAAGTGGAAGTTAACGCCACATCTCACGGTTCGCAAAAAGTCCACGTGTATTCCGCAAATGTTCTAGCCGTCCCGAGTTCGAGGTTCGCAACGATGAAGACCTATCATCCTGAGCAGCTTCACTCCCTGCCGAGAATTCCGCCCGCGGAGGAACTCGGGGCCAACTGGTCGGCTAACGGTCGTGCGCTTGCTTACGCTAACCTGCTGTTTTTTCTTGCCCAGGGCTCCAATCATAATGAGCGAAGCTCGACGACAACCCAGGGGCTCCCTGCGGCGTCAGGCCAAATCGTCCAACGCTGAACACCTCTGTTCCCTACGGATTCCTTACTGAAGCGACCCCCCACTTGTCTCGACCTCTGCCGCGCAATACGGTATCCTCAAAGAGGGCCCGGCATTGCGTCAGCCACTGCGCATTCCCGGTTCCCGGCCCGCCACTCCTGAATAGTCAATTCAGGATGGCCGCGTCGCTCCAACCACAAGCGGAGAGGTGGCAGAGCCCGGTTGAATGCACCTGACTCGAAATCAGACGTACTCGCAAGGGTACCGGGGGTTCGAATCCCTCCCTCTCCGCCACGAACTTGTTTTATAGCTTCCAATAGAGTCCAATCCATCTAGACATTCCACTGAAAACAAAGATTTTCTCCTCTAATACCGTCCAACGCGGTACTATGAAAGCCACGCGCAGAGGGGGGTACTTTCGGGGGTATTTTCCTTTTCGTAGGGGGGGGTACTTTCTCAATCTGGCAATCTGGAGGGGCAAATGGCATTGACTGACACTGAGATTCGCAAGGCAAAACAAGGAGACAAAGCGTACAGGGTGAGCGATGGGAACGGGCTGTATCTTTGGGTCACTCCCTCTGGTGGCAAGCTCTGGCGCTGGGGATACGAGTTCGACGGCAAAGAAAAGCTCATATCCTATGGCCGCTATCCAGATGTGTCTCTGGCAATGGCGAGGGAACGTCACGGAGAGGCCCGCAAGCTACTGGCTACGGGTATCGACCCGATGGCACAGCGCAAGGCAGACAAGACGGTACAAGCCGCCCTGAGCATCAATTCGTTTCAGAGTATCGCTTCCCTTTGGATGGAACATTGGAAGGTTGGCAAGAGCCCGCGCCATGTGGACTATGTGCAGCGCCGAATCGAGGCCGATATTCTGCCCTGCCTTGGAACGCGCCCTGTCGCAGAGATCGAAGCGCCAGAGCTGGTGGCCATGACCAAGGCAATCGAGCAGCGGGGCGCGCGGGACATTGCGAAACGCGCCTTGGAGACAGCCGGGCAGGTATTTCGATATGCCATCGCACACGGATACACGCGGCGGAACCCCGCTACCGAAATCAAGCCCAGTGACATCCTGAAGTCCATGCGCAAAGTGAACTATGCGCGCGTGGATGCAAAAGAATTGGCTCCGCTCTTGAAGGCAATCGAAGTCTACAGAGGCACCCCAGTAACCCGCCTGGCCATTAAGTTGATCGCGCTGACCTTTGTGCGCACCAGCGAATTGATTGGAGCCAAGTGGTCAGAGTTCGACTTGGAGGCCGCGCGGTGGGATATTCCCGCAGATCGTATGAAGATGCGCACCCCGCACATTGTCCCCCTGGCCAAGCAAGCAATCGAAGTGCTGGAGATGCTGCGCACACTGACGGGCGAGAGCGAGTGGCTGTTTCCCGGTGATCGCAGCGCCTCAAAGCCGATGAGCAATAACACGATTCTGAAGGCTCTGGAACGAATGGGCTACAAGGGCAGGATGACAGGACATGGCTTCCGCGGCTTGGCATCCACGATCTTGCACGAAAAGGGATATGGACATGAGCACATCGAGTTGCAACTTGCCCACGCGCCGCGCAACTCGGTAAGTGCGTCTTACAACCACGCACTCTATCTCGAGCCGCGCGCCAAGATGATGCAAGATTGGGCTGATTTTCTGGAGCAAACATTGCGTGGCGCGAAGATAATCCCGTTTCGCGGAAGTGCGGCCTGAACGCCACGCGGCAACCGGTTTTAAGCATGGAAACTGTCGAATATCCTTCGATCGGTTACGAAACAAACGAAACAAACGAATTATTCCGTCGCCACACCCATTCCAAGGGACTCTTCACTCCATGTGCCAGCGATTGGCATGGCACGTCATGGCGACCGGTTCATCGCGCAAGAATTGCGCAACGCTGCGCAGATCGAGAATTTCTTTTGCATTGTTCAAGCTGGTGTGACCTGCCCCCGAAAAACTCAACCAGTTGAAGCTGGAGTTCTCTCGTAATCTAAGCGAGGGAGCGGAGATGAAGAAGAGCCGGTACACGGAAGAGCAGGTCATTGGGATTTTGAAGCAGCAC
>Ga0182015_10003155_pt1 | contig 18847 bp, 16 predicted proteins | sample 712P3MmetaG_FD_120478 | JGI IMG/M metagenome (GOLD analysis project Ga0182015, IMG submission 120478) | Permafrost microbial communities from Stordalen Mire, Sweden - 712P3M metaG | ecosystem: Environmental > Terrestrial > Soil > Wetlands > Permafrost | place: Sweden: Stordalen | collected...
AGAATCTTCATATACGGATTCTTGATCATCGCCGACCGCAACCCACCCGCCGTGCTGGGAAATCCCTCTTCGGCATTGCCCCAATCCCAGGTGCGGAAACCCGGCTGATCGTACGCAAACACTCGGTAGGGTGCGTCGGACTTGTAATTCAGTTCCGTCCGCAAATAATTGTTGAACGCCGAAGTGTACGGCGGCAAAATGGCCGCGCTCGTCGGGTCGTAGAAAAACTGGTTTTCGTCGGGGTTCGGGCTGCTGAAGCGTCCATCCAGACGTCCGGTAATCAGCTTCTGATCGAGCAACAACTCATGGCTGAAAGTCGGAACGTCGATGCGCAGATTGTGCCCTTCGATCACTTCCGGACGCAGCCCGAGATAGCGCGATAACTGCTCGACCACCTTGTGACGCTCGTCCGGCGTCAGCGCGTCGCCTTTGCCCAGAGCCAGCGCGTAATCGTTGGCCGACCAACGCACGACTTCCTCGCGCGTCTTCACCATGTCCTGGGTAAGATCGGGCGCCAGTTTGTGATGGTAACCGGCGATCATGTTGAAGGTCGGCACTAACAGCAGGTAAGGCAGGTCGTTCGACTTGTTCCACTCCAGCGTTTGAAAATCGACCGCCATCGAGAGCAGAGTCACGCCATTGAAGGCGATGCCGTGATCGGCCAGATACCCGGCAATACCGGCGGCACGCGTCGTTCCGTAACTTTCTCCCAGCAGAAATAGCGGAGAGTTCCACCGATCGTAGCGCGACAAATACAGCCGGATAAACTCGCCGAAAGCCTGCACGTCGCCCTTTAGGCCTAAAAACTTCTTCGTCAGCTCCGTGTTCGCTGCCCGCGAATACCCGGTCGCAATCGCATCCACCATCACGATGTCGCTACGGTCCAGCAGCGTGTCGGGATTGTCCTCCAGACGGTAAGGCGCAGCCGGCATAAAACCGTTCGCCTGCAACACCACGCGTTTCGGCCCGAGCGCGCCCATGTGCAGCCATACTGAAGCTGAGCCTGGGCCTCCGTTGAACGCGAATGTCAGCGGCCGTTTCCCCGCATCTTGTCCGTCGAGAATGTAAGCCACGAAAAACATTTCCGCTTCCGTCTTGCCGTCTTCCCGCTTAATCGGAAGCCTGCCGGTCGTCGCTGTGTAGCTAAGAGCCCGACCTCCCACGGAAATCTGGTGATGCGTAATTACCGGCGGAACTTCCGTCACATCGTAATGTTCTTCCTTGTCGGTAGCTTCGCCGGCGTCGGCCTTCGGCGTCTCCGGGGGCTTGCCGCTTTCCGCAGTCTTGTCTGGAGTAGCAGCGATCGCAGGCGTAGTTTGCTTTTTGTCCTTCTTCGCCGCAGCTTGTTTTGTCGTGTCGGTGGTCGTGTCCTGGGATTGACTTTGTTGCGCCGCTGCAAACGGAATCGTCATCGCGGCGAAAAGAAAAATTGCCAGAATTCGCATGTCTGTCTCCGGAGAAATCGATTGGACAAGCATTATAGCCTCTCCAGGGCATCTCACTCACCGTGTCCGGAAGCCAGAGCTATCTCGGAACGTGCTAGAATTTGTTCCGTCTTATGCTTCCTTGGTTCGGAGGCACGCACGATCTCTCCTCACCATTTAGCGGACTTGAAAAGTGGCCCAGAAAACCAACCTCCAAAGCGCGCCCGTTACCTACGCTGACGCCGGTGTCAGCATCGACCGCGGTAACAAAACCAAACAGCGCATCAAGTATCTGGCCCACAAAACTTTTACCAAGGGAGTGCTGAGCGAGATTGGCGGATTCGGTGGCCTGTTTTCCGTCGACAAAAAATACCTGGACCCGGTGCTCGTTTCAAGCGTCGATGGCGTCGGCACAAAATTAAAGATTGCCTTTGAGATGAACGTGCACCACACCATTGGCGGCGATCTGGTGAACCATTGTGTGAACGACATCGCCGTACAGGGCGCCGCGCCATTGTTTTTTATGGATTATCTCGCTACCGGCAAGCTCGACCCGGAAGTCGCCGAAAAAATTGTCGGTGGCCTCGCCGAAGCCTGCAAACATAACGGCTGTGCCTTGATCGGCGGCGAGACCGCTGAAATGCCGGGCTTTTATCCCGAGGGCGAGTACGATCTCGCCGGATTCATCGTCGGCGTAGTCGAACGCGACCATATCATCAGCGGCAAAGACGTGCAGGTAGGCGATTGCGTTCTCGGATTGCCCTCAAACGGCCTCCATACCAACGGTTACTCTCTCGCGCGCAAATTGCTTTTTGAAGTCGCCGACTATTCTCCTGAAACTTTTGTCAGCGAGATCAAGAACAAAGTCGGCAACGAGCTCATGCGGACCCACCGCAGCTACTGGCCGGTCATCCGCAAGTTGATTGCCGGTGAATGCGTGGCGGCCCTCGCGCACATTACCGGCGGCGGCATCACCGAGAACCTGCCTCGCGTCCTGCCCAAAGGCACTTCCGCCGTGATCGAGCTTGGCACTTGGCCAGTCCTGCCCATCTTCGAACATCTCCAGGCGCTCGGCAATGTCGCTGAAGAAGAAATGCTCCGCACCTTCAACATGGGCTTGGGTATGTTGATCGTGGTTCCCGCCAAGAAATTCAAGAAAGCACAAACTCTTCTGGAACGCGCCGGAGAAAAATTTTACAGCGTAGGCCGCATCGTCAAAGGCGATCGCAAAGTGGTGTTTAGCTGATATTTTCGCCCTTGCTTCGATTTTCTCCGTGTCGCGGCGCCTCCGTGGTAAATAGTGTTAGTTCATGAAAAACCTCGGCATCTTACTTTCCGGACGCGGCTCCAATTTCGTCGCGATAGCCGATAGCCTAGCGGCTGGCTGCATACCCAACGCCCGCATCGCCGTCGTAATCTCGAACCGCGCCGATGCTCCCGGCCTTGAAATCGCCCGTCAGCGCGGCCTCAACGCGCTCGTTATTCCGTCGAAAGGCACACCGCGCGAAGAACACGACCGCGCTGTCGTCTCCGCCATGCACCAAAACAAAGTCGATCTTATCTGCTTGGCCGGCTATATGCGCCTGCTCTCGCTCTGGTTCGTGCAGCAGTTTCCCGGAAAAATTCTCAACATCCATCCTTCGCTGCTGCCCGCGTTCCCCGGACTCGAGGCCCACGAGCAAGCCTTCGCCTACGGCGTGAAAGTAACGGGCTGCACTGTGCATTTCGTGGATGAGGAACTCGATCACGGCGCCATCATCGTGCAGAAAAGTGTCCCCGTGCTCGATTCCGACGACGAACACACGCTGGCAGCAAGAATTCTCGAGCAGGAACACATCGCATATACCGAAGCAATCAAGATTGTGCTGGAAGGAAAGTTCGAGGTCCTCGGCAGGCGAATGGTGCGGAAGTAGAGACGAGCGTTGCCGCGTCTCTTTCGGCGCGGACGTCACGAAGACGGCAGCGCCACTAAAATCACAACCTACATCAGCAATTCGTTCGTTCTCCGTGCGATCGGATGCTGCATCACCTCAAGTTCATTCTTCACCAGATTCAATCCATATACACAATCTTCGAACTTCTGTGAAAGTTGCGCGAACAGCGGCGCCACCTTTGCGTACTCGAAGTGCTCAAACTTCGACACGATGTAGTAGCTCTCTTTTCCGGCCCTGACCCAATCGACAAACCCCTCGACCCGCTGCCGCCGCAGCCGATAGTGATTGATGCTCTCTGGAAACATGCCCGCATAGAACAGCGTGTAATCGCCAATGTGCTTGCGCACCTGCCGCTCCCTGTCAAACGAAGGCGCCGGTCCGTAGACTGGGTCCGATTCGATCAGCATCTCGCCGACATCGTTCAGCGGTTTCCCTGACGCATCGCGGACTCTCAGCAACTGTTCCGCATCGCAAAATTCCGCCAGCAGATGCGCGACGTAGTTAACCACCTGCGGATCACGAATCCCAATCTCCTCGGCATAATGACGGCCCACCAGTTCGAGAAAAAGCTGCTGCAATGGATGCGTCTCTGGAATCTCCATCACCAGTTACCCCCTGACTCGGCCCCTTTAGTCGTTCCATCGGAACGGAACCCCATGCGCATTAGATACCGTGAATCGTAACCCGGCACAAGTGCACAATCGAGCCATGCCGTTAGTTATAAGCTTCCGCCAAGATGTTGCCGACACCATTTGTTGGCAGACGGAACGCACGGCTGCTAATTACAAGGCTTACTAATCGAAAATAGCTGATTTACCGTATCGAATCGATAGATGCACCACTGGAAAGTGGCATAACTGGACGGCCACGGTTCTGCCGCGGAGTACTCTAGGCACGCGTCGCGTGTTACTCACGTTCATTCGTTTGAGCGCCTTATTGAGGGGAAATTCTGCGCCGCGAGTACCCCGCCATCGCAGGGCCGAACGGGGTCTCTGGAAACACGCTGCCACTGGGAGCGGAGACGCGGGTCAACGAATATTGATCAACGAACACTGATCGGCGAACATTAATCAACGAGGATCAGTGCGACGGCGGAAGCCCCGCGAGCGCCGGGCCTCCGTCATCATCACTACAGAATCAGCGAGACCGGCTAGCGTCGGCCTTTCTTGCGCACAGCCTTTTTCTTCGCAGCCTTCTTGGCTGGCTTTTTCTTGGCTGCCTTCTTTGCTGGTTTTTTCTTCGCCGCTTTCTTGGCTGGCTTTTTCTTGGCAACCTTCTTCGCCGGTTTCTTAGCCGCCTTCTTTTTCTTTGCTGGCGCTTTCTTCTTTGCTGGCGCTTTCTTCTTCGGAGCCCCACCACCACCTGATGGCGCGGCCGGAGCGGGCGCCGCTACCGGTTCCCGTATCGCCGGAACGGCAATTTCGTCGTCTTCTTCGATCAAAACCGGTTCTTCTTCCTCTTCTTCCTCTTCTTCGAGGTCCTCTTCCAGCGACTCGCCATAGGCGCCGCTGTCACCAAACTCGTCTGTCTCATCGTCCCGACCGTACAGAGTCGGATCTTCGTAGCGCATATCCCCTCCTGAATATTTGAATTAGGACAGCTAGCCGCGAAACCGCAAATGCTTTCGTGGAATGGCGCGCGAATTATAGCACGGACCGTTTCACCGGCAGTATCGTGCATTCTTTGATGATTTGCGAGGAAATATTATCAGGAAAATTGCGGGGGCGGAAAATGCCCTAAGGGTCAGCGAAGTAAAAGCGAAACGCAGGAAGCACGCGGTCTCTACTCGTAAGCGAGCGCGTCGATCGGATCCTTCTGTGCTGCTTTAAACGCCGGATACAGAGCGCCCGCCAACGCACTGGCAATGGCAATCAAAGTCGCCCGAGCGATCCATCCCCTGGATACAATCACTTGCAGCAAGGGCAATTTGTGCGCCAGAACGGCGCGAGCCGTCAGACTGAAAGCCACCCCCAGCACGATTCCACCCAGGGCAAGTAGCACCGTTTCCCGCAGCACGACATTCACGATATAAGCCTTCGACGCACCCATCGATTTCAAGATTCCGATTTCCCGCGTCCGTTCCATCACCGCAGCGTACATCGCCTGAAAAATCACCAGCACTCCGATCACCACCGAAATCCAGATCACCACCCGGAGAAACGTCGACAGGTAGGGATATTTCGTTGGCGTCATCATGGAAAGATAGGTGGCCATCGAACTCGCCACGTAGCGTTCCATTCCTGACACGTGCTTGATCTCATCCACCACCGCGTCGGCGTTCGCCGGATCGTCCAGTTTGAGATACATCGTGTTGGCCTTGTCCCTGGCCCCGGTAAGGTCCTGCATCGTGCTTAGGGGAAGAAATTTGCGACCGCCCTTGCCGTGTTCGACAACGCCGCAAATGCGGAAAGAGTTATTCAATATCTCAATTGTGTCGCCGACTTTGGCGTGCTTGGCCTGCGCAAACAGATCGTCAACAATCGCATCGTTCGGACCCTGGAACGGGCCGCCCGACAAATATTGGAAACCGCCCGACAAACCTTCGTAGCTCTGCAGATCGATCCCTGTGATGATCTCAAGCGTCCCGGCAGTTGACACTTGCGTGATCACGGGCGCCACCTTCACCACATGCGGCAGTTTAGCGAGAATATCGGCCACCTTGATCGGTATCGGACTTCCCGTGAGTCCCGCAATGAAAGACGATCCCGGAGGCAGCACGATAACGTCCGCCCCAATTCCAGCTGCCCGCGACTGCTGGTCCTGCAGCATGCCCATGCACAAACCAACAATCAGCAGGATCAGCGTGACTTCGAGCGCCACGGCCACCATGCTGATCATCGATCGCACCGGCCGATGCACCAGATTCCCGACGATCATCCGATTCATCATGCCCGCCCTCCGGCTACTTGCCCTGGCCATCCGGCGGCTTCGCTGTCGGTGCCGACGGCGGGGCGGACTTCCCCAGATGCACCATCTCCGCGCCCTGCGGCTGTTCCAGTGCGAACTGGTCGTCGGTCAACGGTTTATTGATTTCCAACTTCACCATGTTCAAGGTAATGTCGTAATTCTCTCGCGGGCGTTCAATCCCGATGGTGCCTGGGAAGCTGATGCCCGACCAATCTTTGTAGTCCTGGTAACGCGCGTCGGTCTCGACGTTGCCCTCCTGGTCGTAAATCCTTTGCCGGTGCGGCAACAGGTCCGTGCGGCTGAACTCAATCCGCCGCGACAGATACCACCCCTGCGGCCCTTTGCGCAGGACGGCCAACTCGTAATCCGGCTGCTCCACGCGATGCTTCTTCGCGTCGAGCACGGTTTCGTACCCGTTCTCCAGAAAGGGAATTTCCACGTCGTCCGGTCCCACTGCCGGGATCAGTAGCGCATCGTAAATGAACTGTGGCCGCATGTTCTCCAGCCGCTTTTCCGGGTCATACGGAGCATTGTTCGCGCCCACCACAAACTTGTTCGTCGGAGGCACCCAGACCTTGAATTCCTGCCCGTTGCTCACCATGTCAAAGGCCGTATTTCGCACCACCGGCATCAGGCCCTTCATGCGCAGCATCGCTGGCTTGCGCGCCAACACGTAGCCGCGAATCTCCTTGTAATCGGTGATTTGCCCGGTTTTCTGGTTTCCCGACGAAGAGTCGATATCCACCGTGGCCTGCAGCGATTGAATCTTCGCGGCCTGCGCATTGACGTAGTCGAGCAGTTCCTGCTTGCTCGCGGTCTTCAACGGCCGGTTAGAGAACTGACGATCGGCTGGCCGGGTCCGGAACAAACACCCACCCAACGGAAACGTGGCCGCCGCCAGGAATAAAAGCCAAAACAAACGCAAATGAGGACGATCCATTCCTATGTCAGTACCTGGGAAAACTCGCTGCACATGATGATCTGATTAGTATAAGGCAGCCGAGGGTTCAGCGTTTATCGCGGGCGTGGCGTTCGGTTCACCGTACCTGGGTTCACGGTACCTGGATTCATGGCACGGCGATATGCCGCCACGTTCTTGTTATGTTCTTCGAGGCTCCGGGCGAAGCGGTGATGCCCGTTGCCGTCACTCACAAAGTAGAGGAACTTCGATTCGTCGGGGTGCAAAGCCGCTTCCAGAGAACTTCTCCCCGGATTGCCAATTGGCCCCGGCGGCAATCCTGGGAAGCGATACGTGTTGTAACGCGAGTTGACCGCCATGTCGGCATGATGCAGAGCGCCCGTGTAGGTTCCCGCCAGCAACTCCGCATAGATCACGCTCGGATCCGCATCCAGCGCCATGTTCTGCGCCAGTCGGTTGTAGTAAACACTGGCCACCATCGGGCGTTCCTCCGGCGCCGCCGTCTCTTTTTCCACGATCGAAGCCATGGTCACGATCTTGGATACATCCGAGTTCGAACTAGAGGTCGAACTAGAGTTCGAGCTAACGCCCAGTCCGATCTGCTGCGCCACGAGCCGAAATTGATGCACCATCGCCGCCGCCATCTCCTCCCGGCTCTGCGTGCGCGTGAACTGGTAGGTATTGGGAAACAGATATCCTTCGAGCGAAGTGGCTTGGGGTGCCATATCGGAGATCAAATTCGTCTGCGTTTCGGCAATCTGCACGAAGTCGCCCGCCGGCCCCAGCCCCGAGTCCTCCATCGCCTTGGCGATGTCGAACATCGTGTATCCCTCGGGAATGGTGACCACGTGGAAGTAAATATCGCCCCGCGCGACCCGGCCGTACACCTGGGGAAGCGCCGCGCCGCGCTCGAAAAGATATTCGCCCGCCTTCAGCGATCGTCTGTGATGCAACACATGCCAAAGCCAGAAAACACGTTCGCTGCGGATTACCCCCGCCTTTTTCAACTCCGCGGCAATCCGGCGCGTCGAGAAGCCGGGCCGCAGCAGCAAAGAAGTATTGGCGGGCGGAGTGATCGGGGCATAGACCTGCCAAGCCACCCAGCCGCCAATGGCGAGAACCGCAACCAAAAACAGTGTGATCAGCGCGCGCAAGTTCCCAGTGTAGAGGCCTTTCCAGGATGGCACAAAGTGGCCAGAGTACAGGCCCATGTGGCAGCGGACCCTCGCCCCGTAGAGGTGACAGCCGTGATATGGCTTCTACTCTCCCAGCCAGTCCGCATACGGCTTCATCGACTCGACGTGGTCAAACACAATCTTGACTGCACCCGTAATCGGAATCGCGAGCACCAGCCCGACCGCGCCCCAGACCGCTCCCCAGAACAGCAACGCAATCGTCACCGCTAGTGGATTAATCCTCAACCGGCTCCCCAGCAGCTTCGGATACAGAACATTCAGGGCCAGGAGATGTAAAGCGACTACGCACACCACCACAATGACCAGGTCTCCCGCCTCCAACTGTCCAATACCCACCAGGATCGGCGGCACCATCGCCAGCACGATGCCCAGGTATGGAACCAGGCTCAGAAAGCCGCTCAGAAACCCGATAAAGTAGAAAAACGGAACGTGCAACAACCCGAAAATCGCCACGCTTACGGCCGAAATCAGCAGGCCGATCAGCAGGTTGCCGACAATAAAGCTTTGCAGCATTTTCCCGATCAACCCCAGAGTCACGAATGCGGTATTGCGATGATGCAAAGGAAACAGCATTACCGTGGCCGAGCGCGCGTGATTGTGCCAGGTCAGTAAAAAGTAGGCCAGAAACGGAACGAACGATGCCGCCAGCACAATGTCAGTCACAGTACCCGCACCGTGAGTCAGCGTCTGCGACCAGGTCTGCACCTCCCGTACCGGAACCACATTCGTGTCCTCGGGCGAGGCGACCACGTCGCCCGTCTTCTCCAGTTTTTCGGCCTGCTGCTGGTAGGGTTGCAGAATGGTGCGGATCTTCTGCGAATACTTTGGAACGTTATCGGCGAAAACCATGGCCTGGTTGTACGACGCGACCGTGACGCCATAAATCAATCCCAGCAACAGCAGCATGCTGATCAGCGCTGCCATGGCTCTCGGAAGATGCACGTACTCCAGCGCCTGCACCACCGGAGAAAGCATAAAGCTCAGCAGAATGGCAAAGAACAACACTGCCAGCAACGATTCGCCGTAATACGCGAACATGATCACCAGGCCCACGCCCAGCAGTGTCAGCGACCAGTGGTGTCCGCTCTGTGCCTCCGTCGTCTCCATAGCACCCCTTGCGACTGGCCAACAATTCTGCCTGAGTGCGGCCGGAATTGCATCCTCGGAATTACTGGGAATTTTGGATTGCCGCGAAATTTTCCGGCCGCCATCTACAATTATCGAATGGACGCACCCGCAGACCCCGCCCGCCGCCGCGTTCTCGCGCTCGACGTCGGCTCCAAGCGAATCGGAGTCGCCGTCACCGACCCCCTGGGCATCACCGCTCAAGGGCTCGAAACCATCCAGCGCCAGAACAAGCGCCGCGACCTGCAGGCGTTAGGCGAATTGCTGGCAAAGTACGAGGTCAGAGAGATCGTCGTCGGCCTGCCGCTGCGTCTTAGCGGTGCCGAAGGAACGCAATCGGAGAAGATGCGCCGTTTCGCCGACGACCTTCACGCCCACTTCGGCGTCACCGTCCACCTCTGGGACGAGCGCTGGACCTCCACCGAGGCCAACCGTCTGCTTCGTGAAACCGATTTGTCGATCAAGAAACGCGGCCAAGCCGTAGACCGTATGGCCGCCACTCTGATTCTTCAGTCCTGGATGGAAGCCCACCCCACGCATTAGCTCAACGGATTTTCGCGTGCGGCTCTGAGATTCTTATCAGCATTCTCTGAGGCTAGGGAGTGCCGCCGGAGACGGGGCAACGCACAAAGAGTTCCCGGCGCTTGTAATTGGTTTGTATTGGGAGGGTGCGACCCTGGTTACGACGCCAGTTCCGAAATTTCCGGAAATCGCAGATTGCACTTCGTCAGCGCCTTGGCAAGCGCCTCTTCGATTAAACTCTCCTGGCAATTGCGCGAGATGGCAATCTCGCTGACCAGCAAATACCGCGCCCGCTCCAGCATCTTCTTTTCGCGGAACGACAGCGACTTGCCCTGTCCCAGCACCAGCAGGCTTTTCAGCACCGCGGCCACATCGGTGAGCGACCCAGTCCGCATGCGGTCCGAATTCTCTTTGAACCGGTCTTTCCAGTCGGCCGCGTTCGTGCATTCGCCAGACGACAGATAATTCACGATCTTCTCGATCTCACCGTTTCGCACCACCGGACGCATCCCGACGCTACCGACATTCGCAAAGGGCACCGTCACCTTCGCATTGCTGGCAGCAATTTTCAGCATGTAGAACTTCTCGACCGTGGTACCCATCGTCCGGCTGCTGATCTGTTCGATAATTCCAACGCCGTGGTTGGGGTAGACGACCTTGTCGCCAATGTGGAAAACGCCGTTTGCACTCATGGAGGGGCCCTCACCCGAGGGAAGAGAACTGCACAACTCAGTCTAGCCGACTGCCGCTCCTCTGGCAATCACGAAGCGCAACCGTCAGCCGCTCCTGTATAACTTGAATCTAAGTCATTGCAGCTTAGTAGGTTGCCAAGCAAGCGCCGGCTGGCTAATCCCGCGGCGAAGCCCTATTCCCCGTCGCCGAGGGTTATAATGCCGAAAGCGACTTCGGAAATCTGATGACGGAAGAGATTAAAAAGAAGCTCCGCGACGAGCTCAACACGCTCGAGCACGAACTCGCCTTCGACATCCCCAGGGAGCTCAAGAAAGCTGTCGCTTTGGGCGACCTCAGCGAAAACGCCGAATATCACACCGCCAAGCAGCGCCAGGAGTATCTGAAAGCCCGTGTCCGCCAACTCGGTCAGCGTCTTGCCGACTTGTCCCTGGTCAACATGAACAATATCCCCAAAGACAAAGTCGGCCTCGGTTCGACCGTGACCATTTTCGACAACACCAAGAATGAAGAGATGACCTACGAGTTGGTTGCTAGCGAACAATCCGACGTCGTCGCCGGCAAAATCTCCACTACCTCGCCCATCGGCCGCGCCCTGCTGAACAAGAAAGTCGGAGACACCGCCACCGTCGTCACCCCCGGCGGCAGCCGCGAGATGGAAATCCTCAAGCTCTCCACCATGCACGATCTCGCCGAAGCCAAACTCGACGCGGAACGGGGAAAATAAAAGCCATGCGTCACAAGGTGACAGGCGGCAGAGTCACGAAGAACGCCACGACAAACGCCAAGAACCCCAGGACCTGTCCCCTATGACTTGGACCAGCGCGGTCGGCCGCGCCTGCGGCGCTCTCCTCGATTCCATCGTTCGCCTGCTCGCTCTCACCCGCATCAATCCTAACGTTCTCACCTTGATGGGATTGGTGGTCAACAGCTATGCGGCGTTTCTGTTCGCTTACGCCAATGGCGACAACCAGCGCCGCATGTTTTTCTATGCCGGACTGGTCATCATCGGGTCCGGGTTCTTCGATCTGGTCGATGGCCGCGTCGCCCGCGCCTCCAACCAAGTCACCCGTTTCGGAGGATTTTTCGATTCCATCGTCGACCGCTACAGCGACGCCTCGCTGTTCTTCGGATTACTGGTTTTCTACGCCCGCGGCGAACGCTTCTTCTATCTTGTGCTCTCCGCGCTCGCCATGATCAGCGCCATCATGGTGAGCTACGCCCGCGCCCGCGCCGAGTCTCTCATCCCACAGTGCAAGGTCGGTTTCATGGAGCGCCCCGAGCGCCTCGTCCTGCTCATCATCGGCGCCCTCTTCAACGTCATGGCGCCCGTGCTCTGGGTCATCGCCGTCCTTTCCACCGTCACCGTAATCCACCGCATCCTCTATACCTGGCAGCACACCAACAAAATGGATACCCCCGCCCGCGCCGCATAGTTCTATATGGAGCGACGGCCGTCCTCGCGCCTCCGTACTTCCCTTGATATGCTTGCCAGCGTCGTCAGGAGGCATCCCCTGTGAGTTGGTCACGCGCGCATTGGATTGTGGGATTGCTGACGCTGCTCATGTTCCCCCTCACTGGTCAATACATGCGGCATGTAGCCGACGTTCCTCATCTGGACGCCATCCCTCGGCTGATCTTCCGTTCTCGCCATCTCCTGCGTCTGGTTGCAGGCGTCGCCAATATCGCTTTGTCCAACAGTCAACCCTTTCACCGCGCTCAACGTGTAGCCTCACTCTTGATTATGATCTCGCCACCCTTGTTGATCGCAGCCTTCTTCATCGATCCCGCGCGAGGACTCCACAGCAGCACCGTTTTTCGCCTGGCGATGTACAGCCTGTGGATAGCCGGCGTTATCCTGGCGATCGTCAACCGTCCTCGCAAACTAAGTAACGCCCGACCAGATGCTAGACTAGACGCCGGAATTTCCCGCGGAGTCTGAGTTTGCCAACCAATCCCGTTCTCGTCGTGCACGGCGGTGCCTGGGACATCCCCGACGCTATGGTCGAAGCGCACCTCGCCGGTGTTCGCAATGCCGCCGCTGCCGGATGGCGCGCTCTCGAACGCGGCGGTTCGGCCCTCGACGCCGTCGAAGAAGCCATCGTCATCATGGAAGACGACGAAACTTTCGACGCCGGCCGCGGCAGTTTTCTGAATCGCGACGGCAAAGTCCAACTCGATGCTTTCATCATGGATGGCTCAACCCTGCGCGGTGGCGGCGTTGGATGCGTCGAGCGCTTGCGCAATCCGGTTCGTGCCGCCCGCAAGATCCTGAGCGATAGCCCGCACGTCTATTTCGTCGCCGAAGGCGCCGAGCGTTTCGCCGCAGAACACGGCATCGCTCTCTGCCGCAACGAAGATCTCGTGATCCCGCGCGAGGTCGCCCGCCTGCGCCAATATCAAGCCCAGGCCTCAGCTGATGGCAACAGTAATACCGATGGCAACGATCTCTTCGCACCCGCCCACGACATGCTTTCCCACGATACCGTTGGAGCCGTCGCCCTCGATCGCAACGGCAACATCGCCGCTTCCACGTCCACCGGCGGCACGCTTAACAAAGCTCCCGGACGACTCGGTGACTCGTCTCTCATCGGTTGCGGCTGCTACGCCGATAATCAGAGCGCTGCCGCCTCCACCACCGGTTGGGGCGAGCCCATTATGAAGCTGGTACTTGCCAAGTGGGCCGCCGATCGCGTCGCTTCCGGCAGTTTGCCCGAGTGGGTTGCAAAAGAAGCGATGAACTATCTCAAGCAGCGCCTCAACGGCCACGGCGGAATCATCCTTCTCGATGCCCAAGGCCGCTACGGAATCGCTCACAACACCCCACGTATGGCCTGGGCGCTCCGCAGTACACAAAAACAGGAAGCTGGAATTCAGCGCAACAGTTGAACGCGTTGGACTGCCCAAGGTTGGACTACGGCACCAGAAGTTCTGTCAACCGATGGGTCAGCGCCAGCGTTGCTCCGTAGTGACTGGCAATCCCCGCGATCACGATGCCCAAGGCAGAAAGTGCCCACGGCCAGACTCGTGCAATGCGGCGACCGCCCTGCCACGCGAGCAGGCGCTCTACGCGCAAGCTGATCGATAACGAGTTGATCGATGATGAGCGGATCGATGACGAGCCACTTATCAGCCCGCTCGCTAGCGCTGGCTCGGCCCACTGCGCAGGCGATAAAGATCGCGAGAGCTTGAGCAATGCTGCCGCCAGATCGAGCGCCTCTTGACGACTCGCCACGGCCGCATCGTCCGCCGCCAACTCGGCCGCCTCCCGCCACGCGCTCTCGAGGCTGCTCATCCCAGGAAACGGAGTCGCGCTGATCAAAACCTTCTTCAGGTTGTCCCGCGAGCGCTTGTGCCCGAGCTCGTGCCGGATCGCCACTTGCAACTCGTCATGGCTGAGAACCACCGCCGCCATGTCTGAGACCATCACTCTTGGTCTCCCGATACCAACCAGAATCAGGGCAGGCGCGCCGTTCGCGGCGCTCAGCGCTACACTTCCCGCTTCGCGGTCACCTTCCGGCGTTTCCGCCATCCATTGCCGAACCGTACGCATCGTTCTTATCTGAGCGCCAAGAACGCGTACCAGGCCCGCGCCCAAAATGAGCAGTGCACATCCGGCGAGGACGAAGGTTGCGGCATCCTCATCGAGTGCCGCCCTCTCCATCAACCAAAACGACGGGAAAGCGAAAAACACGGCCGCCACGCCGGAAACTGCGAAAGCAAGAATCCTCATCCCGAAGAGGAACTCGGGCGAGCCAGCGGTACGCTCTCGGCGCACCCGGCTCACTGCCCACCACGCCAGCGCAACCACCGGCGACAATGTGCAGTAAACCACCGCGAAAAATGCCAGCGAAACAATGACTCCTCGCGCCGCAAACATCATTTGCGCTCCCCTTTCTTCAGTCGCAATTCTGCGCGCTGGCGTTCCACCAGAGCCTGTAACTCCTCCAACAGCTTCTCGTCCTGCGCTCCCACCGCCTCTACAAAATACGAAAGATGAAGCGCAGCGTACTCGGATTCCAGCAGGTACCGGATCCCTTTCACCGCCGCCGTTCGCTCCAGCTCTTCCGGGCTGTACCGCGCCGAGTAGCGGAACGCTTTCCCTTCCAGCACGCGCCCGAAAAGACCCTTGCGAAACAGCCGGTCCATCGTCGTCATGATTGTGTTGTAGCTTTGCCAGATCGTCCCATCTTCCAGCACTTCACGGACGGTGGCCGTCCCTCGCGCCCACACCGCGTGGTGGACCTGCCGCTCCAGCGGGCCGAGGCGGGCTGCGGGAACCTCTTCGAAGGGTGAATGAAGCGGAGCCATTCTTGAGTCGGCAAAAAACGCTCGTGCCGATTACCAGGAAACTCTAAAGTCTACGATGCCCCGCGTCAATGAGCGCCCACAAATTTCGTGCCTCCTCAACCAACTTGAACAGGGGTTTTGCAAAATCGCACGTCTTACCGATGGTAGTTGTTTTTTCTCACGGCGTTCACGCTTGAGTGACATACCATTAACAAGCGATCACTACTGCCCTGTGTTTTAGCAGCATCTGTCTTTGCAGGAGCTGAGTTAGCGATACTTGAGTTAGTGATACCTGATTTAGCACTAATGAAGATCGCCGCGGTCTAGGTTTGAAAGAGAACACGTTATGAATCTAGATGGGTGTCCCCTCACTCCCTCTTTTGTTTTTCAGATCGCCAGTCAGCCCGGAATTCCTATGCTCCGCCGCCTGCCGATCTGCGCCCTTTTGCTCGCCTTGAGCGGCTGCGCCCTGCTCTCCGCCCAGAATGTCGTCCTTACTGGCTCGCTCGGCGGTCGCGTCACCGATCCCAGCGGAGCGATCGTTCCACGGGCTGAGCTGGTCTTGCGCAATCTCGCCACCGGCGTCGAACAAACCGCCGAAACCAATCGCGCCGGACTCTACCGCTTTCCCGTCGTCACGCCCGCAACCTATTCCGTCACCGCCAGTCTCAAAGGCTTTCGTGACGTGCAAGCCTTAGTGCGCGTGCAAGTGGGAAATGCAACCATGCAGGACATAAGCCTTCAGGTCGGAGCCAGCGCCGATACCATCCAAGTCGCCGCGACAACACCCTTGCTCCGCCCCGAGGAGTCCTCCGCCAGCACCGTGCTCGATCGCTCCTTGATCTCCGAATTGCCGCTCAACGGACGAAAATACACCGACTTCGTAACCCTGACTCCCAATACAAGCTACGACGGCGACACCGGCCTGGTCAGCATCGCCGGCCAACAGGGCGGAGAAGACTCCGGTTACGCCAACGGCAACGGATCCACCGTCTTCACCGTCGACGGCAGCAACGCCACCAACAGTTATTTCTCCGACATTCTCGGCCGCTACCGCATCCCCTATCTCTACGGCGAAGATTCGATCCAGGAGTTCCAGGTCACAGTCAGCCCGTACTCGGCCGTTTATGGCGGTGCAGTCGGCTTCGTCAATGCCGTGACCCGTTCCGGCAGCAACGCCTTCCACGGCAGCGCCTTCTACTACAACCGGAATTCAGCCTTTGAAGCCAACGACGCTCTCGACAAAGCCGCCGGCAATCCGAAACCGGAAGACGATTTGCAACAATTCGGCGCCGCCGTAGGCGGACCTATCCAGCGCAACCGCTTATGGTTTTTCTTCGATTACGAGCAGCAACTGCGGAACAACCCCATCCCCGTCATCAACTCGGCTTTAGCCACGAGCTCGTCGACCTTGCCGGCTTTCTTGACCGCCAACTTCGGCATTCCGGCCGGCACGACGCTCCCCGCGCCTAGCGGGCCCTTGCCCATCCCTGGCAGCGACACTGCGCCCGATTACACCAATCCGATCTATCTGCAGCAAGTGTCGAACGTGATCTACGCGCTGAATTCCAATCTCGGCATCCGGCCCAGAAAGCGCAATGATTGGGTGATCACCCCTCGCCTGGATTACCAGCCCACCACTCGCGACGGCCTCTTCCTCAGTTTCAACGTGAACCGCTTCAACTCGCCCGGAGGCGTCATCACCGATCCCACCGTCGGCAACTATGGACTGCAAACCCTCGCTAACGCTTACGTGCATGACTTCCAAACCAGCCTGGGATGGACGCATACGTTCTCCTCCCGATTGCTCAACGAATTCCACGCCGCGACCGCCCAGGATAACGAAATCTCTATTCCCACCGGCCTAGCGCCGAACACGCCCACCATCATCTTGGATAGCCCCGCCGCCTTCACTCTCGGCAACGCTCCATTTTCTCTGGGAAGAGTTTTCGAAAGACAGTACTCCTTCTCCGATCGCGTCGATTTCGTCATCGGCAAGCACACCTTGCAATTCGGATTCGATTTCAGCCGCGCCTGGGACGCCGACACCAACGACGGCGGCGCCGATCCCAACGAAGCCGTCGAGTTCGGCTCGCCCCTCGGAAGTTATGAGTTTTCCAATCTCGAGGCTTTTGCCCTGGGCGAATACAACACCTTTTCTCAGGCCGCCGGAAACCCGACTTTTTCTTTTGCCGTCCCCTACTATGGCTTCTACGTGCAGGATTCTTACCACGCCCTGCCGACCCTCACTCTCGAAATGGGCCTGCGCGAGGACTTCCAGGTTTATCCGCAGCCCGCCGAAAATCCGCTCTTCCCGCTCACCGGGCAGTATCCGAACCAATTCAAGCGCATCGCTCCGCGCTTCGGCTTTGCCTGGCAGCCCCGTTCAAAAACCGTGGTCCGCGGCGGATTCGGCCAGTTCTACACCAACATGAACGGCCTCAACTACCGCAACGCCGTCATCTCCAACGGACTTGCCTCGCAACAAACCGAAGCCAATTCCATGTACGTTTCGGGTCCACCAAACCAGCAGGTGCCAACCTTCCCCGCGATCCTTCCCGCCAACTCCCCGCTCTTCGGCGCTTCTCCTGACATTTCGCTCATCTCGCCCCAGTTCCGGGCCCCGTCTATTTTGCAGGCGAGTTTGCAGATCGAACAGGAGATCTCCGAGAACACCACCCTCACCGTCGGTACCATGTGGAACCACGGAATACACATCCTTTCCGGCAGCGCCTATGACCTGAACCTAATGCCGCTGCAAGGCACGACCACCTACATCACCTGCCCGCCTAACACAACTGTTGTGCCCTGTACCGGCCCGTCGGTCACGCTTCCAAACATGGACAACGGTCTGCTCACTGAGGGATTCGTCAACCCCAACCTCGGCGAGATCAATGAACTCATCAGCCCCGCGCAAAATCATTACAACTCGTTCTTCGTTCAGGTGCAGCGCCGCATGTCCCAGGGACTATCCCTGCAATTCGCTTACACCTTCGCCAAAAGCGTCATGCTCGATGGCATGGACTTTAATAACCAGTTCGACTTCAGCAATACCCACGCCCCTTCGCTCCTTGATCAGCGTCACCGCCTCACTCTCGCCGCCGTCTACCAGCCGCGCTTGGAGCAATTGACGAACTCCGACAGCGGACGCGCGCTCCTCTCGAACTGGCGCCTGAGCACCGTCATGGAATTTTCTTCCGGCCGTCCCTACGCAGCTCTGTTGAGTCCCGCCTGTACCAGCCCCACGCTCTCATTCGACAACTGCGGCAACCCCAACCCAAACCTTCCGGTGGGTAACGACAACCTGAACGACACCGCCTTCAATCAAGACACCGCGAACACCGCCGGCGGTATCAACGGCGCCGGCCCCACCCCAGGAATTGGTTTGAATTCTTTCTACGGTCCGTGGCTCGAGAGAATCGACCTGGGACTGGCCCGCAATTTCAGGATCACCGAAGGCAAGGAACTCCAATTTCAGGCGCAAGCGTTCAATTTGTTCAACCACGCCAACTACTACGTGCAGAATGGCGACGGCATCAACCAGTTGCAGTACAACCCTATCGGAACGCCACAAGGTCAATACCCCTGCGGCGATGGCATCTCCACCAACCAGACGTGTTTCCTCGTACCCAACTCCGGCCCCGGCAATTTCGGAACCCTCCAGGAAATAAGCCCCAACGGCCTGCCCAGGGCCCTGCAATTCTCCGCCAGATTCACCTTCTAAGATGTCGCGCAGAAAAGAAAAAAGGACAGCCCGGAGCCCCCCAAGGCCGTCCTGATAAACCCTCCCGGTTAGAAGGGCAACTGCTGCCAACATAGCGCTCCCATGTTTCGCGAAGG
>Ga0182015_10003156_pt1 | contig 18838 bp, 10 predicted proteins | sample 712P3MmetaG_FD_120478 | JGI IMG/M metagenome (GOLD analysis project Ga0182015, IMG submission 120478) | Permafrost microbial communities from Stordalen Mire, Sweden - 712P3M metaG | ecosystem: Environmental > Terrestrial > Soil > Wetlands > Permafrost | place: Sweden: Stordalen | collected...
CCATGCGCACATCGACCACGTTGGCTCGCTCCCGATCCTGCACCGCGAGCAGTCCAAATCTCAGAAGGAGAAGATCTCGGTGTATCTGACCGCGCCGACACGGCGGCTGACGAGGATCATGTTGGAGGACTCGGCCAAGATCCAGCAGTACAAGGAGACCGACCCGAGCGAGCTCGGTTACGCGGACTACTTCGGCGGCACGATGGAGGCTGCCTACCGCGCCAGCGACGTCAGACGTGTGATGGACGACGAGTTCGTCATCGAGGTTCAGCCCGCGCGCGCGGTCCCGATCCCCGACACCAGCTTCGTGGCCCGCTTTCTCCCCGTCGCGCACGTGCTGGGCTCGTGCGCGATTCACCTCACGGACACCGAGAACGACCAGACGCTGCTGTACACGGGCGATCTGGGTCCGATCACCGACCCGCAGATCACGCTGCCCCAATACAGCCTGCAGGAGATGCTCGGCGCCGACCTGGTGGTCATGGAGTCCACGTACGGCCGACCGCCTGACAACGAGGGTAAACGTCGTCGTGGCCTGTCCGGCCGCGAGGCGGCCGCACAGAAATTGTTCGACGCGGCCAACCACGCCCACGAGAACTCGGGCAGCGTGCTGCTGCCGGCGTTCAGCCTCGGTCGTACGCAAGAGCTGGCGAAGATCATCCACCAAGGCCGCGCCGACGGGCGGCTCCCCGTTGGCGGCAAGATCTGGATCGCTGGCATGGGCGAGAAGATCGTCCAGGTCTATGCCGATTACTCAGGCGGCGAAAACCCGTGGGCTCGCGCGGAGGACATGCCGCGCACCGAAGAGATGGGCAAGCTGGTACGCGGCGGGGTGCGCTTCGAGGACGCGGTCGGGCATGTCCTCGACGACGAGTTCTCCTTCATCATCGCTAGCCCGGCGATGCTTACGGGAGGCTGGTCGCGCCAGTTCCTGACGCGCATGGTCTCAGACCCACGCCACTCGATCGTGATGTCCGGGTATCTGCCCCGCCACGCCGGTATCCCCCACCTGCACAGCCTTCGGCCAGGCGAGACGATCAACATCGACGGCCACGAGCTGCCGATCCGAGCACAGTGGGAGAAGGCGAGCCTCTCCGCGCACGCCCCGAGCCGCGACCTGCGCGCGTTCGCCAAGTACATGGCCCGCCAGGCCGACCGTGTCTCCTTCGGGATGGTCCACGGCGACGAGGCCGCCCAGGTGGCGCTTGCCGAGGACGTCAACGCGATCCCGGGAGCGACCGCCGAGTCTCTCTCCAACGGCGAGACGTGGCGTCCCGAGCGCTCCGCGTGACCCAGACGGCACCGTGAGCAACGCCAGCCGTCTTGACGTGCTCGCCTACTGGCGCTCGGTCGAGCTGTTCAGCCCGCAGCCGATCCCGAAGCCGGGTGAGTCGCGCGTGCGGGATCTCGCGCTAGCGCACCTTGCCGAGAGCATTCTGCCGTGGCAGGACGATCGGCTCCTGAGCGGCGAGCGCCTGAAACCGTCACAGACGCTGCAGCACGACGTGTTCGTTGGCGTCTACTCGCTCGACACGGCCTACGGGGAGCTGCGCCGCGCGCTGCGCTATCCCGACGAGGGTGAGAACGGCGATCCGCCGCGAGCCGGCGACAGCGCCTTGGCGGCGTTCACGGTCGCCGACGACGGCTGCCTGATTCGCGGCTCGCAGGTGCTCTCGAGCTGCGCGTGGGGGATCAGCCGCGCGTTCGCCGAGGACTCGGGCGCACGCGCCTGGCTCGCCGACTTCGAGCGCGCGACGGCTGAGCTCAGCGACGCGGTCGAGGCGCTCAGCGCTCCAGACGACGATGATGATGATGACGACGAGCGCGAGGAGGGCGTCGGGCCGCTCGTGGACGGGGAGATGATCGAAGCGATCCATGGGTGCGTCATGGATCTGCTCGTGCCGCAGGGGGCGAACGCCAGCGACGCGATCGTCGCCGCGCTGAGCTTGCGTGTCCGCAGCCGCATCGTGGGCAAGGTCAACCGCTATCGGGCGACCGAGCGCAACTTCCTCAATAGCTTCATCGCGCGCGACCTCGAGACTGTGGCTCGGGCCGTCGCCGGTCAGGCTTGCGGCTCCGCGCTCGCCACGTACCTCTCCAGCGCGGCGACGGGCGACGCCGACGCAAGCGGACCCGCGCGGATCGACGTCGAGCGGCGCCTCGACTACGTGCGCGAGGCGCTACAGCCGAAGTTGGTCCCACCCGGACGTTGGCCAAGTGCGGCCACCGCTCAAGCGGACCTCGGCCAGCAGCTCGCGGTCAACACGATCGCCAACGGCGCGAGCCTTGGTGACGCGTTCACTGGGCTGATCGCCGTCAACGGCCCGCCCGGGACAGGCAAGACGACGATGCTGCGCGATGTCCTCGCGGCCCTGGTCGTCGAGCGCGCACAGCGAATCGCAGAGCTTGAGAGCCCGGACGCCGGCTTCCGCAAGGCGCCGATCAAGCTGCCGGGGGGTGCGAGGGCGAGCACGGTCTACCGGCTGATCCCCGAGCTGACCGGGTTTGAGATGGTCCTCGCGTGCGCCACGAACGCCGCTGCAGAGAACGTCAGCACGGAGGTACCGCTGATCGGCGCGCTCGCGCCCGAGTGGCACGACAAGCTCGAGTACTTCGCGGCGACCGCGAGGAGCGTGCTCGACGGCCGGCGGGACGGCGGCGAGGAGCGCCCGAGCGAGGCGTGGGGGATGCTCGCCGCGTGCCTGGGCAGCCTCTCCCGCTGCAAGGCGTTCGCGACCGCGTTCTGGTTCGAGCGCGGCGCGCCCGAGAGCACCGGCGAGGACGATCTCGCGGCGCTGCCGAACGCGAGCAAGGGCCTGCTGAGCATATTGAGAGCTCACACGGTGGCCCCAGAGGACTGGAGCGAGGCCGTCGCGGCATTCCGCGCGGCGCTCAAGCACGTCATGGATCGCAGCGCTCGCCATCAAAGCCACGCAGACCTGTTCGCTGAGCTCGACACCGCACGCTGCGATGCGGCCACCCATGCTCAACAGGCCGAGCACGAGCGCGCGCTCGCACAAGACACGCGCCGCGAACTTGACGCGCACGAGCAGGCCCATGCCGGCGAGACCCGCGAGCGCGATGAGGCGCTTGCGGCCCATCGCAGCCACCGCGCAAGACGCCCGGGGCTGATAGAGATCATCCGCACGTTCGGAGGCGCCTCGCGCCGATGGCGAGACGAGGAGCGCACGCTGGCAGCCGGGGTCGCGAGCGCCGAGCGGGTCCTCGCGAGTAGCGAGGAGGACCGCACCGCGATCGCGAGCGCGCTTGCCGAGTACGAGCAGCGAGCGGCTGGCCATGAGCCCGCCCACGAACAGGCGACAGCACGGATCGAAAGTCTCGAAGCAGAGATCCTCAATGCCGCCGGGGAGTGGAGGCAGCTGCCCAACGGGGCAGTGTTCCCTGACGACGAGTGGGCCGATGCCTCGCGTCGCGACGCCCGGGAGCTCCGTGCGCCATGGCTGGAGCAGGATTGGGACAGCGCGCGCACGGAGCTGTTCATCGCGGCTCTGCGCCTGCACGAAGCGTTCGTGCTCGCGAACGCGAGCAAGATGCGTCAGAGCCTCAGCGTCGCGATCGACATGATCCAGGGCAGCCATCGCGGCGAGCTATCCGAAGAGGCGGCGCTCGCCGCCTGGCAGTGCCTGTTCATGGTCGTGCCGATGGTCAGTACGACGTTCGCCTCCTACCCGAGGCTGTTCAGGAACGTGGGGCGGGAGGCGCTCGGCTGGGTGCTGATCGACGAGGCCGGCCAGAGCTCCCCGCAGAACGCCGTCGGTCCGATCTGGCGCTCGCGCGCGGCGGTCGTGATCGGCGACCCACTGCAGCTCGAGCCGGTCGTCACGCTCCCCCTCGGCACACAACAGGCCCTCTGCCACGCGCACGGTGTCGAGGAGTCGCTGCTGCCGAGCCGCACCTCGCTGCAGGCGCTCGCCGACCGCGTCGCACAGCTCGGGACCCACCGGGAGTGCAACGGCGAGATCTGGGTGGGTGCGCCGCTGAGCGTCCACCGCCGCTGCGACGAGCCGATGTTCTCGATCGTCAACGAGATCGCCTACGCCGGCCAGATGGTCAACCACACCCCGCCGCGTGCAGAGCTGAGCCTGCCGCCAAGTGCGTGGCTCCACGTCGCCGGCGAGAGCTCCCAGGGCCACTGGATCCCCGAGGAGGGACATCGGCTCGAGAGGCTCCTCGACGAGTTGGCGATCCTTGCCGAACGCCGTGCGCACGACATCGACCAGCTGTTCCTGATCGCGCCGTTTCGCGACGTCGCCAACAGGCTCGGCGGCTACGAGGCCGGGCAGCTCCAGATCAAAGCGGGCACAATCCACACCGCTCAAGGCCGCGAGGCGGATATCGTCATCATCGTGCTCGGCGGCAGCACCGGGCGCACGGGCGACAAGCGCTGGGCCGCAGAGAAGCCGAACCTCCTCAACGTCGCCGTCAGTCGCGCGCGACGACGCCTGTACGTGATCGGAAACCGCGACGTGTGGTCCGGCCACCGCTACTTCGACACCCTCGCTGACCAGCTGCCTGTCACCGAATAGGCGGCGGGGTCCGGACGCGCTGAAAAGAAGGTCGCCCCTTCGGGGCTGAAAAGCAAAGTACGGCCCTTCGGGCTGAGTCGGTGCCTGCATCCGTGCAGTCACCTCAAGAACAGCGCAGACTACACGCACCTTCGATGCTGAACATAAAGGTTATTACCGTGGTTTACAGATAATCCCGGCTTGTTCTGGAGGGTGGTTGAGGTGTGAAATGGGGGGCGTTACGTTCGCGGGGTGCAGAGCACTCACAAGATCCCGGGCAGCTCAGCGACGACGTGGTCGAGGTACTTGGTGTCGCAGGCGTCGCGTGGCGACTACTACACCGACGACGCGAATGGCAGCGCGTCGGCGCAGTGGCACGGGCCTGACAGGTTGTTGCGCTCCTTCGGTATCGACCCGGCGAAGCCCGTCGAGCTGAGTGATCTGCGGTCGTTGATGCATGGCTTTTCGCCTGTCGATGGCGAGCCGATCCGACCGGCGGGCGGCAACGGCACGAGGGTCGCCGCGATAGATCTGACGTTCAGCCCGCCGAAGGACGTCTCGGCGTTGTGGGCGACCGCCGGCCCGTACCGTCGCGCGCAGATCGAGGCCGCGCACCGCCAAGCCGTGAAGAGCGCCCTGGAACGGACAGAGCGTGAGGTCGCGGTTGTGCGCCGCAAGACCGGCGGGGTAGTGCGTTATGAAAAGGCGAGGCGTCTGTTGGCGGTGGAGGCGATGCACACCAGTAGCCGGCTCGGCCGCGACCAGGACACCAGCGGGATCCCCGACCCGCAGTTGCATTCTCATGTCGCGGTGATCGCCGCGGAACGCCGGGACGGCCAGTTGGCGGCGGTCGAATCGAAGCAGTTGTTTCGCGCTGCCCGTGAGGGTGGCGCGTGGTATCGCTCGGAGCTCGCTGCGAGCCTCGGAGACCTGGGGCTGCGGATCGAGCGTCGCCAGGGGAAGAGCGAGCGCTACTTCGCGATCGACGGAGTCTCGAAGGATCTGTCCGAGCACTGGTCTTCCCGCGGCCAGGATGTGGACCGTGCGGCGAATCTCTTCCGGCAACGCTACGGCCGTGAGCCGCGTCCGGGTGAGCTCGACAGCCTCACCCTCGGCACCCGCGGCTCAAAGACCGCCGCAGACCCAGGTGAGGTCAACGCGGCGTGGCGGGCGCTCGGATCCGAGTACGACCAGACCGCGGCGCGCTCGGAGGAGCTGTTCCACGACGGGGGTGTGCGTGGCGAGCGGAACGTCGATCTTGCCGGCGAGCTGCTCGCGGAGGTCACGCGCGAGCAGTCGATGATCACCGAGCGCGAACTGCGCGCCAAGGCGTATGAGCTGAGCGCCGGCGCGTGCCGGCCAGCCGCCGCGGACCGGCTCGTGGGCGACCTCGCGCGCTCCGGTGAGCTGTTGGCGCTGGAGGGCGGCCTCTGGACTACTCGCCGCCTGCGCGAGCTGGAGCGCAGGACGATCGAGATCGCACAGCAGCAGACCGCAGAGAACGTCGCCCTCGTCACGGAGGAATCGTTGAAGCAGGCGCGTCGTGAGACTGCGAGAGAGATTGGCGGGCCGCTCACCCCCGAGCAGCGCGAAGCACTGGAGACGATCACCGGCGCAGGTGGCGTGAGTGTGCTGGTCGGGCGTGCTGGGACCGGCAAGGGTGTCGTGATCGCGGCGGCCGCCCGGGCGTGGCAGTTGGACGGCAACGACGTCATCGGTATCGCGATCGCTGGCAGCCGCGCGCAGGGGCTCAAGGAGGAGGCGAAGCTCGACCGTGCCCATACCGCCGACCAGCTGATCAACGGCGTGCAGAGCAGCCGCATCAGCCTCGGCCCGAACACGGTCGTGGTGATGGACGAGGCCGCGATGAGCGACAGCGAGCGGTTCGCGAAGATCACCCAGCTCAGCGCCCGCGCGAACGCCAAGACGGTGTATGTCGGTGATGCTGCGCAGATCGGCTCGATCGGAGCCGGTGGCCTGTTCGCGCAGCTCGAGGGGAAGGTCCCGACAGCGGAGCTGACAGAGGTCCACCGCGCTCACCACGAGTGGGAGCGCGAGGCGTGGGAGCAGATCCGAAACGGCGAGCCCGGCCCCGCGCTCGCCCAGTACCAAGCCCACGAGCGGCTGCACATCCACGACACCCGAGCGCAAGCAGCGCAGGCGATGGTCGAGAACTGGGATCAGATGCGCAAGAGCCTGCCGGACGGGCGTGCCGTGATGCTGACCGACGCGAGCAACCTCGAGCGCGACCAGATGAACGCGATGGCCCAAGAACGCCGAGCAGCCTCCGGCGAGCTCGGAGCACACAGGGTCCAGCTGCCCGGCAAGCCCTACGGCCTCGCCGCCGGCGACGAGATCATCTTCTCAGCCCAATATCGGATCCCCGGCCAGAACCGGATCGAGAACGGGATCACGGGCACGATCATCGACACCAGCCGCGAACAGGACCAGGTCACGATCAAGACCCGCGAACGGGAACCACGCGAGGTACGCGTCGACACCAGCGAGTTCTCCGACCTATCCCTCTCATACGCCGCGCACGTCCACAAAGCCCAGGGCATCACAGCCGAGACCTCCGGCATCCTCATCGGCGGCTGGCAGACCGACAAGGAGCACGCCTACGTCGCCGTCAGCCGCGCCCGCGAGCAAACCCAGATCTACGTCTCCCGCGAGGACCTCGGCGAGCAAGGCTTCGACACGGGCGCAACCGAACGCCTCGCCGAGAAGCTCAAACGCAGCCGCGCACCACAAGCCTCGATCACAAAGAAGGTCGTCGAGCAGGGCGCTTCGCGCGAGCAGACCACGGCTCGCCCGCGACAGCCGGAGCGCGCCACCGAGCGAGCACGTCCCCGCGAGCAGGACCTCGACGACTTCCTCACCCCCCTATGCGGCCGTCCCCTCGACTGCTCCGACGACCACGACCCCACCCCTCAGAGCGAGCGCGACGAGCCCCACGACGACCGAGCGCGGAGCGACGCCCGCGAGCGATTTGCACAATTTGCCGAGCGTCAGCAGGAAGCCAAGAACGCACCCGTCAACATCCAAGACGCCAACCCGGCAGACATCCAGCTGGACGTACGCGACCTCGGACACATCCAGCTCGCCTACTCAAACGGGCTCTACGACCTCCAACCCCACACCGGCCAGCCGACCTACGTGCTGTTCGGCGGCTGGCAGACCGAGCAGCAACTCGGGTTCGTCGCCGCCGTCCACGCCGGCGGCCAGACCGACGTCCGCATCAGCACCGAGAGCCGCGACGGCAGAGACATCCAGACCGAGCTCCACGACCGCATCGAAAAGATCATCGACCACAGCCAAACCCACGAAGCGACCAACACCCCCGACCCAGACCGCGAAAACCAGCCCGACCCCGCCGGCCCCCAGCTCACGCAAGACCACCAGCCCGCGCTCGAGCACGCCCCCGAAACCCAACAAGACCACCAGCTGGAGCACGAGCAATACAACGCCCTATCGCTCGGGATCGAGTAGTCCGAACGCCGGTGGTGGCAGCCGCTTCACGCGAAAGCACCAGCGCAAAGCGGGCGCACGCGATATCTCATCTTCGTCCTTTGCGCAAGCGTGGCGTCGGAGCTGTCTGGCGCTCGCTCCTGCGCAGAACCCGAAAGCGGCGGCTTTCTGCCGGATGCCGATGGACTGCCACGAGTTCCATCCACCAAATGCCACTATGTGGTGTAATGCCAGACTCCCGCCGGAAGCGGCGTGGTGACTTAGGGCCATTGTGCGAACCGACTCAATTCAGCCTGCCTTTGACAATGTCGGTTCTGCGTGGTGTGAACTCATCAGTGGTAGGCACTGCGGAGCACACGCCAAAGAACGCCCGCGGACCGTTAATCGCCTGGGCGCCCACAGGGCTCAAGGGGCCGTCTGATGCCTCCTGGCCCGACATCGGGGCAGACGTCCGAGGCGAAGCCGGCCGAAGGTGGAGCCCGCGGTGGGCTCAGCCGACTCAGCGAACTCGCCTGGCAGGCACTGCCAGCGGTCGGCAGCGCGATCGGCTTTGCCGGCTTCGTCGCGATCATCGGCGCGGCGATCGAGTGGGTACGCTTCGACACGGCGCACCTACCGGCGACGCAGGCCCTGCTGGCTGTGCCGAGGCCGGAACTCGTAATCATCGGCGCGCTCGCACTCGTCGTGTTTGTCGTCGGCGCCGTGCTCGCCGTGCTGGCCGTCTACCTGATCGACAATCAGGGCAACGCGACGCCAAACACGGCGCGCGGGCTCGTTGCGGTCGGAGTGATCGAGATGCTCACCACGCTGGTGTTCATCCACACCACCTGGTGGGGCTACGTGCTGCTGGTTCTCTGGCTGGTGATCTTCGGTCTCGCGGCGGCGAAAGTTGCCGGAGCGGTGATGCGCAACCTTCGCAGCCGAACGGAGCTGAAGAAGACCAGGATAAAGCTGGTCGAAGCGCGCGAGACGCTCGCTGCGAAGCGCGACGCTAGTAACACCGTCCACGCCCTCGATCGAGAGGCGCCTAACGAGGCGAAGGCGTTGGCGTTGCGTGCCGCGGAACGGGAATGGGCGCGCGCGATCAGTCGCTGGCTCGAAGCCGTGGACAAGCTCGCTGGCCAGTTGCCGGCCGGAAAGGATCGCGATGAATTGAACAAGACGCGGGCGCTGGTGGCGGCCTATGGCGACGAGCTGTCGACCGTGACTGATCTGGAGCGCCTGCTCGAAGCCGCCGAGAGAGGCACGGGGCATGTCTTCCGTGCGGTCGGGCTGCGACTGCGCGAGCAGGTCACCCATCTTCTCGGCCCAGGCAACGTGGGCGTGGTTGTCGCGGCCCTGATCGAGTTCGTGCTGGTTTCGACGATCGCCGGGATCGTGCTCGTAGCGACGAACGAATCGTTCTCCTGGATCCTGATGCTACTCGGCGTCGTCGTCGTGCTGACAGCGATGAATGTGTTCGTCGCGCGGGCGACAGACAAGTTCGCGTGGTACGGCATCTCGGTGTTCTTCTCGGTGCTGATGTTTGGCGCCGCGTTGACGATCGCGCGCACTCTTGACGAACCGAAGGTGCAGCCGGTCGCGCTCGTGCGCAAGGGCGACGATGTCGGCATATGCGGCGTCTTTATCACGCAGACGAGCGAGCGCGTCTATGTCGGTCGGCTTCCCGTCCCGGGCTACCGGCCTGGGCTGATCTTCTGGGTTCCGACGAGCGATGTGGACCTCGTCAGCGTTGGCCAGCCCGAGCGCATCAACGCCAAGTTCTCGGAACTGGCTGTTGTGATGCTCCGCCAGCTCTACAAGGATCGCGCCGAGAAAGCGGTATCGCCGCTGAAAAACACAACGGTCACGGAAGTCGTGGGCGCCGAAGTAAAGGCTGGCTCAGCGGGCAAGCAGACGACAATCGTGAGGGAAGCGCCGTCACGCGCCACGCGCCCGTCACCGTATCCAGAAGAGAAAGTCGGGGCGGACTGTACTTCGTCGTTGCCGGCTTCGCAGGCGGATCCTCGCTCCAGCGGGCTCGGGGGGGAAGGACGTGGGCGGTAGCGGTTGAGTTGTCAGTCCACTTGCGATTTGCGCGAGACGCAGCACTCTCGCGAGAGGGTCGGAGACGACCGCTGTGGACGACAAGCAGCGCTGTGTCTCGGCACCACCCGGGCGCCTGCTGGCCGTCAAGAGCGAGCGTGTCCGTCTGCCGAATACGTCGCCGAGCTCCCGAGCCAGAGCACTTAGGTTCGGCCGAACAGCGGGTTGAATCCCTGCGCTGCGTTGAGTGCCTTCTCGGCCTCGTACTGTTCAGCCGTTCCGCCTGTGCGGTTGTTGAGGGCGCCGTTGTGAGGGGCGTAGACCTCTTGGGAAATGCGAATCCAGTCCTCCTTGGAGGCGGGAAGCTCGAATGTCTGCCGACCCGAAAGTGCTGCGTTTGCTGCTGCGAGCGCGAGGTTTGCGAGGTGCGGGTCGGGTACGCCGCGTTGGTTGGCGAGATCGTGGCAGAGCCGCGTGGCAAGGGTCGCGTACCAGATCGGCATTACGTCGTAGGTCTGAATCCGTCGCAGCAGCCGCCAGTGGCCGCGTGCCCACCATCGTGGGGTCACGGCCACACCGTCGGGCGTCAGAGTCCAACACAACTCTGGCGGCATCCTGGTTCGCTCGAAGTCTTCGCGCTGGTAGGCCGCCAGTCGGCCGAGGCGCTCGGCGGGTGTCGGTCGTCCTCGCGCGGTAAGGATGATGCGGACCGCTGGGGTCGAGATAGGGCATTGGTAGTCGTCAAGCAGCTCGATAACCGCTCTTGCGAGGGAATCGGGCCTGCGTGTTCGGCGGAGTTGGAGAGTGGACATATGGATAGCTTAGCGGATAGGTAGACGGATATCTGATAGCTTGCTCGCCCATGTCAGACGATGACCAGCATGTGTTGTTCCCCGGGTTCGCCGCGTTTCGTGACGATGGGAGTTCCCGGTTCTACCGCTCGCTCTTGCCGGCCTTTGGCACACCGCCAAAGACCGCGGCGGCGATCACTGTTCGTTTGAGCCGTGTGGTCTTTGATGTCGCCAGGGAAGCGGCGCGGCGCCCGTTGCAGGTTGGGTCTTGAGGATTTGTTGCGCTGGCACACCGGGATCTTCAAGACGACGCGAGGGTGGAGAGCTGCAGGGGAGGTTGGTTAGGGGGTCTGACTCAGGGCTTATTCGAGCGGAGCTGCGCGCGACGTTCGCCGCATACAACGCCGAGCTGGAACGGTGTGCGCCCAAGCAGCGCTCGGCGAGGGAGACGGCGATCGCGGCCGCGTCGCTGTACGCGGACATCCTGCGGACGCACCTGATCTTCGGAGTGCCTTCCCGGCGCCGCAGGGCGCCCTTGTCTCGGACCGTTGACTTTCAGGGCGCCTTGACCGAGCACGACGAGGCGCTGGGGTGGACGCTGAGAACCGCACGGTTCATCCCTCCGCTGAGCTCCTGATCGCGCGGATGCAAGCATCTGGCAATCCCGCGACAGAGGAGTAGAACAAGCGTCATGACTGACCATTGCTACGACCTGCTGGGCCCCAAAGACCAGCTGGTGGTCGCTACCAGCGACGGTTGGATCCCCGTCGATGAGCGGGCCGCAACCAAAATGGCGGAATCGGCGATGATGCTCGCCTTCGGTCCTGAGCACATCGAGCGCCTCCGCCAAGAGTCCCAAGCGCCCGCATCCAGAGTCGCCGCCTGAAGCAGCCGGCGGCTCGTCGCTCTCGAGGCGCCTATCGCCACCGAAGCCAGGAAGTTCCGCGAGTTCGCTGGACTGCTCGCCCAATGCCGACAGGCCTACCGCGACACGTTCAACGAGACGAACGAATGGAGGCCATCTCCTGAGTCGATCGCGGCGCGGGATCGGGAGATGGCGCCTCGTGACGACAACCCGCATGCAGACGGTGAAGGGGGTCTGCAGGCCGTCGTCGTGAACGCGTTCTACACATGGCCAGCAACAGCTCGGTGCCCTTTCGGCTCTGTATGACCGCGAGCAGGTCCTAGTCCCCACACTGATGCGACGCCTCCTGCGTCAGGAGGCTGTGTTTGGCTGCTGCATCTGTGGCAATCTGTTGATGGCGTCCGACCGACGGCCGAGCAGACGACCGGAATGGACGATGTCCGAGCGCCTCGGCTGAGAGCAGGCACACGCCTGCTTCGCGCTGTCAAGGCCGGTCCAGTTCCTCGGGTTCAGGCACTAGCCCGTAAGTGCCCGCCTGGGGCTTGGCGGGAAGGGCGCGCCTCCGGTCTGATCGACAGGGACGCTCAGTGCCTAAAGCGCCAACACAGCCGTGCCGATTCCTGCACCGCCACGTCATGCGGGCTGCCCGCGGCCTCGCTTCATATCGCGATGCCGTCTGTGCCGCCCCTCAAGGAAGGAAGTATCGGTGCGCATTTGCGAGGCACAACGGCAGTACATGCGGTGGCTACACGCCACCAAGGATTTGTCGCCGCACACGCTTCGTGCATATGAAGGCGATGTTGTATCGTTTGAGCAGCACCTGGGCAGCCGCGCGCAAGTCCGTCGCATAGACCGCGATTGCCTTGTCGCATTCGTAGAGGCACTCCGGGATGCGGGGTTGTCGCCGACTTCTATACGGAGGCGGGTTGCCGCAGTTCGCGGCTTCTGCAGGTGGCTGCTCGCTCGCCAACTACTAGATGATGATCCACTGGTCGGCTTGACGCTGCCGACCGGCCGGCGCAGAACACTGCCTCGCGTCATACCGACGCACGAACTCGACCTCCTCTTCGGTTACCTCCAGCGCGCCGCGCTGCTAAGGGGCGACCCGCATCCGCAGGCGGTCAGAGCTCGGCCGCATCAGTGCACGACGCTACTAGCTGTCGCCCTCATGCTGGCAACCGGAGTCCGAGTACACGAGGTCGTGGGCATTGCCCGTGACGACATCGATCTTCGAGCCCAGACTGTTCGCATCCTCGGTAAGGGGCGCCGAGAGCGCCACGTATTTCTGCCCAACTCATGGCTGACCGCGCTCACCGCGACCTACCTCCAAGTGCGCGGTGAGCTAGGCATTGTGCACGCACAGCTCCTCTTCAACTCGTGCCACAACCCACTGACCACTCAGGCAATGAGATCCCGTCTGAGGACGGCCGCCGACGCAGCGGGGCTCGACCTGCGAATCACCCCGCACATGCTCCGCCACACAGCGGCTACCCAGCTCATGGAAGCCGGCGTCGACATCAGGTACATCCAACGTCTGCTCGGACACGCAAGTCTGGCTACCACAGAGCTCTACACGCACGTCTCAGACGGCGCGCTCAAACGCGTCGTCATGGCTGCAGACACGCTGGCGCGATACCGCAGTGATAACTAAGGATTATCGGTGGCGACTGCGGTGCGTCGATACGATGCTCCTGACGGCTCGCCTATCTAGTAGATGTTGGAGTACCGACGACAAATGTCGTCGAGGGACTCGCCCTCCGACGTATCGATCTCCGCCCGCTTGATGGCGGTGTACACGTCATACAGCATTGGCGTCATCCATCGGGTCGCCTCCGTGTCCTCACCGAGGGCGTGGAGCGACTCCTCGAGCGTCTCAGGGAGCGCCCCAACCTTCCAGGACTCATCGCCTGCCAGAGCAGGGTCGCGATGGATTATCGGCGGAACCGGGAGCTGCCGACATACCCCCGAGACACCGGCTCGAATGAGCGCCCCAAGCGCGAGATAGGGATTTGCAGCGGCGTCCGCGCCACGGTACTCCAGACGCAACTGACCGGCGGATGCTAGTCCTTCCACAGTGACGAGTGGCGGCAGGCGCAGGAGTGCCTCTCGGTTGCGTTGCCCTAGGCACACCACCCCGCCGCTGCGGCGTCCGGCTCGTAGGCGTGCGCCGGACACCGGGCTGGGAGCCGTTAGAGCGCTCAGTGCGCTCGCATGGGCGAGGATCCCGGCGGCGAAGCGCCCGCCGAGCTCGCTGAGACAGCAGGGCCGCTCAGCGTCGTACATCAGGTGCGTTCCATGCTCGTCAAGCAGGCTGAGGTGAATGTGTACTCCGTTGCCGGGCTGGGCGGTATCTAGGAGCGGCGTGAAGGTCGCTCGTATCCCCTGTCGGCGAGCGACCTCCCGCACTACGGTTCGTAGTGTCACGCTCCGATCGGCGCTCGTTGGTCCCTCGCTCGCTGCGAGCGGGATCTCGTACTGGTACGGAGCAGATTCCGGGACGAAGCGCTCGGGTTCGACGCCCGCTTCGGTCAGGGCGGCCATAGTCAGTGTCGGGAACGGGTCAATGGACCGCTGCGCTTCGAGCGACAGCGGCGGTGGCGCGGGCGCGTCGATCAGGAGCTGGAACTCGTGCTCAAAACTCGCAAGCAGCCGGGCGCCGAGCTCCCGTTGGAGCTCGTCGAGCGCATCGCGTAGGAAGGTCCGCGGGCAGCACTCCCACGGTCGTCCGTCGATCTGCACGACGTCACAGATGACCAGGTCGAGTGGACTGGATGTGTCGTCTGCGGCGACCGTGGCGCGTGTGTCGGGATCAGGTCTCAACCGGACATCGCCAATCGGGCTCGGTTTCACGCTTGGTCCGAACGGCGGTCGTGTCTGGGCCGAGGGCACCCAGCCGACGCTCCTCCCCGGCTGCTTCTCGAACTCGGCGGTGGGCACGGAGCGAGCGCGAACGATCGAGCCGAGGTCGCAGTGGACCAGGGCGACCAGTCCGCCGCCCTCGATAGGGGTCGGGCTCACGTCTCAGCCCATCGCCAGGTTCCGGTGCGGTGGTATGTCGGCGGCGCTCGTCATTAGAGTCGATATGGACGGCGGGGGGAAACGGTTGGGGTCAAGCTAGTGGCCCGTTTTTCTAGTTCCTTGGTGATTGCGGGGGCCTCGTGGCCTGGCGTCGCTGGTGATGGTGCTCACGCATTGACCAACGAGCATCACGGATGAACCACTAGGAAGTGTCTGTCAAGCTCGCGTTCGACGGCATTCAGTGCACCCGCGGCGCAGCTCACCGTGTCGGCGTCGCAACGGTAGCCCCGGATCTCGGGGCTAATCATCCGTGAGTAGCCGGTGCTGGCCAAGGCGCCGAGAAATATCTCGAAGCTCACTACTCCCTCTCCGGGCAGCAGTCTCTGATCGTCGCGAATGGCCGCGGGCGGCAGATCCGGCGCATCCGCCACGTGTACGTGGAGGATCTCCCCGGCGACGTCGGTGATCTCTCGTGCAGTGCCGCCCCCGTGGTGCCAGTGCCAGGAGTCGACTAGCAGGCCAACACCAGGGCCGCAGGAGGAGGCGAATTCCGCGCCGTCGCCGAGCCTCCAGATGAACTCGTGCGACCCTTCGGTGCGCCTGTGCAGCGGCCCGAGCACCTCGACCGCGAAGCCGATCCCGTGCTCTGCCAGGACGCTGGCGCACAGTGACACCCTGCGCCGGAGGATCGGGCACAGCTCACGCGCGGGCGTGTCGCTGGACGCCGGGATCGAGCGATACATGGTCTTTACTCCGAGCCGGCCGGTCACGGCGGCCAACTCCGGAAGCAGCGCTAGGTCTCGTGTGAACCGATCCTCGCTCAAGCGGAACTCCACTGGCAGCGACGCGGGGCCGGCAAGCAGCCCCGCCAAAGGCGTTGCGTTCGCAGTCCTGTCGGGCGCTGGCTCGGCGACGTCCGGCAGGATCACGTCGATCGCGACGAAGCCCGCGTCCCTGGCTACCTGGAGCGAGGCGTGCCATCCGATGTCGGCCTGCCCCGCCAGGGAGGCATGGTATGAGATCGTCGGGCGGGCAGGCATTGACGTGTGAGCGAGAATACCGACTTCCGGTACAGTGCCATCGTGTGACGCGGGCCGTCGGCGACGACCATACGGGCCAGACCTCGCACTGAGCGAGTGGTTTGAGTGGTCGCGGCCGCAAGTTCTCTGTCAAGTCCACCCCTGTGGACGCTGATAGCCGCAGCCATCGGGGTCGTGTCCGCGCTTATAGGCCTCGTCGCTGCAATGCTCAACCATCGCAGCGCCACTTACGGCTACAGGCTCGCGACCGTAACCGCAGTACCGGCGCTTCCTGTGACAGCGCGAAGCACAGTGCTCCCGCCCCGTGCACCGAGCTTTGTAAACCGTGACAAGGCGATCAGCACCGCTCTCGGACGCATCGAGTCTGGCGAGCGCGTCGTTGCGATCGAGGGCATCCCGGGTGTCGGCAAGAGCGCGGTAGTGGCCGAGTTGGCGTACCGTCTGCAGTCGCGTGAGTCTCGCCAGCACGATCTGAGCGGCCACTCGTTCGTGTGGATCGACGGGCGCAACGCCTGCCCGAGCCTGAGCGAGGTCTGCCGGGAAATCACCCTACAGACCGGCGACCAGTCGCTGTCCTCCGTCGCCGAGCGGGAGAAGCCCGCCGCGCTGCGGTCGCACCTGGCCCGCAACGATACGGTGCTGCTGCTCGACAACATCAGGACAGACGATCTCCCGGACGCGGATCCTCTGCGCGAGCTCGTTCGGGCCGTTCCGGCGAACGCGATTGTGATCGCCTCCGTCAACAGCCCTGGAGCGCTTGACGGGTCCCGTGTGGTTCTCGACGAACTCGAGCCCGACCATGTCTTCCAGCTCGTACAGCATGAGACGAGCCGCCTTTCGCTCAGCAACCCGGAGCTGTTCGACGGGGATTTCTCCACTCGTTTGCTCAGGCTGGTTGGTGGCAATCCGCGGATGATCGAGTGGTTTCTGCGCAGCCTAGTACGCAGCCCTGAGACGCTCGACGAGCGATTCGCGGCGGTGGAGAATGGCGAGGGCTTGGGTGAGCTGTTCCTGCCTGCTTGGCAGACAGTCAGCGACGACGCTCAGGCCGTGCTCGGCACATGCGCCTGCCTCGGTGGGCGAGCGATATTCGAGCAGCTGGTGGTAGCTAGCGACCTGCCTGGTGAGATGGTCGCGGCCGCCCTGGCGGAGGTGATGACGCTCGGCTTCCTGACGGTCGCGCGCAGCAGCGGCGGGCCCGATGTCTATACATGCATCTACAGTGTCCAGCGATTCGCGCTAACGCAAACGCCCAGGCCCACGATTACGGCGTTCACCGCTCGGTTGGCCACTCACTACATCCGCTTCTTGGCGCGCGATCCGGAGAACGCGCAGGCGGCGATACCACACATCGACGGCATCAAGTCGGTGCTGCAGCAGCTGTTCGATGAAGGCAAGGACGCCGAACTTCAGTGGCTATTTGTCGCCGTGCTCGACATCCTGTTCACCCTCGGGCTGTTCGACGATCGCATCGCGACGGGAACCCTTGCCTATGAGAGCGCGGTCCGCGCCGAGAATCATCGGGCGGCATCTCTGGCGACCGACGTCCTCTCATCGACCCACGCCGCGCGCGGAGAAGTGGACCGCGGACGCGAAGCGCTCGCGCTCGGCCAGCTCGCCGCGGAGCGCTCTGGGGACCGGGGCGAGAACGTGCGCCAGATGAGGGCTGCGGGCGTCGTGAGTTACAAGGCGGGAGACCCGGTACAGGCACTCGCCGCGATCGACGGCGCGGAGCAGATCGCGCGCGAGACCGGCGAGTTCGAGACGCTGGTCAATGTGCTCGGCCTGCGCACAGTCGCCTGCTGGCATCTGCGCCGGTTCGTGGACTCGAGGGCCGCCGCGGAACGCGGCCTCGGGGTGTGCCGCGAGATCTCCTGGCAGCGCGCCACCGCCTACCCGCTGCGCAACCTGGCGGAGGTCGCTCTCCACGACGGCGACTTCCCTCGGGCCACCACGCTACTCGGTGAAGCCCACGCTGTGGCGACGGCCTCCAGTGACCGTCGCCAGCTGGCCCGAATCTGCCTAACGACGGCGCGCATGAGGCTGCTCGCCGGGGAGCCGGCCGCGGCCCGGACCGAAGCGGGTCGTGCGATGGAACAGGCACGCGCACTCGGACTGCCGCCGGAGCTCGAAGAGGCGGCTGCCTTGCGGAAAGCCTCGGGGCGCGCCCGGTGGCTGCCGCCTGTGCGGCTCTACTATAAGTGGCGCCGACCGGCGAGGTTGACCGGCGCGGCGATTGGCGGGGACTGATGTGGCGCGTCACTTTCGCCCGGCCCGGCGGGTGGCTGCGGGCCCACCGTGTTCGCCTGTTCAAGCATCGAGACGACGACGCGGCCGATGGTGAGCGCTTCAGCCGTTCGCTCTCGCCTCCAGCCCGCGTGTATCAGGTTCGCAAGCGACTCCCTGTAGAAAGGGACGTAGAGGTCGTCGACCTGGTCACGGTCGCTCAAAGACGCAGCGGCCCAACGGTGCACCGTGCGTCCTCTGACGGCGAGCTGCGCATCGGCATCCCGCCACGTCAGTGCGAGGTCGGCGACGCTAGCGCGCAGCAGCGTGGTCCTTCTCGGCGCGCCAGTGATCGTGACGAGCCTGAGGGTGCCCGAGCCGAATCGCGCCTGCGCATATGAGCGTTCGCCCCCCGGGGCATCGAGCGCTCTCCTCGCACAGGTGAGTTCGATGTCACCGTCAATGGTGTGCGCGAGCGCGAGGAAGTGCACGCCGTGATCGGCCAGCATCCCGCCGGAGGCCGCAACCTCCGTGCGCCAGTTAGAACTCGCGTGCGGGTCCGCCGCGACACGCTCAACCTCCGCCTCCAGAGCAACAGCTACCCCGAGCCGGTGCAGGCGTCTCAACCAAGGGGACACCCGAGCCCACAGCGGAGAGTACCGATATTGGTGAACCGAGATGAGCGCAAGATCGGGCCGGCGCCGGTACACGTCCGCCACTCGGTCGTGCTGCGCTCCGTCGAGGAGCAAGGGCTTCTCGCAGATGACGTGCCGATCGTTTGCGGCCGCCAGCAGGATGAGCTCAGCATGCGCGGTCGGCTGCGTTGCGATGACCAGCACGTCGGATGGAACGTGCGCGAGCATCGTCGCTGCGTCCTCG
>Ga0182015_10003158_pt1 | contig 18817 bp, 21 predicted proteins | sample 712P3MmetaG_FD_120478 | JGI IMG/M metagenome (GOLD analysis project Ga0182015, IMG submission 120478) | Permafrost microbial communities from Stordalen Mire, Sweden - 712P3M metaG | ecosystem: Environmental > Terrestrial > Soil > Wetlands > Permafrost | place: Sweden: Stordalen | collected...
CCCAAAATGCGGTGCCGGGTCGTCTGCGGCTTGGCCGTCACGATGCTCACCTTGCGGCCAACGAGTGCATTCACCAGCGTCGACTTGCCAACATTGGGCCGGCCCACGATGGCGACATGACCCGCACGGAATGCCGGCCCGCTCATGGCGCCTCGTGCAGGTCTGCGGGCCGGCCGGCCGACGGCCGGATTTCCGAAGGGAGAAGCGCCAGCAGCTTGGTTGCCGCCAGTTGCTCGGCGCGGCGCCGGCTGCCGCCCTCACCCACCGCCGCAAGCTCGAATACCGGCACCTCGCACGTCACGGTGAACGTTTGCGCGTGGCTCTCGCCCGCGACCGCGGTCAGCGTATATACCGGCAGAGCGAGCCCATGCCCCTGCAGCAATTCCTGCAGGCGCGTCTTGGCGTCCTTGAGCAGGGCGGCCGCCGGCAGCGCCGACATCCGCGGGCCCATGATGCGCGTCACCGCCGCCGCCGCCGAGTTGAAACCGGAATCAAGAAAAATCGCACCCAATATGGCCTCCAACGTATCCGACAGGATCGAGGCGCGACGAAAGCCGCCCGACTTCAATTCACCAGCCCCCAGCCGCAGATGCTCGCCGAGACCCAGCTGCTGCGCAATCTGCGCCAACGAATCTCCGCTCACCAAGGTTGCGCGCAGCCGCGAAAGGGCCCCCTCATCCGCCTCCGGATGCGCATCGAAGAGCATTCGCGCAACGCTGCAATTGAGGACCGAATCGCCCAGGAATTCGAGCCGCTCGTTGTGATCGGCGCCCGCGCTACGGTGCGTCATCGCTGCAAGGCAGAACTCCGGCTGCACAAAAGCATGCCCGAACACGGATTCGACCCAGGTCAGGATCTCGTTCGACTTGCTCTGCGAAATCACTGCACTTTTACGGTCTTGTCGAAGTGCACGGACAGCGACACATTCGACACGTAAGGAGCGACGTCGTCGTAGGCCACGTGCAGGGCGACTCCGTTATCGGTCTTGACGACTTCGACATCCTTGGCTTCGACACTCGAAATGTCCTCGATTTGCCAATGCTTCTCCAGCGACCGGCGGACGGCGCCCGGGTCTGGATTGTCGCTCTTGAACTCACCGGCCGCGGCATCCATGCTGCGCGCGACCTTGATGTAGTTCAGGTACAGGGGCATCAGGCGCAAACCGGCGTAGCCGATGAGCCCGAGGAGGCCCAGAACGAGGAGTATCCCCATCATGGTCATCCCTTGTTGACGTCGGCGCATGCCCGGGCGTTGGCGGCGCGAACCGCGCTCATCTCGACATGCGAATTGAATCCAGCCCATAAAATCCTCCCTAAGCGAAATCCCCCCAGGCAGCCTCTCATTGAATCGCAGTTCCGATTCGCGTCCAGAGAGGTCCGTCACGAGTATCAAGATTAAGCCAAATTCGCACGGCTTTACCGACCAAATTCTGTTCCGGGACGTATCCCGGAGCGTCAGGCTCACCCAGCCACCGGCTATCCTTGCTGTTGTTGCGGTTGTCGCCCATGAAGAAATAGTGACCCGCCGGCACCACCCATTCGCCCTCCTTGACCCCGCCTCGGGCAAACATGAGCCTGTGCCGCTTGACTCCCAGCGTCTCGTTCGCCGTGGGGACACCGGTGTAATTCCACAAATCCTGCTTCGGCCCCAGATAGGGTGGACCGGACTGCTGCGGCTGCAGCACGTCATTGACGTATAGCTGGTTTTCCGCGTCGACGCGAATCCGGTCGCCCGGCAGCCCGACGAGCCGCTTGATGTAGTTGATTTTCGGGTTGGGCGGCAGCCGGAACACGATGACGTCGCCGCGCTGCGGGGTCCCGGTGGGAATCAGCAGCGTATTGATGACCGGCAGCCGCAGGCCATACGAGAATTTGCTGACGAAGATGAAGTCGCCGTCGAACAGGGTCGGCATCATCGAATCCGACGGAATGCGAAATGGCTCGAACAGAAACGAGCGAATCACCAAAACCAGCAGGATGACCGGGAAAAAGGAGCGTGCGTACTCGACGGCGATCGGCTCGCGCACACGCTCGGGCAGAGTGCCCGCGGATGCGGCGGCCCGCTTCCGGCGCTCGGCGAAGAAGATCCGGTCGAGCACCCAGATGACGCCCGACAGCGCGCCCACGACCACCAGCATCAGACTGAAGTCCACCGCCTCGTAACGGAACAGCCTCCACAGCATCGCGAGCGCCATCGCCACCAGCGCATAGCCCGATATTCTCGGCAGCCACGGCTCCTCGACGATGGTCGCGCCGGGATCACGTTGCGGCCGCAGGAACCAACCGTCGATCAAGATCACGGTCACGCAGGCCAGGCTTGCGCACAACAACACGAAAAACAGGGTATCGCCGTCACTCACTAGACACTCCCGACACTTTACAGTTACTCAAAGATTCACCGGCGCACGCCCGCTGGCCGAGGGCGCGCATCAACTGGACTTCTTGCCCACCTGTAGCACGGCAAGGAAAGCCTCTTGAGGAATCTCGACCTGGCCGACCTGCTTCATGCGCTTTTTCCCGGCCTTTTGCTTTTCGAGCAGCTTCCGCTTGCGTGTTATGTCGCCGCCATAGCACTTCGCCAGCACGTTCTTGCGCATGGCTTTGACGCTGGCGCGGGCGATTATGTGGGCCCCGATCGCGGCCTGCACCGCGATGTCGAACATCTGCCGCGGGATGAGTTCCTGCATCTTGTCGACCAATTCGCGGCCGCGCGCGTACGAATTGTCCTTGTGCACGATGAGCGACAGCGCATCGACAGGATCGCCATTGATGAGCACGTCGAGTTTGACCAGCGGCGCTGCCTGGAAGCGGTTGAATTCGTAATCGAAGGATGCATAGCCACGGCTCACCGATTTCAGCCGGTCGAAGAAATCGAGCACGATCTCGGCCAGCGGCAGTTCGTATTGCAGCGACACCTGGCTCCCGAGGAACAGCATTTTCTTCTGAGCACCGCGCTTTTCGCTGCACAATGTCAGCACCGCACCGACGTGGTCGGGGGGCACCAGGATATTGGCGGTGATGATGGGTTCTCGCAGCTCCGCGACGCGGTCCTGTGGCGGCAGCTTGCTCGGATTGTCGACGTTGATGACGGTGCCGTCGGTCAGCAGCACCTCGTAGATCACGGTCGGGGCGCTGCTGATGAGGTCCAAATCGTATTCGCGCTCGAGCCGCTCCTGCACGATGTCCATGTGCAGCAGACCCAGGAACCCGCAGCGAAATCCGAACCCAAGCGCCGTGGACACCTCCGGCTCGAAATGCAGCGCCGAATCGTTCAGCTTGAGTTTCTTGAGCGCCTCGCGAAACTGCTCGTAGTCATCGGTGCTCACCGGAAACAACCCCGCAAAGACGCGGGGCTGAACCTGTTTGAAGCCCTCGAGGGGCGCGCTTGCCGGATTTGCATCCAGCGTGATCGTGTCGCCCACCGGCGCGCCGTCGATTTCCCTGATGCCGGCGACGACGAAACCCACCTCGCCCGTTTCGAGCGCCTCACGAGCCACCGGTTTGGGCGCAAACCGTCCCAGCTTGTCGATCTGATGGCTTCGGCCGGTCGACATGACCCGGATCTTGGCGCCCAACCGCAGCGCACCATTCATCACCCGCACCAACGACACGACGCCAACGTAGTTGTCGAACCACGAGTCGATGATGAGCGCCTGAAGCGGGCCGTCGGGATCCCCGGTCGGGGCTGGGATGCGCTTGACCAGCTGTTCGAGCAGCTCCCGGACGCCCATGCCGGTCTTCGCACTTACCAGCGCGGCATCATCGGCGGGAATGCCGATGATCTCCTCGATTTCGCGAATGACCTTGGCGGTGTCCGCCGAGGGCAGATCGATCTTGTTGATGACCGGCAGCACCTCGAGCCCCTGTTCGAGCGCCGTATAACAATTGGCCACGCTCTGGGCCTCCACACCCTGGGCGGCGTCGACCACCAAGAGCGCGCCCTCACAGGCCGCAAGCGATCGGGAAACCTCGTAGGAGAAGTCCACATGTCCTGGCGTATCGATGAAATTGAGCTGGTACACCTCGCCCGTGATCGATGTGAAGCCGAGGGTCACGCTTTGCGCCTTGATGGTGATGCCGCGCTCACGCTCCAAATCCATGGAATCGAGAACCTGCGCCTGCATCTCCCGGGCGTCGAGACCACCGCACTCCTGGATGAATCGATCCGCCAAGGTCGATTTGCCATGATCGACATGGGCAATGATCGAAAAGTTTCGAATATTCTTCATCTAGGACCTGGGAGCCCGGGCCTCCTCGGAGGCAAACTTCTTATTATACCGGTCGGCGATGGTGCGCGAGCGCCTTATGCACCTCTTCCGGGTCCAAATGCCCGTGGCAGACTAACTCGCCGCCGAATAGCAGGACTGGAATTTTGTGGCCGTACCGCATTCGAGCTTCGGTGTCGGTGTCCACATCGATGATATCGACCGGCACGTCGCGAACGCAGGTGAGCGCCCCCAGCCCGGCCTGCATCTCATCGCACAGTCCGCAGCCGGGGCGCGAATAAAGGATGAATTTCAATGGCTGGGGAGATCGGTGCCGCCGTAGGACTTCACCGAATGCGCGATGAATTCCACCGTCTTGGCCGGAACCTCGCCCACGGCGGTCACTTGGTGCCCTTGCACCACCGTCGAGAAGGCAAACCCCGACCCCACCCGCGCCAGCCCCTGCATTGGCGGATCCGGCGGCGCGCTGGGCTTCTCGTCCGTGCCGGGTTTCGCGCCATTTTGCGCCTCGACGAATACGGAGACGGTCGCCAACCCGTCGGAATAGACCAGATGCGTCGCCGGTACGCTCGCGCCGCCCAGCGTCTGCGCGCCGGATATGGTGAGCCGGAATCCCGGCGGCAATTCGCTCGCCCGGTAGGCGGGCACCGCCGGCGAGGGCGAGTCCTGCGAGGGGCCCTGCCGCACCCAGCGCATGCCCTCCGTCCGGACGGCCGGCATCAATTCGCTGTCCGGAATGCTCTCCGGCATATCCAAGCGCGCGAACAGGATTTGCTCGATCACCTGGCCCCGCGAATCGCATAGCTGCGTCTTCAGCGGCATGGCCGTATTCTCGTCCAGCCACAACCGATAGCCGAACCGGTACTGGTCCTTCGGCGTGACGACGATGAGTTGCGTGGCGTGGCCGAGGAGCGCATGCGACTTGGCGAGCGCCTCGATGTTGTAGAACTCGTTCACATCGCTGCCGAACTGCGGCAGCGACCCCAGGAACGGACCGTGGTCTTGGCGTGGCTCCACCAGCACCGTGTGCTGATCGGGCAGATAACAGGTCAGCTCGTCGTTGTTGCGCACGAACTCTCGGCCCGAGCCATCCAGCGATTGGAGCCGCTCCGTCACCCGCCCCGCCCGCACCCGGTGCACGATGCGCATGGTTTCCACCCGGCCATCGCTCAAATGAAAGAATGTGCCGTCGTAGTTTCGCGTCGCCAGGGCGCGGTTCATCTTCTCGAGCCACTCGCGGGGGCCGTCGGCGCTCTGCGATGATCTCGGTGCTACGGCCAGCAAAACCCCGACCACGGCGCAAGGAGCGAGCCATCCAGCCCGGCCGCGCAGAGAAGCCATCATGGAGCGACGCGCGCGTCCCGCGATCCGTCGGTCGCCGCCGCGTCATCCGCTTCCGCGGCGGATAACAAATCGTTCAGCACATCGTTCTGGCCCATGACGGAGGAATATTTGCTGTGGGCGAAGACGTAATTGGTCAAGCGCGCCGCCGGCATGGCGGTTGGCGCGTCCGGCACCGCCGCCGGAACGGTGTATGACAGCGCCTCGGTGGGTTTGACTGGGGATGTTCGCTGGCTCACGACCGCATTCGGAGCGCTTACCATATTCCGGGCCGACGTCGGCATACCGGCTCCCAGCGTCGGCGCGCCCGCGCGCTGTTGCAGGGCGACCACCGCCACGGCAGCCACTCCCGCGGCCACGGCCGCGCCGGCAAACGGGCGCCACCACGGCGCCGACCGCCCGCCGACTGGTACCGCGACGGCGACCGACGGCTCGCCGTCGATGGCTCGATTCACCCGGGCCGTGAACCCCTGGGTCAATCGAGCAGAGCTGCCGCCCCGCAACGACTCGCCTATGAGGGCGTAGCGTCCGAAACTCTCGCGCAACTCCGCGTCGCGCGTCAGTCGCTTCAGCAACAACTCGGATTCCGAATTCGGCAGCTCACCGTCCAGAAATGCCGAGACTTGCTCACGAATTTGTTCGCTCATGTGTCCTCGGGCCGACCAAGGCCGCCGTCGAAAATGGGTCTTAGCTTCTTGTCAATGGCCTCGCGCGCACGAAATATTCGCGAGCGCACCGTGCCCACCGGGCAATCCATCGTTTGTGCGATATCTTCGTAGCTCAAGCCTTCCAATTCACGCAGCACGATGGCGGTGCGCAGATCTTCCGGTAGATTCTCGATGGCCCGGTTCACGGTGTCGCGGATCTCGTCCGTGAGAAGCAGGCCCTCGGGGGTTTCCGATTCCGCCAGTCGCGCGTGCAGGTCGTATTGCTCGGGATCCTGAAGATCGAGGTCATAATCCATGGGCCGCCGCTTGGTAGCCACCAGGGCATTCTTCGCCGTGTTGATGGCGATCCGGTACAGCCAGGTATAAAAGGCGCTGTCGCCGCGGAAGGATTGCAGGGCACGGTACGCCTTTACGAACGCCTCTTGTGCGATGTCCTCAGCCTCGGTCGCATCGTGCACGTATCGCATGATCAGCTTCAGCACCTTGTGTTGGTACCGCAGCACCAACAAATCAAACGCCGCCCGCTCGCCGCGCTGGACCTTTTCGACCAGTTTGAGATCACTTTCCTCGACGCTCATGAGTGATCCCAAACCGGCCGATCCAATGACCAGCCTGACGCGATAGACCGACAGCCTTCGGAAAAGTTCGACAATTTCCCCGTGCTTTTGACAGTAAATGTGATATTTCGCACAGGGCCGATTCTACCAGCCGAGGAATGCGACATTAGCGGTCGTTCGAACGGTTGGCGGCGATTCGCTCGATGAGGGCCGACAGCACGGCGTCCGGCGGCGGTACCCGCCCCAGAAGGTAGTCATATATCAATGGATCGTGACACTCCAGCAGGCGCCGGAAGGCCTGTCTTTGGTCGGGTGCGGCATCGCGGTACTCGTTGTCGACATATCCCGTGAGCAGCAGGTCGAGTTCCTTCATCCCGCGGCGGCAACGCCAGCGGAGCATCCCGATGTCGGCGTCCATCAAAGACGGCGGTGCGCCAGGATTTGCTTGATCGAGGCAATGGCCTTGGCGGGATTCAGGTCCTTGGGGCATGCCTCGGTGCAATTCATGATGGTATGACAGCGGTACAGGCGGAACGGGTCCTCCAGTTGATCGAGCCGATCCCCGGTTGCCTCATCCCGGGTGTCGACGATCCAACGGTATGCCGCCAGCAACGCAGCGGGTCCCAGGTAGCGATCGCTGTTCCACCAGTAGCTCGGGCAGCTCGTCGAACAACAGGCGCACAGTATGCACGCCGAGGGACGATCCACCTTCTCTTGATCCTCCTTCGACTGCAGCCGCTCCCCGTCCGGCGGCGCCGGCGTCCGCGTCTGCAACCAAGGCTTGACGGACGCGTACTGGGCATAGAAATTGGCAAGGTCCGGCACCAAATCCTTGATGACGGGCATGTGCGGCAGGGGATAAATCCTGATGTCGTTCTTGACATCCGCGCACGCGCTGATGCACGCCAATCCGTTCTTGCCGTCGATGTTCATCGCGCATGACCCACAGATGCCTTCGCGGCACGAACGGCGAAAGCTCAAGGTGGAGTCGATCTCGTTCTTGATCTTGATGAGCGCATCCAGAACCATCGGGCCGCACCCATCCATGTCCACCTCATAGGTGTCGATCCGCGGGTTCTCGGCAGAGTCGGGATCGAACCGATAGATCTTGAAGACGCGCACTTGCTTGGCGCCGTGAGCCGCCTTGAACACCCGCCCGTCCTTGCGGACCTTGGAATTGGCGGGTAGCCTGAATTCAGCCATCGATAATGCTCCTCATATCGCGCATCAATAGGTTCGCGCCTTGGGCGCGACCGATTCGACCTCATCGGTCAAGGTGTTCAGGTGCACACGCCGGTAGTCGAACCGCGTGCCGCCCCGTGCATCCACCCAGCACAGCGTGTGCTTCATCCAATTCTGGTCATCACGGTTCGGAAAATCCTCGCGCGCCTGCGCGCCGCGGCTCTCCTTGCGATTTTCGGCCGAATGCATGGTGGCCACGGCCTGGCCAAGCAGATTGTCGAGTTCCAACGTTTCGATCAGGTCCGTGTTCCAGACCATCGAGCGGTCGGTCACACTCACATCGCCGAACGACGCGAAGACCTCCGCGAGCTTGCGCCGGCCGTCCGCCAAGGTTTCGCCGGTGCGGAATACGGCGGCGTCGCTCTGCATCACCCGCTGCATGGCCAGGCGGATATCGGCCGTGCGCAGCGATCCCTTGGCGTGGCGAAGCTTGTCGAGCCGCGCCAGCACTGCACCCGAGGAATCGGGCTTGAGCGCCCGGTGCGGCGTCCCGGGTTTGACGGTGCGCGCGCAATGCCGTGCCGCCTCGCGTCCAAAGACGACCAGATCCAGCAACGAATTCGAGCCCAGTCGATTGGCGCCATGAACCGAGACGCAGGCGGCCTCGCCGACGGCCATGAGGCCGGGCACCACCGAATCGGAATCGCCGTCGCGGCGGGTGACGGCCTCGCCGTGGAAGTTGCACGGAATGCCGCCCATGTTGTAGTGAACCGTGGGCAGAACGGGAATCGGCTCCTTGTTGACGTCGATGTTGGCAAAGATTCTGGCGGTCTCCGCGATCCCCGGCAGCCGCTCCTTGATGACGGCCGCCCCAAGATGTTCGAGATGAAGATGGATATGGTCCTTGTTCCTCCCAACGCCGCGGCCCTCGCGGATCTCGATGGTCATCGAACGGCTGACGACATCGCGGGACGCCAAATCCTTCGCGTTGGGCGCATAGCGCTCCATGAATCGCTCGCCGTCGGAGTTCGTCAGATAGCCCCCCTCCCCTCGCGACCCCTCGGTGATGAGGCAGCCCGCGCCATAGATGCCGGTCGGGTGAAACTGCACGAATTCCATGTCCTGCAGGGGCAGACCGGCGCGTAGGGCCATCCCGCCCCCGTCTCCGGTGCACGTGTGGGCCGACGTGCAGGAGAACCATGCCCGGCCGTACCCTCCGGTCGCCAAGATCACTTGATGCGAGCGAAATCGGTGGAGCGTGCCATCCGCCATGTCCAGCGCGATGACTCCGCGGCACTCGCCGCCTTCCATGATGAGGTCGAGCGCAAAGTATTCAATGAAGAAACTCGCCTCATGCTTCAGCGATTGCTGATACAAGGTATGCAGCATGGCGTGTCCGGTACGATCCGCCGCCGCACAGGTTCGCTGCGCAATTCCCTTGCCGAAGTGCGTGGTCATCCCGCCGAAGGGACGCTGGTAAATTTTCCCCTCGTCGGTGCGCGAGAAGGGCACCCCGTAGTGCTCCAGTTCGATCACCGCGGCGGCCGCTTCCTTGCACATGAATTCGATCGCGTCCTGGTCTCCCAGCCAATCGGACCCCTTCACGGTGTCGTACATATGCCAGCGCCAATCGTCGTCGCCCATGTTGCCGAGGGCCGCGGATATGCCTCCCTGGGCCGCAACGGTATGACTGCGCGTCGGGAACACCTTGGTGAGGCAGGCCGTGGACAGCCCCGCCTCCGCCAGTCCAAAGGTCGCTCGCAGGCCGGCGCCGCCGGCGCCGACGACAACCACGTCGTAGGTGTGATCGATGAATTTGTAGTCGCTCATGATGCAGAAGATCCGAACGCGACCCGCAGGACGGCGAAAATGCCGGCGCCGCCGACGAGCACGTGAACAAACCGCAACAGCATCAGGGACAAGACTTTCATTCCCGCCGCGTGCACATAGTCCTCGATGACGGTGGTGGTTCCCAGATACGCGTGGAACGTCAATACGCCGATCGACAGCACGGCGAGGAAACTGCTGATCGGCAGCGCAAGCCACGCCCTGGCCGTGCCATAGTCGAGCCCCGGGAGCAGCAGCAGCGAAAAAAAGAACCACAGGGTCAGCGGAATCAGCGCCACCGAGGTGACCCGCTCGGCCCACCAATGTCCCGTCCCGTCCTTGGCGGAACCCAACCCTAGAACCCGGCTCAACGGGCTGCGCAGGCTCATGGCTGCAGTCCGCGCCAGATGACCAGCCAAATACATGCCGTCAGTCCCACCGCACCGAGCACGGCGATCCAACCGCTGACGTGCCGCTGGGTGCGCTCGAATCCGTAGCCCGCGTCCCACAACAGGTGACGCATGCCGTTCAGCAAGTGGTATAGAAAGGAGAAGGTCCAACCGATCAGGAACATCAACCCCGGCGGACTTGCGAAAATGCGCATCGCCCCGCCGTAGGCTTCCTCGCCGCCGGCCAGACAAATCAGCCAATAGGAGAGCGCGACCAGTCCCAGCGCGAGAGCAAGGCCGGTGAATCGGTGCAAGATCGACAAGGTATTGCCGATCTGCCAGCGATACACTTCCAGGTGTGGAGAAAGAGGCCGGACACGTGCGGGCATTCCGTTCAATCCTTGAGTTCAGAAATCAATACAACGGCCCTTCAGCTCCCAGTCGCCGTAACGCGTGGGATCCGGACCTTGGCGGCCGCCGATCTCTTGCCGCCGGGCCACCGCCTGAACCACCGGCTGCGCGCCCGCGCGGGCGGCATCCGCCCGCAGGTCGGCCACACAGGACGCGTTCGTCTGCGAACACCCCTTAGGTTCGCCACCGGCCATTTGCCGGTCGCGGCTCGAGTGCTCGGTGGCGCGGTTGATCGTCAAGATTCGACTCGCATTTAACGTCTGCCGGAAAACAAGCATACCAACCTACGCGCCCGGTGGTGAATTTGCTACAGGTTCCATTCCCGGATGGGGTTGACAGCACGGCCGGCGTACCCATCTCATACGGCGTATGAACCACCCTACCCGTAGTGACGACCCCGTATCGGGGCAGCTGCCTCATATCGGTCTCTTACGATTTACCGGGCCCGACGCCGCCGCTTTTCTTCAGGGACAACTGTCGAACGACACCCGCCGCCTGAGCGCCGGTGCGCCCGTGTTGGCAGCCTACTCGAGCCCGCAGGGACGCGTCGTCGCCGTGCTGCACCTTTTGCCGCATTCCAGCGGGATCATCGCACTGCTTCCCCGTGAGATCGTCCTGCCGACGCTCGAGCGGCTGCGCAAGTACGTTCTGCGCGCCAAGGTGCATATCGAGGACGCGAGCGGCCAATTCAAGGTGATGGGCAGGCATGGAACGGAATCATTCTCCTTTGGCGAGCTGTCCATTCCCGACGCGGCACAAGGCTATGAGGAACGCAACGGCATCGGAGTCGCCCGTGTCGGCGCCGATCCCGGCCGCTATTGGGTGATCGGCACGCCTCAGGATCTCGCGCAGCAGCGGATCGATGGCGGCGACCCCGTACAGGCCGACCTGCCGCGCCGGATTGAACACGATTGGCGGCTCGCGGACATTCGCGCCGGCCTGCCCCAAGTGTATGCCGCCACCCGCGAGATGTTCGTCGCACAGATGCTCAATCTCGATCTGATCGACGGTATCAGCTTCACCAAGGGCTGCTTTACGGGACAGGAAATCGTCGCGCGCACACAGCATCTCGGGCGCATCAAGCGGCGGCTGTTCCGGCTGAGACTGCCCCCTGGCACCTGGGCGGTTGGCCAATCGGTGCATTTGCGCGACGGAAGGAGCGGGAGGCTGACCGAACTCGCGGAGGCGGACTCCGAATTCGAGGCGCTCGCCGTGCTCAATATGGAGGCCGGTGCGCCGGGCGCCGCCGGTGCCGCGGAAGGCGAAGTCGAATCGCCGGCCAGCGCCCTCGTCGACGCGACCGAGTTGCCGCTGCCCTATCCATTGGTCAGCCCCGCGTGAGCCCGCTGCCCGAGAACCTAAAGATTGCGGCTTTCGGCCACCCGATCCGGCGTGACATCGCCTTGTTTGCCGCCGAAGTGCGCAATGACGTAGTTCGCAAGCTCGGCGACTTCGGTGTTCGAGTAGGCGCCGCCGAATGCCGGCATGAACACGTCTCGACCATCGATTCGCACATTCACGCCATGGAGAATGGCCTGCGTGACATTGTCGCCGTGCGCGTCGTTCACTCCGCGCGTGCCGACCAGCGACGCGTACGCCGATTGCTGTCCCTTGCCGTTCCATAGATGACAGCTCGCGCACGCCCCCTCGAACAATTTCAGTCCCTGGGTGTTCCCCGCGGCGTCGGCGTTCCCCGGCGCTGTCTCGCTCGCTGCGGCGACCGGCGCCGGGTTCCGGTCGACATCGATCGGATCGCTCCCCTCACGGGCGGGCACCGTGCGCAGGTAGGCCACCAAGGAAGCTATGTCATCGGGATTCAGGAATTGCAGGCTGTGTGCAACGGCCTCTCCCATCGGGCCGCCTGCCGTGGCGTGCCCCATGGCGAGGCCGGTCTTCAAATACGCCGAGATCTCGGCGTCGCTCCAGGCGCCGATGCCATGCCCGGGATCCGGCGTGATGTTGTAGGCTCGCCAGCCTTGCAATTCGGCGCCGGACAATTCCTTTCCACGCTCCAGGCCGAATCCCCAGTTGCGGGGCGTATGGCACTCGGCGCAATGGCCGAGCGCCGTCGCGAGGTAGGCTCCGCTGTTCCAATCGGGCGGCTTCGCCGGATCGGCCGCAAATCTCCGGTCCTTGAAAAAGGCCGCGTTCCATAGCCGCAGGGCCCAGCGTTGATTGAAGGGAAAGACGAGGTCGTTGGCGCGATTCGCCTGCCTTACGGCCGGCAAGCTCGCAATGTAGGCCTTGATCGCGAGCGCGTCGTCGCGGCTCAGCTTGGTGTAGGACGTATACGGAAACGCCGGATAAAGTTGACGGCCGTCCTTTCCCACGCCGTCGCGCAGCGCCCGCACGAAATCATCGCCGCTCCATCCACCGATGCCCGAGGTGGGGTCGGCGGTGATGTTGGTCGAGTATATCGTCCCGAAGGGCAGCTTGAAGGCAACTCCGCCGGCGAACGGCCTGCCGGATCCCTGCACCGTATGACAGGCTATGCAATCCGCGGCTTTCGTCAGGTATTCGCCGCGAGCCAGCACATCGGCCGATGCGGGCGCGCCGGCGAGTGCGGGCGCCGTGCCCGCCGATCCGTCCACGCGGTTCAAAACCACCGAAGCGGCGATTCCGATCAGCACCAGACACACGATGATCGCGAGGAATCGCTTCATGCCTTCGGCCTCCCATCCAAGGCGCTTGCGGCGCCATTGTCGCCCACCACGGTTTTGAACACGTCCATGCTCTTCGCCAGCTGCGCGCGATCGACCGGCAAGCTGCGCAGGCGCACGCCGGTCGCAGCAAAGATTGCGTTGCAGAGGGCCGGAGCCGCGATGGCGGTGCCCACCTCGCCCAGACCGCCCGGCGCATGACCGGTGCCGATGTTATGCACTTCGACCAGCGGCGTCTCGTTGATGCGCAGAGTGCGATAATCGTGGAAGTTGCTCTGCTCGATGGCGCCGTGCTTGATCGTGATGCCGCTGTACAGAGCGGCGCTCAGTCCGAACAACAGGCCTCCCTGGATTTGGGCCTCCACCGAACTCGGATTGATCGTCACGCCGCAGTCGAGGGCGACAACGGCCCTGCGCAGCCGCACTTCCCCCCGTGGGGTCACCTCGGCTTCGACGATCAAGCAGACCTTGCTGCCGAATGGCTCACCCAATGCGATGCCTCGTCCCACTCGCGCCGGCAGCGGGCCGGAGTCCCAGCCCATCTTCTGCGCCGCGAGATTGACGAGCGCCAGCGCCCGTGGATTCTTCTGCAGCATTGTCCGCCGGAAATTCAGCGGATCCTTGCCTGCCGCATGCGCCAATTCGTCCATGAAGCTTTCGACCACGAACAGATTGTGCGTGGGTCCGACGCCGCGCCACCAACCTACGATCAAGCCGTCCGGCATGTCATGGCGCACCCATTCCACCTTGAGGTTGGGAATGTCGTATGGCACCTCGGCAACGCACTCGACCGTGTCGTCGTCCAAGCCGTTCTTTCCCATGGCCATGGGCGCCCATCGCCCGAGCACCGTGCCGCCGGTGACGCGATCGCCGTACCACACGGGTCTGCCGTTCGAATCGAGCAGCGCCGAGATCCGGTCGTAATACATCGGTCGCACGATGTCGTGCCGAATGTCCTCTTCACGCGTCCAAATGACCTTGATCGGGAAACTGACTTGCTTGGCGAGATGAACGGCCTGCTCCACCGAGTCGGTTTCCAGGCGGCGTCCGAATCCCCCGCCAAGATACTGGTTGTGCAGAACGATCTTCCCCTCCGGCAATCCGGTGATCTTTGCGGCCGCCGCCACGCAGCGCGTCGGCACCTGCGTGCCGACCCAAATTTCGCATTTGTCGGGGGTGAGCCACACGGTTGTGTTTAGCGGCTCCATGGTTGCGTGCGCCAGCATCGGCGACTGATAGGTCGCCTCCACGAGTTTGCCGTCGGCGGGCTTCTTGCCCACCTCGCGGGCGATGATGGGCGGGCCGCCGTGCGACTTGTCGGCCAGCGCCTCGCGCAGTTTGGCTGTCGTGAGATCGGCGTTGTCACCCGGATCCCATTCGATGTCGAGCTCATCGAGACCCCGCTTGGCGGCCCAAAAATGCTCCCCCACGACCGCGACTGCGCCATCCAGCTGCAACACCGCGAGCACTCCGGGTATTGCGCGAGTCCGCTTGTCATTGATGCCGACGACTGTGCCGCCGAAGGTGGGGCAGGCTCGGACGGTCGCGATTTTCATCCCGGGCACCTTCACATCGATCCCGAATTGGGCGGCGCCCCGCACCTTGTCCGCGGAATCGACCCGCCTCAGGGGTCTTCCGATCAAGGTGAACGTCGAAGGGTCCTTGACTGCAACGTCGCCGGGCTCCGGCAATGCCCCCGCCGACTTGGCCAGGGCCCCGTACCCCAGGCTGCGCCGCGAGGGGGGATGGCTGACGATGCCGCGCGACACGGTGCAGGTCGCCGCATCGACCCGCCATCGCTGCGCCGCCGCCGCCACCAGCATGGCGCGCGCCACCGCTCCCGCCTCCCGCAGGACCTGCCAGTGGCCGCGGGTGCTGGTGGAACCGCCGGTGATCTGGCCGCCCAACAGCGGCATGGCGTACAGCTCCTCATTGGGCGGAGCATGCTCGACCTCGATCTGATCCATGCCCACATCGAGTTCCTCCGCCAGCATCATGCACGCCCCGGTATAGATGCCCTGGCCCATCTCGACGTTGGGCATGACCAGCCGCACCGAACCGTCAGCATCTATGCGGATAAACGCATTGGGAGCGAACGGGGGATTGCCGTCGGCAGCAGCGGCGGCCGCATCGCCCGGCTGGCGGCGCGCATTCAACGCAGCGCGAGCCGTTCCGCCGGCACCCGTCCACAGGAACGCCAGGGTCAGGCCGCCCAGCTTCAGCGCATCGCGGCGTCCGGCATCAACGTCTTGCGGCGTCACGATGCGCCCCGCGGCCCCGGCGCGACGGTCTGCATCACTTTTATTTCGCCCGTTGCCGCCTGCTTGATGGCGGCCCGGATCCGCACGTAGGTCCCGCATCGGCAGATGTTTCCGGACATTGCCGCGTCGATATCATCGTCGCTGGGATTGGGATTTCGCGCCAGCAGCGCCGCCGCCGACATGATTTGACCCGACTGGCAGTAGCCACATTGCACCACGTCCACGTCCAACCATGCCTGCTGGACCTGCTTTCCACTCGGAGTTCTGGCCACCGCCTCGATGGTGGTGATGGATTTGTCGCCGATCGCGCTCACCGGCAGCACGCAGGACCGCACCGCCTGTCCATCCAAGTGAACGGTGCAGGCGCCGCATTGCGCGATGCCGCATCCGAACTTGGTTCCGGTGAGGCCGACGACGTCGCGCAGCACCCACAGCAGCGGCATATCCGCGGGCACATCAACCGTGTGTGGTTCCCCATTGACGCGCAATAAGAACATGGCGGCCTCCGATGTGGGCCGGGCCATTGTAGCGGCAATCGCAGTGCTTGGGTCCGGTGCCCGGGCAGAACCCGTTTCCGGAGCGACTCCCGGGAGGAAGAATACTTAGACAGGCTCCTACGAGGCGCGGCGCATCAGATCCGCCGCGCAGGAACGCAGCGGCAGCGCGGCCACCAAGGCCTTCAGCGCAAGCTCATTGGGAATGTCGGCGGCTGATACGCGGATGACCTTGATGCCCGCGGCCTGCAGCGCCTCGGCCTTGCGGCGATTCTTTTCGAGCTGCGCGTCGGTCGGCTTGGCATCTTCATCCAATTCGACGACGGCGATGGCGGTGAAATCGGGCAGGCAAACGACGAAATCCGCCACCAACGCCCGCGTCACGGCGGCGTGCGCCAGGATCACATGCCCCGGGAACGCCCGCACCAAACGGCCGTATAGCTGCTGCTCCGCCCGGCTCAGCAGTGGTTTTGCGGTGACGATCCCGCGCATTCGCTCGCCCCTGATTGATTTGCGAACGCGCAGTATGCGCACCACCGGGCCGGTCAATCCGCGAGGCGCGTCGCGAAATTCCGTTCGCATCCGTCTGTGCACGGCGGCCCGGGCAACGGCTGCCGCTTATGTCGCGTGCGTCCTTACCCGCCGCTTCACGCTTGGGCGCCGGCGCTTCACACGTGGGCACGCTTGTACAGTGCGATCAACTCGCCCCAAGCCCGCTCAGCCTGGGGCTCGTTGTAGATCGGTTTGCCCGCCTGCAGCGGCATGTCCTTCACGCACCATCCATGCATCGTCCCTTCGTAGACTTCGATTTTCACCGGCACTTTCGCGGCGTCGAAGGCCTCGCGCAGCTTGATTTTTGCCTCGGGCTGTTTTGCGTCGTCGCTGGCGGCCACACCGAAGTAAAACTCGGCCTTGATCCTCGGCACCAACAAATGCGGGCTGTCGGGTTTATCGGTCACCAGCCCGCCGCCGTGGAACGACGCACCTGCGCCGATTCGATCGGGACCGGCGGCGGCCGCCTGCATGGCCATCGGGCCTCCCATGCAATAGCCGACCACGCCCATCTTTGCCTTGGGGCTCACACAGGTCTGCGCATCGAGGTATGCGACGTAGGCGGAGGCGTCCTGCATGACGGCATCGCTCGTCAAGGGCGCCCGCAGCGCGTCGAGCTTCGCCCGATCGGCGGGGTTTCCAAAATCGAAGTCGGAAGATAGGCCCGGGGCCTTGGTCGATCGGTAAAAGGGATTCGGCACCAATACGGTCAGCCCGCCCGTCGCGAGGCGCTTGGCCATCGCGCGCATGGTCGGGCGCAATCCGAAGACGTCCGGAAAGATGATCACGGCCGGCCAGCGGCCTTTGCCCCCGGGGTGAACGAGCGCGGCGTCGCAGGTCCCGCTCGGCGTCTGCACCGCCACGTCGGCATCGACGATCTCCGCATCGGTTGCGGCCGTCGCCCCCGCCGCGGCGCTCACGCCGGCCGCCAACGTGAGTGCCGTGAACTCGCGCCGCGAAATTCCCTGTCGTTTCTCGGTCATACAATATCTCCGAAAACAGTTGCCGCCGTTCCGAGCCCCGATTCTAGGCCTTGCGCCGGCCGCGGCCAACCGTCACGCCTGAACCGCGGTCGTCCGGGCCCGGGAAGTCGCGCGCGGCGGCAAAAATCCACTCGCGAAAATGCGCCACCTTCGGCAGATTCAGAAAGGCCCGCGGGCAGACGAAGTAATAGGCCGAACGGAACGGCAACGCGCCCGTGCCCGCCCGTCGCAGGCTCCCCTGTCTAAGCGCTCGGGTGATGAGTGTCCACCGTGCCAGGGCGAATCCCAGACCTTCTTCGGCGGCGGCCAGAAGGCCCGCGGAATCGTCGATCGTGGGCGCCCGTGATTGCCATGCCATCTCCTGGTCCGTCGCACGCCAGGCGCTCCATGGTTCGTCGCCGCTCTCGAGCAGCGGAAATCTATCGAGGTCCGCGCCGCGTTCGATCATGCCATATTGTTTGATCAACTCGGGGCTCGCCACGGGCACCAACCAGTCGTCCAGTAGCTTCTCGCAGTGCAGACTCGGGTAGTTGCCGTGGCCGAATCGTATGCCCACATGCATCGAGGCGCGCGAGAAATCGATCAGCTCGCGCGAGGTGTGGAACCGCAGATCCACCTCCGGATGCTGGCGGCGAAACGACCGGATGCGCGGCAGCAGCCACATCTGCAGAAACGAGGCCAACAGCGTTATCTGCAGCGGTCCCGCGCGGCGATGCTGTTTGAGTTGATGCATCGCCGATTCCAGCCGTTCGAGGCCGTCTCGGACGGCGGGCAACAGCTCGAGCGCCTCGTCCGTCAGTTCGATTCGCCTCCCGAGGCGCCGGAACAGCGGCAGCTGAATGTATTCCTCGAGCGTTTTGATCTGCTGGCTGACGGCGGCGGGCGACACATTGAGCGCGTCGGCGGCGGCCGAGAAATTCAGCGTTGTCGCCACCGCCTCGAATACGCGCAGCGCACCGAGCGGCAATCTTGCGTGGACGTTCCGCATGTTAAGTTTTTCTTGACGCGCCGATCAAAACTCGGGGCGCATGTGCGGAAACAACAACACGTCGCGAATGGACGGCGAATCGGTGAACAGCATCACCATCCTGTCCACGCCCAATCCCAGGCCGGCGGTGGGCGGCATGCCGTATTCCAGCGCCCGCACATAGTCTGCATCGTAGTACATGGCTTCCTCGTCGCCGGCAGCCTTGCGCGCCACCTGATCCTTGAAGCGCTGCGCCTGATCCTCGGCGTCGTTCAGTTCGGAGAAGCCGTTGGCCAGCTC
>Ga0182015_10003159_pt1 | contig 18815 bp, 14 predicted proteins | sample 712P3MmetaG_FD_120478 | JGI IMG/M metagenome (GOLD analysis project Ga0182015, IMG submission 120478) | Permafrost microbial communities from Stordalen Mire, Sweden - 712P3M metaG | ecosystem: Environmental > Terrestrial > Soil > Wetlands > Permafrost | place: Sweden: Stordalen | collected...
ACACCGACACCGGCACAGCCATCGTCGTCAAGGGGACCGTTGGTCCGTACCTTGGCACCTCGCGCTGGGAAGGCACGGGCTCCAAGGAGACGGTCTCCACGCCGCCGAAGCCGATTCCTTACTAGGCCGTCGGTAAAAAGAAACGATTGAAAGGTCGCCGCGAAGGTGGCCGACGCTGTAACCAGCCCAGCCGAGCCTGAAAGCTCGGCTGGGCCACCACCATCACCGGTCGGTAGCCCGTCAGGGCCGCCGACCGGTGGCTTGCGCCGTTATCTCTGGCGCGCATTCGTCGCGCAACGCGAAGTCACCCCCGTCATCATCACGATCGGGCTCTTCATCTTCTTCGCGGTCAAGTCGCCGAACTTCGCCACCTCCCTCAGCCTCAACTCGGCCGCCGGCCTTGCCGGGCCTTACGGGGCGATCGCCGTGGGCGAGGTGCTCGTGCTCGTGCTCGGGGAGATCGACTTGTCAGCGGGCCAGGTCTTCTTGTTCACCCCCTGGGTCATGTACTGGCTGTGGACCCTCGGCGTCCCCGTCGGCTGGGCAATCGTCGCCGCCCTCGTCGTCGCCATCGGGATCGGGGTGATCAACGGCCTCATCACGGTGATGCTGAACGTGCCGTCCTTCGTCGGCACCCTTGCGACAAACTTCGTCCTCTTCGGCCTCGTGCTCATCTTCTCCGACGACACCGAGGCCACCCCTGTCCCCGGCTCGATCCCGCCGCAGACTTCGAGTGTCACCCCGCACGTGGGCCTCTTCGGCCAGATAATCGGCGTCTGGCAGTGGTCCGAGATCCTCTGGGTGATCGCCATCATGCTGGTGGTCCACTTCCTTTTGAAACGGACCCGCTTCGGCGTCCGGGTCATTGCGACGGGTGGCAACCTGCTCGGAGCCGCCGAGGCCGGTGTCCCGGTCCGCCGGGTCAAGATCTGGTGCTTTGTCCTATGCTCGTTCCTCTCCGGCATCGTCGGCATCGTCGACGCCGTCAAGTACGGCAGCATGGACCCGGGCAACGCGGGAGTGAACTACATCCTCTACGCCGTGGGGGCCTGTGTCATAGGTGGCACCGCGCTCACCGGCGGCCGGGGCACCGTCATCGGCGCCTTCATCGGCGCCATCCTCATCGGCATCCTCGAGGCCGGCCTCAATGTCATCGGGGTCAGCACCAACGACTTCTTCGTCTACATCGGCGTCATCATGGTCATCGCCATGACTCTCAACGGCTGGCTCGACCGGCTCGCGGCGCGGACCCGGACGGGCTAAGAGGGGACGAGACGATGAGCGACATCCTTGAAGCACCTGCACCCATGGCTGACGGCAGCCGCAGCGGTGAGGTGGTGCTCGAAGTGCAAGGGGTGATGAAGAGCTTCGGGCCCCTGGCGGTCCTTCGCGGCATCGACCTCAATCTTCACGCGGGCGAGGTGCTCGGCCTCGTCGGCGACAACGGGGCCGGCAAGAGCACGCTTGTCAAGATCTTGAGCGGGTACTCCCCCCAGGACGCGGGCCGGATCCTGCTCAAGGGCGAGGAGGTGCGCTTCCGCTCGGTCGAGGACGCCGCCGCGCACGGGATCGAGACCGTCTACCAGGACCTGGCACTCATCCCCCAGCTGCCTGTTTACCTGAACCTCTTCTTGAACCACGAGATGACCCACTACGGGCCCCTGCATGTGCTCGACAAGCGCAAGATGCGGAACCTCACGAGGCAGTACCTCGACGACATCAACGTCAACGTGCCGAACATCAATGCCGAGGTGGGCCAGCTCTCAGGCGGCCAGCGCCAGGCGATCGCCGTGGCGCGGGCGACGCGGTCGGACGCGAGCATCCTCCTCCTCGACGAGCCCTTGGCCGCCATGGGCGCCCGCGAGTCACGCCTGATCATCGACCTCGTGCGGGGGCTGGCCTCCTCCAGGAGCGTGTCGATGATCATCATCGACCACAACTTCGCCCACCTCTTCGAGCTCTGCGACCGGGTCAATGTCATGCAGGGCGGGAAGATCACCATCAACCAGAAGACCAAGGACACCTCGCTCGAGGAGCTGACCGAGCTGATGGTCTCGAGCTACCGCTCCCAGATACAGCAGGCCGGGCGCGCCTGAAGGTGCCGAACGGCTGGCCCTGGCCTTAGCGGGCCAGACCCTGGGCGAGCCGGTAGTAGGCCTGGTTCCAGCGCAGCTCCCGCCGGAAGCCCTCGGTCGTCGTCGAGGCGTCGATGCTGACGAGTTCTATGCCCGATATCACGGCGAAGTCCACGAGGGTCTCCATGCTGACCGCCGTGCTCAAGGCCGTGTGGTGCGGGCCGCCGGCCGTGAGCCAGGACTCGACCGCGGTCGCAAAGCTGGGCGCGGGCTTCCAGACCGCCCGCGCCACGGGAAGCCTCGGCAGCGGGGCGTCCGGGGGCACGATCTCGATCTCGTTCGCGACAAGCCGGAACCGGTCACCGAGGTCCAGCAGGCCGACGACAAGGCCGTGACCCGCAAGCGCGTCGAACACCAGCCGGACCGGGTCGGACCGGTTGCCGATCCCGAGGGGGTGGATCTCGCAGCTCGGTTTGCCTGCCGCTATGGAAGGGCAGATCTCGAGCATGTGGGCACCGAGCACCTTCGGCTCGCCGGGGCCGAGATGGTAGGTGTAGTCCTCCATGAAAGAGGTGCCACCCGCCTGGGCGGCGCCCATGACCTTCAAGATCCGTACGAGAGCAGCTGATTTCCAGTCGCCCTCGGCGCCAAAGCCGTACCCGTCGGCCATGAGACGCTGGACGGCGATGCCTGGGAGCTGACGCAGGCCGCCGAGGTCCTCGAAGTTCGTCGTAAAAGCGCTGAAGCGGCCTTTTGCCATGAAGCTGCGCAAGCCGACCTCGATGCTGGCCGCGTAGCGCAACGCTTCGTGACGGGCCCCGCCGCGTGCCAGCTCGGGGTCCACCGAGTAGGACGCCTCGTAGTCCTCGACGAGGGCGTCGACGGCCTCGGAGGAAGCGGCCTCGACGGCCTCGACGAGGTCGTTGACGCCATAGGTGTTCACAGAGATCCCGAGACGGAGCTGTGCCTCCACCTTGTCCCCCTCGGTGACGGCCACGTCGCGCATGTTGTCGCCGAAGCGGGCGAGACGGAGCTGCTGGGCCGCCTGCCACCCCCTGGCGGCGCGTGCCCATGAACCGATGCGCTGGCGCACGACCGGGTCGCTCGCATGACCGGCAACGGTCTTTCGCCGTAGCGCGAGGCGCGTCTCGATGTAGCCGAACTCGCGATCGCCGTGGGCCGCCTGGTTCAGGTTCATGAAGTCCATGTCGATGGTGTCCCACGGCAGCGAGACGTTCACCTGGGTGTGCAGGTGCAACAGGGGCTTGCGCAGGGCATCGAGGCCGGCGATCCAGGCCTTCGCGGGCGAGAAGGTGTGCATCCAGGCGATGACACCAATGCAGTTGTCGTCCGAGCTGGCTTCGATGCAGGCGCGGCGTATCTCTTCGGCCCCGATGAGCACCGGCTTCCAGACAATACGGACGCCGATCTCCGCGCCCGCGTTCAACAACGCAACGATCTCGCCGGACTGCTGGGCAACCTGGTGCAACGTCTCGTCCCCGTAAAGTGACTGGCTGCCTGTCAAGAACCAGCATTCGAGCGTTTCATCTGTCTCGCGCACGGGGTGTCCTTCTGGGTTGCTCGGGTACGACCTGGCCGATTATGCAGGGAGCATAGCGACCAAGGGCAGTTTGCGAGAAGGTCGCCGCGACCAACGGGCCGCACCCACGCCTCACGCGGTGGGCTTTCCCCGACACCTAAAGCATGCGAGCATGCCTGACATGGCCCGACCAACGATCAGCGTGGCGCCGTGGGGGACAAAGGGCGTCAACCTCTACACGCTCGCCAACGACAACCAGATGGTGGTAAGGATCCTCGACTACGGCGGCGTCATCCAGTCGGTCTCGTTCCCCGACGCAAAGGGCCGGCCCGGCGAGGTGACGCTCGGCTTTTCCACTCTGGCTGACTACGAGGCCTACAACCCCGCCCCTCATGGCGCTCGCCCGATCGGCGCAGGCATCTACTTCGGGGCCTTGGTCGGGCGCTACGCGAACCGGATCGCGGCCGGCAGCTTCCCCCTCGGCGGGCGCCGATACCAGGTGCCAGCCAACAACGGGCCGAATGCCCTGCACGGGGGACCGACCGGCTTCGACCAGAAGATCTGGTCGGCCGCGACCTCGTCGGAACCTCGCAGCGTCTCGCTCGAGCTCACCTACCTGAGCCCCGAAGCTGAGATGGGATTTCCCGGCACGCTCACGACCGTCGCCACCTACACCCTCGATACCGACAACGGCCTCGGCTTCAGCTTTGCCGCCACCACCACCGCTCCCACGGTGGTGAACCTAACGAACCACACCTATTGGAACCTCGCCGGCGAGGGCTCGGGGGCGGTGCTCGGACAGCTGCTGCAGATCGAAGCCGACAGCTTCACGCCCGTGGACGCCGCCTTGATCCCGACCGGTGAGATCCGCCCCGTGGCCGGAACGCCGTTCGACTTCCGTAGGCCAACGCCGATCGGAGAGAACATCAACGGCGGTCCACAATTCGCCGCCGCCGACAATGAGCAGCTGGCAAGAGGCCAGGGATACGACCACAACTGGGTGCTCAACCAGACGAACCCGCCTTCGCTCCTGTTAGCGGCGCGTGCCTTGGACCCCTCGAGCGGGCGCGAGCTCAGCGTATACACGACCCAACCCGGTCTGCAGTTCTACTCCGGCAACTCGCTCACAGGGAACCTGGTCGGATCCGGCGGCCACGCCTATGGGCAATACAGCGGGTTCGCGCTCGAGACACAGCACTTCCCAGACTCGCCCAACCAGCCCACGTTCCCTTCGAGCGAGCTCGGCCCCGATGAAACCTTCCAACAGAGCTCGGTCTACCGGCTGTCCAACGCCCGGGGCTAGCCTCCCAGTCGATCGAAGAACCCAACCCGTCCCTTAAGAGGAGCAACATGGAATACCGCCAGTTAGGAAACTCCGGCCTGCGCATCTCGACTATCACCCTCGGCACGATGGGCTTTGGCGGTACGGGCTGGGCGAGCCCGGTCGGGCACATCGACGTGGACGGAGCCCGCAGGCAGATCGGCCTTGCCCGCGACGCCGGCGTCAACCTCATCGACACCGCGGATGTCTACTCCTTCGGCCTGTCGGAAGAGATCCTGGGCCAGGCACTCGGCGCGGACCGCGACGAGGTGCTCATCGCCACCAAGGCACGCTTTTCGATGAGCAGCCAGCCGAACGACGCCGGGTCCTCGCGCCACCACCTCATCTGTTCGGCCGAGGCGAGCCTGCGCCGCCTCGGCACCGACCGCATCGACCTCTACCAACTGCACGGCTGGGACGGCCAGACCGCGCTCGAAGAGACCTTGAGCGCCCTCGACACCCTCGTCGAGTCCGGCAAGGTGCGTTATGTCGGTGCCTCGAACTTCTCCGCTTGGCACCTCATGAAGGCGCTGGCGCTCTCCGAGCGCACCGGCAAGACGCCGATCGTCTCCCAGCAGGTCTACTACTCGCTGCAGTGCCGTGACGTCGAGTCCGAGCTCGTGCCGGTGTCGATCGACCAGAAGCTCGGGATGCTCATCTGGAGCCCGATCGCGGGCGGGTTGCTCTCGGGCAAGTACCGCCGCCAGGGCGCACCGGGTGCGGAGGGCAGCCGGCATCTGAGCGGAGAGTGGCACGAGCCGCCGGTGCATGACGAGAACAAGCTCTACGACATCATCGAAACTCTCATCGAGATCGGCGCCACCCACGGTGTGTCGGCCGCCCAGGTCGCGCTCGCCTGGCTCATTGCCAAGCCCGCCGTCACGACCGTGATCGTCGGGGCGCGCACCGAAGAGCAGCTCGCCGACAATCTCGCCTCGGCCGAGCTCGCTCTGAGCGAGGACGAGATGTCGCGCCTCGACGCTGTGAGCGCGGACCCGCTCCGCTACCCCTACTGGCACCAGGCGGCGAACGCGTCCGACCGCCTCAGCCCTGCCGACCTGAGCCTGCTCGCACCCCCCGTCAGAGGCGGCACGGTCAAGTGACCACGAAGCTCCAAACCTGTTGACGCCGCGTCGAGGGCCGATTAAGTTCAAGTGATCAACGAAGTACTGAGGAGGTCCTCGATGCCGACGCCTACGCGTGAAGATCGCTTTTCGTTCGGGCTTTGGACGGTGGGCTGGCAGGCCCGGGACACCTTCGGGGACGCCACCCGAGATCCCCTCGATGCCGTCGAGGCCGTCTCCAAGCTCGCCGAGCTCGGTGCCTACGGCGTGACCTTCCACGACGACGACCTGATCCCGTTCGGGTCCGAGGAGGCCGAGCGGGCCCGGCGGATAAAGCGCCTACGCGATGCTCTCGACGCGAGCGGCCTCGTCGTGCCGATGATCACGACCAACCTGTTCACGCACCCGATCTTCAAAGACGGTGGCTTCACGAGCAACGACCGGGGCGTGCGGCGCTACGCGGTGCGCAAGGTGATGCGCAATCTCGACCTCGCCGCGGAGCTCGGCGCCAAGACCTTTGTCTTCTGGGGCGGGCGGGAAGGCTGCGAGACCGACGCCGCAAAGGACGTCCGGGCCGCGTTGGACCGCTACCGCGAGGCGCTCGAGGTGCTGGCTCAGTACGTGAACGACCGCGGTTACGGCATCCGCTTTGCCATCGAGCCGAAGCCGAACGAGCCGCGGGGCGACATCTTGCTGCCGACGGTCGGCAGTGCGCTCGCTTTCATCTCGACGCTCGAGTGCCGCGACATGGTCGGGCTCAACCCCGAGGTCGGTCACGAGCAGATGGCGGGGATGAACTTCGTCCACAGCATCTCGCAGGCGCTGTGGCACGGAAAGCTCTTCCATATCGACCTGAACGGCCAGCACGGGGCGAAGTTCGACCAGGACCTGGTGTTCGGCCATGGCGACTTGCTGAGCGCCTTCTTCCTCGTCGACCTGCTCGAGAACGGTGGTCTCGGCGGCGGCCCCAGCTATGACGGCCCCAGGCACTTCGACTACAAGCCTTTCCGGACCGAGGACGCCGCGGGCGTGTGGACCTCGGCGGCATCGAACATGGCTACCTACCTGATCCTAAAGGACCGGGCCAAGGCCTTCCGGGCCGACCCGGAGGTGCAAGAGGCCCTGCGGGCGAGCCAGGTGGCAGAGCTCTCCGTGCCGACACTCGGGGAGGCCGAGTCCTACTCGGACCTGCTCGCCGACCGGTCCGCCTTCGAGGAGTTCGATCTGAAGCGGGCGGCCACGCACGGCTACGGCTTCGCCCATCTCGACCAGCTCGCCATCGAGCATGTGCTCCGCGCCCGCTGAGCCGACGGGTACCGCCGCAACCGCCGAGCGCGGGCGGCACTCCCGATGACGCTCGTGGCCGGGATGGACTCGTCCACCCAGTCCTGCAAGGTCGTCATCCGCGACGCCGAGACGGGCGCGCTCGTCCGCAAAGGCTGGGCGCCGCACCCGGACACGACCGAAGTCGACCCAGGCAAGTGGTGGGAGGCGGCACAGACTGCCCTCGAGGCCGCAGGAGGACTCGAGGGCGTCGGCTCGATCGCGGTGGCCGCCCAGCAGCACGGCATGGTCTGTTTGGACGAGGACGCGAAGGTCGTGCGCCCGGCGCTTTTGTGGAACGACCTGCGATCGGGCCCGGCCGCCGAGGCACTCGTCGACGAGCTGGGAGCCGACGCCTGGGCGAACGCCGTCGGGAGCGTCCCGGTGGCGTCGTTCACTGTCACCAAGCTCCGCTGGCTCGCCGAGCACGAGCCCGAGAACGCCCGGCGGACTCAAGCGGTCTGTCTCCCTCATGACTGGCTCACCTGGAAGCTCCTCGGCTCCGAGCAAGCCGGCCACCGCCCCATCGAGTCGCTCACGACCGACCGCAGTGACGTGAGCGGAACGGGTTATTGGTCCCCGATCACCGAGGAGTACCGTCTTGACCTGCTCGAGCGGGCGCTCGGCCGCGTCGTAGTCGTTCCCCGGGTGCTCGGGCCGTCCGAGAGCCCCGGCCGGGCCGGCCCTGTCGTCTTTGGCCCGGGTGCAGGTGACAACGCCTCGGCGGCACTAGTGCTCGCCCCGACCGACGGGGACGTCGTCGTCTCGGTCGGCACGTCAGGGGTGGTCTCGGCCAGCTGCAAGATCCTCGTGCCGGACAGCTCCGGGACGGTGGCGGGATTCGCGGACGCGACCGGGAACTACCTGCCGCTCGTGTGCACGGTGAACGCCGCCCGCGTTCTCGAGGCCGCCGCCCGCATGCTCGGTGTCGACCAGCAAGGGCTTTCCGAGCTTGCCCTGGCGGCCCCAGCCGGCGCCGACGGGCTCGTCCTGCTCCCCTATCTCGAAGGCGAGCGCACCCCCAACCTGCCCGAGGCCACCGGTGAGCTGCACGGTCTGCGCCACAAGACCTCGACGCCCGCTCACCTGGCGCGGGCCGCGGTCGAAGGAGTGCTCTGCGGCCTCGCGGACGCGCTCGACGCCGTCGAGGCGCGTGGTGTCAACCTCGAGCGCGTGCACCTCATCGGGGGAGGCAGCCGGTCCGAGGCCTTGCGCCGGATCGCCCCGACGATCTTCGGGCGCCCGGTGCTCGTGCCGCCCCCGGGCGAGTACGTGGCGGACGGAGCCGCCTACCAGGCGATGTGGGCCCTCACTCCGGACCACAAGCCACCTGCTTGGGCTTTCGAGGGTTCGCAGCGCTTCGAGGCTGAGCCTGTGTCCGCCGTCCGGGCCCGCTACGCGGATGTCCGCGACAAGTACATCTCGGGTGTCCGCTCGGCCAACAGCTAGCCCAGTGGCCAGGCGCAGTTTCGCCTACGCCCGGGAGCCAGCAGCGACAGCCGGGCAGCCCCAGGGTGTGCCCGCCCGCCAGCAGCTGTTGAAGCGGCACAACCTGGCCCTCGTGCTCGGGCACCTGGCCGGGGCGCCGAACCTCTCCCGGGCCCAGCTCGCCGCAGGCACCGGGCTCACGAAGGCGACCGTCTCGACCCTCGTCTACGCCCTGATGGACGCCGGGCTTATCGTCGAGCACGATCCCGAACGCGGCCTCATCGGGCGTCCGGGCAGCCCTCTCGCTTTGAACGCCGAAGGCCCGGCCGGACTCGGCGTCGAGATCAACGTCGACTACGTCTCGGCCTGCGTCGTCGACCTCACAGGCACGGTGAGATTGCGCAACAAGATCGTGAGGGACAACCGGCTCGTTGCGCCTGTGGCCGTTCTCGAGAACGCCGCGCGGGCGGCGGCCCGGCTCATCGACGAGGCAGAGGCCGGCGGGCTCTATGTGTGCGGCCTCGGCGTCGGCGTGCCGGGACTGGTAGACTTCGACGGCGTTTTGCACCGCGCCCCGAACCTGAGCGACTGGGAGGGCATCGGTGCCGCCGAACGCCTCTGCGAGATGGTCGGGCACCCGTTGCGCTCGGTGTACTGCGACAATGAAGCCAACCTCGCCGCGCTCGGCGAGCGCTGGTTCGGGTCGAGCGACGACCTGTCGGACTTCGTCTTCGTGTCGGGCGAGATCGGCGTCGGAGCCGGGATCGTCATCGGGGGCCAGCTGTTCCGCGGCGTAAGGGGCCTCGGCGGTGAGCTCGGCCACGTCACGGTCGACCCGAACGGGCCGCGGTGCAGCTGTGGCAGCCGCGGCTGTCTCGAGTCCATCGCTGGTCGGGAGGCCCTGCTGGAATCTGCCGGGTTGGCACCTAGACGAACGGACACAGGCACGCCCGGAGGTACCGAAGAGCTCTTGGAAAGGGCGATCGCGGGTGAGCGGACGACCCTCGACGCCCTCGATAGGGCGGCCCGGGCGCTCGGCATCGCCCTGGCGGCGTTCTTGAACGTCTTGGACCTGCCGAGCGTCGTCCTCGGCGGCTTTTACGCCGAGCTCGCTCCGTGGCTGATCGGGCCGGTGACAGACGAGCTGTCGGTGCGGGTCGTGAACAGCTCCTGGTCGTCCACCGAGGTCGTGGCGTCGTCGCTCGGCACGGAGGCCTCGGTTAAAGGAGCCGCCGGCATCACGACGCGCCGGATCATCGATGACCCGGCCGGACTGTTCCCAGAGGTGCTCACGAAGACCTGAGTGTCCGGCTCATCTCGGCGAGTACGAGTCGTAGCGCTTCGCGGATTCGACGAGGGCATGGATGTTGTCGGCCGGGGTGGCCGGCGCCATGGCGCAGCCCGGGCCGAGGATGAAGCCGCCGCCCGGCTTGCAGATGGCGATGAGCTCGCGGCAGGCCTCGTCGACCTCGGCTGGCGACCCGAAGGCGAGAAGGCTCGTGTCGAGGTTGCCTAGCAGGCAGGTCGTGCCGGCCGCGGCCGCCTTGAGGCGCGAGGCGTCTGTCTTGTGGTCGATCTCGAGCACCTGCGCGCCCGTGGCGAGGAAATCACCCGTGATCGCCTCGGTATTGCCGCAGATGTGCAGGTGCAAGACGATGCCGTGCTCCTTGAGCTCGGCGACCATACGGCGCTCCTGGTCGAAGGCGTAGCGGCGGTAGTGCGCCGGCGAGATCATGGCCGGCCCGGCGATTGGCTCGCCGATCGAAGTGGAATGCCCCCCGCACTCGATGAGGGCGAAGGCATAACGGGTGGCGACGCGCCTTGAGTAGTCCAACAGGGCGTGGACCAGGTCCTCCTCCTCGCCGGTGGCGAGGTCCATCATGAACTCGCTGATGCCCCGCAGCTGCGCCGACAGGTCCATCGGGCCTTGGTCGGCGCGGGCGCATATCCACGCCTTGTCGCCGAGCTCACGCGACAAGATCCGCGTTGCCTTCAAGATCTCCGACATCGGGAAGCTCACATAGGGATCGGGCACCTCGAGATCGGCCACCTCGGCGAGAGAGCCGATAAGCGGCCTGTCGGCGGTCGGCGCCGTGTCGTCGCGGTAGTGCACGGGCGCGCCGCACGCCTCGGCGTTGCAAGCGGTGCCGTTCTCCAAAAGGATCATGTCGTGGCCGAATTCGCGCCAGGCCACGAGCATGGCTTCTGCGAGCAGCTCGCCGTCTTGGAACACCTCCGACATCGCCATGCCGGTGCCGAGCGCGGCCACCTGGAAATTGTGCAGGTCGACGGGGACGCGGTCGGGCTCGCGGAGCTCTATGGCGGCAGCCACCCGCGCGACAGAGTTCACCCGAGCCCGCCACCAACGCGGCCGTGGCCGGTGACGGCTTCGGCCATGGCCCAGAAGTTCTCGAGCGGCGTGTCGAGCTGGAGATGATGCGTCGGCGCGAGGATGAGGCCGCCGCCGGCTCCGAGCGTGGCGACCCGTTCGGCCACCTCGTGACGCACCTGCTCCGGGGTCCCGAACGGCAGTGTGTACTGCTCGTCCATCGACCCCCAAAAGCAGAGGTCTTTGCCGTACTCGCGCTTCAGCCTGACGGGGTCCATGGCCGCGGGCTGGACGGGGTTCAGCACGTCGAGGCCGATCTCGATCAGCTCCGGGACGACCGCGTAGACACAGCCGTCTGTGTGGTAGGCGACCTTCAGCTCCGGGTTGATGGTCTTGAGGCGGGCTATGAAGTGCGCCATCCGGGGCTTGAAGAACCGCCGCCAGTGCTCGGGCGAGATGATCAAGCCCTGCTGGTGCCCGAGGTCGTCCCCGAGCCAGATCATGTCCACACCCATGCGCACGAGCGTCTCGGCGGCCGCGAGGTGATAGCGGTAAGGGATCTCCAAGATGGCATCGGCCAGGCCGGGGTCGTCTATGAAGTCGGTCAAGAGCTGCACGAAGCCCCGCAGCGCCCAGGCTGTCTCGAAGATCGTCGTGACGGTGGACCCGATGATGAAGTACTCGCCCTTGTGCTCGGCGATGAGGCGCTCGGCCTCGGCGTAAAGCTCAGGCCGGGTCGGGTCGGGGGCCTCGTAGCGGGCCACCGCCCGGGCATCGGCGTGCATCAGGGGATGGCCGAGCGGCTCGGTGTAGCGGCCGGTGCCGAACGGCGTCTCGTACGCGACCGACTTCCAGCCCACGCCCCACTCGTCTAGGTACTCGTCGCCCTCGCCGTAGTACGAGTTCGCCCAGCCGACCGAGGTGATCAAGATGTCCTCGTCGAGGGCGATCTCGAGGTCGTAGGGGTTGCCGCCGCCGTGAGGGTTGTGCGCGCCGGCCGCGGCCCCGAGCTCGAGATCTGCTCGCAGCCGTTCGGCGAACTCGGGCGTGAAGGTCGCCTGCCATGGACAGCGGTCCGGGGTCTCGTGCCGCAGCGCTGCGGCCACACGTTCGCGATGCATGCTGACTCGTCTCCAGATCCGCACACGCCATCGGCACCACGGGAAAAACCGCGAGTTGGACGCCTCGACCCGGCGATCTGGCCCAATCTAACCAGACGGCACGCCGTCAGTCGATGTGACGCTACAGGCGCGCGACCGGTCTAGGAGCTGCCGGCCACGAGCGCTGCGAGCCGGATCCGCTTCAAGTTGTGCAGCCACTCGACATGGTCCCGGCCGAGCTCGTCGTGAAGGGACCGGAAGACCGAGTAGACCTGGTCATAGGTCGCGTGGTGGGCCGCGGACGGCTCATAGCGGAGCGCCATGGCCGGGCTGAGCTTGTTGAGCGCCGTCTCGAAGTCGTCGAAGCCGCCCTGCGGAGAGCCCGCCGCGATAGCGGCGCATAGGGCGGCGCCGCGCGCCGGGATCTGGCTCGAGTCAGGGATCGTGACCCGAAGGCCCGTCACGTCCGCGAGCAGCTGCATCATGAGCGCGCTCCGTTCGGCGATGCCGCCGCAGGCGACGATCTCGTCTATGGCGACACCGTTGTCGACGAAGTTCTCGATGATCCGCCGTGTCCCGAAAGCCACAGACTCGAGCAGCGCCCTGTAGACCTCCGCCGGTGTCGAAGCGAGGGTGAGCCCGGCGATGACGCCAGACAGGTCAGCGTCGCCAAGGATGGTCCTGTTTCCGTTCCACCAGTCGAGAGCCACAAGCCCGCTCGCCCCGGGCGCGACCGTGGCCGCCTCCCGCTCGAAGTCCTCGTGCCAGCTCCCCGCGGAGCCGGACCCCGAGCCGAGGCCCAAGAGCCGCCCACCGAACCAGGCGAACATGTCTCCGACCGCGGCCTGGCCGGCCTCGTAGCCGAAGAACCCGGGCAAGATGCCGTTCTCCACGACTCCGGTGATCCCCGGCATCCGCGACTCGCGGCGGTCGATAACGAGGTCGCATATGGAGGTGCCCACGACCATAAGGAAGACGCCCGGGCGCTGCACCCCTGCTCCGGGGACAGAGACGAACGAGTCGACGTTTCCGGCCGCCACCGCCACCGAGGTGCTGAGCCCGAGGTGCTCGGCGACCTCGGCGCGCAGGTACCCTGCGCATGCTCCGGGCGGGACGAACACGGTGCCGAGCTTGGCGGCCGGGTCTGGGAAGCCCGGATAGGCCGCCTCGAAGTAAGCCCGCGACGGCAAGCCGTCGCTCGCCGACCAGCACGCCTTGTAACCCGCCGAGCAGCTCGCGCGGACAAGCGAGCCGGTGAGGTGCCAGACGACCCAGTCCGTGGCTTCGACAAAGGCGCTCATGGTGTCATAGACGGGCCGGTCCTTCTGCCAGATCTCGATGAGCTTGGGGAAGTACCACTCCGAGGAGAGCCGGCCGCCGTAGCGGGCAAGGAAACTCTCGCCTCGCTCGAGCGCCACCTCGTTCAGTCGGTCGGCGACCGGCTGGGCGGAGTGGTGCTTCCACAGCTTCACCCAGGCATGGGGCCGGTCGCTCCAGCCGTCGACCTGGCACAACGGGGTGCCATCCTCGGTGACCGGCAAGACGGTGCAGCAGGTGAAGTCGATCCCGATGCCGATGACCTCCTCGGAGGTCACCTTGCCGGCCGCGAGCGCCTCGGGGATTCCCCGGTAGATGACCTCGAGATAGTCGCCGGGGTCCTGCAGCGCCGTGTCCGGAGGGAGCTCGCCGCCACCGGCGGGGAGCGTGCGGTCGATCACGCCGTGCGGGTAGCGCACCTCGCTGACTGCGAGCTCCTCGCCGGTGCCCACGTCGAGAAGTAGCACCCGGCCCGACTCGGTCCCGAAGTCGACGCCGATCGTGACACGGCGACCGTCCGGCGAAGCGGGCAGGCTCACGGCCGGCCCGCCGGGCCAAAACGGCTCCGGGCCTTGTCCGAACTCACACCGCAGTCACCTGTAGGACCGCGTCTATAAAGCCTTTCCCGCCAGAGCATACGAGCATTATGCCTCGCCCCATGGCCCAGTCCGGATGCCTTCGAGCAAAGCTCGAGACCCCGCGGTGCGAAATCGCCCCTCATGACAAAGAGTCCCCGGACAAGACGTCGTCGATGGCGTCGTCGAGCCTGCCTTGGCCCTCCAGGAAGTCGAGCACGCTGTAGCGGGGCCGGATGCGGTTGGCCCAGCGCAACGACTGCTTTAGGGTCGCGGTGTCGAAACCGAGGAAGCCGGGCTCGGCTGGTATGCCGGCGGTCGCCAGCGCGCCCGCGACGAGGGGGAAGGTGTCGAGGGCTCCCGCGAGCGAGGAACGCACGGACCGCCAGGCCTGAGGTGTGGCCGGCCACTCGGAGGCGTGCTCGGCGAGGAACTGGCTTTTTTGCTTCATGACGGTCTCGACCTGGGCTCCGTGGCCGACAAAGAGTGTCCGTGCCTCCTCGCCCTCGGCCGCGGCCGGCCGCGGGGCGACGAGCTCGGGCAGATCCCCGCCGAATGCATGCTGTTGGAGGCGCGTCACGAAATGCGTGGCGTAACCCACCTGCAGGCCGTGGGGAGCGTGCGGTCTCCAGCCGTTCGCCGCGAGGAGGTCCCAGAAGTGCGAGACCTGGTGCTCGCTCCCGCTCGCGGGCCGGGATGTCCCGACCATCGCGATAGCGACGCCGGACTCTACGAGGCCGCTCAGGAAACTCGCGGCTGCCTCGGGAGAACCGTTGAGGATCTCCTCGACGGCTCTTGCGGCCCGCAGGTAGGACTCGGTCACCCGCTGCTCGATCACGGGGCACAGGTACTCTCCGTAAAGGCCGTGAGCTGCCAGCCAATCTGTCCGTGCGGACGCCTTGCCGAGAAGATCGCCTATGCCCGCGCGCGTCATGTCCAAAGGCGCAGAGGCGATCGTGCCCGGCTCGGCGAAGATCGCCACAGGCGGGCCGGCCGGGAAGCTGGTCTTGATCCCGCCGAACTCCATGACGGCTACGCCCGAGGCGTAGCCGTCCATCGAGGCTGCCGTCGGCACGCTCACGAACTGGCTCCCGAGGCGCGCCGCCACATAGCGGGTGAGGTCGGTGATCACCCCGGAGCCGACCGAGAAAATTGAGTCGGTCTCTGCGTCACCCAAGGCCTCCTCGAGGCGCGAGACGCTTTTCTCGTCGGCCAGAAGGCCGCTGCGCTCGGGGTAGCAGAACGTCGTGACGCTCATGCCTGCGCCCACGAAGGCCGCCACAACGCGCGACCCGGCAACCTCCTCGGTATTCGCGTCCATGACGACAAACGGACTCGACCACCGTCGGCTCTGGGCATACGCGACGAGCTGATCGATCGCCCCCTCGTCGATGACGACCGCGTCCATGGGCACGCGGTGAGCCTCGCCGCAGACGCAGAGACTGCCAGCTCTGAGCTCCAGCTCGATTGGAGTGACCATGGACCTCACTGCCCGGAAGCGGGGCCGCCCTGGCAAACAGGGGCTCGGCTCTCTACGTCGGCTCCAGTGTGCCGTAGAACGCGGCGGTGTCGCCACCTCATGGAAGGCCCGTACCCAGCAGCCAGTCGACCAGACGACCGCCGGTGACCTGGTGGCAGATCGCGAGCGGGAGGGCGCTCCCTCCGAACAAACAGCGTGATGAGGGTAAAGACATCCGGCCTCCACCTCGCAGTCCAAGCCCAAGATGGCCCACGGCGGGAGGTGTCTGCGGGGCTGTCCCCGGCTAGGTAACTCAAAGGGCCTTGCCCGACAACCAACGCGGACCCGGGAGCGCTACCGTGCGAAAAACAACCCCTCCGGTGTTCAGACAGTGACCCATGTCGGGACTATGAGAAATCACATCGCCTTGGGCGCGGTCGTCTCGATCAGCGTTCTGCTCGCCGCTTGTGCGACAGCGCCTACAGTGACGCCCCGGACCACGAGCACCAGCACTGCGAGCACGACGACCACGACGACCGCACCACCGGTGATCGATCACGGCGCCCAGCCGGTGACACAAGCCGAGTTGGTGTCGCACTGCCCGGTCAGCTCGTACGGGCCGCAGTTCTACGCCCCCTCCATACCGGGCGGAGGAAAGACTGTCGCCCTGACATTCGACGACGGTCCCGGGCCGAGCACGGCGAGCATCGTCTCCATCCTCGAGGCATTCGGAGTCCGGGCAACCTTTTTCAACGTCGGACTACAAGAAGCGGCCTGGCCGGCCGAGGTGGTGGCCGAAGAGCGGGCGGGATTCCTGGTCGGGAGCCACACCTGGAACCATCCCGACATGGTCAAGCTGACCGCGGCTCGTCAGGCAAGCGAGCTCGACATGGTGGCCGCAAAACAAGAGGCGCTCACCGACACCTCACCGTGCGTGTTCCGCCCGCCGTACGGTGACTACGACGCGACCACGCTTCGCCTGGCCGAGCAGCGCCACATGGGGGTCTGGATGTGGAACGTCGACACCGAAGACTACGAGGCCGAGGGTTCTCCGTCGGCCTACTGGGTCGACCGGATCGTCTCTCTAGCCGAGTCGGAGGGAGGCGTGCTGCAACACCCGGTCGTGGTCCTTCACAACCAGGAGATCCCCATGCCGGCGACGGTGGCCGCGTTGCCGTTGATCATCCGGTACTTCCAGAGCCACGGCTACACCTTCGTAGACCTGCTCGGCAACATCGGGCCGCCCGCGAGCTGCGCGCCGAGCGGCTCGCTAAGCCGTCCGGTGTCGGCAACTTTGGTCGAGTCGGGCCGCCTTTTGGGCAGTGGCGACGTCGTGGACTCGCCCGGGGCGCAGTACCACCTCGTCATGGAGCCCGACGGCGATCTAGTACTGGAAGCGGCCGGCGGCAGGACCTTGTGGTCGTCGGGAACCGGGGATTCACCTGGAGCCTTCGCCCTTATGCAGCCAGACGGCAACTTCGCCATTTATTCCGCCTCGGACCAGGTGCTATGGGAGACGGGCACAGAGGGTCACCCGGGGGCGGACCTCGCCGTCGAGTCCAACGCGGACCTCGTCATGTACGACAGGTCGGAACGGGTGTGGTCCTCCGGGTCTTCGAACTCCGGGCTCAGCCCTGGCGAGCACCTGGAACCGGGCTGGTACCTCGACTCGCCGGCGGGGACCTGCCGCCTCGTGATGAAAAGGGACGGGAACCTCGTGCTCTACGCCTCGGACGGGCGGACGCTGTGGTCATCGGAAACGCCAGGTTCGCCAGGGGCCTTCGCCGTCATGGACAGCGACGGCAACCTGGCCGTCTACTCGGCCTCGGACCACTTGCTCTGGCAGACCAAGACGACAAGATCCGGCGCGTGGCTTTATGTCAGGCAACAGGCGGACACCGCCATTGAGCTCGCCTCCGGCGCAGTCGTCTGGCTGGCAACCTGATCCCGTCCCGGCCACGGACGCCGAAGGCCGGCTTGTTGAGATCTCGGGCCGCCTGAAGGTGACAGGATCTGCCGGGTGACGCCGGATCAAGACATCTACACCCACGGTCACCAAGATGCCGTCCTTCGCTCCCATCGCTGCCGCACGGCGGAAAACTCCGCTGCCTACCTGCTTGCCCACCTGCACGCCGGTGACCACCTCCTCGACGTCGGATGTGGCCCGGGCACCCTCACCGCGGACCTGGCCCGGGCGGTGTCGCCGGGGACAGTCCTCGGCATAGACGTCGCCGAACCCGCCGTCGCGGCCGCTTCGGCACATGCCATCGAGGTGGGTGTGAGCAACGTCTCGTTCCGCACTGGCGACTTTCGAGATGCCGGGCTCGAGCGTGGGAGCTTCGACGTCGTCCATGCCCACCAGGTCCTCCAGCACCTGCGCGACCCGGTCGGGGCGATGGCCGCCATGGCCGGTCTCGCTCGACCCGGCGGGGTCCTGGCTGCTCGCGACAGTGACTACGGGGCGTTCACCTGGTCTCCTGACGAGGAGGGGCTCGAGCGGTGGCGCGAGGTCTACTCCGCGGTCGCGCGCCACAACGGGGCCGAGCCGTATGCCGGACGGCGCTTGCTCGCCTGGGCGACTGCAGCCGGATGGCGGCGACGACCTACAGCTCCTCGACGTGGACGTTCGCCACCGCCAGCGACAGATCATGGTGGGCCGGGCTCTGGGCGGAACGGTGCACCACGTCGTCTTTCGCACAACGAGCGGTCGAGTACGGGATCACCACAGCGGGCGAGCTCGAAGCCCTCGCCCAACAGTGGCGCGCTTGGGCGGAGGATCCCGCTGCCGTCTTCGTCGTCGTGCACGGGGAGGTGCTCTCGCGCCTCTGACTCCCCTTTTGGGGAGACACCGGTGCCGCCGTGACCGGCGTCCCCGCGGAAACCTCATGGCCGATCCTCTCGTCAGTTTTCCGACGGCGCGGTTGTGATCGCCCGGAAGTCACTGTCAGGTTTCCCTCAGCAAATACCGGTGCGGCCGATGGCCTCGTCGATCTCCTTGGCTCGGCCTCGCGCGGCAAGGGCCGGCACGTCGTCACCAACTGCATCATCAACCTTGGCGGACCTGCTCAAGAGCCGGGCCACGTCGGGAGAGCTGGAGGAGGGGCCCCGTAGATCTCAAGCGCGCGTTCGTCGTGGGAAACGACGAGCCCAAGCTCTCCAGCTAAGCCCTGATCCACCGAAAAATAGGGCGTTCCTGGGGCCAGGACCGGCCTAGCATCCGCGAAAAGTGCCTTCCTGTAAGGGAAAATGGGGGCTGCGAAACCAACCCATGCCCCTTGAGAAAG
>Ga0182015_10003160_pt1 | contig 18814 bp, 14 predicted proteins | sample 712P3MmetaG_FD_120478 | JGI IMG/M metagenome (GOLD analysis project Ga0182015, IMG submission 120478) | Permafrost microbial communities from Stordalen Mire, Sweden - 712P3M metaG | ecosystem: Environmental > Terrestrial > Soil > Wetlands > Permafrost | place: Sweden: Stordalen | collected...
CAAGCAGATTCCCAAGTCAGATTTACCAGCCCTGAAAGACGCGGGAGTAGCAATCACTCTGGTGTGAACAGAGGGAAATCCAATCCCGTCGTCGAACTCGAGGGCAATCGAAAACACCGCTAGTACTTCATGCCGGAGAATCGCCGAGAAACAAATAATGTCCAAGTTCGATATCACAATCGCCGGGGAAATCAATCTGGACCTGATCCTCGATGGTCTTCCCGAGCAAATACCGACCGAACGCGAACTACTGGCCAGCGGGTTCGCGATCACGCTGGGCAGCTCCTCGGCCATCTTGGCCCATAACCTCGCTTCCCTGGGCAGTCGCGTCGGATTTCTCACGAAATTTGGCGACGACTGTTTCGGAGCTCTCGCGATAGAGCGCTTGCGCGAGCGAGGCGTGGATCTCACCTCTGCCGTGCATGGCGTGAAGTCCGGCGTAACGCTGATTTTGCCCCACGAAACTCAGCGCCACATCTTCACATTTCCGGGGACGATCGCCGAGTTGCGCTTTATAGATCTCGACCTTCCCTATCTTGCATCCTCCCGTCACTTTCATATGTCGTCGCTGTTTCTGCAGAGTGGACTCCGGGCGGATGTACCGGAACTTTTCCGGCGGATGAAGTCGGCCGGCCTGACCACGTCGCTCGACACCAACGACGATCCAGATGACCGCTGGGACGGCGTTCTCGAAGAGATCCTTCCGCACGTAGATATCCTGCTGCCGAACGAGCGCGAAGCGATGAAGATTTCCCGCTCCGGCGATTTAGAAACCGCGCTCTCCCGGCTGGCAAAAAAAGTGCAAACCGTCGTGGTGAAAATGGGTGCCCGCGGAGCCGTTGCTATCCAGGACGGGCGGCGATTCAGCGCACCGGCTGTTCCCGTGGCGGTTATCGATCCGATTGGAGCCGGAGATAGCTTCGACGCCGGTTTCCTCCATCAATTTCTGAGCGGAGCGAATATCACGAGCTGTCTCACCCATCGAAACTTGTGCGGAGCGCTTTCTACTACCGATGGTGGCGGCACGGAAGCGTTCCGCGATCCAGCCCGAATCCAAGAATTTCTCCGTAAGCACCGGACCAGCACTCTCGGAGAATAGATGTTGGGTGCAAAACACGGCACTGCGCCCCACCATAATTCAAGTCCACCGAGAAAACTAGCTTCGCAAGTCGCTTTTAGACTGAATCGAGGTTCGACTTAGCCCGTGAGGAGAGAAAGTCGATTGTGGAACCAGAGATTTCCCTTGGCCGATCATGGCGTTTCTCCCGATAGCCTGAATGCACTTAAGGCAAGGACACTGAAATCCGCAAGAAGTTCGCGCACACCTGGTAGATACCTTTGCTTGCTGCGGTGCCAGTGACTAAGCCCCATCTCTGTTGCCGCATTCACTCCTTCCCAAATCGGAAGGCTGGCTACTTTATTTCAAAATCTGTGCAATCGTGAACAATTCGATGATCTGACACGCTTGTAAGTTGATTCCAAAGAGCGGGATCTTAAAGGGAGTCGCAAGCGCCGTCCCTTGCTCCTCGAACTCCCCCACCCGGCTCAAACCGGAGATGGGGCAAAAGAAGTTTGTCGTATATTTCAGGTAAACGAAAGTCGGGGCAGGTCAGAAGGTCAGAAGGCCGCTTCTCAAACTCCTAGAGTCCTATGTCCTCTTTACAATAGGCCAGCCTTCTGAAAACTAATTCGCTCGATGCGCGGCGAATTACTGCAACGCGGCCTGCGTTAGCTTGACCGCGCAATACGCGGAAGTGGTTCCGCAAATCGTGGTTGACGTCGCCAGCGTGCCGAAGTATATGCTTGACGCCTGCCCGGCGGTGGAATCGTTGTCCACGACCATGGCGCTTGTCCCGCCAGCTACATCGGCGGTGTTTGAAACCGGCATGGTAGGCGGGAGACCCGAGGCAACGAGAAGCGAGCCAGGCAAAAGGAGAGTATACACTGCACTTGGATTTTCATTCATTCCTACGAACAGGTAGTCCGGTCCGCCCGTAGCAGTTGCGCCGGTCACAGTGCATCCGGCGCCGGTAGTCGCGGTGGGTATGGTAGCGTCGAAGGTGAAATTCGTCGCGGTCGCCGTGACCACGGTCTGTAGCCCGCCATTGATGGCACTGACGTCGGTGGCGCTGCAATTAGCGTTGGAAGTTACGCCCGAGAGGGTGATCAGGTCATTAACAGCGAGCGTGTTGTTCGCCGTGACCGTCACTACAGTTGTAGTTGCCGTAACCCCGCTCACGGTGAGTAGCTGACTGTTGATGAAGAACTCGGTGAGCGGCGAGATGACCGAAGCGCCGGTCCCAATTTGAGGCTTGTCGATCATGTCCGGCGTTGTTTGCAAGGTGGAACTAACGAACTGGAATGCTTTCAGCTGTTGACCGCCGGTGCCGGAGGCGGCGCCGATTATCTCCCCGTTGTTCGCCACAGTGGCACTGCCGATTCCCAAGACATAGTAGCGGTCGTCCGGGGTGGGGGCGTACGTCGGAAAGCCAGCGGTCGTACAGTTTTGATTAGCACCGGTATCGAGACCCGCAAACGCAACTGCCGTCAGGGTATTGCTGGTGAATGAGAATTGGATAAGCCCGGCATTGCCCATTGTCCCCGTGTCGGCCTCGCCGAGGGTGTTGGGGTTGCATGCGGCTACGACGTAGCCAACCCCGTTCGTCGAGTCAATGATGGCGCCGTCGCGAATCCCTCCATTGATGGCGCCCTTGTTCGTCGCCCCGTTTACGCCGAGAGCAAGCGCCGTGGCTGCAGTTGCCCCGGCCGACGTCAATTCGTACAAGTTGGAGCTGCTATCGCTGACAAAAATGTTGCCGGTGCCCCCCACATCGACCACCGGGGACGAGAGGTAGTTGGATCCGGGGGTAACCGTTGCGCCGGTCAGAGTGCACCCGGTGGTTGCGCTGGGTATGGTGGCGTCGAAGGTCAACTGGGTTGCGCTCATCGAAGCAGGGGTTTGTGTCCCATTAATGGCAGCGACGTCAGGCGTGGTGCAGCCATTGCCGGTGTTGGCGGTTACGCCCGCAATGGTGACCAACTCTCCGATGCTAAGCGAGTTGGCTACGGTGACCGTCACTACCGTCGTGGTTGCCGTTATCGCAGTCGGGCTCAGTGACGCAGGGGTGACGCTCACCTGAACCGGAAAGTTCCCTCCCTTATACGCCGGCGTCCCGGTGAAGGTGGGTGTGATTGCGTACAGGTAGCCATTGTTATCGCCGACGAAGGTAGTGTCGGTCGCATAATCGGCGAACGGAGATGAGAAGCTATCCGCCGCCCCTGCCACCGCAGTCGCGGCGTTGGCGGCGACCAAACCCAGAGGAAGCATGAAATCCGTGGCGGTGCTTCCCGAAGTACTTCCGGGGATCACGGGATTGGTTGCGCAGGTCGGCAACGTGGCTCCACCGTTGTTGTTGCTGGCGCAGCTGGTTCCGTACTCGGTGCTGCCGCTGCCGAAGGTTAGCACATGCAAGATTGCTCCGATGTTCGGGTCGTTCTCCACGTAGGAGACTTCCGTGCCACTGAGCGAGAGGCTGGGCGAGGTGGCGACCGGTCCGACGCCGGAGGCGTAGGAAAAGATGAACTCCGGATTCGTGAGATTACACAACGATGTCCCCGAGCCGCTGTAAAGATGGTTGAAGGCGACGATGTTGGCTTGGGAACCATTCGCCCCGGCAGTAACGGTACCCCAGCTAAAGTTCGTCCCCAGCGTGCTAGCATCAGTCAGCGTCACGCCGGTTCCTGGTGTGAGCGCGTATACGGTAACTGTAGTTCCCGATGCAACCGCCACGACACGGTCGAGAGCGGTACTGGCAAGATTACGATTGATTGCTGCCGCCAGATTGGACGCATTGGTGGCAACCGTGCTGGACACCTGGAAGTCTAGCCCTGTGTTCGTGGTGGTTGATGACATCAAAGTGAGGGTGACCGCGGTTCCACCAGCCGGAGTTACGGTGATGGCCGTGGTCGCGCCAGCCGCCGGTTCACCGGTGAAGGTGCCGACAACATTGGCGCGTGCGTTTCCGGTCGACGCGTTGACGGGGAATACCACGAAATCGGCAGTGCAGCTGGGCGTCGCGTTTACATCGAAGGCGTACTTGGCCGGCAACATGCCTTGAGCGACGCCGCCAGCGCCCAGAGAAACGGCCCAGTCCTTTTTCATGTCACCCCTTGACCGCCTGAACGGCCTTCGCGGCCTTGGCCGCTTGCGCACCAGGCCTGAACCTGCCGGCGCATTCCCATGCAGGTGCCATTCTGCATAAGCCCGCGGTTCGTTCCACATCCGCTCCGCCTGCTCCGGGGAGAAGCCCGTCGTGAAGAAAACACGCCTTGAGCTCCAATCCATCGGCACGGGGACCGAACCATCCGGCCTTGCGAAGCCCTGCCCGAACGCCGATGTGTTAAAGCCAGCCGCCAGCCCGAACGCCGTCAGCAGCACCGCAGCGCACCTCGCAAAAAAAACCACATTCCACCTCCGCAGAGTTCTAAAATCTTCGTTGTCACTGTTCTCTGTGTCTAGCCCAGAATTTCCGATTTGAACCGTAAAAGAAATCGAGATATCAGACACTCCCGGAAAATGGGTACAATGATCGTTTCGCTTGTAACAGTCGCGGGAAACGATCTCCGTATTCCGGGTATGGCGGTGCCGTACTTACCGACCTTGGTAACTATAGGGTGTTGGAACCTCTAAGAGGGGCCAGCATGCTTATAGTGTAAGTAAATGAACCAGGGATTGTCCCGCTTTGGAAGTAAAGTGTTCCGTATTAGTACCCTCCCAGTACGCACTATCTAACCGTGAGGTGGCATCTAGGCCGTTTTTCCTGGAACTAACTTGAGAAAAGGAACTCGGAACTGCGTGAGCTTTCGGGGCGACTCATGGAGTCTCAGGATGTGGATGGGCGACAGATAGCACGGGAACTGCACGATAGCGCGGGGCAGACATTGGCCGCACTAAGCATGGACGTAGCACGAATCAGCGAAGACGCAAAAAAAGATCCTGCTCAGATTGCTAGTTAGAGACGTGCAGAACGTCGAAGAGTTGGTCCAACATTTGACACAAGAAATACGGATAACCTCCTACCTTCTACATCCACCGACGCGGGATGAGAGTGGGGTTTCGTCAGCACTGAGTTGGTACGTGCAAGGTCTCGCGGAGCCAGTAGTTTAGCGATTGACTAGTTTAGCGATTGACCTGAAGGTCCGCGAGAACTTCGGAAGACTTCCGTCCGAAAATGGAAGTCCTCATACTTCCGACTCGTGCAAGAGAGTTTGACGAATATCCATCGTCACTGGGGAAGCAAAACCGCAGTGATTCGAATTGAGCGAGAAGAAAAAACCGTCCACGTAACGGTTGAGGACCAGGGGATGTCCCCGGAACGACTCGCTGAGATTCAGTCCCACGGCGCGGGAGTGGGAATCAGAGGATGCGCGAGCGCGTGCGCCATTTTCGCGGCGATTTGCTTATCGAATCCGACGGTTCCAGTACGAAGGCTTACGCGACTCTCCCGTTGACAACACTTTCAACGCACACGAGCAACAAGCCGCAAAAATGTAGCACGAAACCTAATCCCATGACGAGCGGACAGAGTTGATATATCGCCTCTCACTAATTGAGCATCAGGACTCATCTCGGGGTGAAACAACAGAGGCTGGCAGAGCAAGAAAGTTCGAAATCGTCTGCGAGGGCCGACCATTCATTTCAACTGCTTAAACTGCATTCCTGTTTTCCGTCTCCATGGATGGTATGGAAATTGTAGACGGTCGTGTTTCGCCGAAATTCCTCTGGAGATTCCATCGACAACTGCAATCTAATTTTCCGGGGAGGAGTCTCTGCGGCCCTGTGACGAGGTCCGCTCGGATCGTGCCAGTGAGACGAGTCCCATCCGGCCTGCGCCTGCATTTTTCGTCTAGACCTGCAGCACATCGCCGTCGCGGGCAACCATCTCGTACAACACAGGATTGACGAAGAATCCGATGAAGAGGCGGGAGATGAGGCCGGCCACGATGACGATGGCGAACGGCCTTTGAGTATCTGATCCAATGCCGGTGGAAAGGGCAGCCGGCAGCAATCCCAGGCAGGCAACCAAGGCCGTCATCATGATGGGACGGAGCCGAAGCAGCGAAGCTTCTCGCGTGGCCGCGCGAATGCCCATTCCCTCCTGGCGCAATTTGTTGATGTAGGAGACGAGAATGACGGCAGTTTCCACCGAAACCCCGAGCAACGCCAGAAGGCCCAAGACTGAGGAAACGCTGAAGGGAGTGTGAGTGAGTTTCAGTGCAACCAGAGCGCCCACAGGTTCGGTCATGATTACGCCCAGAGCAATGGTTACAGGAAATTTGAAATTTCCGTAGAGCGCGAACAAGATCATGAAAATCAGCACCACGGCGAGTGGACCGATAAGATACATCTGCGACCTGGCTTCGAGAAACTGGCTGTATTCGCCGCCCCATTCCATCCGGTAACCTGGCGGCAGTGTCACGACCTTCTTGACAGCGGCCTGGCCGTCTCGCACCGCGCGTTCCAAATCCCTACCCTCGACGCTGTACTGCACGCCGATGTAGCGAGAGTTATTTTCACGATAAATAAAGGACGCACCGTTTCCCTGAGTAATATTGGCGAGTTGACTGAGCGGGATCTGCTGCCCGTCTGGCGTACCCACCAATAGATTTCCGATCTCATGTGCGCTGCTCCGGAACTGGGGCTGCATGCGGACAACAAGATCGAACAGCTTTTCTCCTTGAATGACCTGCGTGACCGCCTGACCACCGACAGCGGCCGAAATCACAGCTTCTACGTCTGCCACGTTGATTCCATATCGTGCAATCTTGTCCCGATCCACATCAACCAGCAGGCTGGGCTGGCCAAGTTCGCGCACCACCGTGAGGTCGGTGAAGCCGGTCACACCGGAGAGTGTGTTCTTGATCTGTATCGCTTTGTCCTGAAGCACGTTCAGATCTTCGCCATATACTTTGACCGCCAGAGAACTCTTGAGGCCGGTCAGTGCTTCATCCACAGCATCCTCGGCGGGCTGGGTATAGTTAAAAATAATTCCGGGGAAGGCAGTAAGTTTCTTATTGATCGATTCGATGAGTTGTTTTTTCTCGCTGATCTCGCTGGTCCATGCTTTGTCCTTGTACGGCTTGAGACCGACGTAGAACTCGCAGTTAAAAAAGCCCGTGGGATCGGTTCCGTCGTCGGGCCGTCCTAGTTCTGAACCCACCACAGTCACCTGCGGATAAGACATCAGAATGTCGCGTATTTGAGGGGCGATGCTGCTAGCCTCCTCGAAGGAAATTGTATACGGCATCGTAGCCCGTACCCAGAGTGCCCCTTCATCGAGGTGAGGCATGAACTCGCCTCCGATGAAGGGAACAAGCAGAAGCGCCGCGCCGAAGATCAAGGCGGCAATTACGATAGTCATCTTTGGGCGATCGAGCGCCCAATCCAGTTGACCGGCATATTTACCCTTCATCCACTCGAACGCGCGATTCGGTTTCTCCCGCACGCCGTTCTTGAACCAATAGGACGCGAGGACCGGAATCAGCGTGAGGGTCAGAATCAGTGCGCCGACCAAGGCAAAGGACATGGTCTCAGCCATGGGGTGGAACAGCTTGCCCGAAGGCCCACTCAGCGCGTAAATCGGCAAATAACCGGCGAGGATGACGGCCACCGAATAGAAGATGGGGCGATCCACATCTTTGGCTGCGGCAAGAATGACTTCGTTCAGGTTGTATTGCTGTCCCTCCCGCAGTGCTAGCTCGCGGTAAATATTTTCAATCATCACCACTGTGCCGTCGATGACAATTCCGAAATCAATGGCGCCGATGGAGAGCAAATTCGCGGCCACGTCGTGCGCGTGGAGAACAATGAAAGCGAACAACAGCGAGAGCGGAATAGTAAACGCAACAATGACAGCGGCGCGGAAGCTGACCAGGAAGAAGATCAGCACAACGAGAACCAACACCATGCCGCGAAGCAGGTTCGCCTCGACTGTGTCGGTGGTAAGGTCCACCAATTCGCTGCGGTCGTAATACGGATGAATCTTCACGTCGGGCGGCAGGATCTGGCTGTTCAGTTCTTCGGTTTTGGCTTCCACTCCTTTGAGGACATTCTGGGTCTGCTCGCCACGCAGCATGAGAATGACGCCCTCAACGGCATCGTCATTTTTCTGGAAGCCAAATTCACCTAATCGCGGCGCGTGCCCGATGGCTACATCGCCCACGTCCCGCACTCGGATGGGCACGCCTTTGTTGGCGCCGACCACGATGTTTCCAATGTCATCCGTGCTCCGGACCAGCCCGATCCCGCGCACATAATAGAACTGTCCGCCTTGCGAATAAAAGCCTCCGCCGGCGTTGGAGTTGTTGGCGGCCAGAGCCGCAGTGACCTGCGGAATCGTAAGATGATACCCATAGATGCGCGCCGGATCGAGCAGAACCTGATACTGCATCACCGTTCCGCCGAAGCCTGAGTCGTCAGCCACGCCGTGAACCGATCGGTAAGCTCTCTCGATCACCCAGTCTTCAATCGTCTTCAGTTCCTGCGGGCTGCGGTCGGGACTCTCCAGAACATAGCGATACACCAAGCCGCTAGGGCTGAACAGGGGCGCAAGCGTCGGAGTAACCCCGGTCGGCAGAGTTGCTTGGGCCAGCCGCTCAAAAACAATCTGCCGCGCAAAATAATCGTCCGTGCTGTCCTCGAAGGTAAGGATGAGGTCGGATAACCCATAGAGTGAGATGGAACGCATCACCACCATGTGGGGAACGCCGTTCATCTCGAGTTCGAGGGGAAGAGTAACCAACCGCTCGACCTCTTCGGCCGCGTGGTCGGGCCACTGGGTGATGATTTCGACCTGGGGAGGCGCAAGATCGGGATAGGCATCGACGGGCATCCGCTGAAAAGACAGGATTCCCCCAACCGTGATGAAAGCGGTCAGCATCAGGACTAAAAACCGTTGACGCAGCGCCGCTTGGACTATTCGATGGATCATTCAGTTGTCGTGAATACCATTCCCTGCCAGAATTCCTGGAGCATCGCTCAAAGCCTTCGCAACTCGTCTAGCGCTGCAGTGAATTTGCAAACTGCAGAAATAGGCTGCCGTTTCCGATGACCCGTTCACCCGCCTTCAGTCCGCTGGTAATCTGCGTCTGCCCAACAAGACTTTCTCCGAGGGTCACCGACCGTCTGCCAAATTGGTTGGAAGATGCCGCGGCATAAACGAACGGCTGGTTCTCGGTATCACGCAGGACGGCGGAATCCGGAAGCGCTATTGCATTTCTAATCGTGCCGGCATTGACGGTCGCCACCACGTACATATCTTTCTTCAGCTTATCTCCAGGATTGGGCGTCTCGATGCGGGCCTGCAACGTGCGCGTGCTCGGGTCCAGCGAGGCCGCGACATATGCGATACGCCCATGGAATACTTCAGGATAGGTGTCCGTCTGGATGGTGACCGTGTCTCCAACGCGCACGTAGGGCAAATCTTTCTGATAGACATTGACCAATACCCACACACTACTGGTGTCGGAAATCATGAAGCATTGAGTGGTCCCGGGTTGAATGACCTGTCCCACGGATACATCCTGCTCAACCACCAGACCGCTGATCGGCGCTTTGACTGGCACTTCGAAAGAAGGCGGTGCCTTTACGAGCGCGTCCGGGTCGGTGATTCCCATGACTTTCAATGCGGCTTGTGCCGAAGCAAGGTCACCGCCGGCCTGAACCTCGGCCGATTCCGCCTGCTCTAGATTCTGTTCGGCAATCGCTTGATGCTGGTATAGGTCTTGAGCCCGGGCATAACCCTTTTGTGCCAGGGCATAGGCATCTTTGGCTTTTAAGTAGTTGGTGCGGAGCTGCGAATAATCTGGACTTGCGACGTACAACATCGGTTCGCCCTGATGTACGTTCTGCCCGGGAACCACTACGACTCGGCTGACCGGGCCGCTCACCTGCGTGATGACCGGCGTGGTGCGAAAACTGTTGTACGCCACGGCTCCCGTCAGCCGTAGAGATCGAGTCAGCGTCGTGGGCTGTACCGTCAGCACCTGCACGTGTGACATTTGGTCCCGGGGAATGGTAAACAACTCAGGATTGCTTGAGTTGTTTGCGCTGCCGGAGTTAGCGGTTGCCTTCGATCCTGACCCTTCGCACGAGGCTAGCACCAGCATGATCACCGACACTGCACTCAGTGCAGCCAATCGCTGCCAACCTCTCTTACGGACCTTCATGGCAGGTTCCTCGTTCCCACCGCTTCCCTCAGTTGCTCCAGAGCGGTCATATAAGCGGCAAGCGCCTGGCGGTAGGCCAACTGAATCGATCGGTAGCTGCGCTCAGCGTCGAGAAAATCCAACAAGCTGGCGGCACCGCGCTTATACGCATACTCGCTGATATCCCGCGAATCCTGCGCCTGTTTGAGATACCCGGACGTGTAGAGCTGCACCACCTCGTCATTGCTCCTCACAGCCTCATATGCATTGGCAACATCAGAGAGAACCGTATCGCTCGCCGCTTGCTGCTGTTCCTGTGCCTGCGTGAGCGCATATCCGGTACGCGCGATTTCTCCTTGATTGCGGTTGAAGATCGGCAACTCAAAATTCACAAAGATCGAAGCGGTGTTCTCACCCGAAACATGCGTAAAGTCGTACGTGCCATTCAGGTCCACCTTGGCGTTCGCTTTGGCCAAGAGAATTTGGCTCTGGGCCGCGGTTATCCCCAGTTCCGCGGCACGGAAGTCAGGGCGCTCGCGCATGGCCTTCGTCTGCAAATCTTCCAGGTTGGCCTGCAACGGCTGATACGCCAAATCACCAATCACGTCGAAATCAGCTGGCACCGCGTTGTAGCCCAAGAACTCACGCAGCCCGACAAGCGCTTGCACCTTCGCCAGGCGGGCCGAAGACACGTCAGTCTGAAACTGCAGAAGTTGCAGCTTGATCTTAAGATAATCGCCTTCCCCGATGTAGCCCGCTTTAAGCTGTGCCTCGCCTATATCTACCGTCTGCTGGAAGCCCTTCAGGTCTTGTAAAGCGAACCGAAGAGTGGATTCTGCCAATAAAACGCTAACGAACTGCTGGCCCACGTTGAAGGTCAGGGTTCGTTCGGCATCGCTGGTTTGGGCACGGGTGACGGCGGTTTGATCGCGAGCGGCTTGCAAGCGCCGCTGCCGCTTGTGACCTCGTTCGAATAAGTACCCGATTCCAATATCGAACTGCTGCGTCTCGTCAAGATTTTGCCCGGAAAAATCTTGCGGACTGAAAAAGGGGACGAATTGGGTGTCCGCCCCGAGAGTCGGATTAGGGCGCAGATTTGCCGTGATCTCTTGAGCCTGATTCTGAAGAATCAGAGTTCGCGCAGCCTTGATCGAATGGTTGTGCGCCAGCGCCAGATCAATGGCCTGATCAAGACTGATCAGCGTGGTATTTTGCCCACCGCTGGCCCCCACCAGCAGCAGGAGAAAGATCGCGGCCAGGGCGAATGTCCGAAAGTACCTCAAGCTCATCACGGTTGAGATCAAAGCGCAATGACCGTGGCGCAACGGATCTCGCACAAAAGCTCGAACCTAACGAACATTCCGGCGAGTTCCGTCGTCCGTATCCTCATCTTGTAAGACTGCGACTCAGGCTCAATGGATGTATTGTAATTCACCGCATTCACCATTGGGACCATACGTATGATCCTTCCCGGAGGCGCCTTATCGCAGACAACAACATTGTTGACTAAACCCAGACAAGGAATTGGCAGCGGCACGGCTCAGGAGCCACATCGACTCGGCTCCTGAATTTCCCAACTGCCGCTAGGACGACATCGACACGCTCATCTGAGCGCGAGGCGGCGACAGAAACGTCGCGGCCCGGACAGCCGGGGCGTCTCTCCCTACACGAGCCTCGTTAGTGCATACGATTCCCCCACGATCCCTTCAGCGATTGCTTCCTGCATGCGTCTTTCCTGGGCCTATTAGCGCCTGGCCGGGGGAGACATCGGGGACTAGAGTCCCTTCCGCGATTACGGGTGTTCCTGCGACCAGGAGATAGTGCACGCCGACGCTGGGTTCCATGGGCTTGGCGAAGGTGGAACGATCGGCGATGGTTTGAGGATCGAAGATCACGATGTCGGCGTCAGCGCCTTCCTGCAGGCGTCCCTTGTGGCGCGCGGCGGGAGTGGAACGTTCCAGCATCTGCGCGGGCATGAGCGTCATTTTATTCAGAGCTTCCATCAGGGTTAGCGTCTTTTTCTCACGCACGTATTGGGCGAGAACGCGGGAGAAGGTGCCGGCGTTGCGCGGATGGCCTTCGAGCCCGTCGCTGGCGATCATAATCAGCGGGTTGGGGATTACGGCGTCGACGATCTCCTGGGTATTGGCGAAGATCAGCACCCATTGTGGCTTGCTGGAGCTGTGGAGTTCGTCGAAGCGCTCTTTGGTGAGGTGCTCGCCAGTGTCGGGAAGGACCAGATTGCTGTAGTCGATGCCCTGTTTTTCGCGCCATCCGGGATTGAAAACGGCGGAGTTGATGGCGGTCATGCCGGCGATGTACGGATAGGCTTCGGTGGTGACGTCGAGATTGCGGGCGCGGGCTCCGGCAATCATCGAAATGCATTCCAGAGAATCGCGCAGGCAGGTGCTGTTTACGTGAACGATGTGGAGAGATGCGCCGGTGATGGCGGCGGCGCCGATGACTTCCTCCACGGACTGGATGGCGGAACCCGGATCGACACTGCCGGCGCTGCGCATGTGGGTATAGACCGGCAGCTTGCGCTCGGCGGCCACGCGGAACATGTCGATGACTTCGAGACGGGAAGCGCCGGGAGCGTATTCAATGCCCATCCCGACGCCGAGAGCCCCGGCATCGAGTTGGTCGCGCAGACGTTGCTGAATGCGCTCGATCTGCTCGGGGGTGGCGGGCTGGTCGGTGGCAGGTCCGCTTTTCGGCAGGATCGTCCCATCGGACAGAGGCATGCCGAAGACCAGAGAGCGCGCAGCTAGGTGGCTGGCGGTGGTGCCATAGTTGATAAGCGAGTGGCTTTGCCTGGAGTTCAGGAACTCAGTCACGTCAGGGGCGCCAATTTCCATTTCAAGAGCGGTAGTGACGCCGTCGAAAGCTTTGACGCGCTGGCTGGCAAGATCCTGGGCATGCTGGTGAAGGTCGATGAAGCCGGGGGCGACGACGAGGCCGGTGGCGTGGATGACCCGGCGTCCGCTGAGCGGAGTGGCGGAGATGCGGGCGATTTTGCCGTCGCGGATGCCGATGTTGCGGACGGCATCGAATGCGGTCTCGGGATCGATGACGCGGCCGCCTTCGATCGCGAGGTCATATTGTTGCGCGGCGACGAAGGTTGAGAGCAGGAGGAGGCCGAGAGAGAGAATCCGCTTGCGCATGTTGGCTCCGAAGCTAGCGATGATAGCAGGAGGGATCTTGCCTCGACGAATGCGGCGGCCGCCGCGACCAAGGCGTCGCGGCCGGGGCAGCCGAGGGCGGCTGTCCCATACAACCTGCGACAACGACAACCGAGGCGGCTGTCCCCAGGCAATTCGATCACGTACACTTGCTGCTTCTCTTGAAGAGCATTGGACACATACTGGCACGGTATACGGCGTGGATCCTGGGGCTGATGAAGGTGCTCGGGATCTGGGGGCCTTTTGTGATTGCGTTTGCCGACGGCGCGCTGCTCGGGATGCCGGTGGATTTTGTGGTCGCTACCTACGTGTATCAGGATCGGCGGCGGCTTTTACTCTACATCGCGATGGCCTCGCTGGGTTCGGCTCTGGGCAGCATTCCGCTGTACATCGTGGGGTATTTAGGTGGGGAGAAAGTGCTGCGCAAGCGGATTTCGGAAGAACGCTTTCTGAAGATTCACGGTTCGTTTGAGCGGCACGAATTCTGGGCTCTGATGTTTCCCGGGACGTTGCCGCCGCCGACGCCGTTCAAGATTTTTGTGCTGGCGGCGGCAGTCTTTGAAATGCGGTTTCGCGACTTCCTGGTGGCGATTTTTCTGGGACGCTTTCTGCGGTTCCTTATGCTGTCGGTGCTGGTGCTTTGGTTTGGTCCGCAGATTGTGGAACTCTTCGGCGGGGTGGTGAAGCGGCATTGGATTTTGGTGTTGGGGGCGGCCATGGGTGGGGTTTGCTTGTGGCTGATCCTGCGGCTTTGGCGCCAAGTGGATGAAGCGGATCGTGAAAATAATTGAGATCAATCTCCTTGATGTCGTCAGCCAGCGTTATCTACGCAATTGCCCGCAGAACTGGTTTTTTGTTCAGATTGGACAACTCTGAATTTGGAATGGGAGTCCAAATAGGGTAGGATCTGGGTTGCGGTTCGCCCTCCCGGGCGCGGAACCGCCGTTTGGGGTGGAAGGAACTGAAATGAAGCAGTCCACCTTGCTGAAAGCTCTTCTCGCAGGAATCGCAACGCTCTTCCTCGCTATTTCGCCGGCTCCCGCTCTTGCCCAACATGGCGGCGGTCACGGCGGCGGAGGAGGTGGAGGTTTCCACGGCGGCGGAGGAAGTGGAGGCTTCCACGCAGGCGGTAGCCACGGATTCCACGCTGGTTCCTATGGCGGCGGCTATCATGGTGGAGGGTACAGCTATGGCAGTGGTGGGCGAGCAGGGTCGATGTACGGCCGCGGCGGACATGGAAGGACAGCCGAAGGTTCGTCATCGGGACGCGGTGCCGGCGCAGGAAGAGCCTGGGCATCGGAAGGTCGAGGCATGGGCGCAGTTCACCACGCGATTGCTGACGGCCAGTGGCACTCCTTCGGAAGCGCCCACAGTGCGGCTGGATCGAGCGCGACGCCAGGCGGGCGATCCACAGTTGGCGCCTCGTTCGCCCGAGGTCGTGGCTTCTCCGGTTCTGCCTGGCGCGGCGGAGATTTCGGCGGACGTGGGTTTTTCCCTGGTTACGGTTTTGGCTGGGGAGGGTGCTGGGGCTGTGGCTGGGGATTTGGTTTTGGCTATGGTTTAGGTTGGGGACTCGGCTGGAGTCCTTTTTGGTATTGGCCATCCTACTGGTACAGCCCATGGTGGGGCTACGACTATCCTGCACCGAGCTATATTTACCCATATCCCTACTAGGGAGACGCCGGCCCTGATACACGCATCAGATTGACGATCATCTTGGCGGTCACAGAGGGAAATCGATCCCGGAAGAGGTTTACTCGGAGTCCGCGTTCACTTTCTTTCGATTAAGTGGTGGAGGCGGCGGGAGTCGAACTCTCTAGCGTATTGACAACACGTAAGTTATTGATTCTAGGAACAGCCACAACGCGCGCTGCCGGATTGTACTGAGCTGCGGCACGGCCGGCCATTCCGAGCATGAGCATAACCCCATATGCAAGCGTAAAAGTTCGATTTCGCAGGGACAGCAACATTACCTTCCCCTAGAAGATGAGACCGTTTTGGGCTGAAAGTCCGAAGCAAAGGTGGATCCAACGTAGTCCGCCACCACCAGCAGTAGGCTCACCGCCATCAGCAGAAGGACAGCGGATACGAATCCCCAGGCCAGTCTCACTGCGAATACTTCAAGCTCGACGCTTTTCGGGCGCATGAGTCTCTTCTCGGTTTCGTCAGTAGCGTTCTCCTCGGAGGATGACGCGGTCGCTGGCAGTTCAATTACTGCGAAAGATTGTCCCTTCATGCAGGTACTCCTTGTCGATGAACGCATTGCAACACTAGATCCAAATTGTCACCGTCGGCATTCAATCGCCTTTTCACATACAAAAAGTCCAATAAGAAAGCCCTGCCCGTCAACCTCTGGGCAGGGCTGCTCGCCAGAGAGCGCGAAAATTGGAGCGTCTCAGACTGGGTGAGGGAACTACATACCACTCTGCTCAAAGACCAATGATTCTTTGTTATGAGCGAAGTCGATCTCTCTGATCGTTTTGGTATTGGCCTCGGTTGTGTCAGTTACGATGTCGTCTTGAACCACTCGGGCGTCATTCGCCTTCAATGTTCCTGGCGACGTGGCAACAGTTTTTCCGTCGCGCACGAAATTCACTTGTATCTCGGGGCCGGTTCCTTGCCACTCGACCTTGTAGGTGCCAGGGGTCAGTTGCGTACCACCGACTTGTACGGACTCCGAAATCTCTACCGAGTGCTGATTCTTATCCCGTGCGAAAGCGCACACCGAAAACAATAGGGCCAGCATCGATAGAAGCGCTGTGTACTTTGTCTGCTTCATGAGTTCTCCTTTGAAAGTTGAGCAGCAGCTCACCCTGATGAATGAAACTGCCGACTCAGACATGAATGTCTTTTTCAATAGATGCGGACGAATCGATTTCAGGTGCAGCCACGCTCGTCTTTCGATGTAACTGTGCGTAAAATTTCGTAATTATTATTGAGTTGCTTGGAAATAAGTTCTGCACGCGTGTCCGTATGTTGACACGTTGCCCCTCGGAGACCGGCCTCGGACACTTCCGCAACAAGCGCCGACGGGCAATGGTTCGAGTGCAGTGGGCTTGGAACGCACCCGGCATGAATTAGTCCTTACTCCAAGTCACCCGGTTACCGGGTCCGAGGGGGTAGCTCGTCTCGCTGCAGGCGAAGGGCAAAAATCTTCCAACTCCCTGCGATACCCCCGTGTGAATCGTCTTATACCAAGGCATAATTGCGCCGCCACCGGAGGCGCGATAACTTCGGGAGTATGGCGAGTGAGGAAAAAGTCAAAATCGTTGTCATCGTCGATGACGATGAGTCGATGTGCAACGCCCTCCGAGGCTTCATGAAGGAAGTTGGCCTTGCGGAGCAAGCCTTCGCTTCGGCGGAAGAATTTCTGGATTTCGGCCACCCCCAGCAGATTGGATGTGTGATTGCCGATATCCGCATGCCGGGAATGTCAGGCCTGGAACTGCAAGCCCAACTGCAGGCACAGCATTGCAACATTCCCATCATTTTTATCACCGGGAACGGCGATGAAAAAATGCGGCTGCAGGCCTTGCGAGCGGGTGCAGTGGAATTCCTTTCGAAGCCATTCGACGATGAAATCCTGCTCGAGAGCGTTCGTGCGGCAATGAACAATTGAACGCTGGGTGACGTGGCCCAACAAGCCGCCAGGAGGCTCTGTGGGGGAGCTGAGACAATTCGGGTTGGACGACCGGGACCTGAAAGAACGCAGGTTCGAGCAAATTATCGGCAGCAGTCCCGCCTTGGAGAGTGTGCTCGGACAGGTTGAACGCGTAGCACCGACGGACTCGACTGTTCTAATTCTTGGAGAGACGGGTACACGTAAGGAACTCATCGCAAAAGCGGGCGTTTCGAGCTGGCCGACCAGGGAACGCTTTTTCTCGACGAGATCGGCGATATTCCCCTGGCTTTGCAACCGAAACTCCTGCAAGTTTTGCAGGAACAGGAGTTCGAGCAACTGGGCAGCGGCCGGACACACAAGGTGAACGCGCGGCTGGTCGCGGCAGCGCACAGAGATCTCCCGGAAATGGTTAATCACAATCAATTCCGGAGTGATCTTTACTATCGTCTCGACGTTTTTCCGATCGAGTTACCGCCTCTCAGGGAGCGACGCGGGGATATTGCGCCGCTCGTCCTGCATTACGTCGAGGTCTTTGCCCGGCGCATGGGAAAGCGCATCGACCAAATTCCTACAGAAACTCTGTCTGCCTTCGAGGCCTATCCGCGGCCTGGGAATGTGCGAGAACTGCAAAACTTGATCGAGCGCGCAGTGATCCTCTCCGACGATGATCGGTTGCATAACCCCCTGCCCAAAGATGCCGTGCGCCGATCGGCGCAAAACTTGAACTCCGAACTCTGAAGGATTCTGAACGCGCTTTGATTTTGCTTACGCTGGAAACCGCGGGGTGGATCATTGGCGGGGCCACCGGCGCCGCGGCCAAACTGGGATTAAAGCGCACTACTTTGATTGCCAAGATGAAGAAGCTTGGAATCGCGCGTCCAGAGCGGCAAACCGACATGAGTGTAGTTGACGATCTTCCTTCTCTCGCAGGATCGGCGACGAGAATCCAGTAACCCGCCCCCACACGCCAGGCTTTCCTGCCTTTCGCGACATCCGACGATCACTCACTGCTGTTGTTGCCTGTGACCTTTCTCCCGAAACCAGTGTCATTCCAGTGACACTCCACAAACGCAAGCGGCGAGGCTTTGCCATCGAGGCCTCATCCAGCATTTGTAGCCACGCGCAAGATGCTTGTTCTGATTGTCTTGCGTCCTGCTCAGAGCAAAAACCGCTCTGGCACGACGGGTGCAAGAGCAAAGGAGTAGTTCTGCAAGCAAGAGCGACAGAGGAACTCGGAGATGTGGATCGTTAAATTGGCGTTGCGTCGGCCGTACACCTTCGTGGTGATTGCAATCGATGGACATGGCAGCATGGGAACAATTCGGTCAGCAAGGGGCAGCGTCAGACGGCCGGCACCCGCCTATCCAACGGATCGTGAAGACTCGACAACATTTTGTGGGAGGAATTGTATGAGATTAAGAACCAAACCCGTTATTGCAACCGTCATCCTATTCCTGGCTGTATCCATCGCTATGAATCTTCAAACGGAAGCGCAGGATGCACACTTTCATAATGCTCCAGCCTCTAGTGCGCAAGAAAAGAATCCATATACAGGAGAGCGCGCCGCCATTGTGCAAGGAGCCACGCTCTACACGAGGAATTGTGGCGCGTGCCACGGAATTGGTGGGCGCGGAACCGGGAATATTCCAGTCTTGTCTCATGGCGCCGTGCAATCAGTTCGCGACGGAGAACTGTTCTGGTACATCACTACGGGATCGGTTGCCAATGGCATGCCCTCGTGGGCCCAGCTACCCGAGCAGCAACGATGGCAGATTGTCACCTACGTGAAGTCGCTCAGATCCTC
>Ga0182015_10003161_pt1 | contig 18806 bp, 16 predicted proteins | sample 712P3MmetaG_FD_120478 | JGI IMG/M metagenome (GOLD analysis project Ga0182015, IMG submission 120478) | Permafrost microbial communities from Stordalen Mire, Sweden - 712P3M metaG | ecosystem: Environmental > Terrestrial > Soil > Wetlands > Permafrost | place: Sweden: Stordalen | collected...
CTCGGAGAGCTATTTACCAACACCGGAGCTATTTACCAACACCGGAGCTATTTACCAACAAGGTGCTGCAGGTCTTTGTTGTTTTCCTGGCAGATGTATTCCATCAACTCCTGGTTGGGCTGCCAGGTCGACGTCGTCACCACGGTCCACGGTTTGGTGTAGTAATCGGGATCGTCAATGGTGGCTTCCAGACGCAGCGTGTTGGAATCGGGTCGTGTGAACTTTTCAGTGACGTGCAGTTTCTCGCCGTGCCCATGACCGGCGGCATCCAGCCACGTTCTATCGTTCATCCCGACGGTATCCACCACCAACGTGTCGCCCTCCCAGTGGCCGACCGAATATCCCAGGTAATTCGGGTTCGGATCCTTGGGCTGCTGGCGTCCGTCCATCCAGATGATGCGCCACACGTGCGCGCCGCCTTCATAGATAAAGAGGATGCGGTCGGGCATCTGGAAAATCTCGGTCGGATACGGCGTGTACATCATGCGCGGAACGCCGGGCGGCAAGCAGAAGCCCTCGGGATCGTCCTTGGAATGAGTCTCGGTGGCCTGGTCAAAAAACTTCTTGCCGAGCGCGTTGAACGGCACCACCACCGGACCGCCGTCCGGCGACCGCCCCTGCTTCTGCATATCGATGATGTAGGGCACTCGCCACATGCCTTTTGCCAAGCCGCCGAAGTCCGGCTTGCCGGCGTTGACACCGTAAAAGGGATTGTCGGGCAAGCGTGGCGCGGGTCCGGGTGGTGGACCGGGTGGTCGTCTCGGTCCTCCGGGACCCACCGCACCGGGGCCTGGAGGAGGCCCTTCCTGTCCCGACGCCGCAACCACCGATAATGCAGCTACAAACGCCGCAGTTGCGAACGAGGCAATAATTCGATGAGTCATGCAACTACCTTACTTGGATGGCGGCGGCGCCTTGAGTGCCACGTCCCAATGCTCGGCGATTTTGCCGTTGTCGATGCGGAACATGTCGAACCACGTGGTGGTGTACTTTTGTCCCTTCGCAGTAGGATCATCATACTCGCGGACGAAGGACAACGTTACGAAGTTGCCCTCGGCTTGGATCGCGACCAGGCCGGGAACCGTATCCTGCACTGGCTGCGGTCCGCCGAGCTTCGAGAAGTACGCCTTGAAGCCGACGATGCCCGTGTCGGCGTTCGGATTGTGCTGGATGTAATCTTCCTTCATGTACTTGTCGGCTTCGTCCAGGTGTCGCGCGCGGAGTACGACACGGAAGAAGTCGTAGGCCAGCTTTTTGTTGGCGGCCAGCTTGGGGTCCTTGCTCTTGAGCAGCGCGGCCTGGTCCGGGGCCGGCACAACGGGGAGAGCGGCGAAAATGGGCGCCGCGAATAGGGCGAGCGAAAGGGCGCAACGGAATCGAGTCATATCGGCCACCGAGTTTATCACAAGCTTGACAGTCGAATCCGGCCGGCGTAATATGTCGTTATGCGACATGTCGTGACGAAAGCGCACGTTCTGGACGTCAAGCCGCTGACGGAGCCCGTGCTGCTGATTCTCACCAGCCTGGCCGATCAGCCTCGCCACGGTTACGCCTTGATCCAGGACATCGAGTCGCTGAGCGGCGGCCGCGTCCGATTGAGCACCGGCACGCTGTTTGGCGCCCTGCGGCGGTTGTTGGAGGACGGCTGGATCGAGCGCTTCGAGCAGGAAGACACGTCGCGCCAGAAGCAGGCGTATCGGCTAACGGCGGCAGGCAGGAAGCAATTACAACTGGAGTTGGACCGCATGAAGCAGTTGACTCGCGCCGGAATCGCGCGCCTGCGGGCGAGCGAGGCTTGAGTAAGAAAACACGTGTGAGGTGGCCATGAAACGAGCCTATGGGATCTTGCTCCGGCTGTACCCGAGGGACTACCGGGCGATGTTCGCAACTGAAATGTCGAGTGCCTTCGAGAAAGCGTCAGCGGAGCGCCGCCAGGGGCGGAGCGTTTATGCGCGTTTCGCGCTTGCCGAACTAATGGCCCTGACCATGGGAGCCGGCGCTGAGTGGATCGCCAAGCTCACCACCGATAGCTCCGTCCGCGGGCGGTCCCTGCCGGATCGTCTGCTAATGCGGCCGCCGGGAGTGTCCTGGGACGCCCACTACGCGGGCGCGTTTCCGAGTGTCCCGGAGGAGGTGAGCCAGGCGCAAGAACGCACGGAACTCCTGGTGAAGCGCATCATCCACGCGATTTCCCAGCATGACTTCACGGGAGCGCGCCGCTATTCCGATGAAGAACGTCAAGCGCGCGCGAGCCTCCGCTCTTTGCGCCAAAAGTATCAGATCGGCGATACCGGCGGTGACTGATGCTTTTAGGCCATTTCGCGGTAGGCCTGGGAGCAAAACGCGCCGAGCCGGCTCTCTCGCTCGGGACGCTGGTCTTTGCGGCGCTGTTTGCCGATGTGCTCGCCTTCATCTTGGTTGCCGCGGGGATCGAGCATTTTCGCATCGCAACCGATGTCCAGAGAAATCGCTTGATGGGCGAGAACATCGTTTACAGTCACAGTTTGCTGATGGATATTCTCTGGGGAGCGTTGCTGGCCGGGGCATACTTCCTCTGGCGGCGCCACGCGCGCGGGGCGTGGATTCTGTTCGCGGCCGTCGTTAGCCATTGGGTGCTGGACGTGGTCAGCCACCGCCCCGATATGCGAATCGCGCCGGGCATTCCACGGACTTTTGGGCTCGGGTTATGGAACTCGATCCCAGCGACATTGGTGGTGGAGGGCGGCATGTGGCTGCTCGCGATCGTTCTCTACGTTCGCGCCACGCGGGCCAACAAGCGAACTGGCGTATACGCATTCTGGGTTGGAATTGTGGTCCTCACGTTGGCGTGGATCGGCAACATCAGCGCGCCTCCATCGTCGGGAGCTGGCGCGGCCGCGCTCCCCAGCCTGATCTTCTTCGGTTGTGCAATCGGCTGGGCCTATTGGATGGATCGCGTCCGCAGCAATTCTTCGGCGTACAGCGCGCCCGCGGGCGTCTCTTCGTGTTTGAAAAAGACGTAGGCATCGCGGCCTGATTCGAGCACCTTTTGCACACCCGCGGCGATCTCCGCGCGGTCTTCAACCGAATACTCGGGCATCCGCAATCGTGAATAGACAAAACTCGACGTGATCACTTTCGGGATCACCAGCTTCTCGGATTCCGCGAGACACAGCGCCACGCCATGCTTTTCGAGCAGGCCATACACGCCGTCAGTCAGCCACGACGCGTGCCGGAACTCGAATGCGCAGCGCACATCGCGAGGCAAGGTCGCAAGAAAATCGGCCAACAAAGCTTCGTCGCATTTCAGGGCCGGCGGAAGTTGGAACAGTACGGGCCCCAGCCGGCGCGCCGTTCGCAGCGGATCGATGGCGCGAAAAAACACCTCCGTGAACTCGGACGGCTTCAGCCGCAAAATATGCGTGATGCGCATGTGCGCTTTCAGCGGAAACACGAATCCTGGATGCGTGTCATTCACCCAGTTTTCGAGCGTTGAAGCCGAAGGCAGCCGCCGGAACGTGTAGTTGACCTCCACCGCGTTCAGCCGGGTCGCGTAATACGACAGGAACTTCTTGGCCGGCAGCTTGTCTGGATAGAACTCGGGCTTCCAACTGGGATAGGCAAATCCGGAAGTTCCCGAGTAGAAAGCTGGCATCAGAATCCTGGCATCCCGAGGCGCGGGTGGCGCATCCCATACAATAGTGTAAACAGCAGTGACTCCGCAAAAGGCTCCCAAGAAACGCTCGTCCGAACGCTTGCGCGAATTGTGGCCGGACATCCGCGAAATGATGCGGCCGCGCCGCAAGATACTCGCGATCGGCTTCGTCCTGATGGTGATCAGCCGCGTGTGCGGGCTGGTGTTGCCCGCCTCCACGAAATACCTGATCGACAATGTCATCGGTAAGCGCCAACTCCAGCTCCTCGCACCCCTGGTCCTAGCGGTGCTGGCTGCGACCGTCATCCAGGGCGTGACGGGATTCGCTATTACACAACTGGTCTCCAAAGCCGGTCAACGCCTGATCGCCGAACTGCGCGCCAAAGTTCAGGCCCACATTGGGCGGCTGCCGGTCTCCTTTTACGACGCGAATAAAACCGGAACACTGGTGGCGCGCATCATGACCGACGTGGACGGCATTCGCAACCTACTGGGCACCGGCTTGATTGAATTTGCAGGCGGGCTGCTCACCGCCGTGCTGGTGCTCGGGTTTCTGCTGCACCTCAGCGTGCTGCTTACCAGCATCGCCCTGGTAATCGTGGTCGGATTCGCGCTGGTGTTGCGGAAAGCTTTCGGCACCATCCGGCCCATTTTCCGCGAACGTGGCAAGATCAATGCCGAAGTGACGGGACGGCTCACCGAGTCGCTCGGCGGCGTGCGGGTAGTGAAGGGCTATCATGCCGAAGCGCGCGAGGAAGAAGTGTTCCAGACCGGAGTGCAGCGGCTGCTCGACAATGTGCTCAAGAGCCTGACGGCGACGTCGTTCATGAGTCTTTCCGCAACCGTTCTGATGGGCGCGGTCGGCGCCGTCATCATGTACGTGGGCGCGCGCCAGATCACGGCCAAGGCCATGACGCTCGGCGACTTCGTCACTTTCACCGCGCTGCTTGCGTTCCTGATCGCTCCCATGTTCCAACTCGTCAACATCGGAACGCAGCTCACCGAAGCTCTAGCTGGATTGGAACGGACGCGCGAAGTGCTGCGTGAGCGACCCGAGGACGAGGATCCGCGCCGCGTCGTTGCCTTGCCGCTCAGCACCGGTCAAGTAATCTTCGATCGCGTGAATTTCGCTTATGACACTGGAAAGGAAGTATTGCACGAGGTTTCGTTCCGCTCCGATCCGGGAACGGTGACGGCGCTGGTCGGCTCGTCGGGCTCCGGCAAGTCCACCATCATTGGATTGATCACTGCGTTTCATGGACCCGAATCGGGAACCGTGCTCGTGGACGGCGTCGATCTTTCCACCGTCCGTCTGGACTCCTACCGTACCCAGCTGGGCGTAGTGCTACAGGAAACGTTTCTATTCGACGGGACCATCTGGGAGAACGTCTCATTCGCCCGGCCAAATGCGAGCAAGGAACAAGTTCTGGAGGCCTGCCGGATCGCGCGTGTCGACGAATTCGCCGAAGGCTTCGAAAAGCAGTACGAAACCATCGTGGGCGAGCGCGGTGTGAAGCTATCAGGCGGCCAACGCCAACGCGTTTCCATCGCGCGGGCAATTCTGGCTGACCCACGGATCTTGATTCTCGACGAAGCCACATCGAACCTCGATTCCGAGTCCGAGGGCATGATCCAGGAAGGCTTGCGGTACTTGATGCAGGGCCGCACCACCTTTGTCATCGCGCACCGGCTGTCCACCATCCGGCGCGCCGATCAGATTCTGGTGGTGGAAGCGGGGCGCATCGTAGAGCGCGGCACGCACTCCGAGTTGTATGCCGCGCGCGGCCGCTACTACGATCTGTACACCAAGCAGCATGGCATCGAAGCGAATCTGTTCCTCGCGCCCGGCGAAGGCGAGGATGCAACCGCGGCCGATGGCGCCGTCGGCGTGGCTGGCGCGCCGGGCGGCAATGTCGTGGCCGATGCGATGCGGATGCTACGCGGGTAAGTTAGCGCTTCCGAATCGCCCCGTCCAGGCTGAACGCTCCGGCTCCGGCAGTCACCAGGTACAAAAAGAAGAAGCAGTAGATCACCGTGATCTCCCCCATGTTGAGGAGCGGCCAAAGCCAAGGCCCCATGTGGATGTGCACCGTAAAATAGGCCACCGCCATCTCGCCGCACAGAATAAACGCCACCGGCCGCGTGAATAGGCCAAGAATGATGAGGGGGCCGCCGACGATTTCGAGAACCCCCGCGAACCACAGCATCGAATACGCGGCTGCGGCATGGCCGCCTAATCCGCCAAATGCGCCGAACTTTTGCGCGCCATGCAGCGTGAAAGTGAAGCCGGCGACAATGCGCAGCAGCGCCAGCGTGTGGGATTCAACCGAAGAAGTGTCTCGAGCCAAGTCCGCCTCCCTAATTGTATTTATTCACCACTCTGTTGTAGCAGTTTAGCCACCAGCGCAGTCCAGCCGGTTTGGTGGCTCGCGCCTAAGCCCGCGCCATTGTCGCCGTTGAAATACTCATAAAACAGAATATTATCGCGGAAATACGGATCGCTCTGGAACTTTTCCGCTCCTCCAAAAACCGGCCGTCGTCCCTGCTCATCGCGCAAGAACAGATGCGATAGGCGGCGGGACAATTGGCACGCCACCTCCTCCAGATTCATCTTCACGCCAGAACCGGTGGGAAACTCAACCTGCAACTCGTCTCCAAAATAATGGTGGAAGCGCTGCAGCGATTCGATCATGAGGTAGTTCACCGGAAACCACACGGGCCCCCGCCAGTTGGAATTTCCTCCGAACAAGTTGGTTCTGGATTCCGCCGGTTCGTAGTCCACCCGGTATTCCTGGCCGTCCGCACGCAAAATAAACGGATGGTCCTTGTGATAGCGCGAGACGCCGCGGATGCCATAAGGCGACAGGAATTCGTTCTCGTCCAGCATGATTTGCAACACGCGCCGCAGCCGCGAATGATGCACCAGCGAAAGCAGCGTGCGCTCTTCCTGGCCGTGCCGCGTAATGGAAGCGACATTGAGGCACAGGTCCGGACGATGCTTGATGAACCAATTCATGCGCCGCTTGAAGCCCGGCATCCGGTCGATGGCCTCGGCTTCCAGCGTGGTTACGGCAAACAGGGGAATCAATCCCACCAGCGATCTCACTCGCATGGGGATCTTGCGGCCATCGGGCATCAGCAGCCGGTCGTAGAATAAGCCATCTTGTTCGTCCCAGAGTCCGCCGTCTCCCAGGTGATTCATCGCGCTCGCGATGTACAGAAAATGCTCGAAGAACTTGCTCGCGATGTCTTCATACGATTTGTCATGCAGCGTCAATTCGATGGCGATGCGCAGCATCACCAGGCAGAACATACCCATCCAGGCCGTGCCGTCGGCTTGTTCGATGAAGCCGCCGGTGGGAAGCGGCTTGCTGCGATCAAAGACCCCAATGTTGTCCAGGCCAAGAAATCCGCCTTCGAAAATGTTGTTACCCCGCGAGTCCTTCTGGTTCACCCACCAGGTGAAGTTCATGAGCAGCTTGTGAAAGCAGGATTCCAGGAACTCCGGGTCCGGCTTGCCGCTTAGCTTCGCGTCGATCTTGTACACGCGCCAGCACGCCCAGGGATGCACGGGTGGATTCACGTCGCTGAACTCCCATTCATAGGCCGGGAGCTGCCCGTTGGGCGATTGGTACCACTCGCGCAGCAGCAATGAGAGTTGATGCTTGGCGAAATCGGGGTCGACCATTGCAAACGGAATGGTGTGGAACGCCAGATCCCAAGCAGCGAACCACGGGTATTCCCATTTGTCGGGCATCGACAGCACGTCGTCGTTGTAAACGTGAATCCAATTGTGGTTGCGGCCTGCCAGCCGTTGGGGCGGCGGGGGAGGCATCGCGGGATCGCCCTTCAACCATTGTTCTACTACGTAGTGATAAAACTGCTTGCTCCACATCAGGCCCGCGAAGGCTTGGCGCTGCACCATGCGAGCGTCGCCGGACAGGCTGGCGGGAGCGAAGGAGTAATAATCGTCCGCCTCCTCGATGCGATCGAGAAACACCTGGTGAAAATCGGGCTGCGGACTGTCGCCGGAGTACAAGCGGAAGTGCAGCACTTTGGACGCGCTGGATTCCAGCTCGATGCGATACAGTCCGCAGGCCTTGGTTCCCGTTTCGTCCGGATTCACCGCGTTATGCTCACCTTGGATCAGGTAACGGTGGAACGCGTCCTTGCTGTACAATTGCCCGCTCTCATAGGCCCACAAGCGCAGAGTGTTGCTTTCGTTTTCGGTGAAGAGGAACTGTGGGCCATCCTCGAGCCACAGCTTGAATTCGCCCAGCGACTGCTCCTGGATGCCGATGGTGTGCGTGCCATCGCGCGATAGCTCCGGCCGCGGCTTTCCGTAGCCCCAGCTCCAGGTGTTGCGAAACCAAACCGTGGGCAACAAGTACAGCGTCGCGGGCGACGGTCCCCGGTTGATGACGGTTGCGCGCACCAGAATATCCTCGACATCGTTTTTGGCGTATTCGATGAAGATATCGAAGTAGCGGTTCTCGTCAAAGATTCCCGTGTCGATCAGCTCGTACTCGCTGGCCGAGCGTGGACGCGCACGATTGATCTCCGCCAATTGCGAGTAGGGAAACTCCAACTGCGGGTACTTATAGAGGCACTTCATGTAGGAGTGCGTCGGCGTGGAGTCCAGGTAGTAGTAATACTCTTTGACGTCCTCGCCATGATTGCCCTCCGTTCCCGAAAGTCCGAAGAGGCGCTCCTTCAGGATTGGATCGGCTCCGTTCCAAAAGGCAAACGCGAAGCACAGGCGTTGGTGGTTGTCCGAGATGCCGGCGATACCGTCCTCGGTCCAGCGATACGCGCGCGAGCGGGCGTGATCGTGCGTGAAATAATCCCACGCGTCGCCGTCCGCGCTGTAGTCTTCGCGCGGATTGCCCCAAGACCGCTCACTGAGGTACGGTCCCCAGCGCTTCCAGTACTTGGTTCTGTTTCTATCCTCGAGCAGACGATCTCGTTCGGCGGACATCCTCTCTATGGAACCATATCCATGCAATCCGCGAAAAACGCGCTAGAGTTGGACAGCAGGGCTTTCGTGCGTATCGTTCTTGGCCTCACACTATCGATTGCCGCTTCTTCGGGGCTCTATTCTTTTCAGAGCCCGCCTGCTGCTCCGCCCGTCCGTGGCGCGATTCACGGGCATGTCCTCCAGTCCAAATCGGGCGAGCCGGTCAAGAAGGTACTTGTCATCCTCAGGCACGGTCAGGAATCCGGCACAGGCGCTTTGACCGACGCAACGGGCGCATTTCGATTTGATGACCTGGAACCGGGCCCATACTCGCTGGCGACCGAACGCAACGGTTTCGTCCCTGATCCGGAATCGGAGCGAATGGTCGTTAACGTTAAGCCGGGGCCCGACGAATCGGAAGTCACATTGAAGCTGATCCGCGCCGGCGCGATTTCCGGACACGTGCTGGACAGTGACGGCGAACCAATCACCGGAGCCTCGGTCCAAGTCGCGCCGGTTAATCAGAAGAAGGGTGGAGTTTCGTCATTTAGTGCGATTACCAATAGTGCGATTACCAACGATCGCGGCGAATATCGGGCATTCAACATTCCGCCAGGCAAGTACCGTATTGCTGTCTCGTACGAGCCTGGGTTCCAGCAGCGGGAGGTCAGAATGCAGCGTCCGCGAACCCAATCCGGCAGCGCGCCCGAGGAGACTTATACCCTCACATATTACCCGGCTGCACTGGATTCAAAACTGGCTCAGACAATTGATGTGGAAGCCGGAGCGGATCTGCTGGGCTATGACATCCAGATCTTACGCGCCAAAGGTGTGACTGTGCGGGGCGCTGTGGGCGCGGCCGGGGGCGCACCGGCCGGAGCAATCGTTTGGGTCACCTTGTCTCCAATCCGGCGGGCCATCGGCTTGCGGTCGTACGACAAGGTAATTCAGGATTCCAGTGGCGTTTTCGAACTCACGCAAGTGTTGTCCGGAACATACGTGCTCGCGGCGACGGCCCCGTTTGGTGACAAGAGATTCTCCGCTCATCAGGTCGTTGACGTGGGCAGCGCGGACCTGGACGGGATACAACTCACGCTCGCACCCCCGCAGACCATCAGCGGTGTCATTGTCCTTCCGGCGGGCCGCAAGATGCCGCCGGGTCTCTTTGCCGCGTTGCTGCCGCGTGAGAGTAGCGGTGAAGGCAGCGGTGGATTGAGCCAGCCTGGCAGCGATGGAGTGTTTCAGATTCGGGACGTTGCTCCGGGCGATTACGATGTCGCCCTCGGCAGTACCGGGCCCGGGGACGATTTGTACGTGAGCGCGATTCAGGCGGGTGACGATGATGCCCTCGCCAGCGGTGTTCACGTTGGACTGCAGCCCGCGGGCCGCCTCAAGGTCACCCTCAAGGCCAATGGCGGAACGGTGCAGGCGAGCGTTAAGGATTCGGTAGGAAAGCTTCTGCCGGACTGCCATGTCCGGCTCGTGCCGGATGCGCCGCGTCGCGGCCAAATGGCTTTGTACGGCGAGTGCAAAACAGACGCCAGCGGCGCGTGTGGCCTGGCCGGTATGGCTCCAGGCAGCTATCGCGCTTTCGCATTTGCCGAAGAGAGGCAGATCGATTTCCGCGATCCGGCCGCAACCACCGACTTCGAAGATTTAGGGAAGGCCGTCAATGTCGTGGACGGCGAGCGCCAGGACATCGAACTCATTCCGGTGCCCGAGGACAAGTAAGGCCCAATCAGGCACGGAGAAATTGCTGTATTTCCGCCAGCGTTTCCTTGGGGGCGCTCTCTTGCAGAGAGTGGTTGCCGGGCAGGCCTTTGCCGGTGACGTTCACGCCCTCGTCCTTCCAGATCGCGAGCACGTCATACAACTTGCCCATGGCGCCGTTCGCCGCCCAGAGGGTCAACAATGGGCACTGGATCTTTTTGCCGGCCTGGATGTCAGCGGCGTCAATCGCCAAGTCGACCGAGGCCGAGGCCCGATAATCCTCGCACATGGCATGAATGCTGAGCGGGTTGGTCATGGTGCGGAGGTACTCGCGCTGCACGTCGTCGGTGGTTCGCGCGAGCGCGGCATCGTTGGCCGCCTTGAGCTCGTTCTCGGGACCAGGCGCTGCCCGCAGGTAATTGAACCAGTGAAAGTAAGCCTGCACGAAATCGATGGTGACGTGCGAATAGAGATAATGCGCCGGCACGATATCCATCACGATGAGTTTCTGGACGCGGTCCGGATGATCCAGCGCCATTCGGCGGCCGACGCGCCCGCCGCGGTCGTGGCCAACCATCAGAAATTGGCGGTAGCCCAAGTGTTCCATCACCTCCACTCCATCCAACGCCATCGGCCGCTTGGACTGGCTGACGTGCTTCGGCTGGTCCTCAGGCTTGCTGGAATCGCCGTAGCCGCGCAAATCGCACATCACCAGCGTGAAATCCTTGGCCAGATCGGGTGCGATCAAACGCCAGGTGATCACCGACTGCGGCGCGCCGTGAAACAGCAACACCGGCGGTCCGGAGCCGCCAATCACCGCGTTGATCTCAGCCCCTGAGGTTTTAATTCTTTCGTTGCGGAAACCGGGCGGGAAAAAGTGCATGCAGGGTGGTTGCTCGCCGGCGGCGACCGTTGTCTGCGCCCCGGCATTGGTTCCCGCGAGGGCGGCCACGCCGGCAGTCCAGGCGGTTTGTTGGAGCAAAGCACGTCGCGTCTGCGTGGTAACACAGTCAAGCATGTTCAGACCTCACTCCGTTATCTTATTGCAGTTCGAAGTCCTGCATGATCGCGAGATTTCCAGGAATGTTGTGCAGCTTTTGATTTCCGACGCGACTCAATAGCGCCGTCCTTCGTTGACCATGTCCCTGACGCTCGTCTTGCTGCGTTTCACCCGCTTGCGGAGCGCCCGCATTCCTTCGACGATCTCGTCATGGGACAGCTTGGCTGCCGCATTCCTAGGACGGTCGAGCAAAGCGGCCAAGTGGGTTTTCGCGTCGAAAGCGCCTATGGTGTCCATTGATATCCGACCAACCAGTTTAAACTAGTCGTCTCTGAATGCGCCGTTAGTTTGACTGCTCGGCACCGGGGTGATGAACTGGAAGAGTGCGTTTTCTGCTGGTGCTCGCCATAGCTGGAGCATGGGCCCAGACAACGGAAGATACCTCTTCGCCCGAGAGCACGGGCCTTTTCGAACGAATCAAGCAGCGTGCCATAGAAGACCTCGCGAGTGTACCCAACTATGTCTGCGTCGACTCCATAGAGCGGTCCTTGTCGATACCGGGCGAGCGTCAGTTCAGACGCCTGGACCGGGTGCACCTCGAGCTTGCGCACGTCGATGGTGCTGACCGATTCGCATGGTTGGGAAATTCCGTTTTTCAGTCGAGGAGTCCGACCGTAATGGTTGGCTACGGCGCCAGTTTTGGGGGTGACTTCGCGGACAATCGCGCCTTGGTCTTCAAAGATAACTCGACAAGAATATCGTACGCCGGTCGGGCAACAATGGACGGCCGGCCTGCCCTGCGCTATGAATATGATCACCCTCGCGGCGCGCTGGGGGTGGCCAATGGCAATCAGTCCGGTTTCACGGCAGCACGGGGAGCTTTCTGGATCGACCCGGAAACGTTGGACCTGTTGCAAATCGATATCGAGGGCTACGCCATCCCATCGAATTTGGCGGTGCGGTCGATATCTGACGGCACGACGTACTGGCGCGTGCTTATCGGCAAACGCGTCGCGCTCCTGGCGCGCAATTCCGAGTTTCGGCTGATGTACGCGGACGGAACCGCGAGACGAAATGCATCCGTATTTTCGAATTGCCGGGAGTACGCCGCAGACAGCACCCTGACCTTTGAGCCAAGTCCTGCGCCGCAGCTTCCGCTGCCCAGCTTGGAAAACTTGCACGTCCAGCCGGGTCTGCAGCTTCAGTTGGCTCTCGATAGGGCTGTCGATGCGGACCAGGCAGCCGTCGGGGATCCCATTCGCGCCCGTGTTCTGGAAACCGTCGGCGGCATTCCTCGGGGCGCTCGCGTCTACGGCCGGGTGAACCGCATTGTCAACTTCAACGACCAGATTCCGTTGCCTAGGCGGGAACGGCCTCCACCAACCCCGAAGGACGCGGCGTGGGGGTGGCATCTAGGTGAAGTGCTGATCCAGATCGAATTCTTACAAATCGAATATCAACGCAGCCGCGCGCCGTTCATAGCCCGGCTGATCGATCTGGAATCCCAGCCAGGAAAACGGGACACAACGACCCGCAGCTTTGGCTATCTGGATGACGACGCGGTGGTGAGATACGATCCACCCGGAACCGCAAGCGTTTATGTTTCGAAGGAAAACCCGGTCCTCGGGCGAGGCGTCATCATGCAGTGGGTTACCGCGTCCGAGCGCGGCTCGCATTGAGCTTACTTCCCCACCATGTGCTTAAAATCCTTCTCGTTCTCCAGGCAGTAATAATCCAGCAGCTCGCTATCCAGCACCAGTGGCTCGGTGAGCTTTACCGTCCACGGCGCGGTGTAGGTCTTCGGATCGTCCACCGTGATTTCGATTTCCAGAGTTCCGTAGTTCGGACGCCGGATTTTCTCCGTCACTTTCGCGGCGTTGGTCAGAGGGTTCCCGTCCGAGTCCAGCCACAGATCGTCGCGGAAGCCGATGCTGTGGACCACCAGGGCGTCTTCTTCCCACTTGGCCGTCGAATAGCCGTTCCAGGTCGGGTTCGGATCCACAGGCAAGGGCCGCCCATCGGTGAAGATCTGGCGATATTGCATATTGCGTTCGGTCAGGATGATCACACGATCCGGAACTTGGTAGATCCTCTTGTAATAGTCATCCGTCCAAATTCTGAGAGCCCCTCGCGGCATGCAACGGACGTTGGGATCGTCTTTGGCATTGTCCGCTCTCCGTTTTTTGACCAGCTCGGCCGCCCACGGCTGATAGGGCAAGCCCCCCTTCAGACTGCGGGCGATGTTCAGAAACTCCCAACTTAGTTGTAAGTCCGTGCAGTGCGCGCCGCAAGGCGGACCGATTGTTAGCCATCCCCACATTCCAGAGAGATCCGGCTTGCCGTCGGAGGTGTGCGGCGCGGGCGCGGAGAGGTTGGGCTTGCCGTCGGGCGTGCGCGGCACCGCGGAAGTCGGGTAATCCAGCCACTGCGCGAACAAGGCCGGTGGGACCACGGCCATGATCGATATAGCTAGGATCAATGCTGCCGCCGCATGGTACGAGCACAATCGACTTGGCATGAGCCTGCCTTCCTCCCGCGTCTCTTAAATCTTAGTGCCTTACGCACGCCGCGTGTCAAGGCGAGAGGCGCATCCGAGCCAACCTGCCGCTGGAGCCCGCGACCCGGGAGGACACTCGCCGTTGGGGCACCGCGCCACGGTGTGCCCTCAGCGAGGTTTGGTCGGCGTGTTGGGCGGATCGGGATTGTCCGCCTTGCCGCTTGTCTTCGGAGTGCCAATGTGGTCGGCAAGCTCATCACCTGTGAAATTGCTGGTGGAACTCGCATCAATCTCCGGCAACATAGTTGCGTTCCATTCGTGCCACTCCGCCACAATGCGGCTATACACATCGCTGTGGCGCTCCTTCAGGTTGGCACGCTCCATCGGATCGTCAACGACGTTGAACAGAAACGTGTTGCCGAGAATCTTCAGATACTTGTAATCGCCGTCTCGCGCCGCTCGCTGTGCATTCGCCTTATAACGCCAGAAGAGTTTGCGCTCGACTGGTGCTGCATTCTGCGCGAGCATTGGCAGCAGGTTGATGCCGTCAGGCTGGAAAGCCGGATCGGGTGTGATGCCCGCGGCCGCCAGCAGCGTGGGCATCCAATCCATGCTGATCGCTACCTGATCTGTCGTTCGACCCTGTGGAATGCGCGCTGGCCATGAAACGATGGCTGGTATCCGCAGTCCCCCTTCCAGCAGTTCAGTCTTCCGGCCAGTAAAAGGCCACGTATCCGCGAATCGTTCCCCGCCGTTGTCGCTGGTGAAAATGACGATTGTGTTTTCCGCCAAACCCCTTGCCTCCAGCGCCTCAAGAACGCGGCCTATCTGGAGATCCATGGCCTGGATCATGCGCTGATAAGTTTTCTGCGTGCCGCCGTCGAAATCACGCAAGTTCGTTGACCGGAGACGGTTCGATTCCGCCTCATCACCGGGCGCTTCCCACGGCCAGTGCGGCGCGTTGAAATGCAGACTTATTAGAAAGGGACGGCCTGATTTCGCATATCCATCGACGACGTCTACAGCACGACTGCCAAGCATATCCGTCAGATAATCCATCTGGTGCACCTCGACGTCGTCGTCCCACAAATCCTCCTTTTGGTCCGTTCCTCGGTGGGTATAGTAGTCAACGGCGCCCCCGCGAAATCCATAGAAATGGTCGTAACCGCTCTGCAGAGGGCCGAATTTTGGGAGCACGCCCAGGTGCCACTTTCCGAGTAATGTCGTTCCGTAGCCGCCTTTCTTCAACAAAGACGGCAAGGTGGGCTGGTCCGGTGGCAGACCGACATTGCGGCTGACAGATAACGGCTCCTCCAACCCGATTGGCAGCCGGTACTGGTAGCGGCCCGTGATTAACGCGGTTCGAGTTGCGGAACAGACCGCTGAATTTGCGTAGGCCTGTAGGAACCGCACGCCCTTCGCTGCCAGGCCATCGATGTTTGGCGTGGAGACATCGGGGCGTCCGTAGCACGATACGTCGGCATAGCCGAGATCATCGGCCATTATGAAGACCAGGTTCGGGGGGCCAGATACGCGCTGCCCGAATGCATTGTCAACGTGCGATGCAAGTGCAATCGTCCCGAGTGCCGCGCTACGCAGCAGCGTACGACGGGTCACGTCATTCGGAATTTCCATGTGAGTCTGCTGGATCGCCCGAATTATAGCGCAGGCCATGCAGCGAATTAACGCTGCTTACGCCGTGGCTTCCACTTGCGGGAGCGGCCGTTTGTATTTGCACTCGCCGTTGGGGCACTGCGCCACGCCGCCGGCCTTGAGCCATTTTTCGACCAGGTAGCTCGATCCGCAGTCGGGACACTTCTCGGCAAGGGGCTTGCCCCACGCCACGAAGTCGCACTCCGGATACCGGTTGCACCCATAGAACGTCTTGCCGCGCTTGGAACGCCGCTCCACCACTTGTCCTTCCGAACAGTTGGGGCAGGGAACCCCGATGGTCTTCTGCTTGACGAACTTGCATTTCGGATAGTTGCTACAAGCCGTGAACTCGCCGAATCGCCCGTGCTTCAACACCATATTATTGCCGCACTGGGGGCACTTCTCTTCGAGCGGGACGTCCGATTTTTTCTGCTCGCCGCCGATCTGCTTGGTGGTCTTGCAATCCGGATATCCGGAGCACGCGTAGAATTGGCCGAAGCGGCCCTTCTTGAGCACCATCGGCCGGCCGCAGTTCTCGCAATATTCCGGGGCATCCTGTTCGGTAAGGTCCGCTTTGTCGACGTCCGGCAGGTCCACCGTTAACTCGCGCGTGTTTGTGCACGCTGGCTCGCCCTCGGCATTCTTTTCGTTGTAGCCGGTGCAGGCGATGAAGCTGCCGTGCCGGCCCCAGCGGATCACCATGGGCTTGCCGCACTTGTCGCAGATCAAGTCGGTGGGCTTCTCCATGCGCTTGATGTCGGTCATGGTGCGCCCGGCGAGCTCGAGATCTTTCTCGAAGCGGTCGTAGAAATCGGCCATGGACGCGCGCCAGTCGATTTTGCCTTCTTCGATTTCGTCCAGTTCTTCTTCCATGCGCGCCGTGTATTTCACGTCGAACAGGTTTTGAAAACTCTCGAGCAACAGGTCCGTCACCACCATGCCAAGCTCGGTGGGCACGAATTTGCCGCCATCCTTCTTCACGTATTCGCGCTCTTGGATGGTAGAAAGAATCGACGCGTACGTGGAAGGACGCCCTACGCCGTTCGCTTCCAGCTCTTTGACCAGCGTCGCTTCGTTGAAGCGCGGCGGCGGTTCCGTGAAGTGCTGCTCCGGTTCGATCGACTTAAACCGCAGTTCTTCGCCTTTCGTCACCAGCGGAAGTCGATTCTTCAGCTCTTCGTCGTCGGCGTCCTTGGTGTCCTTGCCTTCTTCGTAAACTTCCAGGAAGCCCTTGAACTTCGGGACACTCCCGGTAGCCCGGAACATGTACGTAGCCGAATCCTTGCCTTTGGCCGCCACATCGATGGTGGTTTGATCGAATACGGCCGGCATCATTTGCGACGCCACAAATCGCATCCAGATCAATTTGTACAGCTTCAGCTCGTCCTCTTGCAGGTACTGCGCCACATCCTCCGGCGCTCTCTTCGACGAGGACGGCCGGACGGCTTCGTGCGCGTCCTGCGCGTCCTTCTTGCCTTTGTAAACGTTCGGGGACTCCGGCACAAAAGGCGCGCCGAAGCGATCCTTGATCAACCCACGCACTTCCTCCAGCGCGTCGTTCGAAACGCGGGCGGAGTCGGTACGCATGTACGTTATGAGTCCGACCGATCCCTCCGACCCCAGCTCCACGCCTTCATACAACCGCTGCGCGATCATCATGGTGCGCTTTACGCTGAAGCGCAGCTTGCGCGACGCCTCCTGCTGCAGCGTGGATGTAATAAACGGCGGAACCGGATTCCGCTTCTTCTCGCGCGTCGAGACCGAATCGACTATGTACTTGGAGCCATCTACTTGCTCCAGCAAAGTCTTGGTTGACGCCTCGTCGGCAAGCTCGATCGCTTCGTCGTTCTTTTTAGTGAAGCGCGCCGTCAGTACCGGCGGTTTCTTGGCGTTAAGCTGGACATCGATGGTCCAATACTCGCGCTTGATGAACGCTCGGATTTCGCGCTCGCGATCCACAATCACCCGCAGCGCGATGGTCTGGACGCGGCCGGCCGAAAGCCCGCGGCGCACCTTGTCCCACAGCAGCGGCGAGATCTTGTAGCCCACCAGCCGATCCAATATGCGGCGCGCTTGCTGCGCGTCCACTAAATGCAGGTTCACCGATCCCGGCTTCTCGAACGCCTTCTTAATAGCGCTGGCCGTGATCTCGTTGAACATGACCCGATAAAACTTCGGGCCCTTCTTGGAACCGTTGAGCTCCTCTTGCAGGTGAAAACAGATCGCCTCACCCTCGCGATCCGGGTCAGCCGCCAGGTAGATGGAATCCATCCCCTTGGCCGCCGCCTTCAGCTCGGCAATGAGTTTCTTCTTGCCTTCGATAACCTCGTAATGCGGCTCGAAGTTATGGTCCACGTCGACGTTCAGATCCTTCTTGGGCAGATCCTTGACGTGGCCGAGCGAGGCCTTGACTACGAAATCCTTGCCTAGATATTTACCGATAGTTTTCGCCTTCGCCGGCGATTCGACGATGACGAGAGATTTTGCCATAACCTTCCTAGACCGTATGAGTACTTACAGACGTATGCCAGCACAAGTGCCGTGCTGAGTTCTACCACACTTTAACAAAGTTCCTGCCGGGGAGTTGGCGTGCCAGACCTAGCAGCTCGAGTTCGAAGAGTGCGGCAATTACCTCTGATGAAGTCAGAGTATCAGAAGTTTCAATAAGTTCGTCAATGTGGGTTGGGACATCCGGCTTCAAGCGGTTGAAAATAACTCGGCTGGCGACACCCAGCTCAGGCGGGAGACCCGGCTCTTTGCCTTCTATTTCCAATGACATAACGCCTGATGTCACACCAAGCCGGGCTTGCGCCTTGCCGATCAGCGCGCGCCGCACGTCGGTGGGCAGCTCCACCAGCACGTCGTTCCACTCCTGGACCAGCTTGGCCCCCTGCTTGATCAATAGGTTGGGTCCCCAGCTCATTTTCGACATGATGCTGCCCGGCACCGCGAACACTTCCCGCTGCTGCTCGAGCGCCATCTTGGCCGTGATGGCTGAGCCGGAGTATTGGGCTCCCTCCACCACCAGGACGCCAACGCTCATGCCACTAATGATGCGATTCCGGATCGGAAAGTTTTGCGGATACGCGGGCGAACCCATGGGAAACTCCGACACAATCAGCCCCTTTTCCGCGATCTCGGCTGACAAGCCGCGATTCTCAGCTGGGTAGACCAGGTCCACTCCACATCCCAGTACGGCGATGGTGTCGCCGCCGATGTCGAGCGCCGCCCGGTGAGCCGAGGTATCGATGCCGCGTGCCATGCCGCTCACGATGGCGAGTCCGGCGTGCGCCAGGTCCGCCGATAGCCGCTCGGTGGCCGCGGTTCCGTACACCGTGGGCCGCCGCGTGCCGAC